>Ga0302279_10000105_pt1 | contig 115139 bp, 90 predicted proteins | sample III_Bog_N3_3_FD_194541 | JGI IMG/M metagenome (GOLD analysis project Ga0302279, IMG submission 194541) | Peat permafrost microbial communities from Stordalen Mire near Abisko, Sweden - III_Bog_N3_3 | ecosystem: Environmental > Terrestrial > Soil > Wetlands > Peat | place: Sweden: Abisko...
GTACGTCCTCAAGAAGGAAGAAGGGGGCCGTCACACGCCGTTCTTCACCAACTACCGTCCGCAGTTCTATATGCGCACGACGGACGTGACGGGCACCTGCTCGCTCCCCGAGGGGACGAAGATGGTGATGCCGGGCGACAACATCACGATGACCATCGAGATGATCACCCCGGTCGGTCTCGAGGAGCAGATGCGCTTCGCGATCCGCGAGGGCGGCCGTACGGTCGGCGCCGGCATCGTCACCAAGGTTATCGAATAGCGTCATCGAGTAGCGAATTCTCGCGGAGGTGGGCGGCCGGCGCTTCGCCGGCCTACGCCGTGAGATTCGACGAGACAGAGACGGGATGACTCAGTCGCGAAGAGGTCGCAGGTCAGGGAGCGAACGAGTCGAAATCGCCCTGGCGTGCAGCGTGTGCGAGGCGCGGAACTACAAGACGACACGCAAGCCGGACCAGGCGGGGAGAATCGAAAAGAACAAGTATTGCCCGACCTGCCTGACCCATACGCTCCACAAAGAAACGAAGTAGGCCTCTCTCTGGCTGAGGGCCTTTCCAAGGAATATCGAGCAGCGCCAGGTTGTACGACGGTCTGCTTCCTAGGGGTTTAGCTCAGTTGGTAGAGCAGCGGATTCCAAATCCGCAGGTCGTGGGTTCGAGCCCCCCAGCCCCTGCCGCACGCTCCGAGACGATGACATGCCCACCGAAGACGAAGACTTGAAAGACGACGCGAAGGAGAGCGCCACGGACGAGTCCGAGGCGGAGGAGGAGTCGCGCGCGCTCGTCACCGAGCCGCGTGAGCCCGCCTCCATCGACAAGGTCTCGCCAGGCGAGCTCACGGAGTCAGGCGAGAGCGCCGAGGTCGACGGCGACGAGATGGAGGGCGACGCCCCCGCCCAGCTCGGGGCTCAGCGCTTCGTGTACGCCGCATACTTCACGGGCGCGGTCGCGGTTGCGTTCCTGCTGTCCAAGGCGATCTCGTTCGGCTGGTCCCGCCTCGCCATCTGGAAGCCGCAGGTCGGTGAGCCCGACGAGATGGTCGCCGTCGTCTCTGCCGGCATCGTCGGCGCGCTGGTCGCCTTTTACTACTACCGGGACGTGAAGGTCCGCACCCTTGCGGAAGAGGTCGCGAGCGAGCTCGGCAAGGTGACCTGGCCGACGCGCGACGAGGTGGTCAACGGCACGTTCGTCGTCCTCGTGACGACGTTCGCCGCCACGGTCTTCTTCGCGCTGATGGATCGGTTCTGGGGTTTCGTCACGAACTGGGTCTACGGAGCCTGACTCCTCATGTCATCAGCATCAGCCGCTCTCAAAACGCCCCAGAACACTGCTGACGCGATGTCCAGCGAAGTGCAGCGGAGCATCTCCATGGCCAAGAAGTGGTACGTCATCAACACCTACTCGGGGTACGAGAACAAGGTGAAAGAGGCCCTGCAGCAGAGGGTCAAGGAGCACAACAAGGAGGCCTTCTTCGGCGAAATTCTCATCCCGACGGAGACCGTCCAGGAGCCGCGCGCGGGAGGGAAGGCGAGGGTTCGCCAGAAGAACAGCTTCCCCGGCTACATCTTCGTCGAGATGGAGATGACGGAGGAGCTCTGGCACCTCGTGAAGGACACCCCGAAGGTCACGGGCTTCATCGGCAACCAGAAGCCGCAGGAGGTCAAGCCGCCGCAGATCGACGACCTCCGCAAGATCATCGTCGAGGGGGCCGTGAAGCCGAAGCCGCGCGTCTCGTTCGAGGCGGGCGACGAGATCCGCGTGATCGACGGCGCGTTCGCGAACTTCTCGGGCACGGTCGAAGAGGTCAAGCCCGACAAGCAGAAGCTCAAGGTCAAGGTCTCGATCTTCGGCCGCGCGACCCCGGTAGAGCTCGACTTTGCTCAGGTCGAGAAGCGAGTGGTCTAGGAAACGGCTCCCCGGCGGACGTCGGGCGAGCGCGAAGAGAGAGAGAAACGCCGAGCGAACAGCAGGCGCGCACGATTTTTGCTCATTCCCAGTTGCGAAAAAACCCATGCGTACTACGAAGCCGCAGCCAGGACGTGTCCCGTCCTGACTCAGCGGCGACCTCGTAGGAGTGGATCCCCCCGAAAATGAAAAAGATTACCGGCCAGATCAAGCTCCAGCTCCCCGCAGGCAAGGCCAACCCGGCCCCGCCCGTCGGCCCCGCGTTGAGCCAGCACGGCGTGAACATCATGCAGTTCTGCAAGGAGTTCAACGCGAAGACGCAGGGTGGGGACATGATCATCCCCGTCGTGATCACCGCGTACTCCGATCGCTCGTTCAGCTTCATCCTGCGAACGCCGCCGAACAGTGTCCTTCTGAAGAAGGCCGCCGGGCTCGCGACGAACAAGAAGCCGGGCAGCGGCTCGAAGGAGCCGAACAAGAACAAGGTCGGCAAGGTGACCAAGTCTCAGGTGGTGGAGCTCGCGAAGCAGAAGTTCAGCGACATGAACTGCGCCTCGCTCGAAGCGGCCATCCGGACGTTCGAAGGCACCGCACGATCCATGGGGATCGACATCGTCGAGGGATGAGACGAGCGACGCCCTCGCAAGAGAGCTTCACGTGAAGTGAGTGAAGGAACGAAGGCCCGAATGGTTCGGGTCGTCGAGAAGCACCCCCGATACCACCACCCGGTACGACGAAAGAACCCGGGCAAGCGCGGAGACGCCAGGTGGGAGGCCAGAGCAAAAGAACGTCTGGTCGCCAAGGAGGACAATGCCGAAGTTGCCCAAGAATCGCGTGAAGGTCGACGAGATTGTCGACCGCGCGAAGAAATTCAGTGTCGACGAAGCGGTGAGCTTGGTGAAGAAGGCCAAGTACGCGAAGTTCGACGAGACGGTCGACATCGCCATCCGGCTGGGTGTGAACCCGAAGCACGCCGATCAGATGGTCCGAGGCGCGATCGTACTGCCGCACGGCACCGGACAGTCCGTCCGCGTGCTCGTCTTCGCCAAGGGAGAGAAAGAGCGCGAGGCCCGCGAGGCCGGCGCCGACTTCTCCGGAAGCGACGACATGGTGGCGAAGGTCAGCGAAGGGTTCATGGACTTCGACCGAGTCATCGCGACGCCCGACATGATGGGCGCCGTCGGTAAGCTCGGCCGCATCCTCGGACCGCGCGGCCTGATGCCGAACCCGAAGGTCGGGACGGTCACCTTCGACGTCGGCAACGCCGTCAAGGAAGCCAAGGGCGGCAAGATCGAGTACCGCGTCGAGAAGGCTGGCATCGTCCACGCCCGCATCGGCAAGTCCTCGTTCTCGGAGAAGGCCCTCGCGGAGAACGCGTCGGCCCTCATCGGCGCGCTCGTGAAGCAGAAGCCCTCGACAGCCAAGGGAACTTACCTCCGGAGCATCACCGTCAGCTCGACGATGGGCCCCGGCGTGAAGATCGACCCGACGCACTTCATGGGCGGGACGGAGGAAGCCTGATGGAACGCGCAGCCAAGACCACGCAAATCGGAGAAATCCGCGCCCGGTTCGACAAGAGCACGGCCGCGGTCTTCCTCGACTACAAGGGCATGACTGTCGACGCGGCAACCAAGCTCCGCGTCGAGTTCCGCAAGGCAGGCGTCGAGTACAAGGTCGTCAAGAACACCCTCGTCAAGCAGGCCCTGAAGAACGAGAAGTTCATCGACCAGCTCTCGCCGTCCCTCGCGGGCATGACGGGAATCGCATGGAGCTACGAGGATCCGAGCGCGGCCGCCAAGGTCGTGAAGGCCTTCCGCAAGGAGACCATCGGCGAGAAGCTCCAGATCAAGGCAGGCCTCATCGATGGCTCGGTGCTGAATCCGAAAGCCGTCGAGGAGCAGCTGGCCACGATGCCTGGCAAGAACGAGCTGCGAGGCATGTTGCTCGCGACGTTCCAGGCGCCGCTTCAGCAGTTCGTTGCGCTCCTCCAGGCCCCCACGCAGAACCTCGTGTATCTGCTGGCGGCGAAGGAGAAGAAGGCCTAGTCGGCCGACTCCACGCTACTCATCACTCGCATCACCCGGCGGCGACCCCGCCAAACAAACGAAATCACCGCGGTGCAACGCAGCGCGCTCAAAGTTACGGAGAATAAGTCATGGCAGATCTTTCGCGTGAGCAGGTCGTTGATTACTTGTCGAACCTCCCGGTCATCCAGATCGCGGACCTGATCAAGGTCCTCGAGGAGAAGTGGGGCGTGAAGGCAGCCCCCGTCGCAGTTGCAGGCCCGGCCGTCGCCGCAGCCCCCGCAGCCGCCGCCGAGGAGCAGACGGAGTTCACCGTCGAGCTGAAGGAAGCCGGCGCGAACAAGATCAACGTCATCAAGGTCGTCCGTGAGATCACGGGCCTCGGCCTCAAGGAAGCCAAGGACCTCGTCGAGGCGGCTCCCAAGGCCGTCAAGGAGGGCGTCTCGAAGACGGACGCCGCCGAGTTCAAGAAGAAGCTCGAGGACGCAGGTGCGAAGGTCGAGCTCAAGTAAGTGAAGAGCAGTTTCGTCTTGAACTGACGCCGCGGGACGGCGTGAAGGGGTGGAATCACCTCTTCGCGCTAGTCCCTTTCGGCGTTTCCCGAGCCTGTCCTTCACGGACGGGCGAGGGTGTCTTGGATACAAGGTCGAGTTGTTTGTAGCAGTAGGCCGAGCCGCGCGAGCTCGGTCGTCTCAGCTATCAGTTGTCGCGTAGCTAGAGGAGTCGAGATGGCGAACGTCATCCAGTCCAACTTCCGAATCCGCAAGAATCTCGGTCGGATCAGTCGAGTCATCGAGGTCCCGAACCTCATCGACATCCAGAAGTCGTCATACGACAAGTTCCTCCAGACCAACGTCCCACCGGGCGAGCGGGTCGAGGTGGGGCTCCAGGCGGTATTTCGGAGCGTTTTCCCGATCAAGGACTTCAACGGGACGAGCGAGCTCGTCTTCGTCAGCTACAACCTCGAGAAGCCCAAGTACGATGTGGAGGAATGCCGCCAGCGCGGGATGACCTTCGCGGCGCCGATCAAGGTCACCACGCAGCTGATGATCTACGACACCAAGGATGGTGGCGAGCGCATCGTTCGCGACATCAAGGAGCAAGAGGTCTACTTCGGCGAGATCCCGCTGATGACGGAGACCGGCACCTTCATCATCAACGGCACCGAGCGCGTCGTCGTCAGCCAGCTCCACCGGAGCCCCGGCGTCTTCTTCGACCACGACAAGGGGAAGACCCACTCCAGCGGCAAGCTGCTCTACAGCGCCCGTGTCATCCCGTACCGCGGCTCGTGGCTCGACTTCGAGTTCGACCCGAAGGACATCATCTTCGTCCGGATCGACCGCCGCCGGAAGATGCACGCCACCGTGCTCCTCCGCGCGCTCGGCTACTCGACGCAGGATCTCCTCAACTACTTCTACAACACCGAGACGGTGTACCTGGAGAAGGGCGAGAAGCTCCTCAAGAGCGTCGAGTACGAGCTCCTCTCGGGTCAGCGCAGCACGCGCGACATCAAGGTGCTCGGCGAGACCGTCGTCAAGAAGGGGAGCAAGTTCACCAAGGGCGCGATCAAGAAGCTGAAGGAGGCGAAGATCGATCGCCTCCCGATCGACGCCGAGGAGCTCCTCCCGAACAAGAACGACGAGCGCGGCGGCAAGGTCGCGGCGCACGACGTCATCGACCCGGAGACGGGCGAGGTCGTCCTCGAGTGCAACGAGATGGTCACGCAGGGCAAGCTCGACAAGCTCCGCGAGTGCAACGTCGAGTCGTTCAAGATCCTCTTCATCGATGGGCTCAGCGTCGGCAGCTACCTGCGCGACACGCTCCTCGCGGAGAAGGTCAAGACGACCGAGGACGCGATCATGGAGATCTACCGTCGTCTGCGACCGGGTGACCCCCCGACGCTCGAGACGGCGAAGACCCTCTTCAACAACCTGTTCTTCAACCCGGAGCGCTACGACCTCTCGAAGGTCGGCCGCCTCAAGCTGAACTACAAGTTCTACCGCGACGTCCCCGAGGACCAGCGCCCGCAGCTCGACACGCAGGTGCTCACGGCTCAGGACATCCTCGAGACCGTCCGCCACCTCATCGAGCTCAAGAACGGTCGCGGCTCGGTCGACGACATCGACCACCTCGGCAACCGCCGCGTCCGCGCGGTCGGCGAGCTGATGGAGAACCAGTACCGCATCGGTCTGGTTCGGATGGAGCGCGCCATCAAAGAGCGCATGAGCATGTCGCAGGAAATCGACACGCTCATGCCGCACGATCTCATCAACGCGAAGCCTGTCTCTGCGGTGGTGAAGGAGTACTTCGGCAGCTCGCAGCTGTCGCAGTTCATGGACCAGACGAACCCGCTCTCGGAGGTCACGCACAAGCGTCGTCTCTCCGCGCTCGGCCCCGGAGGTCTCACGCGAGAGCGCGCGGGCTTCGAGGTTCGCGACGTCCACCCGACGCACTACGGTCGTATCTGCCCCATCGAGACCCCTGAAGGTCCGAACATCGGCCTCATCGCGTCGCTCTCCACGTTCGCACGCGTCAACGAGTACGGCTTCGTCGAGACGCCCTACCGCAAGGCGGGCGAAGGTCGCGCGACCGACGACGTCGGCTGGTACTCCGCGCTGGAAGAGGAAGGGAAGTACATCGCCCAGGCCTCGGCCGCGATGGACGAGAAGGGGAAGTTCCGCGAGAACCTCGTCTCCGCCCGCCTCAACGGCGACTTCCACATGGTCACGCCCGACATGGTCCAGCTGATGGACGTCGCGCCGAACCAGATGGTGTCCGTGGCCGCTGCGCTCGTACCGTTCCTCGAGCACGACGACGCGAACCGCGCCCTCATGGGCGCCAATATGCAGCGTCAGGCTGTCCCGCTCGTCCGCTCCCACGCTCCGTACGTCGGTACGGGCATGGAGAACCGGCTCGCGCGTGACTCCGGCGTCTGCATCCTCGCCAAGCGCGACGGCATCGTCGAGAGCGTCGACGCGACGCGCATCGTCGTGCGGTCCGAAGGCGACGGCGCCGAGATCCCCGACATCTACCCGCTCACCAAGTTCCAGCGCTCGAACCAGTCGACCTGCTTCAACCAGAAGCCGATCGTCCGCGCCGGAGAGCACGTGAAGGTCGGAGACGTCCTCGCCGACGGCCCCGCGTGCGACATGGGCGAGCTCGCGCTCGGTCAGAACGTGCTCGTCGCGTTCATGCCGTGGCAGGGCTACAACTTCGAGGACTCGATCCTCATCTCCGAGCGCATCGCCAAGGACGACGTCTTCACCTCGATCCACATCGAGGAGTTCGAGTGCGTCGCCCGCGACACGAAGCTCGGCAAGGAAGAGATCACCCGGGACATCCCGAACGTCGGCGAAGAGGCCTTGAAGGACCTCGACGAGAGCGGCATCATCCGCATCGGCGCCGAAGTGAAGCCGGGCGACATCCTCGTCGGCAAGATCACGCCGAAGGGCGAGACCCAGCTCTCCCCCGAAGAGAAGCTCCTGCGAGCGATCTTCGGCGAGAAGGCGGGCGACGTCCGTGACAGCTCGCTGCGCGTCCCCCCGGGCGTCGGCGGCATCGTCATCAACGCGCGCATCTTCTCCCGCAAGGGCACGGAGAAGGACGACCGCGCCAAGGACATCGAGGAGCACGAGCGCGTGCGCCTCGAGAGGATGCGCGAGGAGGAGATCAAGATCCTCCGCGACTCCTTCTTCCGTCAGATCAAGCGTCAGCTCGTGGGCACCACGACCACTGGCAAGCTGGTCGACGACAAGGGGAAGGTCCTCCTCCAGAAGGGCTCCGTCCTCGACGACGTTCAGCTCGAGGGCATCCCCCGCAAGTACTGGGGCGAGCTCCCGGTCGACGGCGCCGAAGACTTCGCGACCAAGCTCCGTGATCTCGAAGAGATCGTGGCGCTCCGCGAGGAGCACTTCCGCGACAAGATCGATCGCCTCTCCAAGGGCGACGAGCTGCCGCCGGGCGTCATCAAGATGGTGAAGGTCTACATCGCCATCAAGCGCAAGCTTCAGGTCGGCGACAAGATGGCCGGTCGCCACGGAAACAAGGGCGTTGTCAGCCGCATCCTTCCCGAGGAGGACATGCCGTACCTCCAGGACGGACGTCCGGTCGACATCGTCCTGAACCCCCTGGGCGTGCCCTCGCGCATGAACGTCGGACAGATCCTGGAGACCCACCTCGGGTGGGGCGCCAAGGTCCTCGGCTGGCAGTTCCAGTACATGCTGGAAGCCAAGTTCGGCATCAAGGAGATCCGGGCGCACGTCGAGCGCGTCTTCGCGGGCGACGCCGCCATCGCGAAGTGGCTCACGAAGCTCACGGACGAAGAGGTCAAGCAGGTGGCCGGCAAGCTGAAGCGCGGCGTCCACTACGCGAGCCCCGTGTTCGACGGCGCTCCCGAGCAAGCCATCAAGGACTCCCTCGTCATCGCAGGTCTTCCGACCTCGGGGCAAGCGGTGCTCTTCGACGGCCGCACGGGCGATGCCTTCGACCAGGAGGTGACCGTGGGCGTCATGTACGTCCTCAAGCTCCACCACCTCGTCGACGACAAGATCCACGCGCGGTCGATCGGCCCCTACTCGCTCGTCACCCAGCAGCCGCTCGGTGGGAAGGCGCAGTTCGGCGGTCAGCGACTCGGAGAAATGGAAGTGTGGGCCATGGAAGCGTACGGCACTGCGTACGCGCTCCAGGAGTTCCTCACCGTCAAGAGCGACGACGTCATGGGCCGCACGCGCATGTACGAGGCGATCGTGAAGGGCGAGCACACCCTCGAGCCAGGTCTTCCCGAGAGCTTCAACGTCCTCGTGAAGGAGCTCCAGGCGCTCTGCCTCAACATCGAGCTGATCGAGCCGAGCAAGATCACCGATCACGCCGCCGAAGAGTGACGCATCACCCCGCCTGTCATGCTGAGGCGCCTCGCGCCGAAGCACCCCCCGAGCTCGGGGGGTCCTTCGCTTCGCTCAGGATGACAGACGGGGGAGCGCCGCACCCCTAGAGATTCCGTTTACGCCTACGCAGTCAGAGAGAAGGAACATCCCCCGATGCGCGACATCTTCAGCTTCTTCGAGAAGCCCAAGGATCCGCTTTCGTTCAGCGCCATTCGCATCTCGCTCGCCTCTCCCGAGAAGATCAGGGAGTGGTCGCACGGCGAGGTCAAGAAGCCCGAGACGATCAACTACCGGACGTTCAAGCCGGAGCGTGACGGGCTCTTCTGCGCCAAGATCTTCGGCCCAGTGAAGGACTACGAGTGCAACTGCGGCAAGTACAAGCGCATGAAGCACCGCGGCATCGTCTGCGAGAAGTGCGGCGTCGAGGTCATCCAGAGCAAGGTCCGTCGTGAGCGGCTCGGCCACATCAACCTGGCCACGCCGGTCGCGCACATCTGGTTCCTGAAGAGCCTGCCGTCCCGCATCGGCAACATCCTCGACATCACGCTGAAGGATCTCGAGAAGGTCCTCTACTGCGAGGCCTACATCGTCATCGACCCGAAGGAGACTCCGCTCGAGAAGACCGAGCTCCTGTCCGAAGAGCGCTACATGCAGCTCCAGGACGAGTACGGCGACGACAAGTTCCACGCTGGCATGGGCGGCGAGGCGATCCTCGAGATGCTCAAGGGCGTCGACGTCCACACGCTGTCCGAGGAGCTTCGCATCGAGATGCGCGGCGCCACGAGCGAGGCCAAGAGGAAGAAGATCGTCAAGCGCCTCAAGGTCTGCGAGGCCTTCCGCGAGAGCGGCAATCGGCCCGAGTGGATGATGCTCACGGTCGTCCCCGTCCTCCCGCCGGACCTCCGTCCGCTCGTCCCCCTCGACGGCGGCCGCTTCGCCACCAGCGATCTCAACGATCTCTATCGCCGCGTCATCAACCGGAACAACCGCCTGAAGCGGCTGCTCGAGCTGAACGCGCCCGAGATCATCATCCGTAACGAGCGTCGCATGCTCCAGGAGGCCGTCGACGCGCTGTTCGACAACGGCCGCCGCGGCAAGACGATCACGGGGCCGAACAAGCGCCCGCTCAAGTCCCTCAGCGACATGCTGAAGGGCAAGCAGGGGCGGTTCCGTCAGAACCTCCTCGGCAAGCGCGTCGACTACTCGGGCCGTTCGGTCATCGTCGTCGGCCCGGCGCTCAAGCTCCACCAGTGCGGGCTGCCCAACAAGATGGCGCTCGAGCTGTTCAAGCCGTTCATCTACAACAAGCTCGAAGAGCGCGGCTACGTCAACACCATCAAGAGCGCCAAGAAGCTCGTCGAGAAGGAGCGTCCCGAGGTGTGGGACATTCTCGAAGAGGTCATCAGCGAGCACCCCGTGCTCCTGAACCGCGCGCCGACGCTCCACCGCCTCGGCATCCAGGCGTTCGAGCCCGTCCTCATCGAGGGCAAGGCCATCCAGCTTCACCCCCTCGTCTGCGCGGCCTTCAACGCCGACTTCGACGGTGACCAGATGGCGGTCCACGTGCCGCTCTCGATCGAGGCTCAGATGGAGGCGCGCGTGCTCATGATGAGCACGAACAACATCCTCTCGCCCGCCAACGGCAAGCCGATCATCAACCCGACGCAGGACATCGTGCTCGGCCTCTACTACGCGACCCGCGAGCGCAAGTTCGCCAAGGGGAGCTATCGCGAGGGGACGTTCTCGATCGACAAGAAGGGCAACGTGGAGGGCTACCTCCGCGGCGTCTACTCGTCGCCGGAGGAGGTCCGCATGGCCTTCGACAACGAGGAGGTCACGACGCACACGGGCATCCGCGTCCGCGTCATCGACCCCGAGACGGGCCTCCGCCGCACGGTCAACACGACCGTCGGTCGCTGCCTCATCTCCGAGATCCTCCCCGAGGGGCTCTCGTTCGACCTCGTCAACAAGACGCTCGACAAGAAGGCCCTCTCGGCCCTCATCGACGCTTGCTACCGCAAGCACCAGAACAAGGCCACCGTTCTTCTGGCGGACAGGCTCCGGTCTCTCGGCTTCGAGTACGCGACGCGCGCCGGCGTCTCCATCTGCATGGATCACATGGTGATCCCGGACGCGAAGCACGTCCTCCTCGGCGCCGCCCAGGAAGAAGTGCAGCGCGTCGTCGATCAGTACCAGGAAGGTCTGATCACCGACGGCGAGCGCTACAACAAGATCGTCGATATCTGGGCCGGCGTCGCCGACAAGGTCACGCAGGAGATGATGCAGGTCATCGGCAAGGAGAAGGTCACCGACCCCGAGACGGGCAAGGAGTCCATCGAGCCGTCGTTCAACCCGATTTACATCATGGCCGACTCGGGCGCTCGAGGCTCGACCCAGCAGATTCGTCAGCTCGCCGCCATGCGTGGCCTGATGGCGAAGCCGTCGGGCGAGATCATCGAGACCCCCATCACGGCGAACTTCCGTGAAGGTCTCTCCGTGCTCCAGTACTTCATCTCAACGCACGGAGCGCGCAAGGGTCTCGCCGACACCGCGCTCAAGACGGCGAACTCCGGGTACCTCACGCGCCGTCTCGTCGACGTCGCGCAGGACGCGGTCATCGCCGAGTTCGACTGCGGGACGCTCGACGGCATCCGCGTCACGCGCCTCGAGGACGCTGGCGAGGTCATCCAGCCGCTCGCAGACCGCATCCTCGGTCGCGTCGCGCTCGAGGACATCGTCGACCCGCTCACGGGCGAAGTGCTCGTGCCCCAGAACACGGAGCTCGACGAGGCGACCGTCGCCGCGATCGAGGACGCCGGCATCGAGGAAGTCGTCATCCGCTCGGTGCTCACCTGCTCCACTCGCCGCGGTGTCTGCGCCAAGTGCTACGGACGAGACCTCGCCCGCGGTCACAAGGTCAACATCGGCGAGGCGGTCGGCATCATCGCCAGCCAGTCGATCGGCGAGCCGGGCACCCAGCTCACGATGCGTACGTTCCACATCGGTGGAGCGGCCGCGCGAGGCAAGATCGAGCAGAGCTCGCTCGAGGCTCGCAACGAGGGCTTCGTCCGCATCCGCACCGCGACGCTGGCCGTCAAGAAGGACGGCACCGTCAGCATCATGAACCGTCACGGCGAAGTGGTGATCGTCGACGAGACGGGTCGTGAGCGCGAGCATCACCGCCTCGTCTACGGAGCCATCCTCAAGGTGGCCGAGGGCGACAGGGTGAAGCCGGGCCAGCTCCTGGCCGAGTGGGACGCGTTCGCCATGCCGATCCTCACCGAGGTCGCCGGCATCGCGAAGTTCGGTGACATCACCGAAGGCGTCACGATGACGGAGAAGCTCGACGAGGTCACAGGCCTCTCGCGCAAGGTCATCATCGAGTCCCGCACGAGCGACATGCGCCCCCGCGTGTCGATCAAGGACCCGAAGAGCCACCAGACGCTGAAGCTCCCGAACTCGGAGCTCGAGGCTCGTTACCTGCTCCCGGTCGGCGCGAACATCGTCGTCCAGGACGGCGACGTCCTCGAGGCCGGCGAAGTCCTCGCGAAGATTCCCCGCGAGACCACCAAGACGCAGGACATCACGGGAGGTCTCCCGCGCGTCGCCGAGCTCTTCGAGGCTCGCAAGCCGAAGGATCACGCGATCATCGCGGAGATCGACGGCGAGGTCTCCTTCGGGAAGGACACGAAGGGCAAGCGCAAGGTCCTCATCACGCCGTTCAGCCACGACGGTCACCCGCTCGAGGACCAGCAGCGCGAGTACCTCATCGCGAAGGGCAAGCACATCCAGGTCCAGCCGGGCGATCGCGTCCGCGCCGGAGAGCCCTTGATGGACGGCCCTGCGAACCCGCACGACATCTTGCGGGTCAAGGGCGAGAAGGAGCTCGCTGCGTATCTCGTCAACGAGATCCAGCAGGTCTACCGGCTCCAGGGCGTCGCCATCAACGACAAGCACATCGAGGTCATCGTCCGTCAGATGCTGCGCCGCGTGCGCATCAAGGACGTCGGCGACACGAGTTTCCTGATCGACGAGCAGGTCGAGAAGCACATCTTCGAGAAGGAGAACCAGAGGGTCCTCGAGCGCGGCGGCAAGCCGAGCATCGCGGAGCCGCTGCTCCTCGGCATCACGAAGGCGTCGCTGTCGACCGAGTCGTTCATCTCCGCGTCCTCGTTCCAGGAGACCACCAAGGTCCTCACCGAGGCGGCCATCTCCGGAAAGACCGACACGCTGCGCGGTCTCAAGGAGAACGTCATCATGGGTCGCCTCATCCCTGCAGGTACGGGGCTGGCGGCGTACAAGAAGCTCAACATCATCGTCGAGACGGAAGACGAGCGGTACGTGCCGCGCGACAGCCCGTCGATGGCGGCGGTCAACGAGGAGTAGAGACTCCACCTCCCTGACCCCCCGCCTCGCAAGCAAGGCGGAGGGGACGGGAAATGCGTCGCGCGCTTCATGGCGTGACCTGACGGCGGCCACGCTCACCTTCGACGGTGGGGGTGGCCGTTGCCTTTTGTCTCTCCGCGCGGCATCACGTCCCGGATGACGGGGGTCCGTGGCTCTCTCGCTGCCTTCGGCGCGACCTCCGTCCTCGTGGTCATGGCGTGTGGCGCGCGGAGCAGTCTTCTCGACGAGATCCCCGGGGCCGCGCCGCCGCCCGTCCACGTGGATGCCGCGACCCCGATTCCCGACGCGCACGTCCGCGACGTCACTGTGCACGACGCACGCGTCGACGGTCGGACGGTGGACGCCATGCGCGACAGCGCCCAGCGCAAAGACGCAGAGGACGCGCACGACGCCGCGCCCGATGCGATCGACGCGCGGCCTGACGCGAGCGACGCTGGGCACCCCGATGCTTGCGACTACACGGGGAAGCCCAGGGGAACGATGGACACGCTCGCCTTCGACGGGGACGGGGGCGTCGTCGACTTCGACCTCGACTGCGACGGAGTCGTCTTCACGACGGAGCAGGGCGCCGTGCTCTCCTGTCCGATCGGCGGGTGCATCGAGACTCCGACCGTCGTGGCTTCGCAGGGGGCGTTCGACCCGCGGAACTTTCAGGTCCGGATCGCTTCGACGAGCCTCTATGTGACGAGCGCCACCGTTCCTCCGCCGGACGCAGGGCGATACGTTCGAGTCGATGGGGGACCGCGCTACGTGTTGACGGACGGCGGACGGCCCTTGGTGGGTCCAAGCAGCGCGTTGTTCACGCTGCCGCGCGACGGGGGCGCGAGCTCGTTGGCGTTGATGCTGGATACATCTTTCGACTTCGATGGCTTCTCGCCAACCCCGGCGAGCTGCGAGGCCGTGACCTTCGGTACGACCGGCGAGATGGCGTATTTCGGCCAGCAGTGCCAAGGCCCCATCGCGTGCGCCCCTGGCGGCGGGTGCGGATTTCCGCGTTTCTGGGGCCCCTTCCGTGTCGTGCGCGCGGGGAGCGAGGGAGCCGTGGCGTCGACGAGCTTTCCCGAGTGGTCGCCGACCGGGAGGGAGCCCCAGGAGGGCCTGCCCGCGCAGCCCGTGAGCGGCGTGACCTATTGCACGAGCGACGATGCCGGAGACCTCGAATGCTTCGACCTGAATCGCTCGCCCGACAGCGGCGTCGCGTCGGGGCAGCCTGGTTTCATGGACGTCCTGACGGACACTTTCGTGCTCTGGCACGACTCGCCGACGATCTACTTCGCGTGCGCCGGAGGACCGACGTGCGCGGCGCCCACCTCGGTCCACATCGCCGGGAGCTACGAGCCGATCGGCGGCCTGCACGACACCCTCTTTCTCCTCGGTGAGATGAACGGCGGCCTGACCCTCGCGACGTGCGATTCCGCTGCGCTCCTCGCGGGCAGCTGCACCCCCGCGGTCTTCGCGACGGGAATCACCGGACTCCTGCTCGCCGGCCCGACGCGACTCGTCGCGACGGAGACCAACGTCTACGTGCTGAGCGCGGGCCGCGTCCTTCGAATCGCTCGATAGCTCCCAAGAAAACCCCCTCCCGCGCGCGCGAGAGGGGGCCCCTTTCTCCTCGGTCTCTCCCCTCAGCTATGCGGCGTTCCACCTCCCGTCGCCGTGCTCCCCACGATTCCCGTGAGGGGGGCGGCGGTCGCAGGCGCAGGCGCGGCCGTCGACGTGACGGGGACCGTCCCCTTGATGGCCGCCTTCTGCTTCGCCGACATCGTGTGACGGGCGAGGCGCGTGGCGGCCCGCTTCGCCGCGGCCTCCTGCTTCTGCTGCGCGGTCAGGACTGTGACCTTCCTCGGGACCTGCCCGAAGTCGGCCAGCGCTTGCGGCGACCCCGCGTACATTCCGCGGATCACCGTGACGAGGCTCTCGACGAACGCGTCCGTCGAAGCCAGCTGCTGGTTCTGCTGCTCCACGGCGTCGATCCACGCGATCCTCGCAGCCTGCGCGGCGAGGATGGCGTTGATGCGCGCCTGGAGCGTGGCGATGACTGCGGCCACCGTCACGCTCTTGCCCTGGATCACGAGCGTCAGGAGGGTCGCGGCGTACTTCTGGAGTCCCGCGACGATCTGAAGCTCCTCGGCCTTCTGCTCGGTCTTCGTGCTCGCTGCCATTCGGCACCGTCCTTCGTGAGCTGCGTTGCGAGGGCAGCGGACGAGCAGCACGCTCGTTCACCTCCCTCACAAGCTTCCATTGGCGAGCCGGGCATTCTGGATGGGTGTCTCGGTCGATTTCCGGTCCCCGCCCTCACTTTGGTAGGTCGATGTAGGCGCGCTCGCCTCGGGTGCGGGCATCGGCGCGAGGAACGCGATCGTCCCTCGGATGGACGCGCTTCTCCCTTCGAAGAACGCGCTTCTCGCCCGGAAGAACGCGCTTCTCGCCCGGAGGAACGCGTTTCTCGCTCGGAAGATCGCGCTTCTCGCTCGGAAGAACGCGTTTCTCGCTCGGAAGATCGCGCTTCTCCCTCGGAAGATCGCGCTTCTCGCCCGGAAGAACGCGCTTCTCGCTCGGAAGATCGCGCTTCTCCCTCGGAAGACCGCGCCCAACCCTCCTCAGCGCGCGGTCATCCTCGCGTGGACCGCGGCCAACCGTTGCCTGCGCGCGGCTCCGTACGGGGGAAGCATGGTCAACGTCGTCATGGCCACCCCCTCCGCGAGCGCGCTCGTCCCTGCCTGGCTGTCGGGCGGGACCTCCACGGCGTAGCCACGCTGCAGCGCATCCATGGCCGTGGCCATCACGCCGACCTCGGTCACGCACCCCGTGAGGACCAGCGTGTCGACGCCGAGCTCCTCGAGCGTCTCGTCGAGCTTCGAGCCGGTGAACGCGCTGTAGGTCGACTTCGTGACCTGCCTGTCGCCGACCTCGGGAGCGAGCGCGGGCCACACCTGCGCGCCGGGTGTGCCGATCACGTTGTGGGTCGTCCACGCGTCGAGGTCCGGGTCGTCCGGCTCGTGCTGGTCGATGACGTAGACGACGGGGACCCCTTCGGCCCGTGCGCGCGCGAGCCTCGCCGCGACGGCAGGGACGATGTCTCTCGCGCGCGGAATCTCGACGCTGCTGCCCGGTGCGAGGTTGTCGTTCTGCATGTCGATGACGAGCAGCGCCGTACGCGGCTTCGACGCGCCCGCGAGGCTCGCGAGGATGCGCGCCTTCAGCGGGTCGTGGCCCGCGGCGTCGCGCGGGAGCGGCTCCGGAGGCAGCGCGAGAGCCAGGGTCGCGACCGCGTCGGCGATCTTCTTTGCTTCGCCCTGAAGCTCTGCGCCGACGGTGCCCAGGACGAACGAAGTGATCCGCTCCGGCCGCGCCTGGAGAACCAGGGCGAGGAGGTCGTCGATCGCGGCTTGTCGTGGATCTTCGGTCAAAGCGGCAACACTTTCGATACCATGAGGCGACGCCGAGCGCGGCGAGAAGCGAACTCCTCTACGCATCTCCTCTACGCAGCGCGATCTCGCCCGGATCGTCGTGCGCGTGAACCATCCACGAGACTCGATGACCTCTCCCATCTTCCACTTCAATCAGGCCCGAGACAACCTCGTCGATGAGGTCGTGCGTCGCGTGTGCGATGGCGTGCGCGACCCGCAGCTGGTGCTGAACGACGCGGCGTACTCCGAGGTGAGGCGGCTCGCGAGCAAGGGGGGCGACGCTCTGGACGCGTGGAGGAAGCTCGCGCGATCGCTCGGGAAGATGACGGAGCCGGAGCTGCGCGCAGAGCTCCGGACGCTGACGACGAGGCTCGCGTGGGACGTCGCCGGCAACTTCGATCCGCGCGTCTATCACTTCGCCACCCGCGCGATGCCCGGCATCCTCGGCGCCGCGCTCTCGCCGAGGCGCCTCGTGCACAACCTCCCGCGCGTGCTGGCCGAGCTCAGGCCCGGTCACTCCGGGGCCGCGCTCGCGACGCTCGACGATCAGATCGTCGTGCAGGGGCCGACGGCCGACCTGCGGAAGCTGGCAGAGCTCGGGACCTTGATCTTCGTCCCGACGCACCTGTCGAACCTCGACTCGGTCGTCTTCGGCTTCGCGCTCGAGAGGGCCGGGCTGCCGCCGGCCACGTACGGCGCGGGGAAGAACCTCTTCACGAACCCGGCGCTGAGCTTCTTCATGCACAACCTCGGCGCCTATCGCGTCGACCGGCGGCTGAAGCATGGGCTCTACAAGGAGGTCCTCAAGACCTACTCGTGCATCCTCATCGAGCACGGCTACCACTCGCTCTTCTTCCCTGGAGGCACGCGGTCGCGCTCGGGAGGGGTCGAGAGGCGCCTCAAGCTCGGCCTCGCGGGGACGGGGGTCGAGGCGTTCTCGAGGACGCACGAGCGAGGTCAGCCGCAGAAGGTCTTCTTCGTGCCGGCCACCATCAACTATCTCCTCACGCTCGAGGCGGAGACCTTGATTGACGACTTCCTGCAGGAAGAAGGGAAGGCGAGGTACATCATCGAGGACGACGAGTCGACGCGCATCGGGCGCATCACGTCCTTCATGCAGAAGCTGCTCGGGATGGACGGCGCGTGCGTCATCCGCTTCTCGCAGCCGCTCGACGTCTTCGGCAACACGGTCGATGCCGAGGGGCAGTCCTACGACAGCCACGGGCGCAAGGTGCTGGCCGAGAGCTACATCATGGGCAAGGGAGACAAGCTCGTGCGGGATACGGCGCGCGACGCGCAGTACACGCGCGAGCTGGGCGAGGTCATCACGGCGGCGTACGCGCGCGACACGGTGATCATGTCGACCCACCTCGTCGCGGCGGCGGCCTTCCAGCGCCTTCGGGCGTCCGCCGGCAAGACGTCCCGTGGCTCAGCCGACCTCTTCACGATGCTTCGCCACCGCGAGGACGTGACGGTGCCGAGGCGCGAGCTGGCCGCCGACGTCGACAAGCTCCTCGAGCGTGTGCGGGCGATGGAGAAGAGGAACGAGATCGTGCTGGCGGCGAACCTGGCGAAGGCGTCCGGCAGCGAGGTGATCGCCGCGGCCCTGCGGGCGTTCTCGGGCTACCACACCCACCCCGTCCTCGAGCCGCGCGGGGACGACCTCGTCCTTGCCGATACGCGCCTCCTCTTCTACTACCAGAACCGCCTCGCGGTGTACCCGGGGGGCCTTGCTGTCGACTTCATCGCACCGAAGCCCGTGACCAAGACTGCGGCAGCGTGACGAGCGCCCGCGAGGTGCGCTATGGTGCGCGACCTCCGCACGGCAACCCGCGTCGCGCGCCCCGAGATTGAAGCATGTCGAGCTCAGAGAACACTTCCACGCCGCAAGCTGACGCGTCCACTCGCGACAGCGCCAACGACTCGCCCGCTGCGACGCACGCCGCCGAGCCCTCTCCGTCGACTCACGCCGAGCACGCCCCTCCGGCTCCGCCTTCCGCGGCCGGAGAGGCCGGCGATGGAGACGACGACGGCGGCGACGAGGGTGGCGCGGAGCACGAAGCTTCGGGGGGCACGCCTGGCACGCCCGGCGATCCGTCCGGCGCGCCGCGCAAGCGTCGTCGTCGTCGCCGCAAGAAGGGCGGTGCCCACCTCGCTCCCGGCGCCACGGGCGACGGCATCATCGAGGCGGTCGCTCCTCCTGCCGATGGCGCGGCCCAGGTCCCTGGCGTCGCGGGTGTCGAGGGCGAAGCCGGCGCTGCCGACAGGCCCAAGGGCGATCGAGGTCCGAGGCCGAAGGGGAAGAAGCCCGAGCGCAAGGACCGCCCCCAGGAGCCGCGCTTTCCGCGCGAGCGCCCCGCGTTCGGCGTGGGCGACGTCGTGTTCGGGAAGATCATCGAGATCACCGACGACGCGGTCTTCGTCGATCTCTCGGGCAAGGCGCGCGGCATCTTCGATCGCCGCGAGATGGATCTCCCCGACGAGCCGGCCGAGGAGCCGGGCACTGCTCACCCGGACGACGACGACGACGCGGGCGACTCCGAAGGCGCAGGCGACGCGCTTGAGGCGCACGAAGGCGACGCGACGGCCCACGCCGACGCGCCCGAAGGCCACGCGGCCGCACCGTCCGCCACGGATGTGAATGCCGTCGCGGAAGGCGCCGAGGGGGAGGCCGCGAGCGGCACGACCGACGAACCGTCGACCGCAGACACGTCGGCCGCAGGCGGCGATCGCCGCGTCGCGGGCCGTCGCATCATCGTCGCTGCGGGGGTGAAGGCCGTCGAGGCCGCCACGACCGAAGCTTCGGCGACCCCGGCAGAGCCCGCGACCGCGTCCTCTACGGACGTGGCCGCGGACGGCGCCGCGACGCCTGCCACCGACGGGGGCGCAGAGGCGGTCCCGGTCGCGGCGGCGTCACGCCCCGCACCGAGGCCCGCGCCGTACGCGCCGCCGATCGTCCTCGAGCTCGGCGCTCACTTCGTCGGCCTCGTCCACAACGACGGATCGCGCGGAGGGCTCATCGTCCTCACGCGTCACCCGCGCCGCATCCGCGCGTCGAAGCTCATGACGTCGGCCGCGTTCCGCGACCAGAGTCTCATCACGGGGCTCGTCACGGGCGTGGTCCGTGGAGGCGTCGAGGTCGACATCGACGGCCTTCGCGCGTTCGCGCCCGGCTCTCACCTCGACCTCCGTCCGGGCGCCGATCTCCGGCCGCTCGTCGGGCGTCGGCTCCCCTTCCTCGTCACGCAGTACGGCAAGCGCGGTCGCGACGTGGTCCTGTCGCGCAGGCCGATGCTCGAGTCCGAGGCGAAGGCCCACAGGCTCGAGGCGCTCGAGCGCGTCCAGGTCGGCGCGATCGTCACCGGCGTCGTGAAGAGCGTCGTGTCGTTCGGCGCCTTCCTCGACATCGGCGGCGTCGAGGGGCTCGTCACTCTCCAGGAGATGAGCCACAACCGGAGCGACGCGCCGCACGACGTGTTCCGTGCCGGCGAGCCGATCGAGGTCCGCATCATCCGGATGGACGAGAAGGGGAAGATCTGGCTCTCGCGAAAGAGCGCCATCCCCGACCCGTGGGACGACGCGATGAAGAAGTACGGCGTGGGGACCCGCCACGCCGGCAAGATCGTCAGGCTCCAGCCGTTCGGCGCCTTCGTCGAGCTCGAGCCCGGCATCGACGGCCTCATTCACGTCGGGGATCTCTCGGTGAAGCCCATCGAGCACCCGAGCGAGGTCGTGAAGGTCGGCGATCCGATCGACGTCGTGGTCGCGCAGAACGACCCCGTGTCGCACAAGATCGGCCTGCACCCGGCGCCCACCGGCGCGGCTGCCGACGAGGCACCCCAGCGCGTGCAGATGCACAAGCCGGTCAAGGTGCAGGTCATGGCCATCGAGCCGGGAGGGCTGGTCGTGCGCATCCTCGGCGCGACGGGTCGTCACGCGCGTGGCTACATCACGTCGATGGCGACCGGTACGGCGCGCGGGACCGAGCTCAGGAAGCCGTTCCCCGTGGGGATGATTCTCGACGCGAAGGTCATCGAGATGGATCCGCGCCGAGGCGAGATCAAGCTCTCGATCAAGGCGCTCAGCGAAGACAGCGAGCGCAACGCGTACCAGCAGTATCGCCAGCAGGTCACCCGCGAAGCGAAGTTCGGGACCTTCGGGGATCTCCTGGCGAAGAAGGACGTCGGCAAGTCCTAGCTCGTCGCAGACGTAGGCGTTCGGCCACCGCCGTTTCACCTCGTGCCTGGCGTCGTACTCACGGTGGGCTCGATGTACGATGCATCGCTCTCACCGTGGGCTCACGCCCACGGCTGTGAGTGTGCTCATCGCGCAAGGGGTCGAGGACAGCCTCACCGCCGCCGGGTACCGGAAGCCTTACAGAAGCCTCCGCGCCTTCACCTCGAGGTAGCTCTTCACGAGCGTCGGGGTGAGGTCGTCTGGCTTCGCGTCGAGCACCAGCACGCCCGAGTTCCTCAGCGCGCGGATGAGATCGTCCCTCCACGACAGCGACTCCGCCGCGGCCGCGCGGACGTAGAGGTCGCGCACGTCCTTGGCTTCGGCCGTCGCGAGCGCCTCGATGTCGGTGTCGCGCATGAGGACGATGAGCGGCAGGTGGCGCGGCATGAGCGCGCGCACCGCGGACGAGAGCTCGCGGGCCGAGCGCGCGTCGATGAGGCTCGTGAAGACGACGAGGAGCGAGCGAGCCCTCATCTGCGTCTGGAGGAACGCGAGCCCCGCGCGGAAGTCGGTCGCCTCGAGGCCAGCCTCCAGCGAGTAGACGGCCCGGGTCAGCGTGCGCCCGCCCGAGCGCCCTCCCGTCGGTCTCACCCACGTCCGCGGCGCGCTGTCGAACGTCATCAGCCCCGCCTTGTCGCCGCCGCGGAGCGCGACGTCGGCCGCGAGGAGCGCCGCGTTGAGGGCGTGATCGATCTGCGCCAGGCCTGCGCTCTCGCCGCGCATCGCTCGACCGATGTCGATCGCGAAGACGACGTTCTGGTCGCTCTCGGCCTGGTACTGCCTGACCGTGGGGTCGTCCCGGCGAGCGGACGCGCGCCAGTCGATGTGACGCACCTCGTCCCCGCGCTGGTACGGACGGAGCCGCTCGAACTCCGTGTCGCCCCCGCGCACACGAAGCGACCCGAGACGCGCGTCCTGCCTCCCCTGTCGCCTCAGCAGCTCCAGCACCCGCGCCGCGTGGACGTCCGGGTAGACGTCGACGTGCGCGGGGGTCGGGACGCGCTCCTGTCTCCACACGAGGCCGAGCCACGAGCCGTACCGCACCGAGGCCGTCCCGAAGTCGCGCGCGCCGCGTCGCGTCGGCGTGACTTCGTAGCGCACGCGCACGGCGCCACGGGGCGGGATGGCGACGTGCGCGGGGAGGCCGGTGCGGGTCGCGGACACGATAGGGTCGTCATCGACCGTCCCGTCGACGGTGCGCCGTCCGGTGTTCCTGATCGTGAGGTCGACGACGTTGGTGCGGCCGACGCTGAGGATGCTGGCGACCGTGCGCTCGACCTGGATCCGCGTGCCTCGCTGGATCAGGGCATCGACGAGGGTGAGGACGACGAGCGCGGCGTCGTAGGCGAAGAGCAGCGGGAAGAGGCCTCGCGCGAAGCATGCGGCCACCGAGCCGAGCACGGCGACGAGGCCGAGCATCGCGAGGCGCTTCGTGGGGAACATCGCGCGGACGGTTCCGCTATTGAGCGAGTCGAGGCACGGCGACGCGACCGACGATGTCCGCGATGCGATCGTCCGCCGAGACGCCCTGGAGCTGCGCGTCCGGGTGGAGCATGAGGCGGTGGCGGAGCACGGGCGCCGCCATCGGCTTGACGTCGTCCGGCGTCACGAACGTGCGCCCCTGGCTCGCCGCGACGACCTGCGACGTCTTCAGGAGCGCGATGGAGGCGCGCGGCGAGGCGCCGAGCTCGATCGCCCGGTCGTTCCGCGTGTGTCGCACGAGATCGACCATGTACGCGATGACGGCATCGTCGACGCGGACGGCCTGCGCGTGCGCCTGCATCTCGAGGATGGTCGCGGGGGTGACCACCGCGTGAATGGCCGTGAGGCGCGCGGGGTCGAAGCCGTCCGCGTGCTTCCGCACGATGGCGAGCTCGTGCTCGAGGGGAGGGTCCGTGACGAGGAGCTTCACGAGGAACCGATCGAGCTGCGCCTCCGGGAGCGGGTAGGTGCCCTGCGATTCGACCGGGTTCTGGGTGGCGAGGACCGTGAAGGGCGTCGGCAGCGGGTGGCTCATGCCGTCGACGGTCACCTGCCGGTCCTGCATCGCCTCGAGCAGCGACGACTGCGTCTTGGCGGGGGCGCGGTTGATCTCGTCGGCGAGCAGGATCTGCGCGAAGACCGGCCCGGCGATGAACGTGAACGCGCTCGTCTGACGGTCGAAGACGGACGACCCGGTGATGTCGCTCGGCATCAGGTCGGGCGTGAACTGGACCCGCTTGAAGATCGACCCCGCGACCAGCGCGAGCGCCCGCGCCACGAGCGTCTTGCCGAGCCCGGGCGCCCCTTCGATGAGCACGTGCCCTCCGGCGATGAGCGCGACCAGCACGCCGTCGACGAGCTCGTCTTGCCCGACGACGACGCGCGCGATCTCCTGCTTCAGGCGGTCGTAGGTCTGGGCGAACTCGTCCGGGGTCATGGCCCGCGGTTATATCTCATCGCGGCTCGCGAGTGGGCCGGCCCTGCCCGCTCACCCGCGCATCACGAGGAGCCGCGTCTCGCTCATCTCGCGCATCGCGTGCCTGACCCCCTCGCGCCCGAGCCCGGATCCCTTCACGCCTCCGTAGGGCATGCTGTCGACCCTGAAGCTCGGCACGTCGCCGACGATGACGCCGCCGACGACGAGCTCGTCCCACGCGCGCAGGGCGTGCCGCAGGTCGTGAGTGAACACGCCCGTCTGCAGCCCGAACGCCGACGTGTTCGCCATCGCGAGGGCTTCGCCGAAGTCGTCCCACGCAGAGATGACGACGACCGGCCCGAAGACCTCTTCGGCGCTGACCGGCTCGTCCGGCGGCACGTTCGTGAGCACCGTCGCTTCGAAGACCGAGCCGTGTCGCCGTCCTCCCGTCAGCACGCGCGCGCCCCGTCGCTTCGCTCTCTCGACCCACCCTTCGATGCGGATGGCTGCGGCCTCGTCGATGAGCGGCCCGAGCGTGGTCGCTTCGTCCTTCGGGTCGCCGCTCCTCAGCGCGCGCACGCCCGTGACGACGCGCTCGGTGAGGGCCGCCTCGAGCGACCGGTGCACCAGGATGCGCTGGACCGAGATGCAGCTCTGCCCCGACTGATAGAAGCCGCCGAAGACGAGGCGCTCGATCACGCGGTCGAGGTCGCTCGCCTGATCCGCGTCGACGATGCACGCGGCGTTGCCTCCGAGCTCGAGGACCACCTTCGCCCGCCCGGCGCGTGCCTTGAGCTCCCAGCCGACCTTCCCCGAGCCGGTGAACGAGAGCAAGCGGATGCGAGGATCAAGGACGAAGCGCGCGGCGTCGGTGACGAGCGTAGGCAGGATCGAGAACGCGCCGGGAGGGAGGTCGGTCTCTGCGAGCACCTCGCCGACGATGAGGGCGCTGACGGGGGTTCGCTCGGACGGCTTCAGCACGAACGGGCAGCCGGCCGCGATCGCGGGTGCGATCTTGTGCGCGACGAGGTTGAGCGGGAAGTTGAACGGGGTGATGAACGAGCAGACCCCGATCGGGACGAGCCTCGTGAAGCCGCGGGTTCCGGCCGAACGGGGAGAGATCTCGAGGTTCGTGACCTCGCCGTCGAGACGCATCGCTTCCTCGGCCGCGATCTCGAACGTGTCGATCAGTCGCGCGACCTCGCCTCGTCCGTCCTTGATCGGCTTGCCCGCCTCGATGGCCAGGACGCTCGCGAGCTCCTCGCTTCGCGCTCCGAAGCGAAGGGCGCAGTGACGGAGGGCAGCGCGGCGCGCGTAGGGCGGAACTTTCGCGACGGTGGGGCCGGCGGCTTCAGCGGCGGCGAACGCCTGGTCGACGATGCGCGCGTCGGCGAGCGCTACTTGGGTGGCAATCTCTCCGCTGTACTTGTCGGTGACGGGAAGGGAAGAGCCCGCGTCGCTCGCGTGAACCGCCCGGCCCGCGAGATAGTACGGGTACCGCAGCGCGAGCATCGCTTCAGCAGCCAGGATCGCCGCAGATGTCTTCGTGGTGGAAAATACAGAACGAGTTGGCCGCGTCGACGCACTCCTGGCCCCACCCGCTGGTGCAACATTCAGGGTAACCCTCGTCGTCGCAAATGAGTGTGACGAGCGCATCCTCGGTCGCGCTTGGCTCGTCCCCGTCGCAGTCGTCCGTGAGCGCCGCCCCCGTCTCGCACGGCGAGTGAGAGCAGGAGTACCCGCCCCCGCCATGATGGCTGGAGGAGCTGCTGCTGCTGGAGCTGGAGCTCCCCCCCTCGCACATGCTGTTCACGCAGACGGTGGAGCAGAGATTCCCGCAGGCTCCGCAGTTCATGGGATCGGTCGTCGTGTCCGTGCATCCGGCGGCGCACAGCGTCAACGTACCGTCGCAGGTGCTCGTCCCCGTCCCCGTGCCCGTGGAGGTCGCCCCCGCGTCCGTCGAGGTCGATGTGCTGTTGGATGTCGACGTGGTGACGCCCGTGCCGGTCCCGGTTCCCGTGCCGGTCGATCCGTCGAGGAAGACGGGGCCGCCTCCGCCGGTGTCGAAGCTGATGACGAGGCCGCCGTCGTTCGTCGGGCTGACGACGCCCAGCGTGCCACCGTCGTCGAGCCCAGCGCCCACCTTCGCTCCCTGGGCGCACCCGGCGAGGACGAGAATCGACAGGACGTGAAGTGGGGTGAATCGAAGGGAAGTCGGCATGGTGCTGACGTGATGTTGTCACCGTTGCCGATGCTTGGCACGCGAAGAGAGGCACTTCTTCGCCGACGTTCACGTCCGCTGGAATGATGAGGCTGCGGAGGACCGAGAGCTCGGCCGTCCACTGGACAGGCGAAGGCCCGCGCGGAATGCAATTGGGCCATGCTCTCCGTGTGGCAGAGTGCCGCCGTTTTCATGGAGGGAACGCGTTCACGCAGAAACGAACCGGGTGGACCGTCGAAACCCCCCGGGAGGCCTGCGGAGTGAAGCGCACCGTCGCCCTCTTCGCCCTGCTCGTGGCGCTGTCGCTCGCTTACCGCTTCCCCGCGATCGTGAACGCCGGGACCGTCGACTCGGACGCCGCGATCGTCGGGCTCCAGGCGCGCCACCTCCTCGCGGGCGAGTGGTCCTGGTTCCTGTACGGCAGCGGCTACCAGACCTCTGTCGATTCGTGCGTCGCCGCGCTCTTCTTTGCCGTGCTCGGCTCGACGTCGCTCGCTCTCCTGCTGTCGACTCTGATCGGGCACGTGGCCGCGACGTGCCTCGCGTTCGGGACGCTCGTCAGGCATCTGCCGCGCCCGTCGGCGTTCGTTGCCGTGCTCCCGCTCGTCTTCACGTCGAGCCCGCTTCACACGTACATCCTCAACCCGCCGCGACAGGCTGCGCTGACGCTCGTCTTCCTCGCGGTGTTCGTGATCGACGGCGCGAGTGGGCGCAGGCGCGAGGACGCACGGCGGTTGCAGGGCGCGCTCGGAGCGGCCATCGGGTCGCTGGCGTGTTTTGCCGACCCGTACGCGCTTCTCGTGCTGCCGCCGCTGCTCGTCCTCGCCCTCCTGGCATGCTTCGACGGGGCGACCCTGCGCGCGAGCGGTCGCGTGGTGCTCGGCCGCATCGCCGCCGGGGCCGTCGGTGCGGCCGTCGGGCTCATCCCGCTCGCGCTGCTCCTTTCGAGCCCTCGCTCCGTCCACGGCGAGGTCACGCTCACGTCGTCGGTCGTTCGCCACAACCTGGCGCTGCTCGTCGACCCGTGTCTCCCGTGGCTGCTCGGGGCGACCGCCTACACGCCCGTCGCGCTGCTCGGCTACGTCCCGTGGGAGCCCGGCGTCGTGCTCCACGCCCTGCAGCGCCTCGGGGCCGCCGCGTTCCTCGTGGCGATCGTGAGTGGCGTCGCTCTCGCGCCGTCGCGCGCACGGGTCGACTGGGCTCTCGCCAGGCTCGGCGCGTTCGGGTTCCTGGTCGCCGTGCTCACCATCGCTTCGTTTCTCGTGTCGGTGATGGTGATGGACCTCTTCTCGAGCCGCTACCTCGCCGCCCTCGTCCTCATGTCCCCCTTCGCGCTCGCGCCGCTCGCCGGTCGCCTCGGCTGGAAGCGCCTCCTCCTGATCCTCGCGCCGTACCTGACGTCGGCAGGAGTGTGCGGGTGGGTCGGGTACGGCGACGAAGTTCGAGGCGCACACGTCGTCGAGCTTCCCGCCGAGGGTGCCGGCGACGAACGGGCCCTGCTAGGGATGCTGGAAGACCGCGGGATCCACGCAGCGATCGCGGATTACTGGGTCTCGTACCGCCTCACGTTCCTCTCGCGGGAGGCCGTCGTCGTCGTGCCGATCCACGAGCGAGAGGACCGCTATCCGGCCTACCGGACGACGTATGCCGGCGCGACACGGGCGGCGTACATCTTCGACCCGAAGCGATCGCGCGAGCAGCTGTCCGTGATGGAAGCCGAGGCGTTCTCGGGTCCGTCGCCATCGCGGTGGGGCTCACCGGTCGAGCGCCTGCATTCGGGGAGCCTCACCGCGGTCGTGTTCGACAAGCCGGCGCTCTGAGCGTGGGAGCTCGCGGGCCCGTCGAAGCGCCCGGCGTTGCTCACGGAGTCGTCGCCCGACTACCCGCCGTCGACGGCGCTGTCTCGCGGCGCAGCGTCGCTCTCGGCATCGCGATGGGCCGCCGAATCGTGCGCCTCTCCGTCGTGCGTGTGACCGTCCTCTGTGGCCGCGTCGCGCGCCCCGCCATCCGGCGCTGTTGCGTCATGATGGTGATGGCCTGCATCGACCTCGGGCGCGTCGGTCTGATGAGCGTCGACCTCGTGGGCGTCACTCCCGGTGGCGGTGGCCGCATCCCACGACAGCGTGCAGCTCGGGGTGCTGGGCGGGTTGTTCACGAGCGGCGGGATGCTCCGGAGGAACTGAACGACGGCGGTCGCTTCGGCGTCGTCGAGCCCTGCCTCCCCTGCGAGGTGACCGAAGTGGGGCATTGGGTTGCAGATCGGCGCGCCCTGGTTGTCGTAGCCGTTGAGGAACGCGTTTTTGATCTGGTCGTTCGTCCAGCACCCCAGCCCGGTGCCTGGATCCGGCGTCAGATTCGGCGGGTAGGCGAGGCCGCCTTCGACCGTCGACTGCACTCCGTCGTCGTTTCCCTGCAGCGCGCCTCCATGGCAGATGAAGCAGTTGTGGGTGTTCACGATCGCGAAGCCGCGAGCGATCTCGGCGTCCTGGAGCGCCCCCGCATCGACCGCGCACGAGGCCTCCACGGCGACGCTCGATCCGCCCTCGGGGTGTGCGTCGCCGGTCTTCGCGTCGTTCTGTCGTGCGTGGGCGTCGGCGCCGGCATCGACGCCGCCCGCGCCCGTCGTCTTCCCGCCGCACGCGGCGAAGGCCGCGAACGCCGTGGGTAGCAGAAGCGCGGCGAACGTCCCGCCATGGAGCACCGAGCGGAGGAAGGACCTGGGGTGTGCGTGGCGCATCGTCGTGACGCAAGCTACCGCGCAGGCTCATCCCGTCAACGTCGCGTAGCTGCCCGCGAATTTGACGATGACACTGTCCAGGTTGAGCTTAGCCGACAGTCGGCCCGATCACTCCGACGGGGGTGTCTCGTTCACCTTCATCCACATCGCGCTCTGCTCGCCCTCGTAGACGAGCGTCTCTCCCTGGAGGAACCGGAACTCGTAGCGCGCGAACACGCTCGTCTCCCCCTTCCGCACCTGCGTCGCCTTGCACTCGAGCACGAGCGGCTCCCCTGGCTTGGCAAGCGCACGAAATCGCGCGCTGTAGATCTTCGCGCCGTAGCCGACCCATCCGTCGGCGTGCCGCATCCCGAGCACGTAGTAGGAGTGGACGAAGGCGACCATGCCGGTCATGTGCACCATCAGGCCACCCGAGACATGCTGCGGATGGCGCACCGGATGCGCGCGCTGTTCGCGCGTGAGCGGGAGGTCGTCGTGCGTCGGCATACGGACACGGACGAAGCTCTTCGCGACATCGATCTCGAGGATCTCGTCGATGAGGAGGCCGCCCGGCCCGTAAGGACAGTCGGCGACGAAGTCGGCGTCGAGGGGCATGACGTCAGCCAATCGCCTTCGCATAGACGCGGTACTTCTTGTACAGCTCGGCCCCCATCGAGCGGATCCCCAGGTTGATCGGCTTGTCGTCCTCGCGTGTCCACGAGAGCTCGCCCCACTCGTACCCCTTCGCGATGCCGCGCTTCGCGACCTCGACGTACATCGCGGCCGAGAGCCCGCCGTAGCGCCTCATGTTCTTCGTGATGTCCTTCCGGATGCCCAGCATCATCAGGCGCGTCGACTTCGGATGCTGCCACTTGATGCGGTAGAGCAGCTTGAAGATGCCCGTCGGCAGCAGCTTCCCGCCAAGGTCCTGGATCGACTCGTTGATGTTCGGCAGCATGATGCACATCCCCGCTGGCCTCCCGTCGACGTCGGCGATGAACGCCAGGTCCGGATCTAGGATGAGGGAGAGGTCCTTCGCGACCTTCTCGACCTCGTCAGGGAGGGCAGGAACCATCGCCCATTTACCGGCCCAGGCGTCGTTGTAGATGTCCATGATCGCGCGGATCTCGCGCTTCATCTGCTTCGGGTCGACCGAGCGGAGGCGGACTTCGGGCAGATCCTTCACGCTTTGCCACGCCTTGATCACGCGGTCGGGGAACGCGAGCTTCGAGCTGTAGCGCCACGCGAAGAGGTCCTTCTCCTTCACGAGGCCTGCGGCCTCCGCGACTCTCCCCTGATAGCGCCGTGAGTGCGCCATCATCAGGACCGGCGGCATGTCGAACCCGTCGATGAGGATGCCGACCTCCTCGTTCGCGTACAGCGAGAAGGGGCCGAGCATTCGCTTCATCCCGCGGCGAGTGAGCCACTCGCTGGCGGCGTCGATCAGCGTTCGCCCGACCTCGTCGTCATCGATGGTGTCGAAGAAGCCGAAGAATCCCGTCTGATCGTTCCATACCCTGAGGTGCTCATGGTCGACCTGAGCCGAGCAGCGCCCGACGAGTCGCCCGTCCCGCCAGGCAGTGAAGAGGGTGGCTTCGGCGCGGTTGAAGAACGGATTCTTCTTCGGGTGGAGGCGCTCTCCGATCTCGAAGTCGAGAGGAGGCACCCAGCTCGCGTCTCCAGCGAAGACGACGTGTCCGGCGCGGAGGAAGTCCGAGATGTCCTTCCCGGGAGTGTGCTCACGGATCGTGATGGCCATCGCAGGTGGGCCTACCACGACAGGGTAATTTTCGTCACGCGTCAGCGCTTCGTCGGCCGACGCTGCGCCTCTCTCCAGTGAATGCGGCCGAGAGGCTTCGGGCGAGCTCGTCGATCTCCCCGTGGTAGCTGTCACGTCGCCCCTGCGGCGCGCGACGCTCTCCCAGCATGCCGCGGAGCTCGCGGACGGTCCGCGCAGGGACGGACGCCCGCGCGTGGGCCACGGCGTGGCTGCCGCAAACGATGACGATGGCGCCCGACGCGAGCGCCGTGCTCGAGAGGGTACGGGCGTCGACGGAGCCGCAGACGCAGCAGGAAGGGGAGGGGTGCGCAGTTGCGAGCATGGTCGCGACGATGGCGAGTTTCTTCGCGTGGGCCAACTTTCCCCAGTACGTGCGCTTACCTACGCATCCGCCCGCGCTTCCCATCGCTGCGCCCTTCGCTCTCTTCCTCGGCCTCGAGCTCGGCTTCTGCGTCGTCCTCCGGCGTGCGTGCGTCCGGCACCACGACCCGGACGCCTGCCGCCGGTGCTCTGGGCTCCGGTGCGGGAGCTCGAAGGAGCTCGGCCTCTTCTTCCCCGTCTACGCGCGTGCGAGCCAGCACGTCGGCCGCGTGGCCACCCGCCTCGCTCACGCTCCGGGCCGCGCGTCGAAGCCCGGTGCCGAAGAGAACCGAGAGGAGCGTGAGCACGAACGGGACGACGAGCTGCAGAGCGATCGTCACCGCGAGCTGAGCTATCACCAGGCCGACGTTGAACAGGATGCGTATGCCGAGCGGCAGCCTGTGGGCCCGCCCGTCGTGTCGCCCCGCCCATCTCGCGTCCCGCCTCGCCCGCTTCGCCGCGCGCCGCGCCTCGCGCCTCGCTCGCTTGCCGCCCCCAGCGCTGCTCATCGCGTCCCGGAGCGCCTGCGAGGCGTCGTTCCGCACGTCCCGAGGTGGGTGCCTGCGTGAATCGGAGCTCCGCGGCGGGGGGTCGGGCGCGCGAGAAGACACACGATCGAGGAGGGCGCCGATACGAGTCGCGCGCTTGTCCGGGTCCGGCTCCAGCATCTGGACGAGCGCGTCGCGGATGCGTGGGCTCACCATCTTGTCCACGGCGGCGGCGACGTCGATCGAGAGACCGCGGTGAGGGAGCTTCTCCGGTTCGACGCCGGTGATCATCGCGATGGCGGTTGCGCCGATCGAATAGACGTCCGACGCCGGCCCGGCCCGCCCCTGGAACTGCTCGGGCGCCATGTACCCGAACGTCCCCACGACCGTGCTCCCCCCTTCGGGGCGCAGGTGGTCCTTGACCGCTCCGAAGTCCACGAAGGCGTACGACCCGTCGGTGCGGCGGATGACGTTCGATGGCTTGAGATCGCGATGAATGACGGGCGGTGTTCGTCCGTGCAGATAGACCAGCGCCTGGTCCGCGTCGTGAAGGAAGCGCATCACGTCCTTCTCGCTCATGCGCGGGCCCTGCTTCTGGAGGACAGAGAGCGGCGTGCCGTGCACCTTCTCCATCACGAGGTACAGCACTCCGGCGTCCTCGAAGTGCTCGATGTAACGGGGGAGCAGCGGGTGCCTGAGCTCGGAGAGCACGCGTGCTTCGCGCTCGGCGAGCTCGACGTCCTTCCACTCGCGCGCCCCGCGGACGTCGAACGCTTTCACCGCGACCGGGCGCCCCTCCCGCTTGTCGACGGCGTCCCAGGTCGTCCCCTGCGAGCCCTGACCGAGCGGCGCCATGAGGACGTAGCGCCCGTCGCGCAGATCCTTGGTCGCCAGCTCCGAGCCCATCCCCCCTGTTATCGCGTACGCGGCGCGAAGCGAAGGCCTTCAGCCCTTCGCGGCGTCTCCGGCGTCGCCCACTGCACCGTCGCGCGGCCCGCTGTCGCCCGTCGCATCGTCGCGCGGGGCGTCACCCGGCGTCGCGTCCGACGATGTGTCGTGGGCGGTCGCGTCTCTTGGCCCTGCGTCGTGAGCGCTCGCGTCGCTGGCATCCATGCGCGGCGCGTCGACCCCTGCGTCCACGATGGGGAGAGGAGGCATCGCGGCGATCCAGCTCGCAACGGCGGCGACGTCCGGAGCGTCGACGAGCAGTGAGGCGATCGGAGGCATCTGGACGCTCCCGCGCTCGTCGATGAGCTGGCGGAGAAGACTATCGGCCGGATCGCCGGGGACGATGCGCGTGCCCACGAACACCTTCGCGTGGACCCCCTCGGTCGTGACGATCGAAGGGAAGCCGTTCGATGGCCGACCGTCGAGCTGGGTCGGGTCGAGCCGCAGCACCATGCCGGCACCGTTGGCGGTCGCGCTCGGGTTGGCGTTGTGGCAGCTCACGCCGCAGTTGATGTGCAGCCATCCGAGCGGCGCCGCAGCGAGCCCCGTCCCGTCGTCGCCGATCTCGAGGTGCGTGGTCGTCGGTGCAGGCGAGAGCAGCTCCTCCTTCACGAGCTCCTCGAGCGTGAGCCCCGTCGCGCCGGCGAGGCCGAGCGATACCTGCTCGAACCCCATCATCCGGTCGATGCGCCCTCCGTGGCACTCCTGACACTCGCTGATCGTCGGCACGTGGTACGTCCCGCCGTCCGGCAGCGCGAAGTCTCCGCCGGGGGAGAGCGTGGCCGACGTCGCCGCCGCGTTCCAGCGGTAGGTGCCGTAGGCCCAGAACCCGGTCATGGTCTTCTCGAAGAAGCGCGTCTCGACGAGCAGGCCGTCTCGACTGAACTGCTTCCAGACACGTGTCCCGACGGGGAATGTCCACTCGTTCGGGTTGGTCGTGTCGATCTTCTGCCCTGGCGGCAGGTAGATCCATCGCTGCTTCCCGCTCCCGTCGGCCCAGAGCGGGATGGCGGGCGCATACGCGCGGACCTGCGGCGCGAGGGTCTGCGACGCGACGTCCGCATAGAGGCCGGTGCACTCGAGCGAGCTCGGCGGCTGCAGCATCGCCGCGCAGCTCGACGAGATGGAGAGTGAAAGCGAAGACGCGTCGACCCCAGCCTCTTTTGCCGGCTGGGAATGCGACGCGTCTTTCGTTCCGCTATCGTCTCGCGCCGCTGCGTCCGATGACGAGCTGGCGGCGCGGCCACCACACCCCGAGAGCGCAGCGACGAGCGCCGCGACGAGACAGTGTGTGGTCAGGTTGCTCTGCACCGGGTCTTGCGGTCAGGGCACCGTCGCGTCGCCCGAGCCGGAGCCGGACGCGGAGCCGGAAGGCATGCCGGAGCCTGAGCCCGACCCCATGAAGCCGCCGTCATGGTGGTGGTGGAAGCCGCCGTCACCGAAGTGGCCGCCGCCGCCGAAGTCCGCCGTGCCGCCCTGCGCGGTCGGGGTGAGCGAGCGGAGGTACGTGACGATGCCGGCCTGCTCCTCGGTGGTGAGGTTCCACTGATGGAACCGATGCCACTCGGCGAAGCTCGTGATCGTCGGGTCGAAGTAGCCCGCGTCTTCCGACGTCTGGCCAGGCTGGAGGCCCGGCACGGCCGCGGCGTCCGTGGACCATCCGGGCACCGCGCCGTTCTGGACGATCGCCAGCAGGACCGCGTCGCTGAAGCCACCCGTCTGCTCGGGCGTGTGGGCGACGTCGTTGAAGCCGAAGCCCATCCCTGCGTCCTCGCCCTTGGGGGCGTGGCAGTTGACGCACGCGATGCGGAGCGAGTCGGGACCGCCGTCCGGCTTGAAGACCTCGATCGGGTTGGCCGGTATCGGGACGCCGTCGTTGTACCGCGACGAGCCCGCCATCCACGCGGCCTCGGTGCTCGGGGTGATGTTGAGCGTCGACTGACCGCAGGAGCCGCCTGCGCTCGCCGTGATCGTGACCGCACCCCCGCTGCCGCTGCTGTTCATCGTGATGAGCACACCGCCGGTGGACGGATCCGCGCTGAGAGTAACCGCGTTGCTCGACGCGCTCCAGCTGACGGCGGCCGCGTTGACGCCCGTGACGACGGCAGGGACCTGGAAGGACTGCGCCGTGCTCCCGGGGATGACCGCCGAGTACATCGGTGAGAAGACGACCTCGAAGATGTTGTTGGCCGCGGTGCACGGGCCGGCCGCCGTCGTGCTGCCGCTCACGGTCGTCGTCGCCGACGTCGTGCTCGTCGTGGAGCCAGTGCCGGTGCCGCTGCCACTCGTCGTCGTGGTGCCGCTCGGGGTCGAGCTGCTGCAACCGCCGACCGCAAGCCCGAGGGAGCCAGCCGCAACCGCGAGCGAACCCATCGCCGCAGCACATACCTTGATCGCCATCTTCATCGCGTCACCACCTTATGCCGATTGCAGTTGGGTGAGATTTGCCTGACTCGCAAGCTCGATGCAAGGCGTACAAAACTACAACGTGACGAGAATCGGCTTGTTTTGAAGGCTCTGTGCGCTCGAGCTCACTCTCATGACTTGAGGGAAATGGCGATTGCGACCAGCGCCGCGAGGACGCCGCCGACGATCACGGCGACCATGAACACGACACCGGCCGCTCGCGGCGGGAGCTCGCTCTTCCGCGTCAGGGGCGCGTTCGTCGCGACCAGTGAGTCGTCGCTCGTCACGTCAGTGCCCCATGTTCGAGGTGTCGATCGGCGGCACGCAGTTGTGGCGCCCCGCCATCTGGCAGTCCTCCATCTTCCCGGTCTCGGCGAGGTTCTGGATGATGAACCAGCCACCGACGACGAGGATGCTGATCATGATCGCGGGGAGCACCCATCGAGGCGGCGAGGACTCTTCGGGCTCGATCTTGCGGGCGCGCGAGGTGGTCTTCGTGGCGGGCTTCGGGGGCGGTTCGCTCATCGCATCGACCTGCGTCTTCGTCAGGAGGTCTTGGGTGGGAACGCAGCGCGGTAGTCGCTCATCGCCTTGGTCGTATCGAAGCGCGCCGCGAAGCCGGTCTCGCGCGCGAACGCCGAGCCGTCGACGACCACGGGGTACTTGATGTGGCCGAGCGCCCCCGGAGGGAGCTTCGGCAGACCGAAGCGACCGAGCGCCATCGAGTAGACGAACTCCGGCAGAGGGAGCGAGTGACGCCCCGTCTCGCGAATCAGGATCGACAGCGGCATCGGCTCGGGGCCCACGACGTTGAAGACTCCGCGCGTGCGTCGCTCGAGCGTGCGGACGATCGCCGCGGCCGCGTCGACCTCGTGCATGAACTGGAAGAGCGGGTCGAAGCCGAGGAGCGTCGGGATGCGCGAGCCTCGAAGGAACGTGCCGAGCGTGCCGTGGCCGCTCGGGCCGAGCGAGTAGCAGAGGCGGAGGACCGTCGTGTGAAGCTCGGGGAAGCGCCACAGGGCGCCGCCCGCGTAGAGGTCTGCGGCGACGAGATCGGCGAGCTCGGGGAAGCTCGAGAGCGCCATCGGCGGCTCGTCCTCCGTGTGGAAGAGCGGCGAGTCCGACGCGGCGCCGTAGTACGTGTGGCGGCCGACGAAGACACAGTGCGCGACGTCGTACGCGCGGCAGTGATCGAACACCGCGCGCGTCCCGCCTAGGTTGATCCGGTAGCGCTCCTCGCCCGGCATCACGAGCGACGTCACCGTCCCCATGTGCACGACCGCCGTCGGCCGTAGCTTCCGGAAGACCTCCTCCGCGGCGCGCTTCCGGATGTCGACCGTGTGCACGACGATGGGCGCCTTCGCCCACTCGCGCCGGTCGATGCCTTCGACCTCGTGGCCGGCCGCGAGCAACTGATCGACCACGAGCTTCGCGATGGCGCTGCTCACGCCGACGACGAGGACCTTCATCGTGCGCTCGCCTCGACGGAGCTCGAGCCAGGCACGACGCTGCTGCGCGCGTTCAGGAGCGCGGGCTGCGGGGTGCGTCCGTCGGCGATGAGCTTCGCGATCGAGCGCTTCACCTCGTCGACGTAGCCGATCACGACCTCGTCGTCCTCCGTCCCGTCGCCTGCGAACATGAGCGGCTCGCCGAAGCGGACCTGCATCATCGCGGGCAACGGCAGCGGCAGGCCGTACGGCGTGATCGGGATGTAAGGGACGCCCATCAGCTTGCCGAGCGTGTAGGCGTTGGCGACCGTCGGCATCGCTTCACCGCCGCCGAGGAAGCCGAACGGGATGATGGGCGAGCGCGTCTTCAGCGCGAGGCGGACGAAGCCGGTCCCGAAGTCGACCAGCGAGTGACGCTCCGTGAAGAGCTTCGCGGTGCCGCGCGCGCCTTCCGGGAACACAAGCAGCAGCCGGTCGTCCTCGAGGAGCCTCACGGCGTGCTCGGGGAGCCCGGTGAACTGCCCGGTGCGACCCGCCCAGAGCGAGGCGAACGGGATCTTGTTGAGGAACTTCTCGATCATGCTCTGCGCGAGCCGCGGCGGGTTCTTCTCGAAGAAGCAGGCCGCGAGGACCATCGCCGCGTCGATCGCGATCCCGCCCGAGTGGTTGCCGACGAGCATCGCCCGCCCTCGGTCGGGGACGCGATCGATGTCGTAGACCTTCACCGAGAAATAGTGGCGATAGAGGAGGCCGAAGAAGCCATACATCCACTTGAGGTGCGCGCGCGACGTGCCGTACTGGTCGACGCCGTAGCGATTGAACGGAATCTCCAGCCGCCCGATGCGCTCCTCGATGCTGTCGCCGAAGGGGGTGATCGCCACCGACGCAGGCTACTGGAGTGAGCCCCGGTTTGGGAGGTCTTCTCGAATTCACCGGGAGCGCGGCCGCTCCCCGGACCTCAGCCTCCTAGCTCGCGCGACCTCGCGCGGGGGCGAAAGAGAATGCGCGTTCCTCCTCCGACGCCGCGCGCCTCGCCATCAGCTTCCCGAAGAAGCCCTTCGTCGGCTCGCACGTGAACATGCCCGCCTCGAGGACCTCCGGTCGCGTGCGCAGCTGCGTGACGATGGCCGGGTTCGACTCCACCCAGTCGTACGCCTCGACGAACGCCTCGCGCTGGGTCGTCTCGAGGTTCGTCTTTGCGACCGAGGGCTTGATGCCGTGGTGCGCCGTGAAGAGCGCGAGCGCGACCGTGACCTCTTCGACCGCCAGGTGCGTGTGGCGCGACACGCGCGCGCCGCCGCACGACTTGCCATAGACGTGGGCGCCGCTCGCCACGAGGACGCCGAGCCCCGACGCGATCGCCGCCAGCTCGCTCATGCCTCCGAGCTCGCTCGCCGCGACCTCCTCCCCCGCCTCGGCCAGCACGATGCCGCCTGCCGCGCGCGCCAGGGTCGCCGTCAGCACGACCGGGCTCCGCACCGCTTCGACCGGGAGCTCCAGCAGGTAGCCGCCGTCGATCTCGAGGACGCGGTCGGTCACGTTGTCGGTCGCCGAGCCGGTGCCGCACGCCCCCGTCCCGCAGCCGCCGCCGCTCTTGCCGCTCGTGCCGCAGCTCCCTCCTCCGCCTTCTTCCTCGCCTTCGCTGTCGACGAAGCGAAGCTTCACGTCGAGCCCTGCGCGCACGGGTGCGTACTCGAGCATGCGCGCGACGAGCCGGGCGACCCCCTCGCCCGTCGGCGCGAACTCGTCGGGGAAGTAGTCGCCGTCCGGCTGCACGAGATCGGGGGAGCCGATGCCCTCGCCGTGGCGCGCCTGGAGGCCGGCGTAGCGAGACACGATCCACCGGAGCGTCTCTTCGCGGGGAAAGTCCATCGGGATAGTTTACACGAAGCCTTCGACGGGGCTCGTCATCAGGTGGCGAACCACCTCCGACACCGGCTGCACCGCCAGGATGCCGTGGGCGAGCGCGTGGAAGATCGGCGCCTTGACGCCGTGCTCGCTGGCCCACTCGGTGACGCGCGGGATGAGGTCGAGCGCCTCGATGCGCAGCTTCGCCTCCGCCTTCGCCTCCGCGAGGCTCTTGCCGCGACCGAGCGCCGACCCGAGGAGGATCTCCGGGCGATCGGGCTGCTCCATCGACGCCAGGAGGTCGCCATAGCCGGCGAGCCCGAGGAGCGTCCGCTCGTCTCCGCCGGCCGCGGCGGCGATGCGCCCCGCCTCCTGGATCCCGCGAGAGATGAAGGCCGCGACCAGCCCCGGGCCGACGCCGCACGCCTTGGCGTAGCCGGCTGCGATCATCAGGCAGCCGACGAGCGCGCTCGCCCACTCGAGGCCGCGCAGATCGTCGGTCTCGTAGAGCCGCAGCGTCGGAGTCACGAACGCAAGGGAGACCGCGCGCCGCACCTCGGGGTACGCCGAGCCGACGACCATCACCGACGGACGCCCGGCCGCGAGATCGCTCGCCACCACCGGCCCGCCGATGGCCCCGATGCGCCGCACCGGAGACTCGCGGCGGATGACGTCGCTCAGCGGCGCCATCGTGTCCTTCGCGAGCCCGCGGATGGCGTGCACCACCATGTGACGCCCGTCGAGGAAGTCCCCCAGCGCGAACGCGACCTCCCCGGTCGTCTGCGAAGGGACGGCCAGGATCACCAGCCGCGCGACCTCCGCGATCTGCCTGTACTCGTGCGCCTGCGTGACCCCCTCGGGGAGCGCGCCCTCTCGCTCCTTGCGCGAGTAGAGCCACGTCTTGCTCCCCGCGCGCGCCGCCGCCGACGCGAGCGCGAGCCCCCAGGGACCCCCTCCGATGACCGCCACCGAGCACTCAGCCATGCGACGCTCATATCACCATCGCCAGGGGCGGGGGGAGCACCCACCCTCTCTGACAGTGAGGGGCCGGCCTCGTTTCGTCGAACAGCGCGCGTTTCGCCAAACAGGGCCCGTTTCGTGAAACAGCGACCGTTTCGTCAAACAGCGACCGTTTCGTCAAACAGCGACCGTTTCGTCAAACAGCGCGCTTTTCGCGAATCAGGTCGATTTATTCGAACGAGAGGCCCTCAATGCAAAAAATCGGCCCCCCGGCGCCCTTAAGTGAGGGGACACAGGAAGCCGACATGGTGCCGGCGACCGAACCTGCGTCCGCGTCGCGTCCGTCGTATCCCGTTCCAGGTCGTTCGAAGCACCGCGCGCACGTACCGCTGTCGACTCGGAGTCGATTGCAGTCGAGTCGAAGTCGGTTCGATTCGAGTCGGAGTCGATTGCAGTCGAGTCGAAGTCGGTTCGATTTGAGTCGGAGTCGATGGCAGTCGAGTCGAAGTCGGTTCGATTCGAGTCGGAGTCGATTGCAGTCGAGTCGAAGTCGGTTCGATTCGAGTCGGAGTCGACTGGCGGCGTGCGCGCGTGGAACGGGGACGACGGCGAGCCGCGTCCGCAGGGTGCCCCTCTTCACCCGAGGTGAGTCATGACGAAGAGAAGCAAATCAACCATCGACGCATCCACCACAGCCAGCGCAACGGTCGCCCCGCGGCCGAAGCGGAAGGCGCGCCTGCCACCGGTCATCGACCGGCCGGGCGTCGCTGCCAGCCTGAGCTCGAGCCCGGCGGAGAGTCCGGACCCGACGCTCACACCCACGACCACCGGGGCGACGGTGCCACCGGTGGTCATCCCCGCGGTCGCTGCGGGCCCTGCGATCGGCGTCACGCCGATCGACCCCGCGACCGTCCCGATCATGGACCCGGCGCCGACGATGACGTTCCCTGCGATCACCGCAGGGTTCGTCCCCGTCCCGTCGGCCGAGCTCGCAGGGTACCGCCCGCTCCAGACCGAGCTGGCGGTCACCTCCGACGCCATCTATGAGCTCACCCAGTTCGTCAACTGGGCGCTCCTCTTCGGCGTCGCAGCGCCGGGGCTGACGGCGTCGTCGGTCGCGCAGCGCATCCAGGTCGCCGCGGGATGGACAGCCCTCCTCGCCGCGTCGACGGGCTGGGTGAGCTACGTGAAGTCGCAGGAGGGGACGGCCTGGAAGTACGCGCTCGAGGTGACAGGGAGCCTCAAGCCGTCCTTCCAGATCGCCGTCACCGCAAACCCCGCGCTCGCCACGCAGTACCCGGCGCTGTCGCGGTTCCTCGGGGCGCAGAAGGCGGTCGCGAAGAAGGCGAGCGTGACGAAGAAGAAGAACGCCGCGGCGAAGGCGACCGCAGCGGTCTCGGCGACGACGGCCGCGGCGACGACGGTCGTCGCGGCTCCGGTGCCCACGGCGCGCGTGGTCACGGTGCAGGGGTGAAATAGAGAGAGCGCTCCGCGCGTCCGCGTCTGGCTTGAGACAGTCTCAGCGGGCGGACGCGCGGGGAAGACTCCGTTCGAGCTCCGCGCTGCGGGTCAGGAGTTGGCCCGTCGGGATGCTGGATGAGATAGGCGTGAGAAGATCGTGATCCCATCCATGCGCAGCTCCGACCCGGACCTGCGACCCACAGCAAGGACTGACAGAATCATGCGTAGCCGTCTTGTCTCCATCGCCATCGTCGCATCGCCCCTCTCTCTGATCGCGTGCGGTACGTCCGGCTTGGGCGTGGTCGCTGGCGGCGCCGACGCAGGCACGGACGTGACGCAGAGCTCGTCGACCTCGTCCACCTCGTCCAGCAAGACGACCTCGTCGAGCAGCTCGTCCGGCAAGACGACCTCCTCGTCGGCCGTCGCGTGCACCGGGACGCAGACGTCGTGCAACGGCGGCTGCGTCGACGTCACGAGCGACCCCGACAACTGCGGCGTCTGCGGCACCGCGTGTACCCCGGGGCAGGTCTGCTCCGCGGGGGCGTGCGCGCTGAGCTGTGCCGGCGGGACGACGAAGTGCGGCAGCTCCTGCGTCGAGACCTCGAGTGACCCCGCCAACTGCGGCACGTGCGGGACGACGTGCACGGCCGGTCAGGTCTGCAGCGGCGGCACCTGCGGCACCACCTGCGCGACCGGTCAGACGCTCTGCGGAGAGGACGCCGGGGCGCCTTTCTGCGCCAGCGAGCAGACGGACAACGCCAACTGCGGCGCCTGCGGGGCGAAGTGTGCGAACGGGCAGCTCTGCAGCGCCGGCAAGTGCGGCTCGGTCTGCGTGACGGGGCAGTCGGTGTGCGGCGTCGACGGCGGCGCTCCCTATTGCGCCAACGAGCAGACCGACAACGCCAACTGCGGCGCGTGCGCGAACGCCTGCCCGGCGGGCCAGGTGTGCTCCGCGGGCAAGTGCGGCGTCACCTGCCTCGGTGGCTCCGTCCTCTGCGGGACCTCCTGCGTCGACACGATGCTCGATCCGGCCAACTGCGGCACGTGCGGCACGGCCTGCCCGATGGGCCAGGTCTGCTCGGCGGGCGCGTGCGGCGTGAGCTGTCTCGGCGGCTCCACGCTCTGCGACGGCTCGTGCGTCGAGACCGCGAGCGACCCGAACAACTGCGGCAAGTGCGGGACCATCTGCCCTGCCGGTGACGTGTGCTCGGTCGGCACGTGCGGCCTGAGCTGTGCCGGCGGCTCGACGCTCTGCGGAACCTCCTGCGTCCAGACCGCGAGCGATCCGAACAACTGCGGCGCGTGCGGAACCACGTGCCCCGCGGGCGCGTCCTGCGCGAGCAGCGTGTGCGCCTGCGCGGCGGGGACCCTGTGCGGGGCGGGCCCGACCGCGGTCTGCACGAGCACCACCACCGACAACTCGAACTGCGGCACCTGCGGCACCGTCTGCGGCGCCGGCAAGGAGTGCGTGAACGGGGCCTGCAGCGCGACGACCACCATCGACACGGTCGCGACGACGTCTGCGGGGACGGCGGGCACCAAGACGATCACGGTCGGGAGCGCGACGGGCTTCACGGCGGGCGAGCAGGTCTTCATCCAGCAGTCGCAGGGGACCGGCGCGGGCAACTACGAGCTCAACACCGTGGCGTCCGTCGCGGGCCCCACGATCACGCTCAGCAACGCGCTCGCCAACACCTACTCGAGCACGGGCGGCTTCAACCACGCCCAGGTGATCGTCGTGCCGCAGTACGTGAACCTCACCGTCCCGGCGGGCACGATCCTCACCGCGCCGGCGTGGAACGGCACGACGGGCGGCATCCTCGTCTTCACCGCCACCGGCACGACCACGGTCGCCGGCACCATCACGATGAGCGGCCTGGGCTTCCGCGGGACGTCGAACGTCTCCACGACCCAGTGCTTTCACTGCACGCCCGGCACCGCCGGCGAGTCGACCACGGGCCTCGGCCTCACGGGGCTGGCGAACAATGGCCCCGGCGGCGGCGGTGGGGCTCAGGGCCAGGACTGCGGCATGGGCTCCGGCGGCTCCTACGGGACGGCTGGCGGCGTGGGCTCGAACTTGACGAGCAACGGCGACACCTGCGTCACGCAGTTCGGTCAGACGAGCCCGGCCGCGCCGGTCTTCGGCGCAGCGAGCCTGGTCTCGTCGGTCGCGTTCGGCGCCGCCGGCGGCGAGGGGGGCTTCGACGAGGACGGCTCCTACGCCGGGGCGGGCGGCAACGGTGGCGGCCTCATCTTCATCACGAGCCCCACCCTCACCGTCACGGGCTCGATCGTGGCCAACGGCAGCGCGGGCGCGAACGGCGTCTCGGGCGCCCCCGATGCCTGCGGCACCGGGTCCGGGATGGGCGGCGGCGGCGGCGGCGCAGGCGGCGCCATCCGCATCATCTCGTCCACCGCCGCGACGCTCGGCGCGAACCTCATCACGGCGACGGGCGGCGTCGGCGGCTTGTGCAGCAGCAACATCGCCGGCGCTGGCGCCGGCGGCGTCGGTCGTGTCGGCATCAAGGCGGTGGCGTCGACCGGGACGACCAACCCGGCCTTCAACGCCAACTGACGCACGTGGCACCCGGGCTGAAGAAACGCTCCTGGGGCGCGTGAGATCGGAAGAGGATTGAACGGAAAGATCGGGAATGGTTTCTTCCGTCTTCCTGTGAATTCTCACCGCAACGCTCGGCGCGACACGCACTGTCGCGCGGGTGCCTGCACTTGTTCGCCCTACGGGCAGAACCTAATCTCGGACCATGGAGCAGCGAAGCCGGAAGATCCCCGTCACCGACCGTCAGTTTCTCTGGGTGCAGGACGACGACAAGGGCGAGGTCACGCTCCACGTCGGCCCCACCATGGTCTCTCCGACCGCCGCCGATCGCGTCGTGATCGACGACGGTCGCGGCGGCCTCCAGGAAGACACGACGGGCGCGCCGCAGTCGATGATCGAGCTCGGCGACGCGCAGTACGCGGTGATGTTCAACCCGCTCCTCGAGAACGACGGCGGCCCCAACGGTCGCTTCCGGCCGGGTCGCAACGAGTCGCGGCCGCTGCGCAACGGGACCCGGTCGATGGTGCCGGGCCCGTGCAGCTTCTACGTGCGGCCGGGCCAGCGGGCCGACGTGCGCGACGCCCACGAGCTCGCGTCGAACCAGTACCTCGTCGTGAAGGTGTACGGAGAGGTCGACAAGGAGGCGCCGTACTACGAGGTGACCGCGCGCTCTGCCGGCATCCTCCAGGCGACCGGCGAGAAGGACGCACCGACCGCCATGCGCGAGCCGGTGGAGCTTCGCCGCGGGCAGCTCGTCGTCATTCGCGGGCTCGACACGCAGTTCTACATCCCGCCCTCGGGCGTCGACATCGTCCCCGACACGTCGGTCGACGACAGCGGCGCGGCGATCTCGGCGGCCGGCGCGCGGCAGCTCCTCGCGCAGGCGAGCGACGAGCTGGCGGCCGAGGAGGATCTCGGCGAAGGGATGGCGCGCGGCACGCCGAGGCCGCAGATGGCCAACGCGTACGTCGATCAGTCGGCGCGCGCGCGGCACCGCAAGCTCTCGCCCGCACCGTCGCCTTCGCAGATGATGGCGCAGGGCCAGCTGACGCCTTTTCCCGCGGCCCCGTCACGTGAGGGCGCGCCCGCCGCGGCTCCGGCGGGCTTCGGCGCGATGGCGATGCCAGAGGAGGCCGCCAGAGACGTGCTCGTCTCGAACACCGTGCGCCGCGCGCTCGAGCGGCAAGCGCGCCAGACGCGCCTCATTCGCAACGCGGTCGTCCTCGGCGAGAAGGAGTACTGCGTCATCGTCGACGCCGACGGGAAGAGGCAGATCAAGGTCGGCCCGGCGCGCGTCTTCCCCGGCCCGTACGACACGTTCATGACCGCGGGCTCGCGCAACCGCATCTACGACGCGTACGAGCTGCTCCCGCAGCGCGCGCTCTGGCTGCGCGTCATCGCGTCGCTCACCCGCGCCGACCTCGCCGAGAAGCTCCCGCGCGGGATGATGCTCGACAAGGACGACTACCACCCTGGCGACGAGATCCTTCTCACCGGCGTCTCCACGTTCTTCGTCCCGTTCAACGAGATCGAGATCCTGTCGCCCGAGAGCGGGCAAGCGATCGTCGGCAATGACCACTCCAAGGTCTTCATCGAGGCCATCGGCATCGACCAGAAGAGCGGCATCTACGTGCGCGACCTCACGACGGGCGAGGTGCGGCTCGTGCGCGGCAAGCAGAGTTACCTGGTCGACCCGAGGAAGGAGGTGCAGATCACGCGCACCATCCCGATCGACGACTGGAACCTGTGGATCGCGGCGAACGAGCCGCACAAGCGCACCTCGATCCCGATCGTGACGCCGTGGGCGGTGTCGGTCACCGTCCCGAACAACACGGCCGTGCTCGTCACCTCCGCGAACGATCGCCGCGTGGTCGACGGCCCGTGCGTCACGCTTCTCGGATACGAAGAGACGCTTTACCCGGTGCTGCTATCCACCGGCACGCCCAAGACCGACGACCACCCGCTCCGCACCTGCTTCCTCCGCGCCGTCGGCAACCGCGTGAGCGACGAGATCGAGGTCGAGACCCTCGACTTCGTGCGCGTGGCCATCCGCGTGTCGTACTCGGTGACCTTCGTGACGGCGCAGCGTGACCGCTGGTTCAACCACGAGAACTACATCCAGATCATGGTCGACCATCTGCGCTCCATCGCGCGCGGGCGGTGCCGCACGCTCACGCTGATGAACCTGTGGCCGCAGCTGCCGAACATCCTGCGCGACACGATCCTCGGCGAGCGCAAGGAGGGCACGCGCGCGGGGCGGCAGTTCGCGGAGAACGGCACGGCGGTGACCGAGGTCGAGGTGCTGAACGCGACCATCGAGGACGAGGAGGTCGCCGAGCTGATGCAGCGCGTGCAGACCGAGTCGGTCACGCTGCAGATCGGCGACCGGCAGGTGAACGAGGCGCTCGTGTCGGCGAAGCTGCGCGCCGAGGTGGAGCGAGAGAAGCAGACGCTCTACGAGGAAGCGCGGCGGCAGGAGGCGAAGCTCGGAGAGCTGACCAAGCGCCTGGCGCACGAGCTGGCGCTGGCGGTCGTGCGGCAGGACGAGGTGGTGGCGCGAGAGCGGCAAGCGCTGACCCAGCGCGAGGCGGCGGCGCTCGAGGCGAGGAACGAGCGGCTCAAGGCGGACAAGGACGCGGAGATCCTGCGGCTCACCGAGGAGTCGAAGGCGCGGGCCGAGGCCGCGCGCATGGTCGACGGCGCCGAGCTCGAGAAGGCGGAGCGATTGCGGGCCCTGGAGCTGTCGCTCATCGCGGCGCAGTCGAGCGCGACGGTGGCCGAGCGGGCGGCCGTGCAGCAGGGGCTCATCGAGGCGCTGACCGGGCTGGGCGACAAGGTGGTGCTCGGCGAGGTGGCGAAGAACATGAACCTCGTGTCGCTGTTCAAGGGGCGCGACGTGGCGACGCTGCTCGCGGAGGTCGTGCGCGGCACGAAGCTCGACGCGACGCTGCGGACGATGACGACGAGGCCCCCGGCCCCGGAAGGGGAGACGCCTGCGTAGAAGCCTGGCGTTTTTCGCCGATCCCTTCGCGAGGGTGTCGTCAGGAATCGTCACCGTACGAGAGTACGGCTCCTCATCCGCTCCTATCCCTCGCTCGGTCTCGACGAAAACCACCAGACTTCTACCGGTGCGAGGTCAGCGCGCAGCGGAACCCGAGCACGCCATAGCTCACCAGCGCGCCGTTCCTGCTGCGCGTCGCGGCGCGAAGGTAGCGCGCCTCGGTGTTGCCCCAGCTCCCGCCGCGATAGACGTGGCTCTGGCCGATCATCCCCGTCGTCCACTCCCACACGTTGCCCGCGAGATCGTGGATGCCCCCGGGCGCGTCGCTCGCGGGGTGCGTGCCGACCGCGCACGTCCCTGCCTGCTTCCAGCAGACGCCCGACTCGGGCTCGGGCGCCTCGTTCCCCCACGGGTAGGTCGTGCCACGGCTCCCGCCACGCGCGGCCCACTCCCACTCTTCCTCGCTCGGCAACCGCTTGCCCTGGACCTGGCAGTACGTGGTTGCCTGCGCGAGATCGACGCAGTTCATCGGATGATCGCCGCGGCCCGCTACACGGTAGTTGCACGTCGCGTCGGGCGGCGAGCCACCGGCCTCCTCCGCCGCGCACTGGCCGCTCTTCACGCACGCGGCGAACGCGTCGGCCGTCACCTCGGTGACATCGAGACAGAACGGCAAGACGACGACGGCGTCCCCGCGATCTCCCATCGTGAAGCTCCCACCCGTCAGCGCGGCCATGCCGGTCGGACAGCTGGAGTTTGCGTGACGCAACCCGAGCCTCGGAGCGACCGCCCCCGCCCCGACGAGCACGACGACGACGAGCGCGCCTACCGCACGAGCAACGCGGAGCTCGCGTGCAGACATGAGAGATTCGTTTACCGCAGGTCACCCCGGAAAGACCACGCCTCGGCAAGGTCGCGAGCCGTCGGAGCGTCTTGACCTGCACGCGCGACCACGTGCAGGCTTGTCGCATGGGGTCGGACGCGAAGACCTGTCGGAGCACGCCGATCGTTCGTCCGATCGCGGCCATACACGAGCTTCGCGGCAGCCGCGTCCTGCTCCGTCAGTGGCGTCCCGACGACCTCGAGCCGTTCGCGAGGCAGAACGCCGACGCCGTCGTGATGGAGCACTTCCCTGCACGGATGACCGATGCCGAGACCGAGACGTGCGTGGCGCGGATCCTCGAGCACTTCACGGCGTGTGGCTTCGGGCTATGGGCGCTCGAGGTGCCGGGCGAAGTGCCGTTCGCGGGGTTCGTCGGGCTCGCGACCGTGGGCTTCGAGGCGAGCTTCACGCCCGCAGTGGAGATCGGGTGGCGCCTCGCGGCGGCGCACTGGGGCAAGGGCTATGCGACCGAGGCCGCCAGGCTCGCGCTCGGCGCGGCGTTCGGGCCGATCGGCCTTCGCGAGGTCGTGTCGTTCACTGTGCCCGCGAACGTTCGCTCGTGGCGCGTGATGGAGCGGATCGGGATGCGGCGCTTCCCGCACGAAGGCTTCGACCACCCGTTGCTCGCCCCGGGCCACCCACTGCGTCGACACCTGCTCTTCCGGCTGCGGCGCGAGGAGTGGGCGGCGAGGTAGCCTCGGAGGCCGCGTCACGCGCGAGGTTTCTTGCTCGTCTTCTTTAGCGCCTTCTTCGGGAGCACGCTCGTGGCTTCGAACGCGCGCGCGAGCCAGTGTCGGAGCTTCACCGCGTCGCCCATGACGCTCTCCGGCAGCATCACCTTGTCACTGCGCACCTGCCCGTTCCCCATCGGATCGAACAGCCCCGCGCCGTCGAGAGCCAGCGCAGCGGCTCGATCCGGCTCCGCCAGCAGGACCATCACGGAGCGTCCGAAGAGACCCGCGAAGATGTGACCGTTCACCTTGGCGGCAACGCCGCCGAACATCTTCAGCGTCTCGACGCGTGGGTCGACGGGCAGGGCGGCGTGAAACAGCGGATGGTGCTCGGAAGGGACGCTGACCCAGGCCATCGCGACGAGGCTCTATCGAACGCGGTCGCCGTGGAATCAGGGTTGAACGCCGATGGCCCCGACCAGGTCGGTGAAGTCGGAAGCAGGGCCACTCGAGGTCGGCCCGAGGTCGGTCACGACTCCCCCGGTCGCGAACTGCACCTGGCGAATGGCCTGGTTCTCGGCGACGAGCACGCGCCCGTTCAAGCTCCCGCGATTGATCATCACCGCAGGCCCCGGGAGTTGCGGCGCGGGGCCGGCATAGGTCAGCGGGCCCGCCATCACGAACGGAGTGCTGCCCGCCTCCGTCGCGTGCGTGAGCACGAAGAGCGCATTGCCGAAGGCGCTGGTCACGAGGATCGTGTCGTCGAAGGGCGACGCGACGAGGCACTCGGGGTCCATCACGTTCTCGACGACACCGGCGGCCGCGATGCCCGAGGCTCCGATGCTCACGACGCCGACCCGGTTCGGGATACCCGAGAACTGGCTGTTGTCTCCGAGCAGGACATACCGGCCGTCCGTCGTCGTCACGCCGCTCGACACGATCGCGAGCTGGTCACCGAACGGGTCTGCCGTGCCGATGACCTTGGTCGCGCTCGGCCAGGCGACGAGCACGGCGTCATTGCCGGGGAGCGGTGCGCCGGCATCGTGGTGTGTGGAGACCGCGACGTCGGCGTTCGCGTCGGGCGGACCACCGTCGAGGATCACAGGCAGGCCACGGAAGTTTCGAGCGAGAACGACCGCGGTGCCCGCCGAGGCGCCGCCGAGCGGGAGAACGGTCGCCGGAAGGTCCGCGCTGGCGAGCAGACCGAGGTCTGCCACCGTCCCGTCGCACGCGATGCTCTCCGTGTAGATGCCGCCGCCGTTGCCGACGGTCTGGTCGTCGAGCACGTAGGCACGAGCGCCGGACGGGTCCATCACGACGCCCGTCGCGTAGAAGCTGCCAGACAGAGACGCCGAGACGACGTGCGGCGCACCGCTCGCGTCGAAGCGGAATACTCCGAGCGTCCCGTCGTCCTCGGCGACAAGGCCGACGAGACCGTCCGGTGTGAGAGCGATCGTGCCCTGCGTCGTCGGGCCGAGCGTGAAGTGGACCCCAGGCTCCGTCAGCGCCCCCGTCTCGTCGAGATTGAAGACCTCGAATTCGCCCGAGGCGTTCTGCGCCTGGTCGAACGGGTGCGACACCACGACTTTCCGTGTGCGATCGGCGGCCGCCATCGTTGCATGACAGAGCCCGGCGTCGCTCGCATCGACGACAGCGTCATGGCGAGCCGCATCCATCGCGCTTGCGGTATCGCGACCCGCATCGCGCGCCGGCTGGACGCGATCGACGGCGGCGTCTCGCGAAGACGCTGCGTCACCGGCGGACCCACCCGACGTTCCACAGGCGATGGAGCACGTGGCGCTGACGGCGAAGACTCGAAAGACGGACGACCGTGTAACCATACGCGGAATCAGTAGCCTCGCGTCCACGCGAAGGCGAGCGCCCGTTGACCGCGTGCTCCACTCAACGAGCTCGGGGCCGTCCCGCCCTGCGCAGGAGCGCCAGCGCGGTCATCCCGAAGACCAGGAAGCGAACGCCCGCTCCGCGACGATGTCGGCCTGGCCGGCGCACGGCGCAGTCGGGGTCGGGATCGCTCGAGCCCGAACCCGAGCACCCGCTCGCGTCGTCGCTCGAGCCGGAGGACGAATCGCAGCCCGAGTCGCTTCCGTCGTCCGAGTCCGAGCTCCCGTCGCAGCCACCGGACGCCGTATCCGCGGCGCCTTCCGCGACGTCGGCGACCACGGTGCCAGTGCTGTCGTCCGTGTCCGACGGAGGAACGCCCATCGACACAGGCACCGGCGTGGAAGATGGCGCCGACGGGGACGAGGAACCACCCACGGGCGAGCTGACCGCCGAGGGCGCCGTCATGCACGGCGAGTCGACCGTGGCCGCGCTCATGAAGACTGGCACGCTGGCACCGTCGTAGATGGCGACGGGCAGGGCGTTCGCGGTGTCACTGCCGAGAAAGCCGGCCTCGCGCGTCAGCCACACGTTGCCCGGCACGAGGCCGGCGAGCGCGAACGCAGCGTCGCTCAGGGGCGCGCCGCAGAGGAGTGGCAGCGGCGAGACCGCGTCCGGCGGGCTCGCGATGCACGGAGAGGGCCCCGGTACGGAGGCGAGCCCTCCCGCTGGACACAGCACGCCGACCGCGCTCTCGTTCGCTTCGAGCGCCGCCGCCGCGACGTCGCACTCGGCCGACGGACGGGTGCTGCGGGCCGTGCCGTCCGCGAGCTCGAAGTAACGATGGAGGACGCCGGGGAGAGCGGGCGCACCCGGTGTCGTGAGTGGCTGGAAGAGCCGACCGGGGAGCGCGCTCTCCGTCGACCATCCCTCTGCTGTGGTCGCACGCTCGGATCCAAGGACGAACATCGTGGCTGGCACGGGAGTGTCCGCGGGATTCGCTCGAGCGACGCCGCTCGCAGCCTCCGGTGCCGCAGTCTCGACGATCTGGATCGTCTCGGTGGCGACGACGCCTCCCGTCTCGTAATCGAGCACGACCACGCCGAGCCCCGCCTGAAAGACCGCGCCGAGCTCCTCGGCCTGCGATGCGGAGAGCCTCCCTCCGCCCGCGCCGACCAGCGTGGCGAGAGCCGTCGAGTCGAGCGCGACCCCGGACCAGAGTGGCGACACAACCAATCTGTGGCGATCGCGTTTCCGCTGCTCGACGGGCGCCGCCGCGTCACAGCTGGCGACGCCGGCAGGGGGAACGACCGTCGGCATCGTCGCGTCATCTAGCGCGTCGAGCCAGTCGTGCGACGAGGTGTCGACGCGAGCGCCCGGCGATGCGGGGACGAGCCAGAGAAATCCGTTCTCGCTCGCGTCGACCGAGACCTCCAGCCAGCGTGTGACCTCGCCGGGGGCGAGCGCGATCGCAAGGCGAGCGCCCGAGACCGATGCCGTCGAGTCAGCGTGGGCGACCACGACTCCGGCCTGCGCGTGAGCCGTCGGGCAACGCGTCGCCGCAGCGAGAGCAAAGCAGAGCGAGACGAAGGCGGGCGCAGTACGCATGCACCGCAGGACCGAGCAAGGCGTATGCCTGAGGACTGATTCGCGCGAAGCGTCGTCCGAGCGCCGGTGCTCTACTCAATGAGAGCTGGCTGGGGCTCCGGGGAGCGGTCGCGCTCGCGAGGCTCGTGGCCGACCGACGCCGTGAGAATTGTTAACTGGCTCTCGCCGCACCCGTGTGGCCCGCGCACGTGTGAAGGCCTTGCGCCAGCGGAGGTCAGTGCAGGAACTCGAGGAACATCTCGACGAGGCTCTCGCGGCCAGAGCTCACGCCCCGCTCGCTCCAGACCGGCATATGCGATGCCGGCGCGGAAGCGACCGCGGCGTCGTGGCGAAGGCGGGCTGTCTCTTCCGCCTCCCGCGCGTGCGCGCGCTCCAGACCCCCGCCCGCGACGAAAGCGAGCACGCGGGGCAGCTCCCCCTCGTCGAACCAGGTGCCGTGCTTCTTGCAGACGTCGACGACGACGCCGCTCGTCGTCCCGAAGTTCTTCCGGTTCATCAGCGCCGAACACTCCGGGCACGGGATGTAGCTGGTCCGCGGGTCGGGTCGACGTGCGAGCTGGACGACAGCCTCGGGAATCGCGAGCGCAGCCTGCCGGTGAAGCATCTCTCGGAGCAGGACGTGCTCCACGAACTGTCCGCCGCACACGCCGCAGTCGAGGAGCACACCCGCGCCCTCGCGGTACAGCTGCATCGACTGCTTGCAAAGAGGGCATGCCAGCGAGCCGCCTTCGGCCACGGGCTCGAGGCCGAGCTGCCTCCCGCACCCCGAGCAGAAGACGGACTCGGGGACGTTCATGTGGAAGCAGGTCGCACACCGGACCGTCGCGACGGGAGCGGCGCAGTATCGGCACCGGCGAGCTTGCTCGTCGACCTGACCTCCGCAAGCACTGCATGAGTACGTACGAGCAGACATTCACCCAGTATAGCCACGCTATAACCGCGCCCGCGGCTCTTCGATGGTTCTGCGGGAGGCCCACCGCTATCGTGCGCTCTTGGCCCGCCTACCCGTCGTGCATCGCACCCGTCGCGCCTCTCGCTTTGCCCTCACGAGCATCGCTGCTCTATCCCTCGGCGCCTGTGGGCAGGTCGTGAGAAGCGCGACGAGCGATCTGCCACAGGACGTGACCCCGGGGGCGATGCTGCGAGGTGCGTCACTCTTCGGCACGGATGTCGTCGGTCTTCCGGACGGCCTCGTGATGACCCCTGACGCCACGCCTGGCTCCGCACTTTACGACCTCGACCCGCACCTCGAGTCCCTTGCGGGCTTCCGTGCAGGGAATGCGGTCGCGACCGCGCTCTCCCCCGACGGCACGACGCTCCTCGTGCTCACATCTGGCTACAATCGCACGTTCGACCGCGCGGGGGGCAAGGCTGACCCCGGCTCGAGCGAGTACGTTTTCGTCTACGACGTCACGGCCGGGACTCCACACGAGACACAAGTGCTCTCGGTGCCGAACACGTTCGGCGGCATCTCGTTCGAGCCCGCCGGCGCGCGCTTCTACGTGAGCGGTGGCTCCGACGACGTACTCCACATGTACGCGGCGGACGCGGCTCACCGCTGGCACGAGGACGGCGCGCCCATCGCGCTCGGGCATCTCGACGCGCGGGGATACGGTGGGCTCGGCCTCAAGGTGAGCCCGTACGCTGCGGGTGTCGGCGTGAGCGCATCGGGCGCGCTCGTCGTCGTCGCCAATCACGAGAACGATTCGGTCAGCGTCATCGACGCGCGCGGCCGGCGCGTCCTAGGGGACGTGACACTCTCGCCGGGCGACGGCGCCCCGGGCGGCGAGTTTCCCTCGGCTGTTCTCATCGTCGGTGACCGCCGCGCCTACGTGACGTGCCAGCGAGACCGCGAGGTCGTCGTCGTCGATCTGGCCACGCGTGCCGTGGTTCAGCGCATCCGGGTCGGGGGCCAGCCGACCAAGATTGTCGCGAGCCACGACGACGCACGTCTCTACGTCGCGAACGCGAACAGCGACACAGTGAGCGTGATCGACACGGCCTCGGGGAAGGTCACGGGCGAGCTCGCCACGGCGTCCCCGGACGGCGCAGCGTACGGCGGGCTCCGCGGGGCGCGTGGCTCGAACCCCAACGCGCTGGCGCTCACGGCAGACGACCGGAGGCTGTTCGTCACGAATGGCGGCAACAACACGGTCGCCGTCGTCGATCTCGCGGAAGGAGGCGTCCGAGGAGAGGTGGTCGGCCTCATCCCTACGGGCTTCTATCCGAACGCCATCACCCTCTCGCGAGACGGGCTTCACGCCTTCGTCGCATCCGGGAAGAGCCCGACAGGGGCGAACCGCTTCGGGCCGTGGAGCGACGCCGAGCGCGCTCGCACGCGGCCCTACACGCCCGGGATCGGGAACCAGTTCTCGCTCCAGCTCACGCACGGCGGGCTCCTCGCGTTCCCCGTCCCGGCCGCCGATGTCCTCGCGAAGCTCACGCGGCAATCGATCCGCAACAATCGCGCCGTGGTCGCGCCCACACCCGCGATCTTCGACGCGCTGCGCGGGAAGGTGAAGCACGTCATCTACGTCATCAGCGAGAATCGATCGTACGATCAGATCCTCGGAGACCTCGCCGGCGCCGATGGCGACCCTTCGCTCGTCCACTGGGGAGCGAAGATCACGCCGAACCAGCACGCGCTCGCACACGGCTTCGTCGCGCTCGACCGCTTCTTCGATTCGGGAGGAGTCTCCGGTGACGGCTGGCAGTGGACCGTCGGCGGGCACACGACCGACGTCGCCGAGAAGGCAATCCCCGTCGAGTACGCGGACCGCGGCCACCACAGCTACGACTGGGAAGGCACGAATCGAAACATCAACGTCGGGCGTGCGACGCTCACCGAACGGCTGGCGTGGAATCCCAGCACGCCGCCGTCGAGGGACCTGCTGCCGGGGACCGCGGACGTCGGCGGGGTCGACGGACCGGCGGACGGTGGGCGCGGGCTCCTCTGGGACGCGGCGATGAGCGCGGGGCTCTCGTTCCGGAATTACGGCTGCTTCGTCGACGACTGGCGGTACGGGCTCCCGAAGGGCGACCCGGCGCGCATCCCGCCGTTGCCTCACCCGGTCGACACGAGGACGCGCGTCGCGTTCCCGACACGGGCCTCGCTCGCGGCCACGACCGACCCGTACTACCGCGGCTTCGACATGGCGTTCGCCGACTACTGGCGTGAGGCGGAGTGGGCACGAGAGTTCGACACCTACGTCGCGACCGGTGCGCTCCCGTCGCTCGAGACCATCCGTCTCCCTCACGACCACTTCGGTCGGTTCGATTCGGCGGAGGACGGGCTCACCACGCCGGACACGCAGATGGCGGACCATGATTACGCGCTCGGGCTCATCGTCGAGAAGGTGAGCCACAGTCCGTTCTGGGAGAGCACGATTGTCATCGCGCTCGAGGATGACGCGCAGAATGGATCGGATCACGTGGACGCGCACCGGAGCCTCGTGCTGTTCGCGGGAGGGCACGTTCGTCGCGGCGCGGTCGTGTCCACGTCGTACACGACGGTGAGCGTCCTCCGCACCCTCGAGCTCCTCCTGGGGATGCCGCCGCTCGGACAGCAGGACGGAGGCGCAAGACCGATGGCCGATGTCCTCACGACGATCGTCGACACGACCCCTTACACGGCGATCGTCCCCGGCGTCCTGCGATCGTCGAGCCTCCCGCTCCCAGCCCCGCTCGTGGGTGAGATCGCCGCAGCCCCACGAGGCACGACGGAGCGCTGGGTTGCGGCGACGCGAGGCTTCGACTTCTCCCACGAGGACGCCGTCCCGGCGGAGGAGCTCAATCGGGTGCTCGGCTGCGGCCTCGCCATTCCGCGGGCGTGCACACCGGAACGGTCGTCGGCGCGCCCAGCCCCTTCGCGTGACGATGACGACGACTGAGGCCTGGCGGCGTGCCCCTTGTGGTCATCGACGAGGACGAGATGTCGTCACGGTGTCGCGCGCGAAGGCGATAGACACCGCCCGCTCGAACTGACCGTCCGGGACGCTCGCGAGCACGTCATCCCGCGCTCCCTTCACCCACGCGTAGCGCGCCCCCACCTTTCGCCTCAGACCGTAGAGCCCGCCCGCGAACAGTGCGAGCCAGACGGCAGGCGCGCCCTTGTCGTTCGCGGCGCGCCACAGGATGCGCAGCGGCGCCTCGTCTGGCTCGAGGGCGTACAGCTCGGCGAGGAGGATGCGATCGTCGAGCTCGACAAGGAACGAGCGGACCATCGCCGGAGCCTGCTGCGTCTCGTGGAATGCCTGGACGGCACGCTCCGCGGCGAGCGCGGCACCGGACCAGACCATGTCAGCCTTGCCGGACCACCACGACGAGGCGCTCCCTGCGGCTCGCCTCGCCGCACCGAGCGCCCTCGAGTCCTTCGCGGTCGTCTTGGAGGCGTCGCGAAGCTTCGCCGCCGCCGCGCGCGCCCTGATGGAACCGACATCGCTCGGGCTCGAACCGTGTGCGGCGGCCTCGGCGGCCTCGCGGACCAGAGCGAGAACGCGCGCAACGTCCGCGTGCTGGTTCGTCGGCGCGAGCGTCTCGACGCTCTCGGCGCACCACAAGGCAATCCGGAGCGCGGCGGCTGGGGGGAGGCTTGGCATCGGCCCGCCGGCGTGGTGAGGCGCCGGCGGACGGTCGTCTGGCGTCGCGACCGCGAGGGCGTGGGCAAGGATGGGATAGAGGTCTCCGAACTCGGACTTCGAGCGGATGCCTTCGTTCTTCATCGACGCGAGTCGATGGCTCTCGGCGACGAGGCGACGCATCTCGGTCCAGTCCGGCGTGAGCGTCCACCGGAGCCGCACCCAGTTGCTTCGCCCCGAGCTGAGGGCGATGCGACTCCCTTCGAAGCGTGCGTCCGCGAGCACGAGTGGGTCGATCGATCGCACGTGGATGCCGCGCGTCGCCTCCTCGGCCGAGAGGATCGCGAACGTCTTCATACGATTCGTTCCGACCGTGAATCCACGGATCCGTCGCGGAATCTCGGTCGCTCGGTCGAGCGCTAGGCAGATCTCCGCGAGCTTCTCCCACATCTCGTCGAGCTCGGCGGTCATGCAGTCCTGTCTCGCTATCTCGCGACGTGGTCGCTGGAAAAGAAGCTCCGCGCGCTGCGTTCCTCGGCGGCGCGCCTGGCGTTGCATAGAAGCATCGACTCCTGCGCCTTCGCGAGCTCGCGCGGGCCGCCGTCGATCCCCGAGATGCGAGGGCTCAGGAAGGACATCACGTCGGCGACGTGAGCCTCGTCGCAGAACACGCTCGCCATCGACACGAGCTGCGATTGGCTGTCGTTCGTGACGCCAGAGAGGAGCGCGTCCCAGTGCGCCTTGATCCAGCGCCACGCTTCCTCCGCCATGTCGGGCTCGGCAAGCTGGATGACGAGCGGCGTGAGCACCTCGGTCGCGCGGAGAGTCCTGTCGAGGCACAGGCCGCGCGCACGCGCCGCGAGATCGGGTGAGCGTGAGGCTGACAGCGCTTCGATGAGGTTTGTGCGGAGCTCGGCATCGTCGGTCGCGATGAGCTGCGCGCGAAGCGCCTCCCACACACCCTCGTCCGCGTCCTCGCCAAGCACCCTGAGGGCGACCGACGCCAGATCGCTGTCGACGGCGCTTCGGTGAATCGCGCCGTTGCCGCGGTATCCGATGTACGCCTTCGCTCGTCGCGTAGCCTCTGCGCGGACCCCCGGATCGCGCGCTGTCGTCGCGAGGAAGCCGAGCACCCGCACGCGCAAATCGATCCGTGGTCCGTCGTCGCCCTTCGCACGCTCCCATCCGAGGCTCCGGTAGGGGCGCCGGAACAGATCTCGCGCGAACGCCTCCACGCGCACTCGCGCCGCGCCCGCGTGGAGCCTGCGCCGCGCGAGCGCGACGAGATCCATCGCCTGCGCCACGACGTCCGCGTGCGAGTCGATCGCGAGAGGCTCGGTCGCGACGATGGCGTCCTCGAGCGAGAGCTTGCCCGCGTCGAGGGCGGCGTGCACGCTGTTGCCGAGGGCGACGCGCTCGTGCGGAGTCAGCTGCGAGTACCCGCTCGCGCGAAGCTTCGCGAGGTCTTTCGGGGCGAGGGAAAAGCGGAAGTAGCCGACGGCGTCTGCGTTCGGGAACACCCAGTCCGGACAGACCGCGCCGAGGGCCAGGTCGCCCTCGGAGGACGCAAGCAGCATGCACGCCTCGGACGCCAGGGCCCCATGGCCATAGCGTGCGCAGAGCGGAACTTGCCACACTGCGCCAGCGCTTCCGAGCGATCCGACTGGCAAGTAACGAGTCTGCGTCAGGTGAAGGCGCGGAGACCCGTCGCAGAGCACAGTCGCCTCGACGTACGGTACGCCCGGCTGGTCGAGAAAGGTCCGGAACGGCGTCTTGACGTCCTTCCCAGCGGCGCGCGACTCCGCATCGAGGAAGTCGTCTGCAGTGGCGCTCCCGAAGTGATGCCGCGTGAGGTATTCGGTGAGCCCCCGACGAAACGTGTCCGGACCGACCCAGCGCTCGAACATGCGGAGCACGGCGCCGCCCTTGCTGTACGTGATGTTGTCGAACGCGTTGGCGATGTCGCCGACGCTGAGCACGGGCTGCCGGATCGCCCGCGCGTTCGTCAGCGCGTCGATGACCATCGCATCTTGCGCGCCGTCGATCAGGATCGTCATCGCGTCCGTCCGCGGGTCCCAGACGTCGGCCTTCGCTTCCATCCATGTCGCGAACGCCTCGTTCAGCCAGATATCGTCCCACCAAGTGGCCGTCACCAGATCGCCGACCCACTGGTGCGCCAGCTCGTGCGTCATGACGTCGGCGTAGGCTCGCCGCTGCCGCCACGGCGCCGTGGCGGCGTCGAACAGCAGGAGCCCGTCGTTGAACGTGAGCGCGGCCGCGTTCTCCATTGCGCCTTGCATGTCGGGGATGGCGATGATGTCGACCTTGTCGTACGGGTAGGTGACTCCGAAGTACTGCTCGAGCGTCGCGAGGATCTCGCCGGTGTGCGCGAGCGCGTAAGCCATCTCGGGCCCGTGCCCATGCGTCGCGACGCCGCGCAGCGGGAGCGCGCGCGCCCTGACCTTCGTAGGAGGGACGTCCGACCCGCGCACGACGTCGAGCGGACCTACCGCGAAGGCGATGAGATAGCTCGGGAGCGGCTCGGTTCGCGCGAAGTGCACGCGCGCGCGCTCCTCGCTGACGTCCTTCTCGCGGGATAGCTCGCGCGTGTTCGCGATCGCTTCGACCGCCTCGGGGACGACGAGCGTGACGTCCCACGGAATCTTGAACCCGGGCTCGTCGAAGCAAGGGAACGCCTGGCGCGCCGCGATGTTCTCGAACTGCGTGAACGCGTAAGGAAGCTCTGCCTCCGTCAGCTTGAAGAGCCCCTCCTGCTTGGACGAGAACGGCGCGTCGTATTCGATGTGAATGGTCGAGCGTCCCATCGGGACCGCGTCCGCCAGCGTGAGCGACGCCGTGCCCTTCTCGTCGTGCTCCAGCCACGAGGCGACGCGCGGCGTGCCGCCTTCCGGTGTCACCCTCGCCGTCGAGACGTGCAGCCCCTGACCATGCAGCCACAGCGTGCTGCGCGGTCTTCCGAGCATCACCTCGATGTCGACGATCCCCGAGAACCTCTCTGCCCGCGGGTCAATCGTGAGCGCGATCGTCTCGCCGCGCGGGCGCACGTCGCCAGGAAGGCGAAGCGTCGGCATCGGCTCCGGGACCTCCGTGACACTCGCGCCTGGTGGCGAGGAAACGGGTCGAGGCGTTACCGTCTGTGGAGCCGGTCCGCACCCGACCGTGAAGAGAAGCGCAACGAGCCGTGGTGAGACGCGCTGGGTCACGCGTCGAGCGTAGTACGCTGGATGCCCGCCATGCATCCGTTCGCGCTTCCATCGTCGCTGTCGTCCGCGGAGCTCGAGGCGGTGCTCGCCCCGTTCGAGCGCGCGCATGGCCTCCCTGCGGCGGCGTACCACGACCGCGCCGTGTTCGACCGCGAGCGCGCCCTCATCTTCGATCGTGCGTGGCTGTGCGTGGGCCGCGAGAGCGACGTCACGCACCCGGGAGAGTGGCTGCGCGCGGCCGTCCTTGGAGAGGGGATCGTCGTCGTGCGCGGGGCCGATCTCGTGCTCCGCGCGTTCTACAACGTGTGCCGCCACCGCGGCCTGCCTCTCCTCGACGGGCCCTGCGGACGGCAGCAGGAGCTTCAGTGCCCGTACCACGGATGGACGTACGAGCTGACCGGTGCGCTGCGAAGTGCGCCGAACGCGCACGCGAGCTTCGATCACAGCGCCCACGGCCTCGCGCCGGTGCGCGTCGAGGTCTGGCAGGGCTTCGTCTTCGTGACGGAGGGGCGCGACGTGCCCGCGCTCGCAGAGTTTCTCGGCGACGTTCCGCCGTGGCTCACGCGCGCGCCGCTCGCGCACGCGGAGCGTGTGCACTCGAGCGAGTACGAGGTCGCCGCGAACTGGAAGCTCCTCGTCGAGAACTTCCAGGAGTCGGATCACTTCACGCGCATCCACCCGGCGCTCGAGCGATTGACGCCGAACGGCGCGGCGCGGTCGCGGCTGTCTCGCGGTCCCTGGCTGGGCGGTACGATGACGTTCGCCGACGGCGTGGAGACGGTATCGAAGAGCGGAAAGCGGTCAGGGCGCCCGTTCCTCGCGTCCCCCGAGTACCGTCGTCAGGTGTCCGACGCGATGATGTTCCCGACGCTGCTGACGAGCCTGCAGCCGGACTACTTCCTGACGTATCGCCTCACCCCCCTCGCCGCGGAGCGGACGCACGTCATCGCCGACACCTTCATGCACGCCTCCGTGGTCGGGCGCTCTATCGACGCCGAAGCCGTCGCCGACGTCGTGAGCTTCTGGGAGGTCGTCAACGCCGAGGACAGAGCCATCTGCGAGCGACAGCAGACGGGCGTCCGTTCTCGTGGATACTCGCCCACGATGTACTCCGCAGTGGAGGACGGCGTCCACGCGTTCGACTGTCGCGTCGCCGAGGCCTATCTCTCATGAGCGCGCGCGGAGGGCTCTGCGGCATCTGGGGCAGGCCCTACGTCGACCTCGCGCCCTTCGTCGACACGGCGTGCTTCGAGAAGCTCGATCTCGAGATTGTGCTCGGTCTCAGCACGGTCGACGTCTCCAGCACGGGAGGCAGCCTGAAGTGGATGAACGTCGTCGCGCCATGGGTGCACGACGACGGATATGTCGACTACGGCAAGGTCATCGAAGGGTTCTCGCGTGACGAGTTCTCCACGTTCGTGTCGCTCGCTCGCGACCCGTGCTCCTTCGACCCCGATCGACGGACCGCGTACCAGTTCGGTGACGAGACGGATCACCCGCTCACGCAGGAGCAGGCTCGCTACCTGAAGTACAGATACGGCGTCTACTTCCCGTGGAAGACCTGCTACCACCTGCTCGCGAACGATCGCTGGGACGACAAGCATTCGGGCAAGGGGAAGAGCTTCTCGGAAGAGGCGCGTGCCGTGTTCCCGGAGACCGTCGCGTTCGTCCAGAGCCTGCCGTTCCGCGAGATCGGACGCGTCGTCATCTTCGGTGTCGAGGCCCACGACCACGCGCCCGCTCACCGCGACTCCGAGCCCGGCGAGTCGCTCCAGATCGCGCAGTCGATCTCCTTCGACCCGAGGGGGACGAAGCGCTTCTACCTCGTCAGCCCGGACCGCTCTTCGACGACGACGGTGACCGCGCCGATCTACTGGTTCAACGACATGGATTATCACGGCGTGCATCCGGATCCGTTCTTCAGGTACTCGGTGCGGGTCGACGGAGTCTTCGAGCCCTCGTTCGTCAAGGCGCTGCAGGGCGGCAGCCCTCGACCTGCGCACGCGGTGGCGGGCACCGGCGCCGACCGCTGAGAACCCAAATCGCGGGTGCGAACACCTAGCGCACGAGCACGGGAACGCTCATCGCGTGATCGTCGGTCGGCGCGTCCTGGACACGCCCGTAGATGCCCGACGCCTCCCCTGCGATGAGATAGATGCCGTAGTTCACGGTCTCCCCGCGGGCGTTCGCGTGCGCCGAGAAGTATCGCTGCGCGATCCAGTGGCCCGGCCGCGCGTGCGCCAGCGAGGCGCGCCAGATCTCGTCGGTCACGCGACGACCGACGATGACCTCTTCCCCCTCTGCGCCGTAGTCGCTCTTGAGCACCCACTCGTCGCGCTGGGCGAGGAGCTCGGCGGCGTGCATCGTCTCGAGCCGAGAGGTGATCGGGATATGGCGCCGGATCACCTCGGCGGCATGCGGCGAGAACCTGTGAATGTGCTCCCACATGAACGCCATCGCCCGTTTGTTCTGGGGGACGACGGCGCCGAACGGGTTCACGACGGCGCACCGACCTGCGACGGAGCTCTCGAGCGTCGCTCGGAGCGGTCCCGCGAGCGCCTCCACGTCTGCGATGACGGCGTCGTCCCACGCAGGTACGCGCTCGCCCCACCAGTCTGTCTTGTAGTGCCGGAGCATGACCGAGAACGGAGTGTCGAAGAGGCACATCGCGCCGTCGCGGAGCGTGAGGTTGTAGGGCGAGCCGAGCACGACCTCGTAGCCCGCGGCCTCGAACCACGTGCGGTAGAGCCGGACGAGCGCGAGATCGTCGGTCATCTCCGTCGGGTACACGATGCCGACGGTGCGCGCTCGCTCCGCATCTCTGCCCAGCTCGCGGGTCGCGAGCGCATGGACCATTGCGACGAAGCGCTGCTCGAGGCCCATGTTCGGATCGAGCGCGCCGGAATGCGCGGCGGCCGAGACCGCGTTCAGGATGACGGCCTCGGCCTCCCCCGTCGGCGTGTCGCAGTTCAGCTCCGCGAACGCGAGCCCCTCGTCGGTCACGAAGACGTCCGCGCGCGCGATGCCGTGCCACAGCGGCGTCGAGGCGAGCCACATCGCCTTCTGGAACGGCGTCAGGCCCAGGAAGCCGTCGAGCAGCTCGGGGTGGTCGGAGACGATGAGGCACAGCTCGTTGTAGACGGCGGCGACCTCCTCCGCGGCGCGGTACATCTTCCGGAGCAACTCGGGCGAGACGAACGCAGGTTCCTGTCGGAAGCGCGGCTTCCCGTCGAGCCACGGGTCAGTCAGGATCTTCCCGTCGACGATGCGGCGCGCGAACGCGTCGTACGCGAGGAGCTCCGCGTCGCGATCGCCAGCTTCAGCCGTCACGCCAGCGTCAGCAATCACGACCAGAGCCGCTCTACACCAGCCGGGAGATCGAGAGCGCGGTCGCGAGGTACGCTGCGGCCTCGATCGCGCCCATCCCCTCGTTGCGCTCGACCGCGATCCCGGCGTCGAGGCGCCCTCCGCGGAGCGTGAACGACGAGTGGAGCATCAGCACCTGAACGAAGAGCTGGCGGACCGGGTAGAGCGTCAGGCCGAGGAGCAGCACTTCGCCGTAGCCACGGAGCGAGTCCGTCCAGTTCACGAAGTCGCCGTCGAGCGCGCGCGCGATGATGATCGAGAACGCGATGAGGGCGCCCGAGTAGCTGAGCGCGGCGGCCATGTTCTCGCCGTGGATCTGCTCGGCGTCGTCGTAGGTCGTGAGCGCACGGAAGAGCGAGATGAATACGTGCAGCGTGATCTGCGCGAGAACGAAGAAGACGAGCGACACGCCGAGGCTGTGCAGGTCGGTCCCGCCGATCGCGCGCGACGTGATGATCCCCGCCGACACGTAGTTCGCCCCGGCCGCGAGGCCCGCAGCCGAGTTGCCACGATCGATCTCGCTCTTCAGGCGACCCTGGAGCAAGAGGCGGATCCCGAGGCGCCCCGTGACCGAGAGCAGCACCACCGCGACCGAGCCGAACGCGGTGACCCACAAGAGGTCTCGCCCGAGGCTCACCCCTTCGACGCTGTTCTTCACGGCGGACGCCGCGATGAGGAACACCGCGAGCACCTGCCCCACCCGGACGAACCGGCGCGCCGAGTTGTCCGCTTTGAGGTCGGACGCGATCGTGTGCGGGGACGTGAGGCGCTCCCCCAGCTGCAGGAGGATGAGAAGAGCGAGCGTGGTACCGACCGCGAACGCGAGCACGTAGAGCGGCCGGAGTTCCATCGCGCTGAAAGTACGGCACCACAAAGACCGCCACAAGGCGTACGAATCGTACCCCTCGATGATCGCGTCCCTGACCACGAGCGCGCACGCCACGTCTGCACCGAGCGGAATACGCGGGATCCTCGGCCGTCCGTTCGTGCAGCTCGACGAGCACCTCGACCTCTCGGGGCTCTCCGAGATCCACGAAGAGATCTGTCTCGCCCTCACGCAGGTGCCTGTCGATTACACGGGGGGGAGCCACCGCTCGATGGGCATCGTCCCGCCGTCTCGCGACGCGGAGGTCCTCGTCGACTACGGAGAGGTGATTCGCGGCCTCGACGCCGCCGGGTTCGCCCTGTTCCGTTCCCTCGCCGACGATCCCGCCTCCATCCCTTCGAACGCCCGTGAGGCTGCTGCGGAGCTCGGCTTCGGCGAGGAGCGTGAGCACCCTCTGTCGCGGCGGCAGATGCTCTGGCTGAAGGTCCGGCACGGAGTCTATTTCCCGTGGAAGGTCTACGTGGAGATGATCCCGAACCGCCTCTGGACGGAGAAGAGCTCGGCGGAGGGGAAGGAGTTCACGAGGCTCGCGCGGACGTTCCTCCCGAAGACGGTCGCCTTCGCGAAGAGCCTCCCGTTCGAGTCGATCGGGCGATGCAACATCATGGGCCTCGAGGCGAATGATCACGGCACCGTGCACCGTGACGGCGAGGACGTCGAGGGCGCGATCCCTGCGCTCCCCGACCACTTCGTCACGTTCTGCCCGGCGGGCAACAAGCGCCTCTTTCTCTGGGACGAAGGCGAGCGGCGAAAGACGTTCGTGACCGGGCGGGCCTACTGGTTCAACGACCACGACTACCACGGTGTCGACGCCGACCCGTTCTTCCGATATTCCGTGCGAGTGGACGGTGTCTTCAAGGCGGAGTTCCTCGAACGTGTCCGCGCTGGCGGCACGGCGCCGGGAGCCTTGCGATGAGCGACGACGCGCCGTTCAAGCGCGCTGAGTTTCTCGACAAGCCGGGCATCGTCGGTGCGCGCTGGTGGCACGAGGGGCTCGTCCACGCAGACCCCGTCGGGCGTCGCGCTGCGCTGCAGGCCCTGCTCATCGGCGGCGGCCTGGTCGCGCTCGGCATGATCACCGTGAAGGCGAGCGGCTGCGGCACGCCCGACACCAAGACCGTGAAGCAGAGCGCGCTCGAAGCCCAGAAGCAGTACGGCTGGGATTTCGGCGCGCGGGCCGAGAGCCTCGTCTTCGACGGCGTGCTCCTGCAAGCCTTCCAACCTGCGCTCCTCGCGGTGCTCCCCGCGGCCCTCATGCCGGCGCGCACGGACCTTCGTCCGTACTTCATTCCCACGCTCCTGCAGTCGTGCGTCGCCGTCCCGACGACGACCATTGACGACCCCACCCCTTTCGCGCCGCTCAGCACCGTGCTGCGCCCGATCTTCACGCAGGCGATGGATCTGGCGTTCCGTCGTGGCAAGGCGCTCGCGTCTCTGTGGAGCAGCGGCGTCAAAGGGGTCGCGGTCGTCGTCGATCTGCCCGGCGCCGAGTCCGTCGCGTTCGCGGCCGGTGCCGCCAACGTCTTCGATCCGGTCTTCGCCGTCGACAACTGGCCCCACCCGCGCGGCGTCGTCCCGGCGCACCAGACCCTCGCCGCCGCGGCGTACTATCAGCCGCTCTTCGCGAAGGCCGCGACGTCGCGCGACAGCACGTCGCCCGCGATGTTCGTCCTCGACCGCTCGCGCCTGGCTGCGTACGCCGACGAGACCAATCAGTTCGACAATCGCCACCTCGCCCGGCTGCCGCCCGCAGCGAAGCTGAAGGAGCTCGGCATACGTCGCATCCTCTACGTCGCGCCGGTCGCGAGCAGCGACGTCGAGCTCGATGATCTGAACGACGACTTCGTTCACGACGCGGCCGCGGGCATCGTCGTGAAGATCGTCGCCGCCGAGGCGTTCGGGAACCAATCGTCGCGGACGTCCACAGCGTCTGCGACGCACGCGCCCGACGGGCTCGTCCTCTATTACGGGTCGACTCCGGCAGCGAACGAGTCCTTCTGGGCCGACTACCCGTGGCTCGAGCCACCCTTGACCGGCGTCTACCTCTCCGGGCTCGATCCCCACGGACGCAACTACGTGCCGCACGCACGGATGACGCCGTTCTCGGGCGGGAGCCCGACGGGCGCGCTCGGCAAGACCATGCCCCCGAGCTTCGGCATGGTCCCGGTCGTCGTGGCCATCACGACCGGCGCCGTCGTCGGAGCGGAGCTAGGGCGCAGCGGATCGTGGAACCGATCGTCGGGTGGGTGGGGCGGATGATGCTCCACTCGATCTTCGCGATGGAGCTCTGCCTCCCGCTCGATCCGCCGCTGCACAAGTCCCTCCGCAGCCTCGTCGTCGACCACCCGGAGCGGTCGGGGTACCACGAGAAGTGGGCGCTCTACCGCCGCGCAGCCGAGCTCGCGGTCGGTCACCTCGAGCACGTCGACAAGGGGTGCTGGGACTACTTCGACGACAACACGCGCGCGCTCCGCGACTACGATATGTGGGTCAAGGGTATGACGACGGAGGAGGGCGCGCGCACGGAGCCGTCAGGCCGCGGCGATCCGTACCGGGGGAGCCCCCGCTACATGACGCTCACGATGGCGTTCCTCATCGTGCAGAACTCCCCCGCGGATATTGCGATGTCCTCGCTCTGCAACATCCGCGAGCCAGACCTCTGGAAGCGCGCGACGTTCGCCCGTATCCTGAACGGGATGGGGGCGCTGAGCTTCTCGAGCGTGAAGTCGGACGTGATCTACGTCATCCCGGGTGCCGACGAATGGGGCCTCACCACGGAGGACCTGGGGCACTCGAAGTTCGAGTACCTGCGCACGGTGGTGTGATCCCTGCGCCGAGAGATGGCGAGGTCACCCTCGAGAGATGGCGGGGTCACCCTCGAGAGATGGCGGGGTCACCCTCGAGAGATGTTGGGTTCACCCTCGAGAGATGGCGAGGTCACCCTCGAGAGATGGCGAGGTCACCCTCGAGAGATGGTGGGTTCACCCTCGAGAGATGGCGAGGTCACCCTCGAGAGATGGCGAGATCACCCTCGAGAGATGGTGGGTTCACCCTCGAGAGATGGCAAGATCACCCTCGAGAGATGGCGAGATCACCCTCGAGAGATGGTGGGTTCACCCTCGAGAGATGGCAAGATCACCCTCGAGAGATGGCAAGATCACCCTCGAGAGATGGTGGGTTCACCCTCGAGAGATGGCAAGATCACCCTCGAGAGATGGTGGGTTCACCCTCGAGAGATGGCGAGATCACCCTCGAGAGATGGTGGGTTCAGTCGCGAGACGGACAGTAGTCACCCTCGAGAGAGGGTGGGTTCACCCTCGAGAGGGACAGTAGTCACTGTCGAGAGAGGGTGGGTTCACCCTCGAGAGGGACTGTAGTCACCCTCGAGAGGGAGCGCGAACACTGTCGAGAGCGACTAGGGTCACTGTCGAGAGGCCGTTGAGTCCCGCCCGTGCGAGGTCACGGCAAGAGGCCGTACACGGAGATCTCCGTCTGCGTCGGCACGTACACGCGGCCGTTCGCGATCGTCGGCGTCGTGAACTTCACCGCCGCGCCTGCGGTGTCGCGCCCGGCCGGAGCGAGGTCCGACCCGTAGAGCTCCACGGTCACGTCGCTCGCCTTGTACGCACGCAGCACCGCCGGGTTCACCGGGTAGCTGCCGTCCCCCTGGATGATCCACGCCACCCCGTCCGTCGCGCCGTTCGCGGAGATGCTGACATGCGGCGGCGGGAACGAGAACGTCCTCGGCGACTGGTTCACGGGCACCGCGGAGAGGAGACCGCCGGACACGGTGTACTGCGTCAGCGAGCCGTTGACCGGCGCCACGTAGACGTTTCCGTTCCAGTAGGCGGGAGTCGTGAAGATTCCCAGCTCCTGCCCCATGACGCTCGTGTTGGGGTCGACGGGGACGGTCTGCACGATCTGTCCGTCGTCCGTGGGCCGGGCGTGGCCCAGCCCGTCACGATCGAGGACATACAGGAGCCCTGGCTTGCCGCTGGCGATGGCCAGGTGAGGGTGCACTCCCGTTTGATCAGGCAAGAGGAGAGGGCCTGCGGAACCGAAGTCGAGATCGTTCAGCGTGAGCTCGGCCTGATTGTAGGGGCTGAACCAGTCGAGGAGCGCGAGGGCAGGGGAGAGCTTGAGCGCGCTGTCGCCGAAGTCGGTGACGCCGTCGAAGGTCCCGTTCGCCGTCTCGCCGTAGACGTTGCCTTGGTCGTCCGCGGCGAGGCCGTCGCCCGACTGCCAGAACGACCCTTCCATCGCGTCGGGCGTCGTGCAGAACGAGGCCACCTTCGCGAGCGTGTGAGCGTCGTAGCCGACGATCCAGCCATGGTACGGATCGACGTCGCCGTGCGAGCCGAGCGCGACGTAGACGATGCCGTTCGCCAGCAGCAAGGCGGGACGCTGCAGGTGCGCGAACGGGTCGAACGTGACGGTCGTCGCGCTCGAGGTCGCGGCCGAGGCAGTGATGAGGGTGGGGCTCCCCGCGCGCTCGTCGCCGGTGGTGATGTCGATCGCGTGGAGGCGCTGGACGTAGCTCGGCCCCGTCATCTGTGAAGGCGGCTCCTTCGTCGCGGCGACCACGTAGAGCGTGGCTGACGTCGGGTCGATGACAGGGGTGCCCGTGATGCCGATGAGAGGCTGGAGGTCGAATGGATCGACGGTGTCTGCGGCCGGGATGGCCGTGACGCCCGGAGCCAGAAAGCTCTTCTTCCAGAGCAGCTTCCCCTTCGCGTCCGGGTCGAACGCGTAGACGCTGTCGTTCTCGGTCGCCGCGTAGACGACGTCGTGGCGCGTGCCGTCCGCGAGTCGCACGCCGGAAGCGAAGAGCGGCTGCGCGTAGACGTAGCCATCGACGGGAAGGGAGAGGACCTTCCCGAACTGCGACGTGTTCACGTTGGCCGGCGTGAGCGCGGTCTCGACGATGTTCTGGCCGGTTCGGCTCGTATCGTTGCGGCTGGTGAAGACGCCCCACACGGGGACCGTGACCCCTGCGTCGTCGGCGACGGCGTCTCCGGCGTCCGTCGCGAGTGTCGCGTCTCTCGTCGCGTCTCTCGTCGCGTCTCTGGCCGCGTCTCTGGCCGCGTCCGGTGCGTCGCGACCGGAGTCGGCGGAGATCGCGCGCGCGTCCGCTGCGTCGACCGACACCTCGGCTCGCGCGTCGGTCACGTGGGTGCTGGCGTCGCGTGCGTCCGACACCGCGTCCGCGTGCGCATCGGCTCTACCGTCTGTCGCGCTCGCATCGGGCCGCCGAGCACGGGCGTCGAGCGTCGCGTGCGCGTCTTGCGGATGCGCCGCGTCGCGCGCATGGCCGCTGTCGGCCGAGGTGGTGGCCGTCGTCGTCGGGGGCGCAGCGCACGACGAGAGAGCGGTCGCGACGAGCAAACAAGCCTGGACGCGAGGCCGACGACGCATTCGACGGCCGCACCCTATAGCGCGTTTGCGGCGCGCTTAGTCGGCAATCACAGGCCTCTGGACCGCTGCCCCAGGGAGGGTGCATCCTCCGCCGCATGTCCGAGCACCTCCTTGCGATCGACCAGGGCACGACCGGGACCACTGCCATTGTTCTCTCCCTCGACGGCGAGACGCTCGGGCGTCACACCTTCGAGTTCAAGCAGCACTTCCCGAAGCCGGGCTGGGTCGAGCACGACGTCGAGGAGATCTGGCGCTCCGTCGCGGAGGCGGTGACGTTCGCGCTCAACGATGCGGAGGTCGGCGCCGACTCGCTCGCGGCGATCGGCATCACCAACCAGCGCGAGACGACGGTCGTGTGGGATCGCGCGACGGGGCGGGCGATCGCGAACGCCATCGTATGGCAGTGCCGGCGGACCGCGGACACGTGCGCGGAGCTCAAGGCTGCAGGGCACGAGCCGCGCGTCAGGGAGAAGACGGGCCTGCTTCTGGACGCGTACTTCTCGGGGACGAAGGTGGCCTGGCTCCTCGATCACGTCGAAGGCGCGCGAGCGCGCGCCGAGAAGGGCGAGCTGGCGTTCGGGACGATCGACAGCTTCCTCGTCAGCCGGCTCACGAGCCGCGACGCTCACGTGACCGACGTCACCAACGCGTCGAGGACGCTCCTAATGAACCTCGCTCGCGCCGAGTGGGACACCGAGATGCTGGCCCTCTTTCGCGTGCCTGAACAGGTGCTCCCGCGCATCGTCGGCAACGCCGAGCGCATCGGCGTGACGCGCGGAGTCTCGTTCCTCCCCGACGGCATCCCCATCACCGGGATGGCGGGAGACCAGCAAGCGGCCCTCTTCGGCCAGGCGTGCTTCGAGGTCGGCGACGCGAAGTGCACGTACGGCACAGGCGCGTTCGCCCTCATGAACACAGGCAAGACGCCGATGCCCAGCACCCACGGGCTGATCACCACGGTCGCATTTCGGCTCGGCGCCGAGACGACCTACGCGCTCGAGGGGAGCTCCTTCATTGCTGGCGCGGCCGTTCAGTGGCTGCGTGACGGGCTCGGAATCATCCGGTCGGCGCACGAGGTCGAGGCGCTCGCCCGCAAGGTCACAGCGTCCGATTCGGTGGTCTTCGTCCCAGCCCTCTCGGGCCTCGGCGCCCCGCACTGGGATCCACGGGCACGCGGCGCCATCGTCGGCATCACACGCGGGACCACTGCTGCCCACATCGCTCGCGCGACCCTCGAAGGCATCGCGTTCTCTGTCGGTGATCTCCTGCGTGCGATGCAGAAGGACGCCGGCCGTGCCATCTCCCGGCTGCGTGTCGACGGCGGCGCGGCGGCCAATGACCTTCTGATGCAGCTCCAGGCAGACCTCGCCGGGTGCGAGATCGACCGTCCGACCGAGCTCGAGTCGACCGGAAGAGGCGCGGCGATGCTCGCGGGGGTCGGGGCGGGCCTCTGTACGGTGGAAACGGCGAAGAAGATGCTGCGCGTGGCTCGACAGTTCGCGCCGGCCATCGACGAGCCGGCCCGCGCGGCCCAGCTGGCAAGGTGGGAGGAAGCGGTCGAGCGGGTCAAGACGGGGCACGACCACTGAAACTTCGTTGCGCTGGTTAGAGACGCTCCGGAAGGTTATCCTGGGGCGAAGCGCTTATCCGTAGCCTGCGACGCGGGTTCGTCGATCTGCCCATCGACGTGCCCTCCGAACATAGGCTCGCGAGGTCGTTCCCTCTCGAGCACGATTCGACGTCGCGACCACGGCCTTCGCGGAAGGGAGTTACGATGTCCGAGACTGAAGAGCCCGAGAGCGCGACCGCCGCGACCGGCACGAATCTGCGAGAAGTCCCCGTCGACTGGGAGTCGCTCGAGGACGCCTTCGAGAACAACGCACCGGAGGTGCACAGCTATCTACAGCTCACGACCGGCGAGGTCCTGCGCGTGGTCGACGGTGTCGCCGATCCTCAGATGCACGTCCGCATCGCGAGCGACGCCAATTACCTGCGCGTCGACCCCGTCAGCTCGAGAGAGCAGTACCGCTGGATGGAGCGATTCATCCCGATGGTGGAGGACACCGAGCTGCGCGCCAAGCTCGCCCAGGCCATCGACGGGAAGGGGGCGTTCCGCCGTTTCAAGGACGTGCTGATGTCCTATTCGGCGGACCGCGAGAAGTGGTTCACGTTCCGAAGCGAGCGCCTCCGTACGTTCATGGAAGCCTGGCTCGGAGCGCACGTCATCCGAGCGACGCCGAGGCCGCAGTGGTCGGACCCTGCTCCGTCGGAGCTCGACGTGGCACCCGAGAGCGCCGCGTCCGTGAGCGACATGGAAGAGCCGAGGTCGACCTCCGGTCGCCGAGGACGGAGCGCCGAAGCGATTCGAGAGCACCTTCGGGAGCTCATCGAGTCGCTCGCCCCGCGCGACCTGGAGTCACTCGCCGCGTTTGCGGAGTTTCTCAAGGCTCGACGCGCCGCTCGCGGTTTCGTTCACCATCACGAGCATCAGCAGCACGAGCGCAGCGACAGCTCGGCGAAGCTCGTGATGGACGACGGCGCGTCTCCGCCGAGCCCTCCCACCGCGAAGTCGAGCGGCACAGAGTCGTAGTGCAGGACGGCGCCCCCCCAGCTTGTGCGGGGGCGCGCTCGCTCGCGCTGGTGGCGCTGATCGCGTCGCTCGCGGTCCCGTCGCTCGCGAGAGCTGCCGACAGCGAGGCTTCCGCCCACCCGGCGGAGAGCCACGCCGACGCGCGCGCGGTCGTCGATCGCGTCGCAGTCCGCTTCTATGCGCCCGAGACGGGCGGAGCCGCTCACCCGCGTTTCATCAGCGAGCGTACGCTCGCGTTCGAGGCTCGGCTCGCTGCCATGGGGGACGAGGGGGCGCGCGCACCTCAGGCGACCGACGAGCGCCACATGCGAAGCGCGCTCGATCGACACGTCACGGAGGAGCTACTCGCGACGCTCGACGAGTCGTCTGGTCCTGCGACGCCGGAGCACGCCCGGCTCGCTCGTGAAGCCCGCACTGACCTGGAGCAGCGCGCGGGCGGAGGCAACGCGATCTGGGTCGCTGCCGAGGAAGAAGGGCTCGATGCGGACGAGGTGCAGGCGATCTTCACGCGGAGGGCGCGCGCCGCGGCGTATCTCGACCGCGCGGTGACACGCTTCCTGCACCCTCAGGACGAGCAGCTTCGCGAGGTGTATCGGACGACGCAGCATCCGTTCCGCGACCGAGCGTACGAGGACGTCCGTGGCGGCCTGTCGCGCTGGTTCGTGTTCGAGCGTCTCAAGGCGCTCGAATCGGCGTTCTTGCAGACAGCGCGCTCGCGCGTGACCGTCGTCATCGTCCCGCGCTGAGATGCTCGCGATCGATCCCGTGACGCGTGCCGTCGCCCTCGTGCTCACTGGCGTCCTGGTGACGTTCTTGCCCGCCCGCCACGTATCGGTCGCGACGAGCGCCGAACGGAGCGGACCGCGGGTAGGCCTCGTTTTCGACGTCGGGGGCCGCGGAGACAAGAGCTTCAACGATTCTGCATACGAGGGGCTGGCGCGAGCGGAGCGAGAGCTCGGCGCACGGGTGAGCTTTCTCGAGCCGATGGGGAGCGAGGACCGCGAGTCCGCGCTCCGCCTGTTCGCCGCGCAGGGGCAAGATCTGGTGATCGCGGTCGGGTTCATCTTCACGAGCGACATCGACGCCGTCGCGCGCGCCTACCCGGACGTCCACTTCGCATGCGTCGATTACTCGGGGGCACCCGCATCGATGCCCCCCAACGTGCTGGGGCTGTCGTTCCGCGAGGAGGAGGGCTCATTCCTCGTGGGTGCCGCGGCCGGGCTGCTGTCGAAGACAGGGCACGTCGGGTTCGTCGGCGGCATGACGATCCCGCTCATCCGCAAGTTCGAGGCGGGCTACGACGCGGGTGTACACGCGGCGTGCCCGCACTGCGTCGTTCACTCGGCCTACGCCGGCTCCACCCCCGACGCCTTCAAGGATCCCGCCCGCGGGAGGTCGCTCGCCGCGTTCGAGATCGCGGCAGGGGCAGACGTGCTCTTCCACGCTTCGGGCGCGACGGGGCACGGGGTCTTCGAGGGAGCACGCGCGGCCGGGGCGCTCGCGATCGGTGTCGACTCCGATCAGTACCTCGACATGCCTGGCACGGTCGTGACGAGCATGGTCAAGCGGGTGGACGTCGCCGTCTTCCAGGCCATCAAGGACGCGACGGCCGGCCGGTTCGAGCACGGCATGAAGGTCTTCGGGCTCGCCGAGGACGGAATCGATTACGTCCACGACGGGGACCACGGAGCTGGCCTCCCCGCGGAGGTCAAGGCGAAGGTGGCGGCGCTGCGCGCCGAGGTCGTCGCAGGCCGGCGGCACGTTCCTGCGGAGTAGGCGTGTTGACCTTCTCCGAGACGCGGTAGGCTCCCGCCTGCGAGGTCTCCCATGGCATACGTTCACGGTGGCCGACTGGTCGCCCGGGCCCTGAAGCAGCACGGTACGACGCACCTCTTCACGCTCTGCGGCGGGCACATCCAGGCGATCTATGACGGATGCCTCGACGAGGGCATCCGCGTCGTCGACGTCCGTCACGAGCAGACTGCCGGCCATGCCGCCGACGGCTACGCGAGAGTGACTGGCCGTCCGGGCGTCTGCGCGGTCACGGCCGGGCCAGGAGTCACCGACGTCGTGACGGCCGTCGCGAACGCGCAGCGCGCCGGCATCCCGATCGTCGTCATCGGCGGTGCAGGGCCGAAGGCGCTCTGCGACATGGGCTCGCTGCAGGACATGGATGCGGTGACGCTCATGCGCCCGATCACCAAGTGGAGCGTCCAGGTCCCCGAGATTCGCCGCATCGCGGAGTACATCGACGCGGCGTTCCGCGTCGCGCAGGCGAACGTCCCGGGCCCGGTCTATCTCGAGATGCCGCTCGATCTCCTCATGAACATGAACGACGACGCCGAGCTCCCGCCGACCCGTCCGCTCCCCGAGCCTCCGCGACCGAACGGCGACCCTCGAGCGCTCGCGGCGGCATCGAAGGTCCTCGCCGAGTCGCTCCGCCCGGCGTTCCTCGTCGGAACGCAGATTCGCTGGTCGCCGGCGAGGGAGGCGATCCGCCGCGCCGCCGACGCCATCCACGCGCCCTTCTTCCTCAACGGCATGGCACGGGGAGGCCTCCCCGCCGAGCATCCAGGCCTGTTCTCGCGCGCCCGGAAGCTAGCGCTGGCCAAGGCCGACGCCGTGTTCGTCTTCGGAACTCCCTTCGACTTCCGGGTCGACTACGGCAGGTCGCCGACCTGGGCCCCGGGTGCGCGCATCGTGCAGGTGGACCTCGACGGCGCCGAGCTCGGAAGAAACCGCGCGATCGACGTCGCGATCCACGGTGACAGCGGCCTCGTGCTCGACCACCTGGCGACGGAGGCGAGCCGCGCCGCGCGGGTGGACCGTGCCCCGTGGATGACGGTCGTCGCCGAGGAAGAGACGAAGCGACGCGCGAAGATGGTGGCCGAGATCACCTCGAATGATTCGCCGCCCAATCCGCTCCGCGTATGCGCGGAGATCGGGAAGCGGCTGGGACCTAGCGACATCGTCATCGGCGACGGGGGCGATTTCGTGGCGACGGCGGCGTCGGTGATCAAGCTCGAGTGGCCGCAGCTGTGGATGGACCCGGGTCCGCTCGGCACGCTCGGCGTGGGGCCGGGGTACGCGATGGCGGCCGCGCTGGTGCGCCCCGAGGCGCGCGTGGTGCTGGTGTACGGCGACGGCAGCTTCGGTCTGCACGGGCTCGAGTTCGAGGCGATGGTGCGTCAGGGGATCCCGGTCGTCGCGGTCATCGGCAACGACGCGGGCTGGACGCAGATCCGTCGAGGTCAGGTCGAGATCTACGGCGAGGCGCGCGCGGTGGCGACGGCGCTCGAGTACACGCGGTACGACAAGGTCGTCGAGGCCGTCGGCGGCTTCGGCGCCTGGGTCGAGCGCATCGAAGAGCTTGGCCCGGCGCTCGACGCAGCCTTCGCGAGCAAGAAGGCGGCCTGCGTGAACGTGAAGATCGCGAAGAGCGACTTCCGGAAGGGCGCGATCAGCGTTTGAGCGAGTCATGCCCACGCTAGCTCGCTCCAGCCTCGTTCTTCTGCTCACGGCGATCGGCCTGGCTGCGAGCGCGGCGCTCCTGGTCGACTACACGAACGCGGCGCCCGTGTTCTGTGCCGAGGGCGGTGGGTGTGACGCCCTTCGCCAGACCATCTACGCGCATCCCTACGGGGTGCCTCTCCCTGCGGTCGGCCTGATCGCGTTTCTCGTGTTGAGCATTCTCGGAGTGACGCGCGGCGCGAGGGTGCGTCAGGCGAACGTAGTGGTCGCCGTGATCGGCGGGGTGATCGGGCTCAGTCTCCTCGTGGTGCAGCTGGTCGTCGGGCATCTCTGCCCGTACTGCGCCGCCGTCGATATCTCGGCGGTCCTGATCGCCGTGCTCTCGCTCGATCGGCTGAGCGCGGGCTGGGATCCGCCGAGGGGCCCGATCGCCTCGCTCGTCACGTCGTTCGGGCTCGCGATGTCGCTGGCTGCACCGTTCCTCTGGGCGCGCCACGAGGCGGGCAAGGTGCCGCGGGTGATTGCGGAGGAGCTCGCCCGGACGCCGCCGGGGATGGTGACGATCGTCGACTTCGTGGATTTCGAGTGCCCGTTCTGTCGCCGCATGCAAGCCACGCTCGAGCCGGTCGTCGCGGCGGAGAAGGACAAGATCCGCATCGTCCGGAAGCTCGTGCCGCTGACACGTATTCACCCGCACGCGCTCGCCGCCGCGAAGGCCGCGTGCTGCGCCGACGCTCTCGGAAAAGGCGACGCGATGGCGGACGCGCTCTTCCAGGTGAGCGTCGAGGATCTCACCCCCGACGGATGCGCCAAGATCGCGGAGTCGCTCGGGCTGCCGCTCGACCGGTACCGCGAGTGCGTGGCCAGCCCCGAGACGGACGCCCGGCTCGCGAAGGACAGGCACGACTTCGATCAGTCCGCGAAGAAGGGTGATGGCCTCCCGCTCATGTGGGTGGGCGCTCGAAAGATGATGGGCGCGCAGGACGAAGCGGCGGTCTCTCGCGCGCTGGGCGAGGCGTTCGCGCGCGCTGGGTCGTGACCATGAAGGGACGCGCGGTCGCGCTCGTGATGTTCGCCCTGCTCGGTGGCTTCGTCGTCGCATGCGCGGAGATGCACTCGCCGCCTCGCCCCGATGACTCGTGCGCCGCCACGTGCAAGCAGCGCGTCCCGCGATGCGAGGCGACGGAGTGCTCGCGTGGATGCACACTCGCGCTCGACCGACTGATCGAGCGCGAGGGCGAGAGCGTCCTCGCGTGCGTCGCGCGCAGCACCGCGGCCTGCGACGACTGGCTATGGGCGGACTGCGCGGCGCGGGTGGGGCCTCATGCCGACGGCGGACCGCCGCCCCCCGTTCCCGGCCCCCGTCACTGAACAGCCCGGAGCTCTAGAGCGCGGCGAAACCGCGGTCACCAGCCGAGCGCAGTGGTGAGCGCGGCCGTGAGCTGCGTCGCCATCGCCTGGTGTGTCGCAGGGTTGGGATGCCCGTCGCACCCCTGATTTGCGGCGTTCTGGTTCTGCGTCGCGAATCCGAGGTAGGTCACCTTCGGATCCGCCATCGTCGAGACCACCGACTGGATGTAGGTCTGAGCCTGGGCGTACTCTCCCGTCGCGGGGGTTCCGGACTGGGTGAGCATCGGGCCGTTGGTGCAGAAGATCCACGCGCCCGGGTAGTTCTGCCGCACCTTCCGGACGAACGCGAGGTAGGTCGTCTCGAAGATCTCTCCGGGGTCGCCGTTGAAGAAGAAGAAGTCGTTCGTGCCGAGGTTGATGACAACGACGTCAGGCACCCAGCTCGCGAAGCTCCACGCGGACGGCGTGACGCCGGGGTTCACGTACGGCAGCGTGAAGCCGTAGATCTCGGGCAGCGTGCAGGGGTCCGTGTTGCTCGACGGCGTGCACGTCGTCGTGCCGTCGATGTTCACGTACATCCCTCGACCGGACGACGCGATCGTATAGACCTCGGCGTCGAGGCTCCGCCCGGTGATCGCCTCGTAGGTGTCGTCGTGGTCCTCGTAGTTCGTCCCTTCGGTGCAGCTCGCGTTGGGCCCGAGGACGCCGTAGCCGCACGAGATGGAGTCACCGATGACCTCGATGCGGCGCGTGGGCGCGGGCGGCGGGGGAAGCAGCGTGCCGCCGTTCGGGAAGCTGTACCCGAGGATCATCGTCCGACCGATGATGCTTGCCTCGGTGCGCTTGTAGAGGCTCACGACGTGCGTCGCGCTCGCGCTGAGGCCCGTCGCGACCGCGTACTCCATCTGCCCTGAGACGCCGATGACCGGGGTCGCCTGGAGGACGCCGTCGACGTAAACGTCGAAGTAGCTGCCGTAATCGCTCATCGCGAGGTTGAACGCCGTCGCACCGGTGAAGCGCGCCATCACCTGCGTCCCCGACCATTCGAAGCACGGTGTCGCTGCCGTGCAATTGCCGTTGCCGTCGGGGTCCGTGCCGTCAGTCAGCGTCCGGCCGATATAGCGGAGAGCGGGGGGGCCAGCGTCGACGCCGGCGTCGACGTGCGCGTCGACGTGTGTCCCGGAGTCGTGGTGCGCATCGACGCCGCCGTCGTGGGAGGTCGGTGCGTCCGATAGTGCGTCCGCGTCCGGCGAATCCGTGGCGTCGACGGTCGCGTCGTGCTTCGTTCCGCCGCCGTCCTCGTGCGTCGGCGAGTCGGAGGACGGCGCGTCGACGGCGTCGACCGCGTCGAGCACCTTCGGGGCATCGGTCGCGCGCCCATCCATCAGGGGGCCGGAGTCCTTTGCCGCAGGGTGGTCGGGGGCGGCGTCGCTCGCGCCCGTTCGCACCCCGTTCGAGTTGGAGCACGCCGCGGCGCACATGGCTGCGCTCACGAGCAAGGAGGCCGTGAGGCCCGACGTCCGTCGGCAAGTCATGGAACGTCGAGTATGCTCAGAAAGCTCGCGGTGAGCCAGCGTTGGTTCTGGGTCGACGTCGCGACGAGGAGACCGTACGAGCGCAGCTTCAGCCATGACGATCTTCGACGACCGCGGTCGCGCTCTCCAGCTCTCCTTCGCTCCGCGGCGTGTCGTTTCGCTGGTTCCGAGCGATACACTCACGATCGCGGCCCTCGGCTGCGGCGCGGCGCTCGTCGGGCGGACCGACTACTGCGAGCTGCCGGAGGAGCTCGTGAAGGCGATCCCGACCGTCGGCGGGACGAAGAACCCGAGCGTCGAGAAGGTTCTCGACCTCGCGCCGGATCTGGTGCTCGCTAACCAAGAAGAGAACACGAGGAAGGACCTCGAGGCGATCGCGCAGGCCGGGGTGCGCGTGTTCGTCGCATTTCCCAAACGCGTCGCCGACGGCATCGCGCACATGGCTCGCCTGGCCCGCATCTTCCGCATCGAGCAAGACACGGCGGTGCGAGACCTCTGCAAGGCAGGCTACGAGGCGCTGCGTGAGGCAGAGGCCGCGCGCGCCCGAAGGGCTCCCGTGCAGACGTTCGTCCCGATCTGGATGAGCCCGCTCATGACAATCCACGGCGACACGTTCATCTCCGACATGCTCTCGCTCGCGGGCGCGGCAAACGTCTTCGCAGACCGCGAGCGCCGTTACCCGCTCGCGGCGGATCTGGGCGACGCACGGGCGTGGGACGCGGACAAGGTCGGGCAGCGCGACGTCCGATACCCACGCGTGACGATGGAGGAGGTCAACGCGCGCGCACCCGGTCTCATCCTCCTGCCGGACGAACCGCACCCGTTCAGCGAAGCCGACGCCGACGTCTTCCGTGCGGAAGGCACCCCCGCCGCAAAGCGCGGCGCCATCGTACGGACGGGAGGCAAGGACCTCTGTTGGTACGGGTCACGAAGCGTGGAGGGTCTTCCACGTCTCAGAGCGCTGGTCGAGGCGTGGGCTTGAGCGGTCTCGAGTTGCGCGTGAACCACGCGAAGCGTCGTCCGAGTGGAGGCGCCTCTACTCGGTGCAGGCGACGGTGCTCAACGACTCACTTGGGAGCCGGCGCCGCGCAGAAGCCGCCGATGCACTCGTAGCCGGCGCTCGCCTGGCAGCAGCTCGCTGTGGTGACACACTTCTCGAACTCGTTCGAGCACGCTCCGGCGGGAGCCGGGATGCACGAGTAGGCGCCTCCTTCGCCGTCAGGCCGGCAGAAGCCCGAGCAGCACTCGTCGCCCGCGCTGCACGTCGCGCCGGTCTGGTGGCACGGGGGCAGGACCCAGAAGCCACGCAAGTTGTCCGCAACCGACTCCTGGCCGTCCAGGTAGAACGCAGGGTGGCTGGAGTCCTTTCCGGGCGTCGGGTGCTGGTCGATCGCCGCGACCCATAGCTTGCCGTTCTCGTCGTCGTTGTCCTGCGACGGCAGGAGGTTTCCGTAGGATCGATGGCTGGTGAAGACGACCCAGAAGTAGCCACCCACAGCCTCGGGCAGCACTGTCGGCGCGAAGCTGAGGTCAGGGTCGTTCTGGGGCAGATACGTCGTTCCCGTCGGTCCGTATCCGTCGAGCGCGTCGAGCCGGACGGCGGTCTTGGTCGCGAGATCCACGCGGTAGATGTTTCCGGTCGCGCCGCCGTCGGTCTCGTAGCCGGAGGCCGTGCCGCCATCCACCGGGCCGCCGATCGCGGAGTGGTATACGACCGATCCCTCGTCGGGCGTGAAGGCGGGCCACCCGAGCGTATGCTGGAGGTCGGTCGCGACGGTCTCGGCGTTCGTGAAGGTCGTCGTCGCGTAGTCGAAGCTCGCGACCGCGAGGTAGTGCCCCGAGCCGTTGTCGAGGTCGTTGCGGTTGAACGCGAAGAGCGTCCCGTCGGGCGAGAACGCGCTCGTGCCCGCCATCGTGAACTTGCCGTCCCAGCCCGTCGCCGTGAGCTGCGCGCCCGTCTTCGTGTTGTAGAGGTGGGATTCGGCGCCGAGCCACGTGCGGTAGTCGGTCGCCGACATCGCGATGCTGCCGTCGGGGTAGATGCCGCCGTAGACGAGGTTGGGCATCGGGTCGCTGTAGATGGTCGAGACCGGGTTGGTCTTGAGGTCGTAGCTGATGCTCGCGAGCCCGAAGCCGCCGGTCGCGGAGACCAGCGTCGACCCGTCCGCGCTCGCGGAGTGACAGACGTTGCCGCACCCCGACGCGATCGGCGTTGGCGCAGTGGCGCCGGGCGCGATGCTCATGATCCCGACCGATGCGGGTCCGCCGAGGATCGCCGAGCCGTACGTCTCGTAATAGATCTGCCCGCGCATGTTCCCCTGCGCGATCGTCCACGACTGCGTGACGGGCCCGCTGACCTGCCCGTCGGAGATCTTGGTCACGGCGACGACGACGTTGTCGGTGGCGGCGGCGCCCTGGGTGATCGCCTTCCACACGAGGTCGGGGAGCTGGACGCTCGCCGCGTCTCCGCTGGCGCCCGCGCCGAAGAAGCCGATGTAGTTCATCGACGAGTAGGTGATGTGCACGAGGATCGCCTCGGGCGCGGTGCCGGCGAACTGCAGCGTCGGGGAAATGAGCCCGCGCGGAAAGACGGTGCCGTTGTACGGGTAGACGAACGCGAACGCGGGATCGGCTTTGCCGCCGGCCGCGAGCTGCTGCTCCTGCGTGGCCGTGAGGTTGCCGGTGTTCTGCTTGAGCGTGCACGCGTTGTTCGCGCAGGTCCCGCCCGCCGTCATGCACGAGATGTCGCAGCCGTGTGGCGCACCCGGCCCCGAGTCGTGGCCTGCGTCGTTGCCCAGCGTCGTCGCGTCGCCCCCGAGCGGGTGGTTCGTGCCGCTGTCTGCCGACGTGTGAGTGCCGCCCGCGTCCTTCGTCGGCGTGAACTGGCTCGTGTCGCTCGTCGCGCACGCCGCGACGACGGCCGCGATGACCCCACCTACCAGAAGCGCTTGCGCCGTTCTCATAGCCGCCCCGTGTCTCCGCGCTTCTTGAGCTCTTCGACGACCGCCCGCACGTCCTGCGCCTTCGCGCGCGGGATGACGAGCACCGCGTCGTCCGTCTCGACGACGACCAGATCCTCGACGCCCACGAGCGCGATCACCCGCTTCGCCCCGGAGGTCGTACGGTCGCACACGTAGTTGCCGCGCGAGTCCACCGCGATCGCCCCCTCCGGCAGCGCGTTCCCTTGCGCGTCCTTCGGCGCCAGCTCCCAGGCGCTCTCCCAGCTCCCGACGTCGTTCCAGCCGAAGTCCCCCTTTACCACGGCGAGACCCGCGGCCTTCTCCATCACCCCGTGGTCGATCGAGATCGACGGCAGCGTCGGGAACACCTCGGCCAGCACCTTGGGCTCCTCGCCCGCGCTCGCCGCCTTCTCGATCGTCATGAGGCCTCGATAGAGCTCGGGCATGTGCGCCTCGATGGCGCGCATCATCACGCGCGCCTCGAAGAAGAACATCCCGGCGTTCCACACGTGCTTGCCACCGCGCAGGAACTCGACCGCGCGCTCGTGGTTCGGCTTCTCGACGAAGCGCTCGACGCGGAGGAGGTCTCCCGTCAGCGGCTCCCCGACCTCGATGTAGCCGTAGCCGGTCTCCGGTCGCGTCGGCACGATGCCGATCGTCGTGAGGTGCCCGGCCTTGGCCCCTTCGAGCGCCCGGCCGACGACGCGCAGGAAGCCAGCCTCGTCGGGGATGTAGTGATCGCTCGGCAGGACGGCGATCAGCGCGTCGGGGTCACGCCGCAGGATGGTCGCGGTCGCCCAGCCGATGCACGGCGCGGTGTTGCGGGGCACCGGCTCCGCGAGGAGCTGCGCGCGCGGCACGGCGGGGACGACTCGCGCGGTGGCGTCGACGAGCGCAGCTCCGGTCGCGATGGTGATGCGCTCCGGAGGGATCAGCGGCGCGAGGCGTCGCACGGTTGCGGCGAGAAGGGGCTCGACGGGGTCGCGACCGAGCGGGAGGAGCTGCTTCGGGGTCTTCGCGCGGGAGGCCGGCCAGAACCGCGTCCCGGCGCCGCCGGCCATGATGACTGCGTGGATCGCCATTGAAAGCGCTCTACCACACGTGTGGGAGGGGTGCCGCTGTCGGGGCGAAGGGAAACGGGGTGGCGCCGCCGCCGCGAGGGACCGCCGATCAGACCGCGGGTGGCTTGGTGGTGCGACGGTGCACGGCCTCTCCAGCGCGCTCCGCCGCGAGCGCCTCGAGCGTGGTGCGGAGCTCGCTGCGGAGAGACGCGACCGTCTCCGCGTGCCGACGCTCCAGCGTTTCTGTCGCTTGCGAGTACTCCGCGTCGACGTCTCTCGCCCGCGCCGCAGCTCGGTCGCGTTCGCTCGCGAGCTCCCGTCGTCGCGCCTCCGTCGCGGCCGCCACCGAGGCTTGCGCGCGCTCCATTCCGGCGATCGCGTCCGCAAGCTTCGCCTCCGTCGCCCGCAGTCGCGCCTCGGACGTCCGCGTCGCGCTCGCGATCGCCGCGGCGTGGGCCTCGCGGTCTCCGACCAGCTCGCTCCGCAACCGCCGCTCTTCCAGCGCGAGCGCGTCGCGCCGGGCCTCCGCCTGCGCGAGGTCGACCTCTCGCTTCGCGCTCCGAGCGGCGTCCTCCTCGCGCTGCTCGAGCCACTCCAGGCGCTGCGCGTCGAAGCGAGCCTCCACGTCGGCGAGCGACGCCGCAGCCGCGACGCTCGCGCGCTGCAGCCTCTTCTCCGCTCGCGCGACCCGATCTTCGCCCGCGATCTCCGCGTCGCTGCGGAGCTTGCGCTCGGCAACGAGCGCCGCGCGAGCTTCATCGCGGGTGGACGCGAGCTGGCCGAGCTCTCTCTCTTTCTCTGCGCGGTCGACGGCGAACGCTCGCTCGAGCCGCGCACGCTCGTCGAGCAGCGTGGCGTTCTCTGCGCGGAGCGTCACCTCCAGCGCCGTGCGGCTCGACGCCGCGCGCGAGCGTTCTCCGGCAAGCTGCTCGCCTTGCGCGGCGACCAGCTCGTCGAACTCCGCCTGTGCGGCGCGGCGCGTCTCGTGGATGGCGAGCGCGATCGCCTGGGCGCTCGTAGCGTCCACCTTCGAGAGCCGCGCCTGCGACGCGGCGCGCTCCTGCTCCAGGAGGTGCCTGAGGGAACGATCGAGCTGCGCGAGCTCCGCGGCATGCGCGGCCTTGATCTGTCCGAGGCAGGCCTCGACGGCCTTCAGCTCCGCAGTCAGCGCCGCGAGCGCTCTCTCGTCGGCCGCTCGGTCAGCGGTTCGGTCTGCCGCGCGAGAGTTGCCCAGCGCCCGCTCGTCCTCGAGCGCCTTCGTGAGCTGAGCGACGACGCGGGTGTGCTCTTGCTGCTCTCGTTCGCGCTTCGCGGCGTGTGCCGCGCCGAGCGCGTTCTCGACGAGAGCAATCTGCTCCGCGTGCGCGGCCCGTTCGACGTCGAGCTGCCTCTCGAGTCGGGCGACCATCGCCTCTGCACCGACACTGGCCTTCTCCTGCTGCTCCCACTCGTGCTTCTCCGCACGGGCGGCGGCGAGGGCGCGCTCGGCGAGCGTGAGCTGCTGCGCGTGCGCCCGCCGTTCGAGCTCGATCTGGGCCTCGAGGCGCGCGACCTCGGTCGCCATCCCGTGAAGCTGCCGGCCCCGCTCGTCGTCGACCGCTCCCTCGAGCGACTTGTCGATCGCATTGTCGATGACAGCGACCTCACGGCGAGGCTCCGCGGCGTCTTCCCAGTCGACAGGGAGCTCGCAGACTTCGTCCTCCGCCACCGCGGGGGCGGCCACGATCCGCGTGTGGGACGCGTGCCCTGGCTGCGCGACGCTCGGGAAGAGCGCTCGGACTTGCGCCACGAGCTCCTGGCCGACCGTCGACTTGCGGACGTACCCGGCCGCGTGAACGCACCACGGATCGCGCGCCGCGAGACTGTCGACCCTCGCACCGGTAAGCACTACGGGCACAGACCCGTTCGACCCGCGCTTCACCTGGTCGCAGAAGTCGAGCGCGTCCACGCGCGGAAGGTCGGTCGATAGCAAGATCAGGTCGAACGACTCCGTCGCGATGCGCGCGAGCGCTCGACCGTTCCTCACCGTCTCAGCATCGGCGACGTGTGTCACGACCCAGCCGAGCTGCGTCAGCGCCATGCGGGTTGTGGCTACGTATCGTGCGTCTTCTTCGATGAGCAGCACCGTGCGTGGCGTCGTGGGCGCAGCGACGATGGTCTCTGCCGCCGAGGACGCAGGAGGACCCTGGCGAACCACAGTTGTGGTCGTCGCGGGTGCCTCGACCCCGGTATGGGTCGGTCGTGGTCGAACGGACCTGCTCACGGCGCCCATGAAGAATACCAGCTACGCGTCGACTCGCTCGCCTTCCGCTGCAAATCGTCAGCGAATCGACGATGGGCGTCGATGTGTGCGTTCGCCTCCGGCGTGGGAGCGAGGGGGTCGGCACATTGCCCTGTACGGTGTCAGTCCACCGCGCGGGAGGAGCCCGGCGCCGACCGGGGTCCTTGTGGTCAGCCACGACCGCTGCACAGTCGCCGTCGAGGACGACGATCTCATTGCGCGCGAACTCCAGCAGTACGGTGCCCTGGAAGAGGTTCTGCGGCCGCTGACGGTGGTGCTCACGGTGCGACAGCCGTGAAGTGCCTACTTGGATCCGAGCACCGTGACGCCATCCCAGTCCGCCGGCATCCCTTCTCGCCTCCATGCGTCGCAGCGCGCCGCCCACACGGATGCACTACCGTCCTCCGTGACCCTCTCGGTGCAGACAGTGAACGAGGTGACCGCCCCCTCGAGGTCGCCGGCTCGAACACGTTCGAGCCCTCGATCGAAGTCGGCGCGGGTCGCGCGCTTGCCGACGAGCAGCTCCGCCGGGTCGGCGACGACGAGCTCGAAGAGCGTCAAGGCGACTCGCTTGCCCACGGCGATGACGCGATCGATCTCTCGCAGGTCCGCGTGGACCGGCTTCGTGAGGCGTTCGCGGACGGCGTCGGTGAGGAGCACCCGCGCTCCGTAGAGCTTCGTCATCCCCTCGACGCGAGCGGCGGTGTTCACCACGTCTCCGACGACCCCGGAGTCGAGTCGCACCCGCCCTCCGATGATGCCCATCGCGAGCGGCCCGGCGTTGAGCCCGACACCGATCCGGACCCTCTCCCCGCTTACTCGGTGCTCGTCGACGTTGAACGCGTCGACCGCCTGCATCATGGCAGTCGATGCGGCGACCGCGTCGTCCGCGCGCTCGAACAGCGCCATGATGCCGTCGCCGTAGTACTGGTTGATGAACCCGCCGCGGTCCACGATGGCCGGTTCGATCGCGAGCAGATAGCGGTTGAGGAACGCGATCGTCTCCTCGGGGCCGAGCCGCTCGGCGAGCGGCGTGAAGCGCCGGATGTCGCAAAAGAGCACCGTCATGTCACGGTGCGTCCGGTCACCGCGCTGCACGAGCACGACGTTTTCGCGGCCCAGCAGGCGAAGGAACGCGGAGGGGACGAACCGCGTGCTGGCGGCGAACGCGTGGTTGAGATCGTCGATCGACCTGCGGTATCGACGCCCGAGCACGAACGCCATCGTCATCGACCAGACGAGCGCGGCAAAGAAGCCGAGCCAGCCGGTCGGGACGGCGGTCATGCTCCGCGCCGCACCGGGAAAGACGAGCCCGTAGGCGTTGTTTAGGAGGACGATCACGAGGGCGACGCCGAAGCCGGTGATCATCAACCGTGCGTCGGGGACATTCTGTCGCGCGCACCGCGCCAGCGCGCCGAGCGTGCAGGCGAGCGTCACCACCGTGTGGAGCGGCAGGTACACGTTGTACCAGTTGCCATCCTGGAGCGAGCCTGGCTCGAGCCATACGAAGCCGATGATGGCGAGGAACACTAGCTGGAGGCCGATCGCGGTCCGGTAGAACCGGCTGCGGAGGACGAACAGGTGGTCGAGCATGAGCAGAGCGGCGATGCCCGAGAGGCACGCGAGCACAACGGACTCGAGGATCGGCGCGAGCGGATGGTCTGCGTTGCCGAGCGACGCCGCTTCGGCGCGCATTGCGGCCATCGAGCTCAGGACCAGGTAGGCACTGAAGTAGGCGTTCTCGCGGAGCGCGGGCGTCAGCGCGAACAGCGCCAGGAACACGAGCGCGATCCCGAACATGAGGTAGTGAGTCCCGCCGCCGAGCGGCCGCTCGCTTTGCAGGCGCGCGTGACTGAGCTCGACGAGCCGCGCGACGTCCTCCTCGGGGCCAATCGCAATGGCGCGCGCGTCGGCGGCGCTGTGTGTGCCGTTCCCGAACGCACCGCGCCAGCTCTGGACGTGCACGCGGAGGCGCAGGACGCCATCGGCTCCCCAGGCGCCTCGTGGCACGGCGAAGACGGTGTGGCGAAAGGGCCCCCAGTCGAGCGAGGGCGCGAGCACGCCGGAGCCTCCTAGCCGCTCGCCACCCGCGAAGGCTTCGTATGCGTAGAGGAACGGGGGCAGCGCCACCGCGGTCCGGTCGATCGCCGTGCCGTTCGGCGCATGGACGTCAATGCCAATCCAGGCGGCAGGCGCGGCAGCGTAGGACGCTCCCGCCGGCGTTCCGGTCCACTTGCCAGGCACGGCGACGCTGCCCCAGCGGCTCAGGTCAGCAGCGGTTGCCTCTCCAGGCGTGAGGTCGCCGGTTGTGATGGCCCAGGTCCCGGCGAGATTGACCACGCCGCGAAACGGGTCGCCGAAGGCTGGCGTCGCCCGCGCCGACCCGACGACGGCGACGGCGACGAGGACGTAGGCGACGAGCGATACACGCAGGAGTCCGAGCCAATTTCCCCGCACGCGCCGAGATTACACAAACCCTTGCGGCTCCTCCGTGCTTCCACGGCGGCGGTGTCGCGCCGTCTCAGGGGCGGGCGTACGCCCACGCCGTGGTCGCGACCGCCAGCGGCACGAGATAGAGCGCGAACACGGGGAGCAGCCGCCGCTCGACGACGGTGCGGAGCAGTCGCAGCGTCGCGACTCCCACCAAAGCGACCACGCCGATCAAGGCCAGCGTGACCCCGATGGCCTCCGCGCTGTGCGGCATCCCGCATACTCCCGCGAGCGGGCGGACGAGCGCGACGAAGAGAACCTCGGCGGGAATCGCGATGAGGAAGCAGAGCTCGAATGCTCTCTCCGCGCGCACCCCGAGCCAGAGGAGCGACGCGAGCGCGACGGCCGTTCGGCTCACGCCAGGGAGCACGGCGACTCCTTGCACCGCGCCGACGAGCAACGCGCCCCAGAGCGTCGGGACGTCGCGGTCCCCGTCCGGGGCCCAGAGCGTCGATGCCACCGCGACCGCCGTGAGGAGCAAGCTCGCGCCGACGAGGGTCGGCTCTCTCTCCCATGCGCCCGACGCTCCGTGAACGCCGAGCGCGACAGCGACGAGCGCGATCGTGGCGACCGCGATCGCGCCCGCCGTCCGCTCCCCGTTCACGTCGTCTTCGCCGTGTTGCATGCCGAGCGCGGACCGCCGGCGCCCGGGATGACGCACCAGGGAGGCTCCGCTCTTCAGCGTGATAGCGAGGCGTGCGCGCAGGAACACGATGCACGCGAGCCACACGCCGAGCCCGGTGGCGAGCGTGACCACTTCCGACCGCTCGACTCCGAACAGGAGTGACGCGAGCGCCGCGTGCCCACCGCTCGAAAGGGGCAAGATCTCGGTCACGACACCCACCAGGCCGAGGGCAAGCGACTCCACGAGCGGAAGTGGCATCGTCCGGGCGGCCTATCACGGTGCGTCGCCGCGGGTCTTGAATTCTCACGGCGTCGGTCGACAAGAGCCTCCCTCCGTCGTCCGTCCCGTCCGGGAAGCGCGGCCGCTCCTCGGACCCCAGCCGACTACGAATTTCACTTGGGGTGGGGCGCGGGTCTATACGAGAGCGGATGCGCCGCTTCTGGCCAGGCACCCTTCGCGCGACCTTCGCGGTAATGACGCTCGCGCTGCTCGCCGGCTGCGAACGAGAGACGACGCCGCCGCTCATCGAGGTGCGGGGAGTGTCTCCGCGCGAGCTGGAGGAGGGCGACCGCCTCACGATCGAAGGCGTGGGTTTCCCCGAGGGAAAGGTCGCGCACGTCGCGTTTCGTGGCGATCTCCACCGCCCCGGCGTGCCCGTCGTGACCAACGTCCTCATCGAAGTCGACGCCGTCGTCGTGAGCAGCTCCGAGGTCGACATCCCCTTCAACGCCGCGATCGAGCGGCTCTTCGCGGGCCCGGGCGACCACGCGGCCCACACGACGTTTCGAGGCGACGTCACTGTCGCGTTCGCGGCGAAGACCCCGGCGGCGCCTCCCGTGGCCGGGACGCTGCACGACGGCTGGCTCGACGTCCGGCCGCCGACGCCGCATCGACCGGCGCTCCTCGCGGAGAGCGCGGAGGGCGAGCGCACGCTCGCGTTCCTCGGGATCAAGCATGAAGGAGCGCTCCTGTCAGGCGGGGTCCTCATCGAGTCGATCGAGCCAGGGTCGCGCGCAGACATGGCGCGCCTCCTCCCGAACGACGTCATCACCGAGGTTGACGGTGTCCGCGTGCTCTCTCTCCGCGACCTCGTCGCCGTCCCCGGCGCGCGCGACGCATGGCTGAAGATCCGTCGCGGTGGCAGCCCGAACGAAGAGATCGCTCGTGTGTCGCTCCTGGGCTTCAAGCCACCACCTGCCGCCGCGCTTCTCGGACCGATGCTCACCGTCGGGCTCGCCGCGATCCTGCTGCTGCTCTTCGCCCCAACTCCTGCGATCGTCGCGTGGCTGGCGCGCGCGATCTCGACGAGGCTCGTGCCGCGCCTCGCCCGGCCACGAGGGTCGCTCCTCCGGCGTCTCATGGCGCGCGGCATCCGTGCGTTCGGCTCTCTGGGGGCGACCGCGTTCGCCCTCGCCTTCAGCTCCGCGCTCTTCGCCCTCCTCCCGTTCTCGCACGCGCTCGGTCTCGGCGAGGTCGACGCGGGCATCCTCTTCGTGGTGTCGACGACGGCGCTATTGACGCTCGCGATGGTGACAGGAGGCGCGCACGATTGTCGGGCCGGCACCACCGTCGGCCGCGGGCTACGCGCGGTCGCTCTCACCTTCAGCCTCGCCGTCCCGTCCGCCATGAGCCTGATCGGTGCGGTGACCCTGATCGGCTCGCTCCGCGTGGATGATCTCGTCCACGCCCAGGGTGGGTCGCCGTGGCGGTGGACTGTCTTCACGAATCCGTGTGCGCTCGCGCTCTTCTTTCTCTCGTTCCTCGCGATCCACGCAAGCTCGGCGAGCACGGCCTCGGCGCTGCCCGATGCGGACGGGCTGCTCGCGCGCCCCTCTCCCCGCGTGGTCGACGTTCGTGCCCGGGTCTTCGCTCGCGCGCAGACCGTCCACACTCTCGTGCTCGCTGCGCTCGGTGCCGCGCTGTTCCTCGGGGGGTGGCAGATCCCCGGCCTCGCAGCGGAGCAGGTGGAGGCACACATCGGCTGGATGTTCGTCGGTGCTCTCCTGTACATCGGCAAGACCTGGTTCGTCGCCGGTGCGATCCTCGGAGCGAAATCGTTGCTCCCGCCGATCCGAGCGAACCGCGCGATGTCGCTTGCCTGGCGATGGCTCGTGCCGCTGTCTTCCCTCTTTCTGCTCCTCTTGGTGCTGCTCGCGCCCCTGACGGAGGCATGGGCGTCGTGGAGCGCCGGGCCGAGCGCGGAGACGCTCGTAGGCGCCGTGATGCTCGTGCTGACGTGTGCGGGCGCGTTGCACGTCTTCGCGCGGGTCCGTTACTTCCTGGGCTCGCCGCCGCTGGAGCTCGACCCGTTCCTGTAGCGTCGCCGTGCGGGCCGCGCGTCGACGCCCGGAGAAGCGAGGACGTGCGCCGTGCGAGTGGTACCCTCGCCCGGGCACTCGTTGCCCTCCGCCCGCATGACCTACAAAGTCCTCGTCGTCGATGACAAGCTCGACATGGCCGAAACGGTCGCCGACGGGCTGCGTGACCGCGGCTGGGACGCGACCGCGCGTGCGTCGAGTCGCGAGGCGCTCCTCCTGCTCGCCGACGATGACGTCGACGCGCTGGTCACCGATCTGCGAATGCCCGACGTCGACGGCCTCGCGCTGCTCGCCGCGTCGAAGCGCACGCACCCCGCGCGCCCTGTGATCATCATGACCGCGTACGGCAACGTGGAATCGGCCGTCGAATCGATCCGGCAGGGGGCGCACCACTACTTGCTCAAGCCGTTCAAGCTCGACGAGCTCGTTCTGTTTCTCGAGCGAGCGCTCGACGAGCGGCGCGTCCGGTCGGAAGCTCGCGCGCTTCGAGCGGTTCTGGCCGAGCGCTTTTCTCTAGGGAGCATCGTCGGAAAGAGCGCGGCGATGCAGGGCGTCTACGACGTGATCGAACGCGTGAAAAACGCGAGCGCCGCGGTGCTCGTCGTCGGGGAGACCGGCACGGGCAAGGGGCTCGTCGCCAGGGCGATTCACACCGAGAGCGAACGGAACGGGAGGGCGTTCGTCTCGATCAACTGCGCGTCTCTGCCGGAGGCCTTGCTCGAGAGCGAGCTGTTCGGGCACACGAAGGGCGCGTTCACCGGCGCGACGGGAAGCCCCGGGCTCTTCGCTGCGGCGGACGGAGGGACCCTGCTCCTGGACGAGATTGGAGAGATGGCTCCCGCACTTCAGGCGAAGCTGCTGCACGTGCTCGAGAGCGGCACCGTCCGTGCGATCGGCGCCACGAAGGAACGAGCGGTCGACACCAGGATCGTCGCCGCGACGCATCGCGACCTGCGCGAGCTCGTTCGAGCGGGGCGCTTCCGCGAGGACCTGTTCTATCGGCTCGACGTGATCACGCTGGCGCTCCCCGCGCTCCGGCATCGCCGCGAGGACATCCCCCTTCTGGCGGAGCACCTCCTCGCGCAGTCGAAGGCGAGGAACGCTGCGTCGCGCGTCGTAGGTTGGTCGAGAGCCGCGATGGAGGTCCTCCTCGATCACGCATGGCCAGGGAACGTACGGGAACTGGCGCATGTCACCGAGCGAGCTGTGCTGCTCGGTCGGACGGAGCAGATAGAGGCCGCCGATGTCCCCGGGCTCTCCGGGCGTCCGCCCCGGCTCCCGCCGGTCTTCGACGGTGCGATCGTCCCGATACGCGAGGTGGAGCGGCGCTACGCAGCGTGGGCGCTCGATCAGATGGCCGGCAACAAGACGCGCGCCGCCGAGCGCCTCGGCGTCGATGTGAAGACGCTCTCGAAGTGGCTGTCGGAAGACGTGAAGCCCACGTCGTGAGCGGATGTTCCTCCGGGGACCCGCTGCGCGACTCACATGTGCAGCGCGTCTTCGACCAGCTTCACGAGATGCGAGAGGTTGAACGGCTTGATCACGTAGTGAACCGCGCCCTGGTTGACGGCTTCGAGCGCGGTGTCGATCGCCATGTGGCCGGTCATGACGATAACGGGGCGCGATGGATCGAGCGCGCGCGAGGCGCGCAGCAGCGCAAGTCCGTCGACGTCGGGCATTCTCAGATCGGTGATGAGCGCATCGAAGCGCTCGAGCCGGAGCCGCTCGATCGCGTCGCGCCCGTACCGGAGCGCGACGGCGACGTAGCCGCGCTCGACCATCTCGTCCGCGACGAGCGCAGCCATCTCGAGCTCGTCATCGACGACGAGGATCCGGAACGGGCCGTCACGCAGCACGGCGAAGCTCGTCGGGCGCGACGGGGATCTCGATGCAAGCTCTCGTGCCCTTCGTGGGTCGCGGCTCGATGGTGAGGGTTCCCCTGTGGCTCTTGACGATCTCGCTCGCGATCGCGAGGCCGAGACCGGTGCCCTGGCCTTCGGGCTTCGTCGTGAAGAACGGTTCGGTGGCACGGGCAGCGTCGGCCGAGCTGATGCCCGCACCGTCGTCGGTGACGACGAAAGCAACTTGACCCGCGTCTCTGCGCGCGTTGACCGCGACCGTGCCGCCCGGACCGCAGGCCTCGCACGCGTTGAGCAGCAGGTTGACGAGCGCATGCTCGAGGAGCGAGCGGTCGCACTGAACCATCGGCAGCTCCGCCGAGACGTCGACGACGAGGCTCACGCCGACCTTCTGGAAGCGATGGTCGACGAGCGCGATCGCGCCGCTGACGATGCTCGCGGAGTCGACGCGGATGAAGTTCGGTGCCCCGCCGCGGGCGAGATCGAGGAAGCTACGGACGAGGAGCTTCAGCCGCTCCGTCTGTTCGACGATGATGCGCGCGGCGTGCGCAGTGCGCTCATCGGCGCCGCCGCGACCAAGGATCTGCTCCGCGCGCCCCAGGATGACACCCAGCGGTGTCGAGACCTCGTGCGTGATACCCATCGCGAAGGTCCCCATGACCGCGGCGCGCGTGGCGCGTCCGAGCCGTTCATCGCGCTCGTTTTGTACCGCCATCACGGCCACCTCTCGCTCGAGCTCCAGCTCCTTCCGTTGCTCGCGTAGCGCGGTGCCTCCGAAGAAGAGCACCAGCCCGGAGGCGACCGCGACGCACAGGACGAGCCGCCATGCCGCACGAATCTCGCGGTCACGCTCACGGCGCGCGGTGGTGATCGACACGACATGCCACGACCCGAGCGGCCCCGCGTCGGCGCTCGCGAGGCCCGCGTAGGCCGTCCGCTCGGGCAAACCGAGCGAGGCGGCCTGTTCCCGCGAGAGGCGAGCGGACGACTGCCCTCGCTGGAGCGCTTCGCTCAGCGCCGCCATCGTCACGGTCCGCCCGTCCGTGGTGCGAAACTCGCTCGCGCCTGGCGCTTGCACGAGCACGAGGCTCTCGCCCGGGCGTTCGAGTCGGCGGACGACGCGCTCCGCTTCCGCGAGCGTGCTCTGGACGTCCATCGCGACGTCCGGCGCTCCATGCGGTGCACCCGGGGCGCTCGGTCCGCCGGCGTGCATGGAGAGCCCCGCGGCGAGGCTCGACGCGCACGTCGACTGCTCGGCGGCGAAGTCCTCGAGCGCCGCGCGGGCCTCGCGTTGTTCATCCCAGTACGCGAGCCCCGTGACGAAGGCGACCACGAGGAGCATCGACGCGGGCAGCGCGAGCCTGCGGCGACCGCGAAGCTCGCCAGCAACTGCGGTGTGGGACGCCATGACCTGCCCGCTCAAGCAACTCACGCGCCACGGGATGATCGCAGGCAGCTTTCCGGTCGCCCGCTCATTCGGACACCCGAGGTACGGAAAATTTCCCGACTCGAGCAGGGAGTATTTCCCGGGTTCCGTCTCATTCGTCTGCTTGTGTCTTCCGTTTTCGGTCGCCCAGTTCGGCATGAGCCTTGCTCCGGCGCAGGGTGCATGCAGATCGCCCTTCACGCGACACTCGATGTGGCTCATCGCAGACGCGCATGTGCGTGCGGCGCCGGGCGAGCCGCTGCGGGCCGTCTTGCACGGCCCCTCGGAGGCTTGCTGCTGGCCGCGGCGACGTCGCTACTCCCGACCGTCGCGTTCGCACAGGCGCCCGCCGACTCTGGCGCCCACGGCGGTAGCGATGTGGCTGCCGGTCCGGTCCCGACCGCGACGCCGATGAGTCTCGCCGACGCCCTCGCATACGCGCACGCGCACGAGCCGGCGATCCGCGCCGCCGTCGCGCAGGTGTCCACGGCGGAGGCAAACGCGCGCGTGCCGCGCGCCGCATGGCAGCCGCGGTTTGCCGCGAGCGCCCAGCTCTTCGCGGCGACCGCAAACAACACGACCGCGTCGTACCTGGTCGCGGATGACATGGCGATCCCACGCATCGGCGGCACGACGTCGGTCTCCCAGTCGAACGCAGGATGGAATCCCTACGCGTCGAGCTTCGTCGGCCTCAGCGCGCTTCAGGAGGTGTTCGACTTCGGACGAATAGCCGCGGCGACCGCGGCCGCCGACGCCAACGTCGTCATCGCAAGCCATGCCGCGGACGCGCAGCGGCTCGACGTCGAGCTGGCCGTCGAGGAAGCGTACTTTGGCGTCTACGCCGCGAAGGGAGTCCTGAAAGCCTCCGAGGATGCATATGAACGCTCGAAGACTCACCGAGATCTTGCGAAGGCGGGCGTGGAGGCCGGGCTCCGCTCTCCCATCGAGCGCACGCGCGCGGAAGCGACGCTCGCCCAGTTCGAGATCGCACGTATCCGCGCGAAGGGCGGCGTAGCCATCGCGCAGTCAGTCCTGGCGGCGTCGATTGGCGCGCCCGAGAGAGCAGTCGACGTCACGGGCTCGGCTCCGATCACCGCGGCGCTACCCTCGCTCGCAGACGCGATTCGTTCGGCCGCGAAGAGGGATCCGCTTCTTCATGAGGCTCTCGCGCGTCTCTCAGCCCAGGAGAAGACAACCACCGCGATCTCCGCGACGCTGCGTCCGAACCTCTTCGCGACAGGAACGATCACGGGCCGCGCCGGAGGCGAAGCACCCTCGGGCACCGGCGGCGCGCCGGCCGGCTCGGGTTTTCTCCCCGACGTCCCCAACTGGGACGTGGGCATCGTGATGAGCTGGACCGTCTTCGACGGCGTGACGCTCGCTTCGCGCAATGCTTCGAGGGTTGCCGAGCGCGTGCGCAAAGAGGAGATCGCGCTCTATCAGGAGCGTGAGGTCGCCGCCGTTACGCAAGGGTACGTGCAGGTCAGCGTGGCGAAGGACGCCGTGCCTGCGCTACAGGACGCCGTACGCGGCGCGCTCGCCAACTATGCCCAGGCTGACGCGCGCTTTCGTGCGGGCCTCGGGAACGCGGTCGAGCTTGCCGACGCGGAAGACTTGCGGACGACCGCTGAAGTTCAGCTCGCCATCGGGCTCTTTGCGGTGGCGAGAGCGCGAGCCGTCTTCGGTCGCGCCATCGCGGAGGGATTATGACCATGGAGGACGAGAAGCGGCACGACCAAGGAGCGCAGCAGGCATCGGAGAACCATGGGCGAGCCCGAATCCCGATCATCGTCGCGGCGGGAGTGCTCGCGATCCTTGTGCTCGGCGGCGCGCTCGTTCTGCACGCCGAAGCAAAGACGAACAAGGTCGCGATGTCGTCCAGCCCCAAGCCGGTCACGGTGCTGGCTGCGAAGGCGGATTCGTACCGCGCCGTTCATAGCTACGTGGGGACACTGCGTCCGTGGATCGAGGCGAAGCTCGGGCCGCAGTTCATCTCCGCGTACGTGGAGACGGTGCTCGTCCGTCCGGGGGCGATCGTCAAGAAGGGGCAGGTTCTCGCGACGCTGGACTGCCGAAATGCGACCGCGGAGACCACCGCGATATCGTCCATGGCGAAGGCGATCGCCTCACGTCAACAGGCCATCTCGCACGAAGCCACGCGCACCCAGGCGTTGCTCGACGGCGGCTTCGTCTCTCCGAACGAGGCAGAGCAAATCGCCGCCAAGAGCGAGTCCCAGGCGGCGGAGCTCGCGGCGCAGCAAGCAAACCTCGCGAAGAGCGCCCTCGACGTCAACGACTGCATCCTGCGCGCGCCGTTCGATGGCGAGGTGGCGCAGCGGCTCGTCGACCCCGGATCGTTCGTCCGTCCTGGCGCGGAGATGATCGGCGTCGTCGACCGGAACACCGTGCGGATGACGGCCGACGCTCCGGAGAGCGACTTCGACGCCATTCCGCCGGGCACGAAAGTCACGGTCCATGTCGTGTCGACCGACGTCGACCTGGCCGCGGTCATCACGCGGCGCGCACCTAGCGCAGACCCCGGGACGCGCACGATTCACTTCGAGATCGATCTCGACGACTCCGATCGACACATCCCCGTCGATACGACGGGCGAGGTGCATGTGCCGGTCGGCCAGGCGCTCTCCGCGACATCCGTACCGCTCTCGGCCGTGACCATGAACGACAAGAAGGCGACCCTCTACACGGTCGATGGCGACATCGCGCACGCCCACACGTTCGTCGAGCTAGGTGAGGTTGGACCCAGCGTCTTCTTCTCGCCCGACACGCTCAAGCCTGGGAGCCTGATCGTCGTCGAGGGTCGGGCGCTCCTGAAGGACGGGGACCAGGTCGCTGCGAAGGTCACCACGGCCGAGCCCACGGGCTCCGCCAGCAGCGTGGTGAAGGGCTCGCCGTCGAAGGAGAAGAGCCAGTGACCGGCCTGGCGCTCCGAAACCCGATCGCGGTCCTGATGATCTGCATCGGGCTGATCGTCTTCGCTGGTGTCGTCACGCCGCGCATGAGCGTCGACACGTTCCCGGAGCTCACTCCACCGGTGCTCGTCATCGGCACGCTCTGCCCGGGGCTCGGGCCGGAGGATGTCGAGAGCACGATCTCCTGGCGCCTCGAGAAGTACGTGAGCGCAACGCCGGGCGTCGATCACGTGCAGAGCGTCTCGCGCGTCGGCTTCTCGATAATCTACGTGTGGCTGAAGTGGGGGACCGACCTCAACTCGTCGCAGACGCTCGTCCAGTCGTCGGTCGGCTTCGCCATGGCGGCCGTCCCGAAGAGCCTCGGGGTGCTCCCCCCGTTCGTGCTGCAGTACGACCCGTCGAACGCGCCGGTCGTGCAGGTCGTCGTGACGGGCGAAGGTTACACCAGCCCACAGCTCTACGACTACGCGTTCAACTACATCGAGCCGCTCCTCGAAGGCATCTCGGGCGTCGCGAGCGCCGCGCCGGACGGTGGGCGCATGCGACAGATCAACGTCATCGTCGATCCCGTCAAGGCGCAAGGGCGACGCATCACGGCGCAGGACGTGTCCGCCGCGGTCGCGCTGTCGAACGCGCTATTGCCGTCGGGCGAGTTCATCTCCAAGAACTTCGACGCGAATGTCTACACGGACGCCGTCCCGAAGCGTGTCAAGACAATCGGCGAGGCGCCGGTCAAGATGGCAGGCGGCAAGGCCGTACTCATCAGGGACGTTGCGACCGTCGAAGACGGCGGCACCCCGCCGACGCAATCGGTGTCCGTCGACGGCAAGGGTGCCGTGTACCTGAACGTGCTGCGAATTCCGGGCGGGAACACGCTCGACATCGTCCAGGCCGTCTACAAGGTCGTCGAGAATCTCCAGGGCTTGCCGCCCGGGATGAAGGTGACGGCGGCGTTCGATCAATCGACGTTCGTGAAGACCACGTTCAGCGGTCTGAAGCGCGAGATCGTCCAGGCGCTCGTGCTCATCAGCATCGTCATCTTGCTCTTCCTCCAGAGCATCCGAGGCACGCTCATCGTCTCGGCGGCAATCCCGCTATCGTTCGCCATCACGCTCATCGTCCTCTACGCCTCAGGGCAGACGCTGAACGCCTTCACGCTCGGCGGGCTCACGCTAGCCATGGGGAGGCTCGTCGACGACGCCGTCGTCGTGCTCGAGTCGATTCACCGGCATCAGCGTGGCGGTATGAGCGCTCGGCAAGCGGCCCTCGAGGGCACCAATGCCGTCGCCTTGCCGGTGCTCGCGTCGACGCTGACGACGATGGCCGTGCTGCTGCCGGTGCTGCTTCTCGCGGGGCTCGCCAAGAAGCTCTTCGCGCCGCTGGCGCTCACCGTGGCCGTGGCGATGATCGCTTCGTATTTCGTCAGCATGGCCGTCACGCCCGTGGCGTGTCGATATTTTCTGGGGCACGCCGAGCACGCGGGCTTCTGGAAGAAGATCGAGTCGTTCATCGATCGGCTGGCCGAGCGGTACTCGGTTGTCCTCTCTCACGTTCTGCCGTTCCGCTGGACCGTGCTGACGGCCGCTCTGGTGCTCGTCGTCGGGAGCGTCATCGCTGCGGGTCGGCTGCCGAGCACCTTCTTCCCGGCCATCGACGAGTCGATGGCGCAGATCTACGTGCGATTCGCCGCGGGTACTTCGCTCGAGGATGCGACGCGCGAGATCAAGGCGATGGGCGACGCTCTCAAGGGCGGTCTCCCTGAAGGCTCGGTCGAGATGGTAATCGAGAACCTCGGGACCCCCCAGAACGCTCGCAGCGCGCTCGTGAGCCCGAACGTTGCTCCGAACACCGGGTACCTGCGGCTACAGTTCAACGACCCCGAAAAGCGCAAGCTCTCCCAGGACGAGCTCGGGGCCAAGGCGCGAGAGATCCTCACGCGCGAGTTCCCCGGTGTGGAGGTGCTGATTTACCCCGGCGGCCTGGTCGCGAGCGTCTTCGCCAACGGCTACACGGCGCCGCTCGCGATCGAGGTTCGAGGGAACAGTCTGGGGCAGCTGCAGGAGTCGGCGACCGCGATCGCCGACGTGGCGCGGACCATCGCGGGTGTCCGCGACGTCCGCCTGTCGGTGCAGCTGAATTACCCAGAGATTCACGTCAACACGGCTCGTCAGGCAGCTGGCTTCGCCGGTGTCGACGCCCGCAGCGCGGCGCAGACGACGCTCGACGGCACTCTCGGGAACATCAACCTCCCCAGCGTGTGGATCGACCCGCACAACGGCCAATCCTATTACGTCGTCACGTATTACGACCGGGAGAAAGTGACCGAAACTCAGGAGCTCGCGCAGTTGCCTGTCCGGGTCGATCCGGAGGGGCGTCCGGTGCTCCTCGGCGCGTACGGCGATATCGTCCGCGAGAGCGGCCCGATCGCCGTCGAGCGGAATCATCTCGAGCGCGCGCTGCACGTCTTCATGCAGACCGAAGGTCGCGACATCGGCAGCGTCGCGAAGGAGCTGGACGATGCGCTCGCGAAGACTCCAGCGACCCGAGACATCAAGTACAACTGGGTCGGCGAGACCGAGCTGATGAGAACCACGTTCTCGGGACTGGGGCTCGCCCTCGGGCTCGCCGTGATGGTCGTGTTCATGATCATGGCGTCTCAGTTCAAGTCGCTCCGACTCCCGTTCGTCATGCTCTTCACGATCCCCGTATCGCTGGTCGGCATCGTGCTCGCGCTCATGGCTGCGGGCCAGGGCTTCTCGATCACCGCGCTCATGGGGATCCTCATGGTCATCGGCATCGCGGTGTCCAACGGGATCCTCCTGGTCGACGACGCATCCACGCGGCTTCGAGAGGGGAAGGAGAAAGCGCTCGCGATCGTCGAAGCCGCGAGATCGAGGTTCGTGCCGATCATGATGACGAGCCTCGCCACCGTGATCGGTCTCGTGCCGACCGCGCTCGGGCTGGAGAAGGGCTCCGAGGCAAACCAACCGCTCGCCCTCTCCGTGGTCGGTGGATTGACGTCCTCGACCTTTCTATCGCTCTTCCTAGTGCCGGTGATGTTCGTGCTGTTCGCAAGGCCACACGCGACGGAGGACGAAGAAGACGAGGAGGACCAAAAGGAAGGTGATGGTCGTCATGGGGATGCCTTGGCTCCGGCGGAGTGAGCAATGAGCGCCGCCGAACCGAAGCGCACGGTGCCGGCCGAGCCCCACGAGGCTTCAAGCGATGAGCACTCGACGAAGACTATTGACCGGCCCAGGCCGAGCTCCTGGTTCACGCCTCACCTGACGATCACGAGGCTCTTCGTCGCGACGATTGTTGGCGTGACGTTCCTCGTGGCAGGGCTCTTCGCAATCTTCATCGAGAGCTCGCGGAAGGCAATGCTGGGGAGCGCGCGGCTGCTGGGTGATTCGGCCGCGATGAGGATCGACGGTGAGGTGCACGCCGAGCTTCACCAGGCCGCGCACACCATCCGGAACGTCGAGCGCACGCTGCAATCGGGGCTCGTCGAGGCCACGCCCGCGCCGGCCCTCGAAGCGCTGCTGATCACGGAGCTCCTCGACGATGAGCAGGTCGCCGAGGTGACCTTCACGCACACGGACGACGCGCATCTCCGTACGAGCGGCCCTTGGCAGCTCTCTGCGTTCCGCTCGTCCGATGCCGCCTCCGTACTCATCCGTCGAGTGGCGCTGGTGGACGGACGATTCGAGGCCGAAGTCTACGAGCATCCGCTGGCAGCAGGCAGCGCAGGCAGCGCGACTCGCCTCTCAACCACCGCGACCCAAGACCCGACGACCGAACCCGGCTTTCGGGACGCGGCGGCACTGCCGCGCGGTCAAACGACCTACGGCGACCTCGTATATGCGGAACGTGATGCGGGGCTCGTCACGGAGCGTCGTCGCGTCGTTCAGACCGTCCAGCAAGCCGTCGAAGACCGTGACGGAAGCTTCGTCGGCGTCGTGAGCGTTCAGCTGCTCGCGCGCACGGTCGACGCCGTCTCGCAGGTGAAGGTCAACGCCGCGGACCCCCTCGATCCCCACCGCGTGTTTCTGTGTGACAGTCGGGGAGGCCTCATCACTCGCCTCTCCAAAGAGGACCACTTCGTGCCGACGGACGGTGCCCTCAGGGTCAAAGCTGCGCACTTGCCGCCGCCGATTGCCGCTGCGCTGAGCAGCCCGCTCCTCAAGCTTCTCGGGCCGAACGATCGTGACCGCTCCGACGTCTTTCAGGTTGGAGGCGAGACGTACCTCGCGACATACCACTGGCTCTCGCGCTCGCAGGACTGGATCGTCGGCATCATCGTTCCGGAGAGGTACTACCTTGGCGAGCTCGAGGCCCTGCGCAACCGGTTCCTCGGTGCCTACGTCGTCGTCAGTATCCTGATCTTTGGCGGAGGATTCTGGGCGTCTCGTACGCTCCGCCGAGGGCTCGGCACGATTCTCGAGGCAACCTCGCGGATGCGTCGCTTCGATTTCTCGCCGTCCGACGGAGCGACGGTGTTTGCCGATGTCCAGCAGACCATCGACAGCGTTGAACGCGCGAAGACCGTCGTGCGCGCAATGGGGAAGTACGTTCCGATAGACCTCGTGCGCGACCTCTACGAGGCGAACCGCGAGCCCGTCCTCGGCGGCAGTCTTCACGAGCTTTCCATCATGTTCAGCGATATTCGTGACTTCACGCCGTTGTCGGAGCACCTCGCGCCCGACGATCTCGCTCGGGCGCTGGGCAAGTACTTCGAGACGATGACGAAGGCGGTCGGCGCGTCCGGCGGAACCGTCGACAAGTTCATCGGAGACTCGGTGATGGCTTTCTGGAACGCGCCACGACCCTGCCACGATCACGCTGCGCTCGCCTGCCGTGCCGTGCTCGACTGCCTCGCGGCGACGCGACGACTCTACGAATCCGCCGAGTGGGCCGATCTGCCGCGTCTCTTTACCCGCTTTGGACTCCACACCGACACCGTCTTGCTCGGCCACTTCGGCGCCCCTTCGCGCTTCAGCTACACGGCACTCGGAGACGGAGTGAACTTGTCCGCGCGGCTCGAGGGCCTGTGCAAGCTCTACGGCGTGCCCGTGCTGGTCAGCGAGGCTGTCGAGCAGCGCGCACGAGACGGCTTCGAGTTCCGACTGGTCGACTGCGTCGCCGTGAAAGGGAAGACGAGGGCGGTAAGGGTCTACGAGCTACTTGGCGCGACCGGCGAGGACCTTCCGCAGCTCGCCGTAGGGCGAGCGTACGAGCGCGCGTACGAAGCCTACCTGCGACGGAGCTTCGCGGAGGCGCTGACGCTCCTGGAGGCGCTCCGCGGTGACGGGCCGAGCGATGTTCTTGCCGAACGCTGCCGGCTTTATTCCGCTGCGCCGCCGCCGGCGAGCTGGGACGGAAGCTTTCACGCGGACCAAAAGTAGCGACTGTGCGGTCGCGCCTCAGCGTGGCCCCGGCGCGACGACAGCGCTCAATCGCGATCCGCAAGAATAGACGCGGAAAGGTGGCGCTGGACGTTGTCGGGCGGTCGAGCCGACGAAGGCAAGCGCGTCACACAGCTACGCTTGAGGGCGACGTCCTCGTCCGAGGTTCCCCGTCCGGTCAAGTGGCCTCGCGGTGGAACGAAACGTGCTTCCTTGTTGAGTATGAGCGTCGTTCGAGGCCGTGATGCGGTGCGCCGAGCGCGCCTCGAGCATTTCGGTGTGGCGACCGTGATCCTGTCGCTCGTCTGCGTCGGGGGAGCGATCTCGGCCGTCGGATGCGCCGACGCTGTGACCATTCATGCGGTGACGAACCCGGCGGCGCCCTTCGCGCAGTACCGAACGTTCTCGCTTGGTGCCCCCGAGGCCGCGCCCCGTGGGTACCGAAGCTCGCCGTTTTCGGAGGAGGTGCGAGGGCGCGTTCAACCGCTGATCATCGAGGCACTGAACAAACGCGGTTACACGGCCGCACCGAGCAAAGGGGATCTGGTCGTCCGGTTCGGCTCCGGGCGACGCGTCGTCACGGTTCATCAAGCCACGCCACCCGAGGGCGAGCAGAGCGAGGTTGGATTTCCCGCACAGGATTATGACGAAGTGGAGGCGTCGCTGGTCATCGACGCGTTCGACGCGACGAGCGGCGTACGTGTCTGGCACGGCACGAGTCGAGTGGACGTCGGTCCAGACCGTGTGAATCAGCCGCATATTCAACGCACGATCGAGGAGATGTTCGCTTCGTTTCCGCGCAGCCCGATCGTCGCGCGATGATTCACGCATTCGTCGGCAGACGCGCGTTGAACGGGCGGCCTACTCGCTCGCACGTGCGGACCGAGCGCGGATGTCGTTCGCAACGCGTTCGCGTTGGTCGGGCGTGAGGACAGGCGCAACGACCTCCAAGAATCGAGCAGTGAGCGTCGCGCCCCAGGTCACCATGTCGGCGTTCGGATCTCTGTCCAGTCTGTTCGCCTCGAAGGCGTCCGACTGAAAGTCGCTGGAGAACGCCTCCAGGCGTGCGCGCGTCTCCAGATGCTCGGCGGTCTGCGCAACCTCGGCCGAGCGAGCACGAAAGCTCGAAGCGATGGCGGCCGCCTGACCTTCCGTGAGCTCTGCTGACCGGAGGAGTGACGCGAGGTTGTGACCGTGCCTCGCGCTCGCGTCGTTCAGGTCGCGTTCGAGAACGTCGTCCGGAACCTTCCAGTCCGCGCGCAGAATGTCCACGACGCTCGCGCGCTGCTCAGCTCCAAGGGCGAAGTGCAGCTGGGTCAGTGCGATGCTCGTGACGTCGTATACGCTGGCGCTCGTGTCGGTGAGCTGAGCAAGCGCAGCATCGACGCTCGAGCGGACAATCACTCCGGCGGCGAGCCCATCGGCGAGCGTGTTCGCCAGCGCGCCGGCCGCAGCCCCTTCGGCGCGCGTCTCCCCGCGCAAGGCGCCGCGGAGCTCCTGGAGCGCAAGCCTCTGGTCCTCGGAAAGGGCGAGCCGCGCGAGGCACGTCTCGACGAGGTGGGTCACGCCGTGCGGCTGCAGCGCCGCGTCGTCATTCGCCGGCGGGTCGTGTCCGGTATCGGCTCGAGCCGGGTCGGTGCTCACGACGGTGGCACCTGGAGCGCCGCGCACGAGGGATGTTGCCGCCACGCGTCCTCGCCACTCGACCGTGGACGCAACGAGCGTCACGCCCGCGAGACCGAGCAGCGCGACTCGTGCGAACGCGTTCATGGGCGCGACGGGGAGCTCGACAGCGCGACCTGCGCCGACCGGCGGAGCGGCGCAGTGGCGCCAGTTCGCGTCTCACACTCGCTGTTGACACACCACGAGCTGCAGCACTGGTTGTCCTGGATACAGTCCGAATCGACGTCCAGACACTGGTCCGAAGTGGGGCCGAGGTACACCTGACGAGCCGTCGTCGTGCACGCTGCCGTCGTCGCCAGTGCGACCACGACCGACGAAAACGTGAAGTGGGGCATGGCGTAGCCTTCCTTTCGTGCGTGGGCGCCGGCCGTGACCAGCGCGAGCACGTTCCAGGACGCACGTGTCATGCCGCCGAGGGGCTGTGCGTCGGCTGTGCTGTGGCGCGTTCGCGCGAGACATCGGCTAGCGATAGTCTCGCCCCGTGCACAACGCGGCCGTCAGTCGTATCGGGATCCTCGGGGACATTCATGCCGAGGACGAAGCGCTGCTGGCCGCGCTGAGGCATTTCGAGCGCGATCCGGTCGATACGATCCTCGCGGTCGGAGACATCGTCGATGGGAAGGGAAGCGTCGATGCGTGCTGCGCCGCGCTCCGTGCGGCTGGCGCCATCGTCGTTCGCGGCAATCACGAGCGATGGTTTCTCCATGGAGACATGAGGTCGCTGCCCGACAGCACGAACGCGGCGGACATTTCGACATCGACGCGAGAGTTCCTCGCGACACTGCCGGTGACACACCGCCTCGCGACGGTCCGGGGAGACCTGCTCCTCTGTCATGGGATGGGGGAGGACGACATGTGCACCGTTCGCCCGGACGACTTCGGGTATGCGATCGAGGTCAACGACGCGCTTCAAGCGCTGGTGCGCGCAGGCGACGTCAACCTCGTGGTCTCGGGCCATAGTCACCGTCGGATGGTGCGGCGCGTTGGCTCGCTGACCCTCGTCAATGCCGGAACGCTCTTTCGCGAGCACGCGCCGTGTTTCGGCACGATCGATCTCTGCGCTGGCGTGGTCACGTTCTTCGAGCGACGCGGCGAGGCTGTCGTCACCGCCGAGGTCGTCGACCTTCCACGCCGCTGAGGTCGACGGCGCCTACGCCCGCTTGCGCACCTTCGCGACTACCGCGCGGAGCGACCGTGCGTCGAACGGCTTCTCGAAGGACGGGTTCGAGCTGCGGCCGAGGAAGTCGTGGGCATGCGCGCCAAACGCCGATCCCGTCATGAACACCATGCGTCCGGCCATCTCCGGAGAGGACGCAGCGACGCGGGCGTAGAGGTCCATTCCGGTCATCTCGGGCATCAGTAGATCACAGAGGATGAGGTCGTAGCTACGCGCCTGGAGCTTGGCGAGCGCGTCCAGCGCCGATGAGGTGACGTCGACGCGATGCTCGCGCTGCAGGATCCGATGCACGGACTGTCCGACCTCGACCTCGTCGTCGACCACGAGGATGTCGAGGCTCCGCTTCTTCCGCGGCCTCGACTTGGCCGGCATGGTCGCGGTCGCCGGCGCAGGCGGTGCGACGGGAAGTACCACTCGGAACGAGCTACCCGCGCCAACGCGACTCGAAACTTCGAGACGCCCGCCCGCCTTCTCGATGAGGCGGAGCGCGATCGAGAGCCCGAGCCCCACGCCGATTCCGACCGGCTTCGTCGTGTAGAACAGGTCGAAAACGCGGGAGAGGTTCTCTTCGGCGATCCCGCAGCCTGTGTCGTGGACCTCGACGTATGCGGCGCCCTCGGCGACGCCGGTGACGACACGGATCTCGTTCTGGTCCGCCGAGCCGATCGGAATCGACTGCGCCGCGTTCTGGAGCAGGTTCAAGAACGCCTGGACGAGCCGTCCCTCGTTCGCGAGCACCGGCGGCGGGGTGCCATACGCCTTCGTGAGCCGCGCGTGGTGGCGGATCTCGTTTCCGACGAAGCCGAGCGCAGTGTCGACGAGCGCGTTCACATCGACCGGCGAGACCGTCTCCGGCGCCGTCCGCGCGAAGCCGCGGAGCTCGCGGACAATGTTGCGTACGCGCGCCGTGCCGGTCCGTGACGAACGGAGCGCCTTGACGATCTCGGCGATGCGCTCGGGCGAAAGCGTACCGCTCGCCCCGCACTCCTCCAGCTCCTCCAGGACGAAGTCGACGTTCGCCGACACGAAGGCGAGCGGGTTGTTGATCTCGTGCGCGACGCCAGCTGCGAGCATGCCCATCGTCGCGAGGCGGTCGCTTCGCTCGAGATCGGCCCGCGCGCTCTTCAGCTCACGGTCGTCCCGTGCGACGAGGACGATGCCGACGAGCGCGCCTTGCACGTCCCTGTGCGGCGACGCGTTCAGCGCGATCGTCAGCGCCGAGCCGTCCTTGGTTCGGAAGAGGGTGTCGCGGTTCCGGAATACGCCGCGGGTCAGATGGAGCGCGAGCTCTTCCGCGAGCTCATGCTCAGGGACGGCGAGGACGTCCGACAGTTGCATCCCGACGAGCTCGTCCGTCGTCCGCCGGAGCAGGTCCGCCATCGCCCTGTTCGAGTGTGTGATCCGGCCGCCCGGATCGAGCATGAGGACGCCGTCGAGCATGGACTCGATCACGGTCTCGAGGAGCATGCGCTGGCGATCGTGCGCGCCCACGAGCTCGCCGACCTCGCTCGCGACGTTGTTCAGGAGGTACGCGAGCGTGTCGACCGCATCGCCGTGGTACGTCCGCTCCGCGCGCACCTCGAAGTCGCCGGCGGCCACGGCGATGAACTTCTCGATGAGCCCGGCGACCGCCGCCTCGTACTCGCGGTACTTGCGATAGCGCTCGGCGAGCTGCTCTGCGAACACGCCGACGAAGAAGGCGACGGCGTCCTCGCTGTCGCGCTTGAAGTTGCGCGGCACACGCGCCGAGAGGTCCCCCTCTGCGAGGCGCTTGAACACGCGCACGAGCTCGTCGGCGAGCGAGCGCTTCTGGTCGTCGTCGGTCATGCGCCCATCAAAGAGGGCCGCCGCGCGTCCGGTTCATCTCCAGAATCCACGCGTTCGCCTCGGCGAGGGAGCGGAAGACCTGGGTCGGGATGCCTGGTTTCGTGAGGCCGGTGAAGACGGAGGCCGTCACCTTCCCGAAGAAGGTCTCGCCGACGAGCGCGAAGCACGTGCTCAGGATCCCGTGCGACTCGTCCTGGTAAACGGCACGCGCGCCTCCGTCCTGAACGAGCACGCGGTCCATGAAGATGACCGCGGCGCCACGGTGCCCGCGCTTGCGCCAGTGCGCATCCTGGAACGCGAGGCTCTCGCGTGCGCTCGTCTGATCATCGGTGCATCGCTCGCGCGGCACGACGGCGATCACGTCGTCGGAGACGGCGTAGAACTCCGCGTTGGAGCTCGCTCCAAGGTGCGACCATTCGTGGACGGGAATCTCGTTCATGGTTCTTCCTCATGGGCCGTCCGGTCGCGCTGAGTCCTCACCCAGGGAAGGGCGTCTTCGAGCGTCGTGAACATCTTGCGGCGCGCTGACGGCAGGCGTCCGCCGAGCGCGAACGATGCGATCGCGCGGCCCAGCAGCGACCGCGCGACGAATGCGACGGCGAGCACGAGCTCGCGCCGCGCCTCGCGGTAGACGCGGCGCGCGTTCGTATCCTGGGACACGAAGCCGTCGAAGAACAGGATGACGACGCCCGAGGTTCCGCGCGTCCGGAAGTACTCCTCGTGAAAAGCGCTGTTCTCGCGCGCCGTCGCTTCGTCGTCGATCGCGGGCGACAGCGGCAGCGCGGCGAGCACGCCACGCTCGACGTCGAAGAACCTGCAGTTGGCGGTGACTCCTACGACCGCCCACCCCTGCGCGTCGACGTCCGCGGTCATGATTGCGCGCTCGTTCGCGCCGCGATCGGCGCGGGGCGTGCGACCGCAGCGTCTGCAGGTCCGCGCCGCTGAAGTGGAGCTCGGGGGGGGCCGAGCTTCACGACCAGCTCCATCCGGCTCGCGACCGCGTACCGTCGATACACCGCCTTCACGTACTGATGCGCGGTGTGAGGGCTCACCCCCATGCGCTGCGCGATCTCCTTCTCCTTGGCGCCCGTGAGCAGCTCGGCGAGCGTCTGTCTCTCGCGCGGCGAGAGCGGTGGCGCGTCCGACTCTCCGAGGCCGAGCGCCGGCGGCTCCCGCGTGCCCGCGCCGCGAGCGGCGAGGAGCTCACTCACGACCCGGCGGAGCTCCTCCTTCTCCCAGGGCTTCGTGAGGAATCGCTGGACCTCGCCGTCGTTGATCGCGCGGACCGCCGTCTCGAGCGACGCGACCCCGGTGAGGACCACCCGCGCGGCGTGCGGGTGGTGCTGCCTCGCACGCGCGAGGAGCTCCAGCCCGGTCATGTCTGGCATGTCGATGTCGGAGATGACGAGATCGACGCGCTCGCGGGACAGCACGCCGAGCGCTTCCCGCCCCGACGACGCGAGGACGAACCTGCACTTCGCCGTGCGCAGCGTGCGCGCAAGCGCATCGAGGATGTCGGGCTCGTCGTCCACGAGCAGGACCGTGGCCTCGGTAGAATCCTCTCCGCCCGCCGACTGCACCTCCGTGACTGCGCCGTCGAACCGGTAGCCACGCCCGCGAACGGTGACGATCCTCTGGCCCGTGCCCGCGCCCGCGCCGGAGCACGCGTGCATCGCGACGCGCAGCGCGCGCACCGCCTGGTTGACGGCGCTCTCGCAGACGTGGACGTCATGCCAGACCTCCTTCACGAGGCGGTCCCGACTTACGGTTTGCGGGGCCCTGCGCATGAGGCAAGAGAGAAGGTCGAAGAGGCGCGGTGGGAGGTCGAGCGCCCGCTCGGCGTGCCGAACCTGGTGGACCCCCTCGTCGAGGACGAGGTCGGCACACCGGAGGACGAGCGGACGCATACGCCCCATCAGAGCAGAATAGCGTGCGCCCGCCATTCCCCCAAACCGGGGAGTCGGTCAGTCGATGCGGCACGCCTCGTCGAAGTCGAGCCGAGGGTTCCGCGGGAACAGCTTTGCTGGGTCGCCGTAGCCGAGGTTCACGAGGAAGTTCGACTTCCACTTCGTGCCAGCGAGGAACGCAGCATCGACCTTCTCGTTGTCGAAACCTCCCATCGGGCCGCAGTCGAGTCCGAGCGCGCGCGCTGCGAGGATCAGATAACCACCCTGCAGCGAGCCGTTCTGGAACGCGCTCCGCTCCCGCTTCTCTTCGGGCATCCCGAGGAACATCGCGCGGAAGTCGCGCGCGGGGAAAAGCTTGGGCATCTTCTCGTAGAACTCGAGGTCGTACGCGACGATGGCCGTGGCGGGCGCCGCCATGGTCTTGTCCACGTTGGCGGCCATCAGGGTCGGGCGAAGCTTCTCCTTTGCGGCGGCGCTCTTCACGAACACGATGCGCATCGGCTGGCAGTTGGCGGAGGTCGGCGCCATGCGGGCGACCTCGTACAGCCTGCGCAGCAGATCATCCGAGACGGGGCGATCGAGCCAGGCGTTGTGCGTGTGTGCGTCCGTGAAGAGGAGCTTCAAGTCTGCGGTATTCGAGGTATCGGCGGTCGACATGGTGTCCTTGGATGCGCCGACTCTGCGAACGGTCGCGCCAGCGCTCAGAAGCTGGCGTAGTCGTACTTCCCGCCGCGCTCAAGCGCCCGAGCGTACGCGGGACGCGCGTGGATGCGCTTCACGAACTCCTGCAGCTTCGGACGCGTGGCATCGACGCCGCCGCGCTGCGACGCGGCCTCGAGCGGGAAGCTCATCTGGACGTCGGCTGCGGTGAACTCCTCCCCCGCGAACCACGTGGCCTTGCCGAGCTCGCTCTCCATGAAGTCGAAGTGCGTCTTGATCTGCGGCGTGATGAACGCGCTCTTCACCTTCGCCGAGATGCCCTTCGCGATGGGCTTGACGAAGAACGGCATCGGGCTCGTCTCGACCTTGTCGAAGACGAGCTTGAGCAGCAGGGGCGGCATCGCCGAGCCCTCGGCGTAGTGGAGCCAGTAGGTGTACCGCAGGCGCTCGGGCGTCCCCTCCTTCGGCACCAGTCGACCGTTCCCATGATGGCCGACGAGGTACTCCATGATCGCGCCGGACTCGGCGACCGTGGTGTCGCCGCTCGTGATGACCGGCGACTTGCCGAGCGGGTGTACGGCGCGCAGCTCGGGGGGCGCGAGCATCGTCTTCGCGTCGCGCTGGTAGCGCTTCACCTCGTAGGGAACCTCCAGCTCTTCGAGGAGCCAGAGCACGCGCTGTGAGCGGGAGTTGTTGAGGTGGTGGACGGTGATCATCGCAGGGGGAGCTCCGAGGTCGGGCGAGGCGTTCAGTGGGAGCGCGATCCATTCGTCGACCGTGCCATCTGGACATCTAGCCGAGACCGGGTGAGAGGTGTCTCGAAAGAGGAGAAGCGCACATGTGTCAGCGGGTGCAGTGCTCGTCGTGCGGGAAGCCAACCTATCGCGGCTGCGGTCGGCACGTGGAGGAGGTGCTGGGTGACGTCCCCCCCTCGGACCGGTGTCGGTGCCGTGAAGAGCCGCAGGCCAAGCGGGGTCTGTCGTTGTCGACCATGTTCCGCAGGCTCTTCGGGCGCTGAGGGCGAGCCACCGTCGACGCTCACGCGTCCCACGCGCATCGGTGTACGCTGCGCGCCGTCGACGTTCGACCTCACGCAGCCACCAGGACAGCCCATGCCCCTTCCGCGCTCACCCCACGTCGTCATCACTGGCGCAGGCAGCGGCTTCGGCCGCGCGCTGGCGCTCGCACTCTCCCCGCTCGGCGCTCGCCTCATCCTGTCGGACGTGAACGAGGCGACCGCGGCCGAGACGGCGCGGATGGCGCTCGAGAAGGGCGCAAAGGACGCGAAGAGCCTCGTCTGTGACGTGAGCAAGATCGAGCAAGTCGAGGCGCTCGCCGCGGCTTCGGCGTCCTCCGGCTTCGGCCCGGTCGACCTCGTCGTCAACAACGCCGGCGTCAGCAGCGGCGGTCGCATCGGCGAAGCCCCGATCGCGGACTGGCGATGGACGATCGAGATCGATCTCTTCGGCGTCATCTACGGCTGCCACGTCTTCGTGCCGATCCTCCGCAAGCAGGGGCACGGTCACGTCCTCAACGTCGCCTCTGCCGCCGGCCTCATCCACGCGCCGCAGATGGGCGCCTACAACGTCTCGAAGGCGGGCGTCGTCGCGCTCTCCGAGACGCTCGCCGCCGAGCTCGTCGGCACCAAGATCGGCGTCACCGTCCTCTGCCCGACCTTCTTCAAGACCGACATCGCGAAGAGCGGGCGCTTCGAGAACGAGAAGTCGCGCAACGCTGCCGAGCGGCTCGTGCGCGAGGGCCGCTCTGCCGAGAGCATCGCGCGCGCTGCGATTGCGGCCGTCACGGCAGACGACCTCTATTGCGTGCCGATGCTCGACGGTCGCGTGGCCTGGCGCGTGAAAAGGGTCGTGCCAGGCGTGTTCTCGAAGCTCGTCGGCAAGTTCGCGCTCCGGGAGCTGTCTCGAGGGAAATGACCGCAGAGCTCGAGCAGGCCGAGCACGATCCGCTCCGCGTCCACGATACGACCGCGCTCTCGGGCGGGAAGCGCCGCGCCGCGTTCGGCTTCATCTTCGCGACGTCGCTGATGGACGTCCTCGCGATAGGGATCATCATCCCCGTCCTCCCGAATCTCGTGAAGCAGTTCATGCACGGCGACACGGCCGAGGCTGCTCACTACGTCGGGCTCTTCGGCCTCATGTTCGGGCTCATGCAGTTCATCTTCTCGCCCATCATGGGCGCGCTGTCGGACCGCTTCGGCCGTCGCCCCGTGCTGCTCATTTCCATCTTCGGCCTCGGCATCGACTACGTGATCATGGCGGTCGCGCCGTCGGTCGGCTGGCTCCTCGTCGGTCGCATGCTGTCGGGTATCACCGCGGCGAGCTTCTCGACCGCGAGCGCGTACGTCGCGGACATCACGCCGCCGGAGGGGCGCGCCAAGAGCTACGGTCTCCTTGGAGCTGCATTCGGCATCGGTTTCGTCGTCGGCCCGGCCATGGGCGGCCTCCTCGGCGGGGTTCACCTGAGGCTCCCGTTCTGGGTGGCCGCGGGCCTCGCGCTCGCGAACGGCATCTATGGATTGTTCGTGCTCCCGGAGTCTCTCCCGAAGGAGAAGCGCTCGACGTTCAGCCTCGCAAAGGCCAACCCGGTCGGCTCGTTCATGCTGCTCAGGTCGAACCCGGAGCTGTTGAGCCTTGCGGCGGTGATCTTTCTCTACTTCCTCGCGCATCAGGTCCTCCAGAGCACCTTCGTCCTCTATACCGGCTACCGGTACGGCTGGGGTCCGACCATGGTGGGCATGAACCTGATGGGCTTCGGCGTCGGGAGCGTCGTGGTCCAGGGGGTCATCGTCGGGCCATTCGTGAGACGCTTCGGGGAGCGCGGCGCGCTCTATACGGGCCTCTGTGCGGGGATGGTCGCGTTCGTCATTTATGCCACGGCGCAGACGGGTCTGCAGTTCTGGCTCGGGCTCCCGATCTTCGCATTGATGGGCCTCGTGCAGCCGGGCTATCAGGGCATCATGACCCGGCGGGTCGCTCCGGGTGAGCAGGGGCGGCTCCAGGGCGCGAACGCTGGAATCATGGCGATCGCGGGCCTCACTGGCCCCATGCTGTTCACCACTGTCTTCGCCTGGTCCGTTCGGGAGCCGACGGCCGCGCTCGGGCTTGGCACCGTCGTCTATCTCGCCGCCGGGTTTCTCGCTGCCGCGCTGATATTTGCGATGCGCGGGGGTCGAGGAGAGCCGCACGTGAGCGAAGGGGCCGCCTCGTCGCAGTGAGGCCCGGGCCGCGCGGGTGGCGTGTAAGTTGCTATATTGGTGACGTCGGAGGTGCGCCCAATGAACGGTGTCTGGATTGGCCTCGCCATCGGGTTCGCGTACGTCGTCGCGAGTGCGATCCTCTTCCATCACTACGTCGTACGTGTCCACAAGGCCTGCGACTGGCTCACCCGCGGCGCCATTCTGCTCGACGTCGACAGCGAGGAGGAGTTTGCCCGCCACCATCCACGAGTCGCGCTCAACATGCCGCTCGAGCAGATTGCGCAGCGTGCGCGTGAGCTCGGGGGTGCGACCCAGCCGATCGTCGTGTTCGCCCACAGCTTTCGTCGAGGGCTCGAAGCCGTGACCCAGCTCCACAGGTTCGGGTTCCTCGATGTCATGAATGCCGCGGGACTCCGCACGAAAGAGAGGCTCAACGCCGTGGCCTCTCAGGCGTTCGATCCGCCGGATCTCGCCGACCTGTCGCGCATCGACGCCATCGACTTCGAGGTGGTCATCAGGGACGAGGCTCGCAAGCCCACGCGACGCGCCGGTTGAGGCGGGTTCGTCGCGGGCGAAGACAGCGTCACCGTGATCGCTTACGCTCCCTGCGCCGACCGCCGACTTCGTGAGGCTGCGCGGCCCGAGTGAAAACTTCATGGGCATATGGAGCTCCACGTACAGCGAAGTCGCCATGAGGCTCGGTCTCACGCTTCACGGCGATCACGTGTTCAGTCCGATGTACGAGCTCGCAGGGGAGCGGCTCGGCCATCAGGTGCGCGTCTGCCGCGATACGGTGATGATGAAGGACCTGACCATCCAGGTGCGGCTGCGCTATCCGCTCGACCTCGGGCTGACGCTCGCACCGAAGACGCTCGTGGGGCGTGTGGGTCACTCGATCGCGGAGCTGTTCGGCGCGAAGCCGTTCATGAGGTCGGGGGACGCCGAGCTCGACGGCGCGTTCGCGTTTCACGCGGATGAGGAGCCGAGGGTCGCGGAGCTCGTGAAGGCAGCCAGAGACACGCTCACCGGATGGGCACGGTTCGGCGGAGACTTCCAGGTCGACGACCTGCAGGCTCGCCGTCACCGCCTCGTCTATACGATGTTCGACGACGACGCCGACTCGATCTGCGCCGAGATCGACGGGCTCGTGAGGCTCGCGACCGGCATCGAGGAGGCGCGCGCGAAGATCCCTGCGGCGCGCGCGCTCGCGCATCACGTGCCGGGCTTCCGTGCGCTGTCGGAGCGATACAAGCTCGACCTCATGACCACCCCGCTCGCGACGTGGGGGACGATCGGCAGCCACGGCTACTGGGGGCGGACGATCCGCCACGCTCCGGGCTCGTTCACCCTCGAGAGCGCGGTCTACGCACCGTCCAGCATGAAGCTCGGCGGCGTCGTTCAGACCGCGAAGAGGGAAGTAGCGCGGGGTGCAGGGACGGGCGATACGATGTTCGACGAGCGCTTCGCGATCTCCTCGCACGAGGTGATCCCTGCGCTGACCAGCGAAGTGCGTAACATGCTCGTTCGCTTCGCGGACGCAGGCGAAGAGGTGATGCTCAGCGATCGAGGGCTATGCCTGATTGCCAGCCTCGGGTCGGAGCCGTATCCGCTCGAGCGACATGCCGAGGAAGCGGTCGCACTCGTTCGCGCCGCGGTCGCCGCGCTCGAACCTCGGCCAGCGTATCGCTGAGTCCGAAGAGCGACGGCGAGCGCTACGCAAGCATCTTGCTGAACGTCTTCGCGAACGTGTGTACGTCGCCCGGCCAGCGAGCGGAGAGGTACCGCCCGTCCTGCACGAGGAACGCCGGGCGCTCGTCGGTCATGGTGTCGCGATGGCGGCCGTCGGTCTTGAGGCCGTAGTCGGGCGAGTCCTTCGGCACTTCGACGTAGTGCTCGGGCTTCTCGAGCGCGCGCGTGACCTCGGCCTGGACACCCATGTAGCCGCACGGTTGCCCGGGGCCGTCCTCGTAGGTGCGGTAGTACGCGCCGTCCCAGAACCGCGCCACGCGCGCGAGGTTTGCGGCGAGGTGCTCCTGCGACCAGGTGAGCGAGGTCGTGCGGCGCCCGTGGAGGACCGAGCGCCCCGTCTTCGGCGAGATCGAGCGCGCGACGAGCAAGACCCCGTGACACACCGCGGCGACGGGTCTGTTCTGTTCGAACGCGGAGGCGACGAGCGCCTGCAAGGGTGCGCTCTCGAGGTACGGGCGCATGCCCCGCGCGCGATGACCCCCCGGGAACACGAACCCGTCGAAGTCGTCGACGCGCGCCGCGTCGTACCTGAGGGGCTTCTGGAAGCCGGCGTCGCGAACGAGATCGGCATACGCCGCGCGCCCGTCGGCGTTGGCTCGCAGGATGGCCCCGAGCACTTTCAGCTTCTTGAGGCCCGGGACGAAGCCCCACGGGTCGAGCCCTTCCCCCGTGATCATGAGATCGTCCGCGACGCTCGGCGCGCCGTCGGGGGTCGCGAACGCCACCGTGTGCCCCTCGCCGGCGAGGACCTTCCAGCTGACCGCGGCCTCCGTCGGATCGAAGTCGCATGCAGGGAGCGGGATCAGGATCTTCGACATCGCGACACCTCTACAGCCGTTGTGCGGGGGCGCTTCCATCGCTCCCGCTCGCGCCGCTCGACGAGCCTGCGGGCGCCGCCTTCCTCGATGGGTCGAACTTGCGAACGTGGCCGACGAGCATGTCGATCTGCTTCGGGGTGAAGACCGCGCCGAACGCCGGCATCCCCCGGTTGCCGTTCTCGATGGCGTTGCGGAGCTGCGCGTCCGTCATGCTTCTCTGGAATACGGGGTCGGTGAAGTTCTTCGGGCCGGGGTTGCCGAGCGGATCGGGGGGCCCCCCGGTGCCGTCGCGGCCGTGGCATCGCGCGCAGACGTTGTGGAAGAGATCCTCTTCTTCGTTCACTGGATCGCTCGGTGCCCCCTTGCACGCCATCAGCGCCCCCATCGCGATCGCTGCCAGGAGCGAGCGGACTCTCGTCGCGTGCGTCACGGGTCAGGTTGACGCGACGCCGTTGGCAAGTGGCGGGTTCTTCGCGGCCGGTGCCGAGGCAGCCCCTCCGGCGAGCTTCTCGCTGAGGTCCCAGAGGCGCTTCGCCCCCTCGTCGCTCTGGGCCGCCCGCGTCGGCGTGACGAGCTTTCGCTTCACGTAATACCCCCCGGACTTCCCCTCCATGGACGGGTCGGTCGCGAGCCAGATCGACGTGTCGGCCCCCTTCGCCTCGTCGATGAGGAACGGTCGAATGAGCGCGATACCGAACCGGAGGAGCCCGCTCCCGGTCTCGCCGAACCGCGTGCGCACGACGCCCGGGTGCACGGAGTTGGCGGTGATCTTCTTCGGGTCGAGGCGGCGCGCGAGCTCGCGCGTGAAGAGGATGTTCGCGAGCTTGCTCTGCCCGTACGCCTTCATCGACGAGTAGCCGTTCGCGAACTGGAGGTCGTCCCAGCGCATGTCGCTCACGGCCTTGTGTGCGTCCGACGCGACGTTGACGATGCGCGCCGGAGCGCCGCGCTCGAGGAGCGGCATCAGGTCGCGCGTGAGCACGAACGGGCCGAGGTGGTTCCCCGCGAACGTCTCCTCGAGCCCCGATTTCGTGGTGCGACGCTCGCCGATGATCCCGCCCGCGTTGTTCACGAGGACGTGGATGCGATCGACCTTGCTCGCGATCTCCTTCGCGGCCGCGTGGACCGAGTCGAGGTCCGAGAGGTCGCACAGCACGAGCTCCACCTTCGCGTCGGGGATCTCGCGCCGCCAGTCCGCGAGCGCCGCCTCGCCGCGCTCCTTGCTGCGCGCCGTCGCAATGACACGAAAGCCTTTGCGCAGGAGCGCTGCAGCCGTGACCTTGCCGATCCCGGAGTTCGCTCCGGTCACCACCGCAATACGCGTGGAGTCATTCTCGACGTTCGCCATGTGGCGACGAGTAGCACGCACGTTCGCAGCAGGGGAGGGCCCCTCTCCCCGTTCCTTCTCATCCGTCGCCCGTGCGAGCGGTTTCCTTCGCTCGTCGCGACGGCTGTGACGATGCGCGCGCGGTTCGGTCGCTCGTTCCCCCCGGTCGTGAGCACGCACGCGGCGCTTCGTCGGCCGGACGCGTCGCCCGTTCGCACGCCGCTGCGTCTGCGTCGCTTCGTCCTCGCGATCGTCCGCGCGTTCGCACAGCATGTGCGCTCCGATCGACGATCCCTTGCCTTCCCGAGCGCTCGGGGAGGCAAGGAACGCCATCTCCTTGGTCGCCCGGGCGCTCGGGGAGGCAAGGAACCTCTTCTCCTTGGTCACCCGGGCGCTCGGGGAGTCAAGGAACGCCATCTCCTTGGTCGCCCGGGCGCTCGGGGAGGCAAGGGACGTCATCTCCTTGGTCGCCCGAGCGCTCGGGGAGGCAAGGAACGCCATCTCCTTGGTCGCCCGGGCGCTCGGGGAGGCAAGGAACCTCTTCTCCTTGG
>Ga0302279_10000109_pt1 | contig 112439 bp, 107 predicted proteins | sample III_Bog_N3_3_FD_194541 | JGI IMG/M metagenome (GOLD analysis project Ga0302279, IMG submission 194541) | Peat permafrost microbial communities from Stordalen Mire near Abisko, Sweden - III_Bog_N3_3 | ecosystem: Environmental > Terrestrial > Soil > Wetlands > Peat | place: Sweden: Abisko...
ATCACCACGTGGTCGCCGTTGACCAGCACCGGGCGCACGCAGGTCGACGTCAGCGATTCGGCGCGCGCCATGACCTGGTGCTCAGCGGCGACGTGCGCGGCGCGCCCGACGCGCGGCACGCCCTGGTTCTCCTGCATCGTCGAGTGCTCGGTGTAGAACTGCTCGCACGCCTGGGCATGGGCATTGCTTTCGACGAGCGCGATGAAGCGCTCCAGCGTGTCGGCGGTGGGCATCCTGAGCTCCTGTTCGCGGACCGGAATGCCCGCGATGGTGTCACAAGCCGGTCGGCCGCAACAGCGTGGCCACGATCGCGTGCTGGTAACTGGTGATCTCCCACGGGTTGCCGTCAGGGTCCGCGAAGTACAGCGACCACGCCAGTTGATGATCCTCCGGCTCGACGGGGCGCTTGAGCTTGTCCACCAGGTGCGCGCGCCAGGCGACGAATTCCTCTGCGCCCACCGACAGCGCGATCACGCTGCGGCATGGCTGCGGCGCCGCTTCGAACAGCGCGATGTGCACGGTGCCCGACGAGTTCGACAGCGTCAGCGGGCCGCCGTCGGACCACGATTCCAGCTCGGGCACGCGCTTGAAGCCCATCACGTCGCCGTACCACTGCTCGGCCTGGTTGCGACTGGCAGCGTAGAGATGGATGTGGTCGATGCGGTCGAAGGTGGGGATCATGGCGTCTCGCCGAGTGGGCCGGTCAACGGCCGGAGCAAACGTCGAGCCCGCGGCCAGCCCGCACGGGCAACGCCGAAACGAATGACTTCAGCGCGCCAGCGCGCCCGCGTGCGCGCGCGCCCGGGCGCGCGACGTGGTGGCCGCGGCCAGCCACGCGCTCTGCATCACGTCGAGCTCGGCCCGCCGGGTGACCAGACGCTTGGGACCCGTGTACGCATCGAAGACGGCGCGATGGCCGGCAAGCGACATCGAGCCTTCAAGATCGTAGTAGGAGCGCACCCAGCCGAGCAGGTGCTCGAGATGGTCGTCCTGCTCTTGCTGGCTGCGGTACTTGTGCGGCTCCCACGGCCGCGCGCGGCAGTTGGCAACGCAGACCTGCTCGCCCGGCTCCAGGAAGATCAACAGCGGCCCGTTGGGCAACACGGCCTCGACCAGGTCGCCATAGCAACCATCGATCACCCAATCGTCGGATTCGCGGCAGAACTGCGCCAGATCGGCGAACACCACATCGTCCGGCCGCTGAACTGCCACCAGGTCGGGCTCCCAGACCAGCGTGTCCAGATCCAGCAATGGCATGCCCTGCGTTCGCGCAAGCGACTTCGCAAGCGTCGACTTGCCCGATCCAGCGTTGCCGAGGATGACGATGCGCATTCCCGTGGGACGTTGTGGCGACCCGCGCATTGTCCTCGACCATGATGCGCAAGTCACGCCGCGAAGACTCAGGGTTTGCCTGATCGAACGACCCAAGTCCAGCCACGAGGCTTTCGCGGTACTGTCACGGACTTGTCACACGGCACCTCCACCATCCCTCGATTGCCACAAGAAGAGGGACCCTCGTCATGAATACCGTCGCCGGCTCTGCCGCGATGCCGGGCGCCGCTGCTGCGCCCAGCCGCCCCCGCCTCGATCACAAGCCCGGCAAGGGAACCTGGTTCGTGTTTGCCGCGCTGTTGCTGATCGGCCTGGGCTACACGGCATACAGCATCTCGACCGACTACGCCAGCAGCGGCGAGACGGCGACGTCCCTCTGGCCGTTCGTGCTGCTGGGCCTGGCGCTGCTGATCGCGCTCGGCTTCGAGTTCGTCAACGGCTTCCACGACACCGCCAACGCGGTGGCCACCGTCATCTACACCAACTCGCTGCCGCCGCAAGTGGCCGTGGTGTGGTCGGGCCTGTTCAACTTCCTGGGCGTGCTCGTCTCGAGCGGCGCCGTGGCCTTCGGCATCATCTCGCTGCTGCCGGTGGAGCTGATCCTGCAGGTCGGCTCGAGCGCCGGCTTCGCGATGGTGTTCGCGCTGCTGATCGCCGCCATCGTCTGGAACCTGGGCACCTGGGCGCTGGGCCTGCCGGCCTCGTCCTCGCACACGCTGATCGGCTCGATCATCGGCGTGGGCGTGGCCAACGCGCTGATGCACGGCCGCGACGGCACGAGCGGCGTCGACTGGGCGCAGGCGATCAAGATCGGCTACTCGCTGCTGCTGTCGCCGCTGGTGGGCTTCATCGCCTCGGCGCTGCTGCTGCTGGCCATGCGCGCCTTCCTCAAGAGCAAGGCCCTGTACGAAGCGCCCAAGGGCTCGGCGCCGCCGCCGCTGTGGATCCGCGCGCTGCTGGTGCTGACCTGCACGGGCGTGTCGTTCTCGCACGGCTCCAACGACGGCCAGAAGGGCATGGGCCTGATCATGCTGATCCTGGTGGGCACGGTGCCGATCTCGTACGCGCTCAACCGCGCGATGCCGGCCGACCAGACCGCGCAGTTCGCCACCATCGCCCACGTGGCGCAGGCCTCGCTGGAGCGCACCGCGCCCGGCGCGACGCCTGCGGACGCGCGCGCGACGCTGTCGCACTACGTCCGCACGAAGACGGTCGAGCCCGGCACGCTGCCCGCGCTGGCCGCGATCGCCGGCTCGATCGGCGACCAGGTGCAGCAGCACGACACGCTGGCCAAGGTGCCGGCCGCCACCGTGGCCAACGTCCGCAACGACATGTACCTGGCCTCGGAGTCGATCCGCCTGCTCGACAAGGACAGCCGCGTCACCCTCGACGCCGGCACCCACACGCAGCTGATGTCGTTCAAGAAGCAGATCGACACCGCCACCAAGTTCATCCCTCTATGGGTGAAGGTGGCCGTCGCCATCGCGCTGGGCCTGGGCACGATGATCGGGTGGAAGCGCATCGTCATCACGGTCGGCGAGAAGATCGGCAAGACGCACCTGACCTACGCGCAAGGCATGTCCGCCGAGGTCGTGGCGATGTTCACCATCGGCCTGGCCGACAACTTCGGCCTGCCGGTCTCCACGACGCACGTGCTGTCGTCCGGCGTCGCCGGCACGATGGCCGCCAACAAGTCGGGCCTGCAGTGGAGCACCATCCGCAACCTGGCGATGGCCTGGGTGCTGACGCTGCCGGCCGCGGTGCTGCTGTCCGGTTCGCTGTACTGGCTGTTCACCAAGATCTTCTGATCCGGAGTCCGACATGAGTGCCTTGTACGACCACGACGCCATTCGTCGCCGCATCGAGCGCGAGATCGTCGACGGCTACGACGAAGAGATCGAGATGGAGATGGAAGACCGTCTCGTCGCCGATCCGCTGGATGCCAGCGGCGAGAATTCCGCCGAGCGCGTGCGCTACTTCCGCGAGCTGTTCCGCCTGCAGGGCGAGCTGGTGAAGCTGCAGGACTGGGTCGCGGCCACGCGCCAGAAGGTCGTGATCCTTTTCGAAGGCCGCGACGCCGCCGGCAAGGGCGGCGTGATCAAGCGCATCACGCAGCGCCTGAACCCGCGCGTGTGCCGCACCGTCGCCCTGCCCGCGCCCAACGACCGCGAGCGCACGCAGTGGTACTTCCAGCGCTACGCCGCGCACCTGCCGGCCGCCGGCGAGATCGTGCTGTTCGACCGCAGCTGGTACAACCGCGCCGGCGTCGAACGCGTGATGGGCTTTTGCACCGACGAAGAATACGAGGAGTTCTTCCGCTCGGTGCCGGCCTTCGAGAGCATGCTGCAACGCTCGGGCATCAAGCTGATCAAGTACTGGTTCTCGATCACCGACGACGAACAGGAACTGCGCTTCCTGGGCCGCATCCACGATCCGCTCAAGCAGTGGAAGCTCAGCCCGATGGACCTGGAAAGCCGTCGCCTGTGGGAGGAGTACACCAAGGCCAAGGAAGTGATGCTCGAGCGCACGCACAGCGCCGAGTCGCCCTGGTGGGTCGTGCACGCCGTCGACAAGAAGCTGGCGCGCCTGAACTGCATCCACCACCTGCTGCAGCAGTTCCAGTACACGGAGATCGAGCATCCGGCCGTGCACCTGCCCGAGCGCCTGCGCCACGAGCACTACTCGCGCCAGGCGGTGCCTGACGAGATGGTGGTGCCGGACTTCTACGGCAGCCTCTGAGCCGGCCCGTCCCTGCTGTCGCGGGCCGCGTTTCCTCCGGGAGGCGCGGCCCGTTTGCTTTTGGTGCACGGCGCCAAAGCCATGACACGCCGTGGGGACGAGGCCCGCGAACCTATCATCGCCGCAGCTCCCTCCCCTTCCAGGAATCCATTCCATGCTTTTCGACCCGATCCAGATCCGCAAGCTGTCCCTGGCCAACCGCACGGTGATGTCGCCCATGACGCGCAGCCGCGCCGTCGAGGCCAACACGCCCAACGCGTTGATGGCCGAGTACTACGGCCAGCGCGCCGGCGCCGGCCTCATCGTCACCGAGGGCACGTCGCCGTCGCCCAACGGGCTGGGTTATCCGCGCATCCCGGGGCTGTACAACGCGCAGCAGGTGTCGGGCTGGAGGCTGGTGACCGACGCGGTGCATGCCAAGGGCGGCAAGATCGTCGTGCAGCTGATGCACACCGGCCGGGTCACGAACACCGACAACCTGCCGGCGGGCGCGGAAGTCGTCGCGCCCACCACCGCCGTTTGCCCCGGCGAGATCTACAGCGACAAGGCCGGCGGCCAGCGGCCCCATTCCGTGCCCCGCGCGATGACCGAGGCCGACATCGCGCACGCCGTCGGCGAGTACGCGCAATCGGCCAGGCTGGCCATCGAGGCCGGCTTCGACGGCATCGAGCTGCACGCGGCCAACGGCTACCTGATCGAGCAGTTCCTCAACGGCAACGTCAACAGCCGCACCGACGGCTACGGCGAGACCGCCGAAGGCCGCAACCGCTTCGCGCTCGAAGTGGCGCGCGCCACCGCGGCCGCGATCGGCGCCGACAAGGTGGGCATCCGCCTGTCGCCGTATGGCGTGTTCAACGGCACCGGCTCGTTCGAAGGCGTCGATGCGCAGTACAAGGCGCTGGTGGAGGGCCTGTCCGCGCTCGGCCTGCTGTACGTGCACGTGCTCGACCACTCGGCGATGGGCGCCCCGGCCGTGCCCGCGCAGATCAAGGCGACGCTGCGCAAGGCCTTCGACGGCCCGTTCATTGCCGCCGGTGGCTTCGACCACGGCAGCGCCGAGCAGGCGCTGGCGTCCGGCCAGGCCGACCTGGTCGCGTTCGGCCGCCCGTTCCTCGCCAACCCCGACCTAGTCGAGCGCATGAAGAAGGACGCGCCGCTCAACGCGGTCGACTTCGACACGGCCTACACGCCGGGCGCCAAGGGCTACACCGACTATCCGGCGCTGAGCTGAGCCACTTGCATCGCGCGCCGGGCGCGCGATGCCTCAATGCAGGTTGACTGCGACGACGTAGTTGGCGCCCGTGATGTAGAGGATGCCGTTCGCCGACAGCGACAGCGTTCCGGACACCGTGTCATGCCAGACCTTCTTGTGGGTCGCCTGTCGATCGCGTAGGTGCCGCCGTCGGTGCTGACGAACACCAGATTGGATGTCGCGAGCACGTCGCTGATGAACTTGGATTCCCCGGTCGGCGGCGTCCACGTCCACAGCTTCTCGCCGTCGCTTTCAGCCAGCGCTTCCAGCTCGAACGGTTGGCCATTGGCGGCGTAAAGAGCGCCATTGGCGTAGGCAGCATTGGTAGCGAAGCTGCCTGCGGCGCTCCAGCGCACCTTGCTCGCGAGGGTGTCGTAGCTGATCATCGGTTCGCCGTACTGGCTCGTCGGTGTCCGGCGTCGATCGCGCGCTTGCTCGACTCCAGATCCTATCAAGGCGCCCCGCGCGCCCGCGGCATCAGTCGCGCCGCCGAAACGCCAGCCAGCCGGCCAGCGCGGCGAAGCCCACCACCACCGCGGCCACCCAGTGGAAGCCGTGCGGATCCTGCGCCAGCGGGATGCCGCCGACGTTCATGCCCAGCAGGCCGGCCACCAGGTTGATCGGCAGCGCCAGCACCGTCACCATGGTCAGCGTGAACACGCTGGAGTTGGTGTGCTCGCCCACCTGCGCGGCGATCTCGTCCTGCAGCAGCTTGATGCGCTCCTGCAGCGCGGCCAGGTCGCGCAGCACCCGCGAGAACTCCTCGGTGGCCTGGCGCAGCGCATCGAGGTCGACCTCGTCCGTCCACGGCGGCGGCTGGCGCAGCAGCCGGAACAACGCGCCCGGCTCGGGTGCGAGCAGGCGCTGCAGGCGCACCAGCACGCGGCGCAGCTTGCCCAGATCCCCGCGCTTGTCGCCGAGCCGGCCGACCAGCAGCTTGTCCTCCACCTCGTCGACCTGAAGCGTCGCCTGGCGCACGATGCGCACCAGCACGTCGGCCTGGTCCTGCAACAGGCGATCGAGGAACAGCAGCGACGAGCGGAACGCGGTGCCTTCGCGAACGGCCTGGCGCAGGCGGTCGATCGGCGCAGCGCGCGCACGCGCGCGGTGATCACCATGCGCGGGCCGACGTTGACCCAGAGGGTCTCGATCTGCGACGGGTCGAACGAGAACTCGAACGAGACGTCGTTGCCGACGGCCACCAGCGTGTCGCGCGCGTCCTCGATGCGCGTCGAGCGCGAGCCTTCGTGCAGCGCCGAGAAGAATTCCGGCGCGACGGCCAGGTGTTCGGCGATCCACGGCTCGGCGCCGGCATCGGTGAGGTTGAAGTGCAACCAGATGAAATCGCTGCGGCTGACCGCCGCCGGGTCGGCCAGCCACTCGAGGGCGCCAGTGCAATCTATCGGCACGCCCGCCTCGCCGCCCGCGAACAGGAAGCCGCAGATCAGGCCGTTGCGATCGGAACCGCAGGTGATGTCCATGAAGGTCGAACCGCCTTTCCGTGCGGATCGGTGAACCTGGGGGCCCACACGACAAACTTCCCACGGTTCGACAGTGCCTTGACCTGGGCGTGACAGCGCATTGCGCCCGCACGCGACGCATCGACCAGCCCGTGGCAAGATCGACGCCATCGGCACTTGGGTGCCAGCCTCGAATCCATTGCATGAACTTTCATTTTCGCGCGGCCGGCGCGTTTCTCGTGGCGGCGCTTTCGTTGCAGGCCGTCGCGGCCGACGCACCTACGCCACCCGCGTCAGCGGCGTCGGCAACGCAGCCAACCGCTTCCGGCCAATGCCTGGCGCCGACGTCCGATCGCGCCGCCAACCACGCCTGCGCCGCGGGCCTGGCGCGCCAGGCCGAGGCCGAGAGCACCGCCGGCCACAACGAGGCCGCACTGGCCGCCCTCGCGCGCGCCGACGCGCTCGCGCCCACGGACCTGAGCTTCGCGATGACGCGCGCCGCGCTCGCGTTGAAGTTCGCGAACCAGCTGACGCCAGCCGGCATCGCCGCCGCAGCCAAGGCCTCGCCCGACGACATCGGCCTGGCGTTGATGCACGCCGAACTGTCCGTCGCGACGAAGGACTACCCTGCCAGCCTGGCCGACCTCGATCGGGTGATCGCCAAACGGCCCGACGCGCCGCTCGCGTGGGAGATGCGCGCCTCGAGCAACGTGGCGCGTCCGGATTTCGCCGCGGCGCGCGCCGACATCGACCACGCGCTGCGCCTCGAGCCGAAATCGGCCATCGCGCTGCGCTTGCGCGGCGTCTTGCGCAACAACGGCGGCGACCATGCCGGCGCCCTCGCCGACTTCCAGGCCGCCCATGCGCTGGCACCGCGTCCCGACGACCCGTTCGTGATCGGGTCCACGCAGTTCCTGCAGCGCCGCTTCGGCGACGCTGCCCAGACCCTGGCCACCCAGGCGCCGCCCGCGCCGGACGGCATGTACTGGCGGCTGTGGCGCTACATGGCGCTGGCGCGGCTCGAAGGCACCGAGCAGGCCAGCGGGAGCCTCGGCCCAGGCACGCAGCCGGGGCCGGGCGTGCCCTGGCCCGGCCCGGTCGTCGACTACTTCCACGGCAGCATCGACGCGGCCAAGCTGCTGGACGATGCGCGGCGATCGCAGGCGGCAAACGACCTGTCGCAGGTCTGCGAGGCGCACTTCTACATGGCCGAAGAATCGCTGCTGCGACAGCGCGACGACGCCACCGCGCTGCTGCGCAAGACCATCGCCGAGTGCCCGCAGAACTTCCACGAGTACGAGGGAGCCGCCGCGGAACTCCGGGCCGCGGGCCTGGCGCTCGCGGCGCCCGGACCGACGCTGGCAGCCGCAGCCGCGATGCCACCGGCTTCGGCGGCGTCGCGCTGAACTTACTTCAGCTCGGTGCTGTAATTGGACGGCACCCATTGCCAAGCAGTGCCGGCCGCGCGCAGGTGGCCCAGGCCGGGAAACTGCAGGTGCGCCGCACCCACGAGTGCGCCGTCCTTGGCAGCCAGCTTGAACACCGTCGCGCGCGTGCGCTCGGCCGCCTTCGCGTCGCTGTCGAACGCGATCGTGACGCCCGGGTTGGCGAACTGCACCGCGGCCACGTGGATCAGGTCGCCGATGACCAGCAACTGCTGCCCCTTGCTCTCGATACGGTAGGACGTATGGCCCGCCGTGTGGCCCGGCGTGGCCAGCGTGTGGATGCCGGGCACCGGCTCGCCGTCGGCCTCGAAGGGCTGGTACTTGCCGGCCTTCACGTACGGGTTGACCGACGCCATCGCGCCCTGGAAGAAGCCTTTCATGCCGTCGGGTGCCTTGTCGAGATTGGCTTGCGACAGCCAGAAGTCGGAGTCGCGCTTGTCCGCATGCAGCGTCGCATTCGGGAACACCGGCTGGCCATTGGCCGACAGTCCGCCGACATGGTCGGGATGCATGTGGGTGACGAAGATGTCGTCGACCTGCTCGGGCTGGTAGCCCGCCGCGCGCAGGTTGGCGAGCAGCTTGCCGAGCGTCGGACCGAACAACATGCCCGCGCCCGCGTCGACCAGCACCAGCTTCGTTCCGGTGTTGACGAGGTAGGCGTTGACCGAGGTCTCGAGCGGCCCGTGCTCGAAGGACTTCGCGAGCGCGGCGTCCGTCTTGGCGGCCGGTTCTGCGAGCAGCTTGGCGACGTCCAGGTCGACCGTGCCGTCGCTCAGCGCGGTGATCTCGAAGTCGCCCAGCATCGTGCGATAGAAGCCGGGGGCCTGCGTGCGCTGCTGCGGCGCCGCGGCGGCGGCCGTGGTCGGCGCGACGAGCAGTGCGGCGCTGCCGAAGGCCAGCGCGGCGGTCAGGGTGGTGAGCTGGAACAGGTGCTTGAGGGGATGCATGATCGCTTTCGATGAAGGCCTCGACGGGCCGGGGTGAGTCGACGCGATGGATTGTGTTGTCTTGCGAAATGCAGAACAATCAGCCACAACGCAAAGCATCGTTGCATTTATCGCAACGCTCGAATCGCATGATCGACGCCCTCAACAGCTTCCTCGCGGTCGCCTCGGCCAGCAGCTTCTCGCAAGTGGCCAAGACCCAGGCCGTCGCGGTGTCCTCGGTCACGCGCAAGATCGACTGGCTCGAGGCCGAGGTCGGCACTCGGCTGTTCCATCGCAGCTCGCGCCGCGTGATGCTGACCGACGCCGGCGAGCAGTTCCTGCCGCGGGCGCGCAATATCCTGGCCGAGCTCGCGCAGGCCAAGGACGCGCTGGCGTCCATCAACGCCGACCCGCGCGGCCTGCTCACGGTGACCATCCCCACGATCCTGGGTCGCCGCCATCTCGCGCACGCCGTCGCCAGCTTCCTCGAGCGCTATCCGATGATCGAGATCGACCTGCACGTCAGCGACACGCTGGTCGACCTGGCCGCGCAACGCGTGGACGTGGCGATCCGCATCGGCACGCTGGTCGACAGCGACCTGATCGCCACGCGCCTGGCCACGCTGCGCCCGGTGGTCTGCGCGAGCCCGGCCTACCTGGCGCGCCACGGCCGGCCGGCCAGGCCCCAGGACCTGGTCCAGCACGACTGCATCACCGTCGCGACGCCCGCCCTCGCCGGCCCGGCCTGGCGCTTCGCGGGCGTCAACGGCGGCGCGGCGCTACCGGTGCGTGGGAAGCTGCGCACCGACGACAAGGACTGCGCGCTGCAAGCCGCCATCGCCGGCATCGGCATCGCGCACATCGCCAGTTGGGTGGTCAGCGACGACATCGTCGCCGGCCGCTTGATCACGCTTTTTCCCGACGCGCGCACGCCCGAGCCGAAGTCCCTGCCGGCGGTCCACGCCGTGCGCATGCCGGGCCGATCCTACGAAGCCAAGGCGCGCCTGTTCACCGCACACCTGCGCGAGGTGATCGGCGAGACGCCGTACTGGGACGTGGCGATCGATCGCATGCGCACGCCCGCGACGGCGCGCAAGGCGCGCGCACGCGCGTGACGCGCTCGGGCGCGAGGCTCAGATCGGCGCGTAGCTGCCGGTGCCTTCCGGCCACGGCGTCAGCAATTCGAAGCCATCGTGCGTCACGGCCACCATGTGCTCCCATTGCGCCGACAGCGAATGGTCGCGCGTGACCACCGTCCAGCCGTCGGCCAGTTCGCGCGTGCCTGGCTTGCCGGCGTTGACCATGGGCTCGATGGTGAACACCATGCCTTCCTGCAGCCGCAGGCCTTCGCCGCGGCGGCCGAAGTGGCAGACCTGCGGGTCGTCGTGGTAGATCTGGCCGATGCCGTGGCCGCAGTAGTCGCGCACGATGCTGAAGCCGGCCTTCTCGGCCACCTTCTGGATGGCGGCACCGACATCGCCCAGCGTCGCGCCAGGGCGCACCTCGAGGACACCGGCGCGCATCGCCTCGTAAGCCGTGTCGACCAGCCGCTTCGCGAGCACGCCCGGCGTGCCGACGCAGTACATGCGGCTGGTGTCTCCGTACCAGCCGTCCTTGATCACGGCGACGTCGATGTTGACGATGTCGCCGTCCTTGAGCACCTTGTCGCCCGGGATGCCGTGGCACACGACGTGGTTGACCGACGCGCATACGGTCTTGGGGTATCCGCGATAGCCCACGTTGGCGGGGATCGCGTCCTGCACCTGGACGATGTGGTCGTGGCACAGCTTGTCGAGCTCGTCGGTGGTGACGCCCGCCTTGACATGCGGCACGAGCATGCGCAGGACGTCTGCAGCCAATGCGCCGGCGGCGCGCGCCATGGCGATCTCCTCGGCCGTCTTGATGAGGTTGGCGCCGCGCTTCATCGCGCGGCTTTCCGGATCGCCTTGCGGGCCGTCACCGAAGCGGCCTTGACCACCTCCGGCCGGACGAACGACAGCTCCTGCGCGCCCGTCTTAGCGGAGCGCAGCATCAGCTGGCACAGGTCGCCGTAGGTCAGCTCCGGGTGCAGCTCGGACAACATGCCCACGCGCAGCCAGTGCTCGGCCTGCGCGTTGATCGAGCGGCTCAGCGCGTCGCTGGCGTCGCGCAGGTTGTCATGCATGAGGTCGGAGATCCTGACGATGCCCATGGCAGCGTTCCTTATACGGTCTGTATACGGAACGTATATTACACGATCAGGAACGCAGCACCTCCAGCGGACGCACCGTCAGGTACATCGGCACCGGCGAGCGCACCCCGCGGATCACCTTGAGCACGCAGTCGCGGTTGACGCGGCTGGCGTCCAGCGTCTGGTGCAGCGCGTCGACGCTGGCGATGGCCACGCCGTCCAGCCCGACGATGAGGTCGCCCTCGCGGACGCCCACCTGCGCCGCCGGGCTGCCGGGCTCGACGTTCATCACGCGCACGCCGGTGGAATTGGGCAGCTCGTAGGCGAGCACCACGCGACGGTGCAGCTCCTGCGTCTGCCCGGCCACGCCGAGGTAGCCGCGGCGCACGCGGCCGTGCTGGAGCAATTGCGGGATGACCCAGCCGGCAATGTCCACCGCCACCGCAAAGCAGATCGATTGCGCGCCGCGGATGATGGCCGTGTTGATGCCGATGACCTCGCCATTCGAGTCGAGCAGCGGCCCGCCGGAGTTGCCGGGATTCAGCGCGGCATCGGTCTGGATCACGTCGGGGATCAGCCGGCCGGTGCTGGTGCGCATGCCGCGTCCGAGCGCGCTGACGATGCCCGCGGTGACGGTGTGCTCGAAGCCCAGCGGGTTGCCGATCGCGATGGCGATCTGGCCGCGCTTGAGGCCCGCCGACCGGCCCAGCGGCGCGTGCGCGAGCGAGCCCTTGGACAGGCCGTCGATGCTCAGCACGGCCAGGTCGGTGTCGGGATCGTCGCCGACCCAGCGCGCATCGAACTCGCGGCCGTCGGCCAGCGAGACCTGGTGGCGCAGTTCCGGCCGCGCCGTCGCCGCCGGCTTGCCCGCGCGCACCACGTGCGAGTTGGTCAGCACGTAGCCGTCCGGCGTGAACAGGAAGCCCGAACCGCCGCCCAGCGCCTGGCTCGATCCGCCGGATCCGTGCAGCCGCACCGCCGCCACGCTGGGCCCGACGCGCTCGACCACCTCGCTCACCGTGCGCGAGTAGGCGTCCTGCACGAAGGCATCGTTGGCACCCATGTCGTTCTCCTTCGAGTTCGAACGTGGGAGGCGGACGGCGCGATTTCAAGGCCCGTCGTGCGCCGCGAACGCCGTAACTGCAGGAAGACTCATCAGACCTCGCAGAAGCTTCCCGCCTTGGCGTGCTCGACGAGCTGGTCCAGCGCCTTGCCCCAGCCCGCGTGGAAGCCCATCTGCTCGTGCGCCTGGCGCGCCGCGGCGTCGCCATGGCGCGCCAGTGCGGTGTACTTCGTGCCGCCGGCGACGTCCTCCAGCGCGATGATCGCCGACATCAGGAACGGGTGCGCCGCGGCGGCCTCCTTGGCCAGCGGCCGGAAGCCGGGGCCTAGCGCGCCGGTCCAGGCCAGCAATTCCTGGTCGATCACCTGCAGGAAGCAGCCGGTGTTGGTGAAGCCCGGGCCTTCGGGACCCTGCATCGTGGTCTGGAACTGGCCGCCGGGCTGCAGGTCGATCTTGCAGTCGGTGGTTTTCCAAGGCAGCGGGCAGAACCACTTGACCAGGTGCTGCGGCTGCGTCCATGCGGCCCAGACGAGATGGCGCGGCACGTCGACGACGCGTTCGAGCACGAGGTCGAGGTCGGGGTCGGGCTTGAACAAGGGACGAGGCATCGCGGCTCCAGATCGTTGGGATTCTGCGGGCGAGTCTAGCGCCAGTTGCCGCGGACGCTCGAGCGGGCGGAGCCGACTTCAAGCCGTCATCGCCCTGGCAGGATTGAGCACCCTGCGGCTGACAATCGCCCTGCGAGCAGCAGATGACCGGATTCGGATCCAAAGCGGGGGCACCACAGGGTTCCAGAGCCACCTCTTGCTGCAAGCCGCCAAGGGTTGCAGCAGGAACCCATCAACAGGCAATATGCTCAAGGCATCGTCCACCCAGGAAACCTCATGCACTTCAAACGCATCGCTCACGTCTGCCTGCACGTCACCGACCTGCAACGCTCCCTGGCCTACTACAAGAAGCTGGGCTTCACTGAACGCTTCAATTTCACCCGCAAGGGCAAAGACTTCGGCCGCTATCTGGAAATCGCCGACAAGTGCTACATCGAGATATTCGAAGAGCCCGCGCGCGGCCCGGTGGTGAACAACGGCATCGCTCATTTCTGCCTGGAGACCGAGAACCTCGATGGCCTGATGGCGTATCTGGATTCGCAAGGCCTTGCCTACACGCCCAAGAAGCTGGGCGGCGACTTCGCCTGGCAAATCTGGCTGGAAGACCCGGACGGCAACAAGTTCGAAGTGCACGCCTATACCGACAAGAGCATGCAAGTGCACGGCGGCACCATGGAGGCGGACTGGTGATGGCCGATCGGGCGGCCCGCTCAAGTCGGCCGTGTTTTCGCCGCCTATGGACTGCGTGATCATTGGCCGCTGACGCATGCATGCTGCGCCCGTCCATCTTCGAGGAGCCCGTCGTGGCCAATCCCTTCACCGCCGGCACCATCGTGTACGCCAAGGACATCGCGCGCGTCGCCCGCTTCTATGCTGACGTCGCCGACCTGGAGATCGTGCACGAGGTCGAAGACCATGTCGTGCTCGAGTCCGAGACGCACGAGCTGGTCGTCGTCGCGATTCCTGCGGCGACCGCCGCGCGCATCGTGATCTCGACGCCTCCGGCACGGCGCGAGAACACCGCGTTCAAGCTGAGCTTCGCGGTGGCCAGCATCGCCGACGCACGCGTCGCTGCACAGGCCGCCGGCGGCGAGCTGAATCCGCCCGCCAGGGAATGGGATTTCCAGGGCATGCGCGTATGCGACGGCTGCGACCCGGAAGGCAACATGATCCAGGTGCGCGAGGCGCTGCACGAGAGCGCCGACTGAATCAGCCGCCCGCTTTCTTCACGTTCCTGAAGCCCTGCGCGGCCAGCAAGGCCATCACGCGATCGCGGTGATCGCCCTGCAGTTCGACCACGCCTTCCTTGGCGGTGCCGCCGACACCGCACGCGGCCTTGAGCTTCTTGCCCAGCGCCACCAGTTCCAGCTCGGCGAGCCCCAGCCCGCGCACGACGGTCACGCCCTTGCCGCCGCGGCCCTTGGTCTCGAAGAACAGCCGGACGACGCCATCGGTGGGCGGCGCCACCGCTTTCTTGCAGGCGCATTGCGCCACCGGCTGGCGGCAGGCGGGACACATGCGGCCCGCCTCAGTCGAGTAGACGAGGCCGCCGTTCGGGTTCACGGGTTTCATGCGCGTATTGGAACCGATCCGGCCTGTCGCCAAAGCCAGGCCGGCGATGTGACAATCGCGGCATGACGACCAAACGCCTCGACCTCCGCACCTCGTTCCACCTGCTGGCCGCCACGCTCGCGCTGGCCGCCGGCTCCGCACAGGCGGTCCAGCCGCTGCGCCAGCACGACATCGTGCTGCTGCAGAAAGGCGAGATCATCCAGCAGCGCGTCGACGGCGGTGCCGAGGCGATGGGCGCCTACCTGAAGCGGCTGGGCAGCGCCGAGATCGAGACGATGCGGGCCCACCCGTCGCAGATCCCGTCGTCCGGCTTCATCGTCGTGGCGGTTCGCCCGGGCAACCAGACGCACGTCTGGTTCGACTTCAAGCCCGCGCTGACCGACGCCACGATGGCCGCGCTGGCGCACACCGTCGAGACCACGCAGGCCATGCCGGTCAAGAGCGGCCAGATCATCTTCGCGCTGCGCGTGAGCATTTGGAGCGACAAGCCGCCCCAGGCCGTCGCGCCAGCACCGCAGGCGTGGAAGGATGCTTCCGAGGGCATGACGCCCAAGCCGGACGTCGACACGCTGGTCGACAAGGTCTGGCCACATTGATCCAGGCAAGGGCAAAGCGTTCACGGTAGGCTGGATGCCCACCGTTTCGAAGGAGACCTCGCTCGTGACGCCCTCGCCCGCCGCCATCGCCGCCCGCCGCGGCGCCTTCCGCGACCTGCACGCCGCCGGTTGCTTCGTGATTCCGAATCCGTGGGACGTCGGCAGCGCGCGCTACCTGGCCTCCCTGGGCTTCAAGGCGCTGGCCACCAGCAGCGCCGGCTTCGCATGGTCGCAAGGACAGGCCGACGGAGCGGTGTCGCGCTCGGCGGTGCTGGCCCACCTGCGCGAGATCGTCGCCGCGACCGACCTGCCGGTGAACGCCGACTTCGAGGACGGCTATGGCGCCGATCCGCAAGCGGTGGCCGAGAGCGTGCGGCTGGCCGTCGAGACGGGCATCGCGGGCTTGTCGATCGAGGATTCGACCGGCGACGCCGGACACCCCATCTACGAGTTGCCCATGGCCGTCGCGCGCCTGCGCGCCGCGCGCGCGGCGATCGACGCCGCGGGCGGCGACGCCTTGCTGGTGGGCCGCGCCGAGAACTTCCTGCACGGCCGCCCCGATCTGGCCGACACCATCGCCCGCCTGCGCGCCTACGCCGAGGCGGGCGCCGACTGCCTGTTCGCGCCCGGCCTGAGAACGCACGAGGACATCGCTGCCGTCGTGGCCGCCGTCGCGCCCAAGCCGGTCAACCTGCTGGTGGGCAGCGCGAGCGACCTCACCGTGAACGACATCGCTGCGCTGGGCGTGCGCCGCATCAGCGTGGGCGCCGGACTGGCGCGCACGGCCTGGGGCAGCGTCATGCGCGCCGCCAGGACGCTCGCGGAGCAAGGCCGCTTCGACGGCCTGGCAGGCGGCGCGACCGGCGCCGAGGTCAACGCGCTGTTTCGCGACGGCCCCCACCCCTGAGAGCCCTCAGCCACGCGCCGAGCCCATGCCCGGCGCCGACCAGCCGGCCGATCCGGGCCAGCCGCGGTAGTCGCGCAACGCCGGCGGCGTCTCCGTCTTGTCGATGCGCGCCCGGCGCTGCCCGAATTTGCCGGCGCGCGCCAGCACGCACACGGGGCATTCGATGATGCCGGTCTTCTCTTCGTGCGCCAGGTGCACCACGCCGCACTTGGCGCAATGCCCGAGATGGGTGTCCACGCCTTCGCGCATCGGCGTGAACACGTCCTTCAACATGCGGCTGAGCGAGACGCCGCAATCGGGATCGTAGGTGCACGCGTAGTAGTCGTAGGCCCACACCATGGCCTCGAAGGCCTCGACGCCGGCATCGACCAGCCGGCGCTGCAGGCAGAAGATGGCCGTGGCGCTCAGGCGCCGGTGGGCACTGCCCCACAGGTCGCGATGGTCGCGCGTGCGGTCGCGCGGGGCGCCCTTGTCGCGCTTGGGCTTGGGGTTGAGCGCCTGGGCAATGCCGCGCAGCTGCACCGCGCGCACGTCGCTGGTGGCCAGCATGCGGTCCTCGACTTCGGTGGGCCGCATCTGGTGGCGCAGCATCGCCAGGATCAGGCTGGACGTGCCGGGCATCAGGAAGTTGGACGGCGGCCGGCCCGAGCGCTTGTTGACGGCACCTCGTCCGGCGGCCTCTCGATACGCCGCGCTTTCCTGCTGCACGGCGTGCCGCACCAGTGCGAACTCCTGCTCGCAGCACTGCGTGAGCGCCAGCAGGCCACGCAGCGACGAGTCGACGCCGCCGTCGTCGGCGCGCAGCAGGCGATCGATCAAGGCGTCGCTCAGTCGCGGCACGGCCAGCAGCGCGCCGGGGTTGCCGCCCCATTCCAGGAACGCGAATGCCGGCAACTCCTGAAGCGCGCCAATCACCTCGCGATCGGTGATGTCGCAGACCAGCGCCGCGCTCGCGGGATCGTCGGCATAGCGCACGAAGGTGGCCAGCGCCAGCCGGTTGATGCGCTTGACCAGGGGGCGATAGACCTCGTGGTCCGGCGTCAGCATGGGCCGGCGTTCGGACAGGCGGCGCACCAGGCGCTCGGTCAGCGCCGGGCGCCACAGTGCGACCGGCGTGGTCGCCAGGTCGTCGAGCTGGGCATCGGGCATGGCAGCCAGGCGCATCGCCACGCCCAGCGGCACGCCGAACAGCTCGACCGCGTGCTGCGGATTGCGCCGAGCCACCTCCACCAGGCCTTCGATCAGTTCCTCGTTGAGCGTCTTCTGGTCGCTCGGCCCCTTGGCCGCACCCGTCTGGGTCATCGTCATCCTCCTTCAATGCCTTGCTTCGAGCAAATGGACGTCGCCCACAGCCATTCGATGTGCCCCATCACAACAACACGAATCGATGGCTTGTCTGTTGGCGTTGAGTGACTGTGACACACAACTTTCAGCCCATCAATCTGATATTTGTGGGCATTTCGCTGTGATTGACGCTAGACTCGCATCTCCCCCTAGCTTGGCAAATGGAACCCATGGACGACGCCTCGCACACCCGGCCCGCACTCGGCGCCGTTGATCCGACGGAACCCGCGACCAGCGTCAACGTGCGCCGCTTCCTGCTGTCGCACGGCGTCAAGGAACACAACCACGCCTCCGAGATCGCGCGCATCATCAATGTGGACCGCTCACAGTCGTACCGCCGGCTCAAGGGCGATGTGACGTGGGCCCACACGGATTTGCGGGCCATCGCCCATCATTTCGGCGCGCCCGACGACCACCTGCTGCCGCGCGACGACCTGGCCCGCTACGCGCATCCGGGCGGCGAGGCGGTGCCGGCGACCATCCGCGTGGCGCACCTGCCGCCCACCGGATTGCTCGTGCCGGGCGCCGAGCTCGCGGCCGGCGAAAGCAGCGACCTGGTGGCGATCCGCGCCGGCACGAACTGGGAGGTCCACGTCAACGGCGACGAGCCCCTGGGCGCGCGCCGCCATGCCATCGAGGCGCTCACGGTGCGCAGCCACCCGCACCTGCAGGTGGCAGTGCTGGAGGACGACGCGAATGCCGCCGGCGCGTTGGTCGAGGCGTTCCGTCCGCTGGGCATCGTGGCCACGCCGTTCGCCGACAGCGCGTCGCTGCACGCGGCCATCGCGCACCGCCGCTTCGACGCCTACGTGCTCGACTGGCTGCTGGGCGACGGCACCGCCGCCGGCATCGTCGAGGAGATCCGCGCGCATCGCGCGCACGTGCCCGTCGTCGTGGTCACCGGCGCCCTGATGGCCGACTCGGAGATGGAAAAGCAGTTGCTCGACCTGTCCGCGCAGTGGAACTTCTCCACGCTTGACAAGCCCGTGCGGCCGATGAACCTGGCCAACGCGATCAAGCAGCTGGTGGCCGCAGCGCACGCGTAGGCGCGTGCTCAGGCCAGCGTCACAGCATCCACGAGAAGAAGATCAGGTACAGGCCGCCCAGGATCGCCACCCACTTGGACACGTAGTAGGTGCGGCGATGCGAGGCCTTGAGCTTCTTGGCCTGCAGGCGCAGCTTGTAGGCGTTCTGGAAGAAGCGGTTGATGCCGCCCACGCGCTCGCCGGCCTCGTTGGGCGAGGCCGACGCCGCCATGATGTTGTCGGCGAACCAGCGGTTGACCGCCGCCAGCAGGCGGCCATGCAACGGACGCTCGATGTCGCAGAACAGGATCACGCGCTGGTGATCGGTGGTGTTGGCGGCATGGTGGATGAAGGTCTCGTCGAACAGGATGGCCTCGCCGTCCTTCCAGAAGTAGCGCTGGCCGTCGACCTCGATGTAGCAGTCGGGCGAGTTGGGCGTGACCAGGCCCAGGTGGTAGCGCACCGAGCCCGCGTACGGATCCCGGTGGCGCACCAGCTTGCCCTCGGGCGGCAGCGACGCGAACATCGCGCCCTTGATCGACGGGATGCGGTTCAGAAGCTCCACCGTGCGCGGGCACGAGGCCTTGGCCGAGGCCAGCTCCTCGCCATACCACTTCAGGTAGAAGCGCTTCCAGCCGGAGCGGAAGAACGAGTTGAAGCCCATGTCGTTGTAGCCGGTGGCCACGCCAATGCGGCCCGCTTCGTTCAGGCTCAGCGCCTCGGCACGGATCTCCTGCCAGTGCGCCTGCAGCGGGGCCAGGTCGGGGAAGTCGGTGGCGGGCGCGTAGGGCGTGAACTTCACGCGCGAGAACAGCACCATCAGCATGTTGTAGGGCGCCAGCAGCACGGTGTAGTCGGTGAGCGCCTTCATCAGCCCGAAGCGCGCGCGGCCGCGCAGGTGGACGAACAGGGCCGACCCCATGAGCAGCACGAAGATGCCGACACGGATCGCGATGGAATACGGATGAGTCATGGGTGCGCAACGCTGTGGCGTCGCAACATCAGGAGGAATCCGCCATTTTGCCGGGATCGCGCCGCCCTGTCCTCGAACGTGTCGTCGGGCTGAACGGCGGCTCGCGCAGGAATTGCGCTGGATCAAGGCGGCGGCGGTATTCCAGCTCGACCGCCAGGTGCTCCAAGCACGAGGATCCACACGAGGTCATCCTGGCGAGCTCCGTTCAGCGCGACCGGAGCGCCTTCATTGCCATATCAGGATCCACCCCCGCCATCAAGCCGCCCAGCGCGATGCGACACGAGCGAAGGCTCACCTGTCCAGGGTGGCGCCGGCGCCCAGGCTCGATAATCGGGCCATGAATTCGCTTCTCGGCACGCTGCACCCCTACCCGTTCGAACGCTGGCGCCTGCTTGCCAGGGACGTCACGCCCTCGCCCGCCCATCGCCCCATCAGCCTGGGCCTGGGCGAGCCGCGCCACCCGACGCCCCAATTGGTCAAGGACGCCATCACGAGCCACCTGAACGGCCTGTCCACGTACCCGACCACGCTGGGCGACGCGCGCCTGCGCGAGGCGATGGCCGCCTGGGTGCAGGGGCGCTACGGCGTCGCGCTGGATCCGGCCACGCAGCTGCTGCCGGTGATCGGCTCGCGCGAGGCGCTGTTCTCGTTCGCGCAGGTGGTGGTCGACCCGACCTGGCGGGGCCAGCCGGGCGGCCAGGCGCCCATCGTGCTCTGCCCCAATCCGTTCTACCAGATCTACGAAGGCGCGGCCCTGCTGGCCGGCGCCGAGACGGCGTTCGCCAACAGCGATCCGGCGCGCAACTTCGCCGCCGATTGGGGCGCCGTCGAAGCGGCCACCTGGGCGCGCACGCAGCTGATGTTCGTCTGCTCGCCGGGCAATCCCACAGGCGCCGTGATGCCGCTGGACGAATGGCGCACGTTGTTCGAGCTGAGCGACCGCCACGGCTTCGTGATCGCCAGCGACGAGTGCTACTCCGAGATCTACTTCGCGCCCGAGGGCCAGGCGCCGCTGGGCGCGCTGGACGCCGCCCGCCAGCTGGGCCGCGACGACTTGCGCAACCTGCTGGTCTTCAGCTCGCTGTCCAAGCGCTCCAACGTGCCGGGCCTGCGCTCGGGCTTCGTTGCCGGCGACGCCCGGCTGGTGAAGTCCTTCCTGCTGTACCGCACATACCACGGCAGCGCCATGAGCCCCGTGGTGCAGGCCGCCAGCGAGGCCGCCTGGCGCGACGAGGCGCACGTGGTGGCCAACCGCGCCGAATACCGCCGCAAGTTCGCGCAGGTCACACCCATGCTGGCGGGCGCGCTCGACGTGCGCCTGCCCGACGCCGGCTTCTACCTGTGGGCCGGCATTCCGTCGCATTTGCACGGCGGCGACGACGTCGCGTTCGCACTCGGCCTGCTGGCTCAATACAATGTGACCGTATTGCCCGGCAGCCTGCTCGCCCGCGAATCGCGCGGCGTCAACCCCGGCGCCGGCCGGGTCCGACTCGCGCTGGTGGCCGAGACGCCCGAATGCGTCGAGGCCGCCGAACGCATCCTTGCCTACATCCAAGACATCCAATGACCGCACAACTGCAAGCCCTGATCGACGCCGCCTGGGAAGATCGCACGAAGTTCTCGCCCACCGACGCGCCCGCCGACGTCCGCGCCGCCGTCACCTCGGTGATCGACGACCTCAACGCCGGCAAGCTGCGCGTGGCCGAGCGCCGCGCGGTGGGCGAGTGGACGGTGCACCAGTGGATCAAGAAGGCCGTGCTGCTGTCGTTCCGCCTGAACGACAACAAGTCGATCCAGGCCGGCGGCCTGCAGTATTTCGACAAGGTCGCGCCCAAGTTCGCCAACCTCGACGAATCCGAGCTGCGCGCCACCGGCGTGCGCATCGTGCCGCCGGCGGTCGCCCGCCACGGCAGCTTCGTCGCCCGCAACGTGGTGCTGATGCCGTCGTACGTCAACATCGGCGCCTACGTCGACGAAGGCGCGATGGTCGACACCTGGGCCACAGTCGGCTCGTGCGCGCAGATCGGCAAGAACGTGCACCTGTCGGGCGGCGTGGGCATCGGCGGCGTGCTCGAGCCGCTGCAGGCCAACCCGACCATCATCGAGGACAACTGCTTCATCGGCGCGCGTTCCGAAGTCGTCGAGGGCGTGATCGTGGAAGAGAACTCGGTCATCTCGATGGGCGTGTTCATCGGCCAGAGCACCAAGATCTACGACCGTGCCACCGGCGAGGTCACCTACGGCCGCGTGCCCGCGGGCTCGGTGGTGGTCAGCGGCTCGCTGCCGTCGGCCGACGGCAAGTACAGCCTGTACTGCGCGGTGATCGTCAAGCGCGTGGACGCCCAGACGCGCGCCAAGACCAGCATCAACGAACTGCTGCGCGCTTGAGGCGCCGGCCGCCGCGCCGATACTGACCTGACAAGACCCTTCGCCGCGACCGCGGCACGCCCTTAGACATCGCGCCTGCACGCCGGGCGCCACCAGGAGACGCTCGATGGACGGCGGAAACATGGAACGCGTGCTGCATCTGATGGCCGACAAGGGCGCCTCGGATGTCTACCTGACGGCCAATTCGCCGATCCAGCTGAAGATCAACGGCCAGCTGGTGCCGGTGTCCGACCAGATCCTCACGCCGGGCCAGCCGCGCGCGCTGCTGGCCGAGCTGTTGACGCCGGTGCAGCTGGAAGAGCTCGACCAGACGGGCGAGCTGAACCTGGGCATCGGCATCCGCGCGGTCGGGAGCTTCCGGCTGTCGGCGTTCAAGCAGCGCGCGTCGATCGCCGCGGTGATCCGCTGCATCCCGCACAAGATCCCGACGATGGATACGCTCAACCTGCCGCCGGTGCTGGCGTCGCTGGCGCTGGAGCGCCGCGGCCTGGTGCTGATGGTGGGCGCCACCGGCAACGGCAAGAGCACGTCGCTGGCCTCGATGATCGAGTGGCGCAACTCGCAGCTGTCGGGCCACATCCTCACCATCGAGGAGCCGATCGAATTCCTGTTCTCCAACAAGCGCTCGATCATCAACCAGCGCGAGGTGGGCCGCGACACCGCCTCGCTGCACATCGCCCTGAAGAACGCGCTGCGCCAGGCGCCCGACTGCATCATGATCGGCGAGATCCGCGATCGCGAGACGATGTCGATGGCGATCTCGTACGCGCTGTCGGGCCACCTGGTGCTGGCCACGCTGCACGCCAACAACAGCTCGCATACGCTGGGCCGTATCCTGTCGTTCTACACGCCGGAAGCGCGCCCCGCGCTGCTGGGCGACCTGGCCGCGGCGCTCAAGGCCATCGTGTCGCAACGCCTGATGCGATCCACCGCGGGCGGCCGCGTGCCGGCCGTCGAGGTGCTGCTCAACAGCCGCTTCATTTCCGAGCTGATCGAGAGCGGCGACATCCAGGGCGTGCGCGAGGCGATGGACAAGTCGCTGGCCGAAGGCTCGCAGATGTTCGAGGCCGACATCGCGCGCCTGATCAGCATGGGCCTGGTCACGCAGGAGGAAGGCCTGCTGGGGGCCGACTCGCCCACCAACCTGCTGTGGCGCCTGCAGAACGACATGGCGCCGGTCTCGCGCGTGCAGCCCGCCAAGGTCGAATCCGACGCGCCGTCGTTCACCGAGATCACGCTGGACGTGCTGCCCGACGCCCCGCCGTCGGCGCCGCGCCAGCGCCTGCCGGGCATGGATCTGCATCGATCCAAGCACGGCTGATTTTCAAGACTCTTGATGGATGCCACTCTCCTCCTGCTGGAACAACTGATCGCCCGCGTCTCGGTGACACCCGACGACGCCGGCTGCCAGGCGCTGATCGCGCAACGCCTCGAAGCCATCGGCTTCAGCTGCGAGCACCTGCCGTTCGGCCCGGCCGACGGCCGCGTCGACAACCTGTGGGCCGTGCGCACCGGCGCGCACGCAGGCCCGACGCTGGTGCTGGCGGGCCACACCGACGTCGTGCCGACCGGCCCGCTGGACCAATGGCACAGCGCGCCCTTCGTGCCCACCTACCGCGACGGCCAGTTGTACGGCCGCGGCACCGCCGACATGAAGACGTCGCTGGCCGCGATGGTCGTCGCCGCCGAGGAGTTCGTCGCCGCGCATCCGCGCCACGCCGGCAGGCTCGCGTTCCTGCTCACCAGCGACGAGGAAGGCCCGTCGGTCGACGGCACCGTGCGCGTGGTCGATACGCTGGAGCAGCGCGGCGAACGGCTCGATTGCTGCATCGTCGGCGAGCCCACCTGCGTCACGACGCTGGGCGACATGATCAAGAACGGCCGCCGCGGCAGCCTGTCGGCGCGGTTGACTGTCGTCGGCGTGCAGGGCCACGTCGCCTACCCGCACCTGGCACGCAACCCGATCCACGCCGCCGCGCCGGCCATCGCCGAACTGGCCGCCACGCCATGGGACGCCGGCAACGACCACTTCCCGCCGACCAGCTTCCAGATCTCCAACCTGCATTCGGGCACCGGCGCCACCAACGTCATTCCGGGCGAGGCGGTGATCGACCTCAACTTCCGGTTCTCGACCGAATCGACGCCCGAGTCGCTCAAGGCGCGCGTGGCCGACATCCTGCATCGCCACGACGTCGAGCACCGCATGGCCTGGACGCTGGGCGGCTCGCCCTTCCTCACGCGGCCGGGCACGCTCAGCACCGCGCTGGTGCAGGCAATCCGCGACGAGACGGCGCATGATGCGGGCGGCGCGATCCAGGCCGAGCTGTCGACCACCGGCGGCACGTCCGACGGCCGCTTCATCTCGCGCATCTGCCCGCAGGTGGTCGAGTTCGGCCCGGTCAACGCCACCATCCACAAGGTCGACGAACACGTGGCGGTGGACGCCGTCCTGCGCCTGAAGAACATCTACCGACGCACCATGGAGCGCCTGCTGGCGTCCGAAACGCCCTCATGAAGCTCACCGACTATCTCACCCGGGCAAGCGCCCGCCTCGACGAGGCGGGCGTTTCGTTTGGGCACGGCACCACGAATTCGTTCGACGAGGCCGCCTGGCTGGTGCTGTGGCGCCTGGGCGTGCCGCTGGACGACCTCGACGGCGTGGCCGATCGCGTGCTCACCAGGTCGGAGATCGCCACGCTCGACGCGCTGATCGCGCAACGAATCGAGACGCGCAAGCCGGCCGCCTACCTGACGGGCGAGGCCTGGCTGCAGGGCGTGCCCTTCACCGTCGACGAGCGCGTGATCGTGCCGCGCTCGCTGATCGCCGAGGTGCTGGCAGAGGGCGTGATCGACGCCTGGATGCCCGACGAGATCCACCGCGTGCTGGACCTGTGCACCGGCAACGGCAGCCTGGCGGTGCTGGCGGCGATGGCCTGGCCCGAGGTGGCCGTGGACGCCGCCGACCTGTCCGCCGACGCGCTCGCGGTGGCCAAGCTCAACGTCGAGCGCCACGACCTGGCCAAGCACGTCACGCTGCTGCAAGGCGACGGCCTGGCCGCGGTGCGCCGCGACCGGCGCTACGACGTGATCCTGTGCAACCCGCCCTACGTCAATGCCGCGTCCATGGCGGCGCTGCCGGCGGAGTTCCGCGCCGAGCCCGAGATGGCGCTGGCCGGCGGCAGCGACGGCATGGACTTCATCCGCGCACTGCTGGCCGCCGCCGTCGCCCACATGACGCCGCAGGCCGTGCTCGTGCTCGAGATCGGCAACGAACGCGAGCATTTCGAAGCGGCGTTTCCCGCGCTCGAAGTCGTGTGGCTTCCCACCCAATTGCATGACGACGCCGTGCTGCTCGTCACCCGCGCCATGCTGGCCGCGGGCCTTCCCCATCGCCGACCCGAACCATGATCACGATCCGCAACCTCCAACTGCGCCGCGGCGCCAAGATCGTCCTGGACGGCGTCAATGTCAACGTCAATCCCGGCGAGAAGGTGGGCCTGGTCGGCCGCAACGGCGCCGGCAAGTCCAGCCTGTTCGCGCTGCTGTCCGGAAAGCTGCAGGCCGACCAGGGCGACTTCGAGATCCCCGCGCGCTGGCGCCTGGGCGAAGTCGCGCAGCACATGCCCGAGACCGACGACCCGGCCACCGACTTCGTGCTCGAAGGCGACATTCCGCTGATGGAGGCGCAACGCGAGCTCGAAGCCGCCGAGGCGGCCGAGGACGGCGAGGCGATGGCCCACGCGCACATGAAGATCGGCGAGGTCGGGGGGTTCGACGCGCGCGCCCGCGCGCAAGCCCTGCTGATGGGCCTGGGCTTCAAGGCGGACCAGGTCGACGCGCCGGTCAACAGCTTCTCGGGCGGCTGGCGCATGCGTCTGCAGCTCGCGCGCGCGCTGATGTGCCCGGCCGACCTGCTGCTGCTCGACGAGCCGACCAACCACCTGGACCTGGACGCCCTCGTCTGGCTGGAAGCCTGGCTGCAGCGCTTCCAGGGCACCATCGTGATGATCAGCCACGACCGCGAGTTCCTCGACGCGATCACCAACGTCACGATCCACCTGGAAGACGCTGCGCTGACCCGCTACGGCGGCAACTACTCGACGTTCGAGGAGATGCGCGCCGAGCGCATGTCGCAGCAGCAGGCCGCCTTCGGCCGCCAGCAGGAACGCGTGGCGCAGCTGCAGCGCTTCATCGACCGCTTCAAGGCCAAGGCCAGCAAGGCCAAGCAGGCGCAGAGCCGGGTCAAGGCGCTCGCGCGCATGGAGCGCATCGCGCCGGTGCTGACCGCGTCCGACTTCTCGTTCGAGTTCAAGGAGCCCAAGAGCCTGCCCAACCCGATGCTCGCGATGGGCAACATGGAAGTCGGCTATCTGGTGCAGGACGACGTCGACCCGGACACCGAGCCCACGCGCAAGGTCATCGTGCGCAACATCAACAAGAGCGTGCTCGCCGGGCAGCGCATCGGCATCCTGGGCGCCAACGGCCAGGGCAAGTCGACGCTGGTCAAGACGATCTCGCGCAGCATTCCCGCGCTGGGCGGCGAGGTGACCGAGGGCAAGGGCCTGTCGATCGGCTACTTCGCGCAGCAGGAGATGGACGTCGTGCACGCCGACGACACGCCCCTGCAGCACATGGTGCGCCTCGCGCGCACCGTCGGCCCCGAGGGCCGCGAGCAGGAGCTGCGCGACTTTCTCGGCCAGTTCCGCTTCGTCGGCGACATGGTGCACCAGATCATCGGCACGCTGTCGGGCGGCGAGAAGGCGCGGCTGGTGCTGGCCTCGCTGGTGTGGCAGCGCCCCAACCTGCTGCTGATGGACGAGCCGACCAACCACCTGGACCTGACCACGCGCGAGGCGCTGTCGATGGCGCTCAACGAGTTCGAAGGCACCGTGATGCTGGTCAGCCACGACCGCGCGCTGCTGCGCGAGGTCTGCGACGAGTTCTGGCTGGTGTCGCACGGCGCGGTGCTGCCCTTCGACGGCGACCTGGACGACTACCAGAAATGGCTGCTCGAGACCTCGCGCGCCATCGCCCGCGGCCAGCCCGCGCCGCCGCTGCCGGGCAATCTCAACGAGCTGCTGCCCGGCGGATCGTCCGCCTCGGCGCCGAAGGCGGCCAAGGCAGCAACGCCGGCGGCAGCGTCCACACCCGCCGCGCCGGTGGCCCACACCAAGCCCGGCGCCGCGCGCAACGACGATCGCAAGCAGTCGGCCCAGCAGCGCTCGCAAGTCGCCGCCAAGACGCGCCCGCTGCGCATCGAGGTCGAGCAGATCGACAAGCGCATGGCCAAGCTGGGCGCCGAGAAGGCGGAGCTCGAGGCGTCCATGGCCACCGGCAAGCTCGGCGGCGCCGAGATCGCCGATGCGGGCCGCCGGCTGGCGCACGTGGGGGCCGAGGTCGCGAAGCTGGAGGAGCGCTGGCTGGAGCTGACCGAGCAGATAGAGGCCTTGCAATCCGGCGCCTGAGCCCGGACGGCCGCGCAGGCCCTCGGCGCCATCGGGGTTCACGATGGCTTTCAAGTTGCTGTCAAGAACGCCGACAATGCCAGCACGACCTGCCGTCCCCGGCCCCTCGATGAAGCTATCGCCACGCTTGCTGCCCGTCGCCGTGCTTGCCGTCCTGCTCGGCACGGGAAGCGGTGCGGGCGTCGCCCAGACCTACAAGATCGTCGGCCCCGACGGCAAGATCACCTTCTCCGACCGCAAGCCCACCGACCCGCAGTTGCAGGCGCGCCAGCTCGGCCAGAAGGTCACGGCTCCGCTGGTGACGCCAGGCAGCCAGCCGTTCGACTTGCACACGCTGACCAAGCTGCCTCCCGGCAACCGCGCTGCGGCGAGCAGCGAAGGCGTCGTGCCCCCGTCGGACATCAGCGGCAAGCCGTTTCCCCCCGGCCTGCCCGATGCCGTCCTGACCGTTCTCGTGCACCAGTTCTTCGTGCAGACCCTGGTGGAGACGTGCGGCCGGCTGCGCCCCGCGCTGCTGGATCGCTACCAGGCCGGCGTGCGCAACTGGCGCGAACGCAACGCCGAGATCCTCACACGGAGCAACCAGATCACCTTCGCGCGCTTCACGGGCGAACAACGCGACATGCTGCGCTCGACCGCTCGCATGCGCCTGGCGCCGTTGCTGCCCGCCATCGATGCGGCCGCGGAGGACAAGACGCAGTGGTGCGACAGGATGAGCACCGACCTGGCCCGGCGCCAGTTCGAGCTCGTGGGCGACGCGCGCGTGGCGCCGATCGTCGACTTCGAGATGCCTTAGGCCAGCCGGGCTGATCAGTCCAGGCTGGCGATGGCCTTGGCCAGGTTCGATCGCGCCGTCGCTTCGAAACGCTGCCGGCAAGCCGCCGTCGCGAAGATCGTCGGCCTCTGCAGGAATCCACGCAGCACGGCGCCGCGCTTTTCGCGAAACAATGCCTCCGGCACGAACGCGTATTCGGCGCGGATCTGGCGCTCGTATTCGTCGAAGCGTCCCGGCGGCGCACCCAGGATGGCCAGGTCGATGTCCACGAGCAGTTGCGCATCGGCCGTCGCGGGCACTTGGGCATGGCGCGTGGCCATGATCAGCGCGTGAACGCGTTGCGCCACTTGCGCAGACGCGCCGGCGTCCAGCAACGCGCGGCCGGCCCAGTCCGCGCTGGCGGCCTCGTTGTCGTGACGGCTCGTGTCGTAGACCGCATCATGGAACCACAACGCGATCGCGATCTCGCCGGGATGCCGCGCGTCGTCGCGCAGTTGCTCGAACAGCGTGAGGCACTCCCGCAGGTGCTGCAGCGTGTGGTACCTGCGATGCGGCTCGGCCCAGCGGCCCACGAGCTCGTCGAAGACTGCCGGGGCCGGCGCAGACAAGCGCAAGTCACGCCAGGCGGCATGCCAGGCGGGATCAGTCGCGGCGATGTCCGGCGCGAGATGCGGCGTAGCCGGCGACAGCACGGGCGTGCGGCAGGCCTGGAAACCCGGCATGGTGCGGCTCCTTGAGTTGGTTGCTTGACCAACATTAAAGCCATGCCACTGGATTCCCGCCAGTACAATCAATTTTGGTCACACGTCCAACATGGTTTTGAATGACCCGCACGTCCAACACGCAAGCCCGTCGCGCCCAGATCACCGGTGCCTTGCTGGCCGTCATCGCGCACCATGGCTACGAGAAAGCCACGATCCAGGCCATCGCGGCGCAGGCGAATCTGGCGCCCGGACTGATCCACTACCATTTCAGGAGCAAGCAGGAGATCCTGGTCTGCCTGATCGAGGCCATGGCGCAGGCAGCGCACGCGCGCTACCTGGCGGTGCTGGGCGACGAGACCGAACCGCTGCAACGCCTGCGCACCTACCTGCATGCCCGGCTCGGGCTGGGCGAAGGCGCCGCGCCGGACATCGTCGCGGCCTGGGTCATGATCGGCGCGGAGGCCGTCCGACAGCCCGAGGTGCGTGCCGTCTACCGCCAGATGATCGCGGACGAACTCGCGCTGCTGACGACCCTGATCGCCGATTGCCTGCGCGCGCGCCGTCGTGACGCGCGCACGGCCGGAACGATCGCCGCCGGTCTGGCCGCAATGATCGAAGGCGCGTACCAGCTTTCGAGCGCCGCGGCGGACGTGATGCCGCACGGCTACGCCGCCGGCGCGGCCACGTCGTATGCCGAGTTGAGCATCGCGGCCGCGCCCGCCGGCTGAAGCGACGCTGCACGCATTGCCAAGCGGCCGCGCCGGACGATCTTCACGACGACGTGTTCGCTGCCCATGCGACGGCCTCGCCCGCCCAGTGCGCCGCGCACCAGGCCTGGACGGCCTCGCGCTGCGCGGCGTCGTAGTGCAGGCCCAGCTTGCTGCGGCGCCACAGGACGTCGTCGGCGCTGCGTGCCCATTCGTGCTCGTGCAGGTAGTGCAGTTCGCACTCGAACAGGCCAGGCGCCACTTCAGCACCCGGCGCGCTGCCGTCGCCCAGCACGCGGGCGATACGCGCGCCGTACGCGCGCGCGAGACGGTGCAGCACGCCGGCGTCGAACTGCGGGTAGCGCAGGCGCACGGCCTGCTCGAAGCGCGCGAAGTCGGCGTCGGGCCGTCGCGCGCGGCCGATCCACTTGTCCAGGTTGCCGCCGGGCAGGAAGGCGCCGCGTGTCCAGGCGCCGCGCGCCGGGTCGGCGCCCACGGGTTGCATCAGCAGGTCGGCCGCGTCTTCCGAGAGACGGCGGAAGGTGGTGATCTTGCCGCCCCAGACGGTCAGCAGCGGCGCCTGCGCGGTGTTGAGCTCCAGCGAATAGTCGCGCGTGACGGCCGACGGATCGCCCGACTCGTCGTCCAGCAGCGGACGCACGCCCGAGTACGTCCACACGACGTCGGCCGGCGCGATCGGCTTGGCGAAGTAGCGGCTGGCCTGGTCGCACAGGTAGTGGATCTCAGATTCGTCGATCCGCGCCGCACCGATCGCGCCGTGGTGCTCGACGTCGGTGGTGCCGATCAACGTGAAGTCGTGCTCGTAGGGGATCGCGAAGATGATGCGCTTGTCGGGATTCTGGAAGATGTAGGCGTGGCCGTGGTCGAACAGCTTGGGCACGACCACGTGGCTGCCCTTGACGAGCCGCAGCGCCTTCGAATGGCTCAGGTGCGCGTGCTCGGACAGGAACTGCGCCGCCCACGGCCCGGCGGCGTTGACCAGCGCGCGCGCCCGCAGCGTGTGGAACGCGCCTGCAGGATTTTCGAGCGTGGCCTGCCAGCAGTCGGCGGCGCGCTGCGCGTCGCGGCAGCGCCAGCGCGTCAGCACCGTGGCGCCGCGCTCGACCGCGTCGATCGCGTTGAGCACCACCAGCCGCGCGTCGTCGACCCAGCCGTCCGAATAGACGAAGCCGCGGGTGAAGCGCGGCTGCAGCGGCGGGCCGGATTCATGGCGGCGCAGGTTCACGCTGCGCGAGGCCGGCAGCACTTCGCGCCGCGCGAGGTGGTCGTAGAGGAACAGGCCGGCGCGGATCATCCACGCAGGACGCATGCCGGGGTCGTGCGGCATCACGAAGCGCAGCGGCCGCATGATGTGCGGCGCGCTGCGAAGCAGCACCTCGCGCTCGGCCAAGGCCTTGCGCACCAGCGAGAACTCGTTGTACTCGAGGTAGCGCAGGCCGCCGTGGATCAGCTTGGTGCTGGACGACGACGTCGCCTGCGCCAGGTCGTCCTTCTCGCACAGCACCACCTTCAGGCCGCGGCCGGCGAGATCGCGCGCGATGCCTGCGCCGTTGATGCCGCCACCGACAACCAGCACGTCGCAGGTGTCGGGGATGGCGGCTTCGGTCGGGTGGATGGGGCGGTCGATATCCGGCACGAACAGGCGCGAGGCGCGGCAAGAACGATGAACGCGGCGCGAGGGTTGATGCCCTGCGGCCGCGGCGATGTTTTCCGTATTATCCGGGCGTCTCGCGACATCGTCGCTCCCCACTCGACAGGACGCGTCTTGACCACCCGACCGCCATACCTCCTCGCGCTCGACCAGGGCACCTCCAGCTCGCGCAGCATCGTGTTCGACGCACGCGGCCGGATCCTCGCGATGGCGCAGGCCGAGTTCCGGCAGATCTATCCGCGGCCAGGCTGGGTGGAGCACGATCCCAAAGAGATCCTCGACTCGCAACTGGCCACCGCGCGCGCCGCGCTCGTGCAGGCCAAGCTGACGGCAGCGGACATCGCATCGATAGGCATCACCAACCAGCGCGAGACCACGCTGGTATGGAACCGAGCGACGGGCGAGCCCGTCCACAACGCGATCGTCTGGCAGGACCGGCGCTCCGAGCCGACCTGCGCGGCGCTGCGCGAACGCGGACTGGACCCGCTGTTCCGCGCGAAGACGGGGCTGATCATCGACGCGTATTTCTCCGGCACCAAGCTCAAGTGGATCCTCGACAACGTCGACGGCGCGCGCGCCGCGGCCACGCGCGGCGAGCTCGCGTTCGGCACCGTCGACACCTGGCTGATGTGGCACCTGACCGGCGGCCGCGTGCACGCCACCGACGTCAGCAACGCGTCGCGCACGCTCATGCTGGACGTGCATGCCAACGACTGGAGCGACGAGCTGCTCGAGGTGCTGGACGTGCCGCGCGCGTTGCTGCCCGACGTACATCCGTCCAGCAACGACTACGGCGCGACCTTGCCGGAACTGTTCGGCGCCAGCATCCCCATCGGCGGCGTCGCCGGCGACCAGCAGAGCGCGCTGTTCGGCCAGGCGTGCTTCCGCCCCGGCCTGGCCAAGAACACCTACGGCACCGGCTGCTTCATGCTGACTCACACGGGCTCGACGTTCCAGAGTTCCACCAACGGCCTGATCACGACCAGCGCGGCACAGCTCGGCGCGCGACCCGAGTTCGCGCTCGAGGGCAGCGTGTTCATCGGCGGCGCCGTCGTGCAGTGGCTGCGCGACGGCCTGCACGCGATCCAGGCCTCGGGCCAGGTGCAGCGCCTGGCCGAAAGCGTGCCCAGCTCGGGCGGCGTGATGTTCGTGCCGGCCTTCACCGGCCTGGGCGCGCCCTACTGGGACGCCGACGCGCGCGGCGCGATCGTCGGCCTGACGCGCGGCAGCACGGTGGCGCACATCGCGCGCGCGGCGCTCGAGAGCATCGCGTTCCAGAGCGCCGCGCTGCTGCAGGCGATGAACCGCGACGCGGTGGCCGCGGGCGGCGCGCCGGTGGCCGAGTTGCGTGTCGATGGCGGCGCCTGCGTCAACGACCTGCTGATGCAGTTCCAGGCCGACCTGCTGGGCATTCCGGTAGTGCGGCCGCAGGTGATCGAGACGACCGCGCTGGGGGCAGCGTATCTCGCAGGCCTGTCGTGCGGCCTGTATCGCGACCTCGACGAACTCGCCGCGCAATGGGCGGTGGAGCGCACCTTCCTGCCGACGATGTCGCGCGAGCAGGCAGGCGGCTTGATGGCCGAGTGGGAGCACGCGGTGCGACAGGCGACGGCCCGTTGACGCACGCGGCGACAATGGCCCGCGCGCGGCCGCCCTCCCGCTGGCCGCGCCTCAACGAGAGACGCTCCCCATGACCAGCCCGATGTACACCCATTCCGTCCCCGTCTTCAAGCAGATGCTGACGGCGATGAGGACGATCCTCGCGACCACCGCGGCCGACGTGGCCGCCAAGGCCATCGCCCCCGACGCATTCCTGCAGGCCCGCCTGTACCCGGACATGCTGCCGTTGGTCAGGCAGGTGCAGATCGCGGCCGACTTCGCGCGCGGCGTCTCGGCGCGGCTCGCCGGCATCGAGGTGCCCGTGCACGACGGCCAGGAGACCAGCTTCGCCGACCTCGATGCGCTGCTTGCTCGGACGCTGGCGTTCGTCGATAGCCTGGACGCCGCGAAGTTCGACGGCAGCGAGACCCGCGACATCGTGCTGCGCCCGGGCACGCCCAAGGAACGCAAGCTCGCGGGCCAGGCCTACCTGGCCAACTACGGCCTGCCCCAGTTCTTCTTCCACGTGACCACCACCTACGCGATCCTGCGGCACAACGGCGTGGCCATCGGCAAGAAGGACTACATGGGTTCCTACTGAGGCGTTGCCTCGCGCGCCAGCGCCCGCAGGCGCGCGTGCGCGCCGCCGTCCCATGCGGGCGGAAGCTGGCGGCGCGCCTGCAAATAGTGGTGCGTGAAGACGTCCAGCGTCGCCTCCAGCACCCGCGCCGCATGCGCCTCGCCGGCCAGGTCCAGGCACAGCGCGGCCACTTCGCTGGTGCAGAAGTGATCGTCGCGCCGCGAGCGCCGCAGGACGTAGCTGGACACCTGCTCCGGCCGCAGGCTCAGCACCGGAAACCGGTCCAGGTACGGACTCTTGCGGAACATCTTGCGCGCCTCGCCCCAGGTGGCGTCGAGCAGGACGAACAGCGGGCGCCTGTCGGAGGCCTCGACCTCGTGCACGACGCGCTGCGGCGCCGCGTACTCGCCCGGAAACACCACGACCGGCTGCCATTGCGGATCGGCGAGCAGCGCCAACAGCGCCGGGTCGACCCCGGTGCGCGCCCAGCCGAACGCAAAGGTGTCGGGGACCACGTCGGCGACCAGCCAGCCCGTGTTGGTCGGCTTCAACGGCTCGATGTCGGCCATCACCAGGCACACGCCCGCGCGCGTGGGCACGCGCAGGCACGCGGCGCACAGGCAATGGCTCACGGGCAGCCGGCAGCCGTCGCACTTCTCGCGCGTGGAGCCGCCGCGTGCGAGGAAGGGCTTTGCGCTGCGCGCGAGGCGCGCGGCGCGCAGCAGGGAAACGGCGTGGGGCATGCGGGACGATGCGAGGACGAGGTGGCGAGGCGCCAGTGTCTCACCCGCACCGTCAGCGCCATCGCTCACGCCCGCACTTCGACCACGACCTTGCCACGTGCGGTGCCGGTCTCCACAGCCTGGTGCGCCTGCAAGGCCGAGCCGAGATCGAACCGGCGTTCGTCCATCAGCGGCAACAGCTTGCCGGCCTCGACCAGCTTGGCCGCCTCGCGCAGGATGTGGCCATGGTTGGCGCGGCCCTGGCCGGTGAGCATCGGCAGCAGCGTGAAGACGCCCGAATACGTGGCCGCGCGGAACGACAACGGAGCGAGGGCGTGCGTGCCCCAGCCCAGGCAGCTGACAACGTGGCCGCCGTAGGTGCGAGCCGCCTTGAACGACGCATCGAGCACCGCGCCGCCCACGGTGTCGTAGACGACGTCGAAGCCTGCGCCATCGGTATGCCGCTGGACGTATTGGTCGACCGTGGTCGTCGTGTAGTCGATGGGCGTGGCACCAAAGCCGCGGATGGCCGCTGCCTGCGCCGGCGAGCCCGTCGCGAAGACCTCCGCGCCGAGCGCCGCCGCGATCTGCACCGCCACGTGGCCGACGCCGCCGGCGCCGCCGTGCACCAGCACCTTCTGGCCGGCTTTCACCCGTGCGCGGTCGACCAGGCCTTCCCACGCAGTGATGACGATCAGCGGCAGCGCCGCGGCCTCGCGCATGGTCAGGTTGACGGGCTTGATCGCCAGCAGGTCGGCATCGACGGCGGCGTAGTCGGCCAGCGTGCCCTGCAGGCCGGCGACACCCCCCACGGTACCGTAGACCTCTTCGCCGACGCGGAACTTGTCGACCCCGGGGCCTGCGCCTTCGACCACGCCGGCCAGGTCCATCCCGAGGATGGCGGGCAGCGGATGGCGCGCATGCGCCGCGGCGCCGGCGCGGATCTTGGTGTCCAGCGGATTGACGCCACTGGCGTGGATGCGCACCAGCACTTCGCCCGCGCCGGGCGTGGGCCGCGGCAGCTCGATGCTCGTGAATTCGCCGTCGGCCTGTTGCACGCGCAGCGCGCGCATCGTCTTGCCGGTAATCATGTCGGTGCTCCTTGGGTGATCGATGAGTCGATTGTTGTTATTTCATTTGTGCATGTAAATCGACACCATAGAATGACTTCCATTCATTTTTGAATGGATGGCAGCATGGAGTGGAGCGACATCCGGATCTTCCTGGCCGTGGCCCGCGCCGGGTCGCTCGGCGGCGCCGCGCGACTGACGGGGCAGTCTCAGCCGACGATGGGCCGCCGGCTGCGCGTGCTCGAGCAGCACGCGGGCCATGCCCTGTTCCAGCGCGGCAAGCAAGGCTTCGTGCTGACCGACGAGGGGGCGGCGGTGCTGGCGCACTCCGAGCGGATGGAAGAAGAAGCGCTGGCCTTCGAGCGGCGACTCGCGGGCCAGGAACACGAGATGGACGGCCTGCTGCGCGTCTCGTCGTCGGACTGGTTCGGCGTGCACATGCTCACGCCCGTGTTCGCGAGCTTCGCGGAAAAGCATCCCAAGGTGACGATCGAGCTGATCACCGACGCGCGGCTGTTCAGCCTGGCGCGCCGCGAGGCCGACCTCGTCTTTCGCATCAAGCCCTTCGACGAGGCCGGCGTGGTGCAGCGCAAGGCCGCGCACATCGCCTACCGCGTCTACAAGGCCAAAGGCACGACGCATTCGCGGCGGCGCGAAGGTGAAGGGATGTCGCTGGTCACGCTCGACACCGCGTTCCAGGATTTTCCCGACGCCGCCTGGCTGCGCCGGAAGCTTCCCAGGGCGCGCATCGCTTTCGGCAGCAACAGCCGCGAGGCGCAGGCGCGCATGTGTGCGGCGGGCGCGGGCCTGGCGGTACTGCCGGCGCCGCTGGGCGATGCGATGCCGGGCCTTCAGGCCGTCGACCTCGGCGAGCCGCCGCCAGGCCGCGACGTCTGGGTCGGCTTCCACCAGGACATGCGCAGGCTGGGAAGGCTGCGCGCGCTGGTCGACGCGACGATCGAAGGCCTGGCGGGCTGACTCGCTGCGAACCTGCGTCAGCCGCCGTGCACCGTCGTGCGGCCGCGGCCCGCTTCCTTGGACCGGTACATCGCCTGGTCGGCCCGCTCGATGGCCAGCATGGTCGACTCGGCCGCCGCGCATTCCGCGGCACCGGCCGAAAAGCCGATGCGCAGCTGCGGCAGCGCGGGATCGAACAGGATGCGCGCCACGCCGTCGCGCAGCCGGTCGACCAGAGCGGCGGCCGCGCTCGCGTGCATGCGCGGCAGCACCAGCAGAAATTCCTCGCCGCCCCAGCGGCCCGCGAAGTCCGACTCGCGCAAGCCGGCGCGCAAGGCGTGCGCGAACTCGCGCAGCACCGCGTCGCCCGTCGCGTGGCCATGGCGATCGTTGATGGTCTTGAAATGGTCGAGGTCGATCAGCACCACGCTCAGGGGCTCGCAGGTGCGCGCGCAGCGGGCGTGCTCGATGTCCAGCATCTCCAGGATGTGGCGGCGATTGCTCAGGCGCGTCAGCTCGTCGATCTGCGCCAGCTCGCGAATCGTCGCCAGCGCCTGCTGCAACTCCAGCTTGCGCTGGCTCAGGCGCGTGCGCAGGCTGCCCATGCGCATCGACAGTGCCGAGGTCGCCACCAGCACGATGGCGGCAAACGCAAAGTTGAGCCGCTCGATGCGCGGCGGAAACAGGTCGGGATGCGTCGCGCTCTTCCAGACCATCGTCGTCGCCAGCAAGGCGAGCGCGAAGGCGCACAGGCTCAGCGTCTGCTTGTCGCGCAGCACGAACATGCCCCACACCAGGTTGAGCACCATGATGGCGATGACCGCTCCGCGCATCGGCGGATCGATGGCGTAGCCATAGACGATCGCCACCGTGCTGAACACCATTTGGGGATAGGTCAACGAGGGATCGCTGCCCAGGCGCCAGCTCAGACCGCTGCGGATCAGCGCGTAGAAGCCGAGGATGCCGCCCAGGCCGAGCGTCGACCAGCAGGCGGCATCGCGCGCGTCCATCAGGCCCGCGTGAGCCTGCCAGGACACGACCAGCACGAACAACATGTAGATGACGACGGACAGCAGTGTCAGCGACAGCGGGCCGCGGCGTTCGGGCACGGGACCGAGCAGTTGGCGCGACAGCCAGCCATCGACACGCGGACCACGCTCCGGCGACGAGGCGGTGCGCGGTGGCTCGGGTGGCGGAAGGGGAGTCGGCGACATGGCGGATTGCCCGACAATTATGGAGGGCCTGCCGGCGCGTCAAGGCCGCCCTCTTGGCCGTGCCCCCGCGCCACGTGGGCAGTTTGCCCGCAGACTGCTGAATCGAAGAGGCGCTGCCTGCCGCTCAGCGCGCCGAATCCGGCAGCTCGATCTTCACCTCGAGCACCTCGAGGTCGTCCTGGCGCTCGAGGTGCACCTTGATGTCCTCGGGGTTGATGGACACGTACTTGGAGATCACCGCGATCAGCTCGCGCTGCAGCGCCGGCAGGTAGTCGGCCTTGGAGCGTCCGCCGCGCTCGTGGGCGAGGATGATCTGCAGGCGCTCCTTGGCGACGGAAGCGGTCTTCTTCTTTTCGCCGAGCAGGAAGGAGAACAGGGACATCACTGCTTGCCTCCGAACAGCCGCTTGAAGAAGCCTTGCTTGACGTGATCGACGAAGCGCATGGGCCTGTCCTCGCCGAGGAAGCGCGCGACCAGGTCGGTGTATGCCTCGGACACGTCGGACTCCTTCAGGTGGATCGCCGGCGTGCCCTGGTTGGACGCCTGCAGCACGCTCTCGGACTCGGGGATCACGCCCATCAGCGGGATGCGCAGGATCTCCTGGATGTCGCCCACGGACAGCATCTGCCCTTCCTCGACGCGCGACGGGTTGTAGCGCGTGATGACCAGGTGCTCCTTGATCGGCTCGGCGCCGTCGATCGCGCGCCTGGTCTTGCTGCCCAGCATGCCGATGATGCGGTCGGAATCGCGCACCGACGACACCTCGGGATTGGTCACGACCAGCGCCTCGTCGGCGAAGTGCATCGCCAGCAGCGCGCCCGTCTCGATGCCGGCCGGCGAGTCGCAGACGATGTACTCGAAGCCCATCTCGGCCAGTTCCTTGAGCACGCGCTCGACGCCGTCCTTGGTCAGCGCCTCCTTGTCGCGCGTCTGCGAGGCCGGCAGCACGAACAGGTTCTCGCACTGCTTGTCCTTGATCAGCGTCTGGTGCAGGTTGGCCTCGTTGTTGATCACGTTGATCAGGTCGTAGACCACGCGGCGCTCGCAGCCCATGATCAGGTCGAGGTTGCGCAGGCCGACGTCGAAGTCGATCACGGCCGTCTTGTGGCCGCGCAGCGCGAGGCCGGACGAGAAGCTTGCGCTGGTGGTGGTCTTGCCGACTCCGCCCTTGCCGGAAGTCACGACGACGATCTTTGCCATTGGATTGCAATCCTGAAGAAGTTAGAACTTGATGGGGGTCATGACCAGCACGCCGTCGACCAGGCGCACCATCGCGGGCTTGCCGGCCACGTCCTTGGGCAGCGGCGTCTCGGTGGTGCGGTAGACGCCGGCGATGGCCACGAGCTCGGGCTCGAGGCAGGTCGTGAAGATGCGGGCTTCGGTATTGCCGCGCGACCCGGCGATGGCCTTGCCGCGCAGCGGTCCGTAGACGTGGATGTGGCCGTCGGCCAGCACCTCGGCGCCAGCGTTGACGGCGGCTTGCACGATCAGGTCGCCGCCGCGCGCGTAGGCCTGCTGGCCCGAGCGCAGCGGCTTGTCGACGATCAGCGTGGGCACCGGCGTCGCCACTTCGCGCACGACCTCGCGGATCACCTCGCGCTCGACTTCGACCGTGCGGGGCTTGGGTGACGGCACGGCCGCGGGCGCGGCGGGCAGGCCGGCGGCGAGCGCGTCGGCCATCTGCTGCGCGTTGCCACCGCCGACCAAGGCCGGGCGCATGCGGTGGCGGCGCAACGCGGCCACGATGTCGGCGAACGCGAGCGGTTCCTCGATGCCGGCCAACGGCGCGAGATCGATCAGCACCGGGTCGTCGTCGAAGAAGTTGGGCGTCTCGCCCAGGCGTTGCTGCAGTTCGTCCGCGAGGACGGCCGCGTCGGCCTGGTGCAGCAGCACGGTGACCAGCGGCAGGCTGGTGTCCTTCAGTTCGAACGCAAACGGGATCACTGTCGAGTCGGCAGTCATTGGCGGCGAGCGCGCAAAGCGCCCGAGTTTACCGGGTCGGCGTGACCGCCCTGCAACCGGCGTTGCGTCAAGATGCGTCCGATGAAGAAAACGCCTCCTCCCGCGCCCGGCAAGCCCGAGCGCTGGCGCATCGATGCGGGCGACGCCGACGTGGCCACGCTGGTCATCCCGGCCGACTCGTTTCGGACGCGCCACTTCGAGATCGACTGCCGGCTGGTCGTCGCGGCGCTGGGCTCGGACGCGCAGCACGGCATGCGCGTGGACGTGGACGGCGACCTGGAATGGACGCGCCGCTCGTCCACCGAGAATCCCGGCCAGTCCGATTCGATGGACTACCACTTCCGTCGCGACTTGCCTGCCGGGCGGCCGTTGCGCATCGTGGTCAAGACGGAGGCGAGGCAGGCGCGGCGGGTGCGGTTGGTGATCGAAGCGGAAGAGCAGGTTTGAGGGACTTGGGGCGGGGGTGGTATTCAGCGCCGGCGGCGCAGCCTGCGAGGTACTGCGTTCCATGGGTGCGGTGCGGTGGTGGGTACGTTGGCGTGCCGTCGTTGCGTGCCGGCTTGGTCTGAGCAGGGGTCGGTGGGGGACTCTGATTGGCTCCTGTCCCTCCTTGGCCCTGCGGGCCAATTCCTTCCTTGACCTCGCCAATCAGAGTCCCCCACCGCCCTTCGCTGGTGGCCACTTGGCAGCGATCCAAAAGCGACTTCCTTTTTTTAAAGTTGTTTTGGCATCGTCGGGCCATCGAGGCCGCGACGATGCCCGCGGCCATCGCTCTGGCGGGGCGCCGGGCTTGACGCGAACTTCGGGTCTGTACGCCGGCCTTCCTTTTCGTGACCGACGATCCGCAGCGCCTTCGGCGCTGCGGGGCTTGGCAAATTCGTTGCGTGCCGGATGACGGATCTGCTGACTCATCGCGTTTGCGCCACCGGCCGGTCTGGGCCGCTGCGATGTGCGGTGTGCGACATGCAATGCGAGGAAATGCGCAGCGCTGCTCCGAGCCGCGCGCCGCCGAAGGCGTCGCGGCTCGTCCATCACGAGAAGGAGCGGCCGCGCATAGACCCGAAGTTCGCGTCAAGCCCGACGGCGCGTGACAGCGATGGCCGCGGGCATCGTCGCGGCCTCGATGGCCTGACGATGCCAAACCCCATTTAAAAAATCGAGATGGCTTTTCTTCACCTGCCACAACGCCACCGGCCCCTGCTCAGACCACGCCGGCACGCAAACGCAAACGCAAACGCAAACGCAACATAGCGCCAAGCAACGCCAACGTACGTTCAAGCCACGGCCGAATCCAGCAACCGCCCCGCCTCGATATGCAACTGCCGATCGCACCGCGCCGCAATCGCTTTGTCGTGCGTCACGAGAACCAGCGTCGTGCCCACCTCGCGGTTCAGGTCGAACATCAGCTGCATCACCGTCTCGCCCGTCGCGAAGTCGAGGCTGCCGGTGGGCTCGTCGGCCAGCAGCACCTGCGGCCGCACGACGAATGCACGCGCGAGTGCAACACGCTGCTGCTCGCCACCCGACAGCACCCGCGGATAGTGCTGCAGCCGCTCGCCCAGCCCCACGCGCCCCAGCATCTCGGTCGCGCGCGCGCGGGCGTCACGCGCGCCCGCAAGCTCCAGCGGCAGCATCACGTTCTCGAGCGCCGTGCGATGCGCCAGCAGCTGGAAGCTCTGGAACACGAAGCCGACGCGTTCGGCGCGCACCGCGGCGCGCGCATCCTCGCTCAACGCGAACAGGTCGCTGCCCGCCATCGTCACCGAACCAGACGTGGGAACGTCCAGGCCCGCCAGCAGTCCAAGCAAGGTGCTCTTGCCCGAGCCGGAAGCGCCGACGATTGCGGCCGATTCGCGCGCGTTCAGGGTGAACGAGATGTCATGGAGAATCGTCAGGGTTCCGGTGGCGTCGCTCACCTGTCGGGTGAGGCGATCGACGACGATGATGGGCTCAGACATGCATTCACTTTTCGGGGCGCGGCCGTCGCGCCGCAGATTCATGCACTTTAGCGCGGGGCTCGCGGCCGCGCTGGCGGGTGCCTTGGCCGTCGCAACGGCAACGGCTGCGCAAGCCTCGGACAGCGGGCACCAGATCGTGGTCGTCGGGGACAGCATCTCTGCCGAATACGGTCTCGCGCGCGGCACCGGCTGGGTCGCGTTGCTGGGCCAGCGGCTGGCCGCCGAGAAGTCGCCGTGGACGGTCTCCAACGCCAGCATCAGCGGCGACACCACCTCGGGCGGTCTCGCGCGCCTGCCCACGATCCTGAAGGAGCGTCATCCGAAGGTGGTGGTGATCGAGCTGGGCGGCAACGACGCCTTGCGCGGCCTGCCGATGAGCGACACGCGCAAGAACCTCGAAGCGATGGCCGCGATGTCCGAGGGCGCCGGCGCCCGCGTGCTGATCGCCGGCATGATGGTGCCGCCCAATTTCGGCCGCAAGTTCCAGGCCGAGTTCGGGCAGATGTATGCCGACGTGGCCAGCGCCGAGCACGCCGCACTCGTGCCGTTCATCTTCGCGGGCATCGCCGACCGCCCCGACGCCGACGCCTGGTTCCAGGCCGACGGCATCCACCCGATTGCCAGGGCGCATCCCATCATCCTGGGCAACGTCTGGCCGCAGCTCAAGCCCTTGCTCAAGTGAGCACGCGCGGCTAACGTGAGGCGATGGGCGTCGGCGGCACCGGCGGCGTGATCGGCTTGATCGGCGCCATCGCGAGGCCGGGCGGCACCGGCCTGGTCGCCGCGAGCGGCGCGACGGGCGCAGGCGGCACGGGATTGGCGGGGCCGGAGACGCCGACTCGCGCGACCGGCTTGGCCTGCGTCGCCGAGGCGGGCTTCGCAGACGCCAGCGGCACCTGCACGACTGCACTGGTCGGCGACAGTGCCGCGCGACCCGGCGGCGCGGCCGGCGGCGCCAGCGCCACCGACCTGGCCAGCTGTTCGACGAACACCGGCTTGCGCAGTTCGGCGCCGCGCGGCCCGGGCATCGTCGCGACGGGCACCTGCGGCTGCAGCGCCGCGACGGCGGCGACGGTCGATGCACCCGCCACGGCTTGATTGACATAGAGCGCGGGGCCGGCCGGCACGAGGCGTGCGCCGCCGTTGATCGCGACCGCGCGTCGACTGGCCGGCGCGACGCTGGCGCCGTTCAACGCGTTCCAGTACTTGGCCGATACCGCGTAGCCAGGGAAAACCGCCTCGTCGGGCGCCAGCGCGATCCAGCCGACCGCCGGCGCGGCGCCGACCGTCAACGCCGCGCCGCCGAACCAGCCGACCACGGCCGGCGCATAGATCGGACGCGCCGCACCCCACTGGCCCGGCGTCCACGCCCAATGTCCACGCACGAACAGCCAGCGGCCGTAGTGGAACGGCGCGAAGCCCCAAGGCTGGTCGTCGACCCAGGTCCAGCCCCACGGCGAGGTCCACCACCACGCGCCCTGCTGGAACGGCTGCCAGCCCGCGGGAAGCTTCGCGGGCATCCACAGGTGCGCGCCATCGGCGCCGACGCTCCAGGCGCCGAAGCGCACGAGGTCGGCGGCGCCGGTCATCTCGGGCGGCACTTGCGCGGTGGCATTGGCGGCGGACTGTTTGTCGTCAGCCTTGTCCGCGGCCAGCGCCGCGTCGCCGAAGGCGTCCTTGACGGCGGGCACCACGCGATAGTGCGTTGTCTGCTGGGCGCCCGTACGCCAGACCTCGGCGCGCTGCGGCGCGGCCACGGGCAGCGAGCTGTCGGGCGCCTCGAGCAGCATGTCGCCGCTCCAGGCCTGGGCCGCCAGCACCTGGTGGACGGCGCGGTCGAAGCGGTACTGGCCCTGGTGATGCGGCACCCACGCGCCTTCGTCGGTCTCCACGAACAGTTCGCCGAGGACATCGTCCGAGCGCACGCGCAGCGCCAGCTGCCCGTGGTCGAAATGCAGGCGGATCTTCTGGTCGTCGAGCTGCGTCACCGCGACGTCAGAGTCCGGCCCCAGGCGCACCACGGTCGATCCGAACTGCAAGGTCGCATGGCCGGTCTTGTCGGTGGTGACGCGGTCGCCGGTGGACAGCGGCTGATTGCGCGACACATCCGCCCAGGCGCCGTCGGAATTGATCGTGCGAACCGTGCCCGTGATCTCGGCGACGCGGCCGACGCGGGCTGGCAGATCTTCCTGCGCGTGCGCGGCCGCGCCGGAGAGGCTGACGGTGATGATGAACAGGGTGCTGGCCAAGAGGTTCATGGACATTCAACGCGAGAAAGAGGCCGCGCGACGACCGCGCGGAGTTTCGACGACGGCATATCGCGAGCCCGCGCCCTCATGCGATGCGTGGGGCAGAGCACTGTCACGACCGCCAGCAGCGCGGCATCAAGTGGATCCTGCGACTGCGCGCAGGATGACAGGTCGATGTGTGGGCTCACCGGATGCGCTCCGCGCGGGCGTGGGTGCGTACATGCGGGCATGCGCGCGGACTAATCGTCCGCGTTGGGATCCATGTCCGGAAACAACACGCTCGTATAGCCGAACTGCGTCAGGTCGCGCATGCGTGTCGGGTACAGCCGTCCGATCAGGTGGTCGCATTCGTGCTGCACCACGCGGGCGTGGAAGCCTTCGGCCTCGCGGTCTATGGCGCTGCCCAGTTCGTCGAAGCCGGTGTAGCGGATGCGCTCCCAGCGCGGCACGACGCCGCGCAAGCCCGGCACCGACAGGCAACCTTCCCAGCCGTCCACCTCGGCGTCGCCCAGCGGCGTGATGACCGGGTTGATCAGCACCGTCCTGGGCACCGGCGGCGCGTCGGGGTAGCGCGGGTTGCTGTCGGCGCCGTAGATCACCAGCTGCAGGTCGACGCCGATCTGCGGCGCGGCCAGGCCGGCGCCGTTGGCGTGCTTCATCGTGTCGAACATGTCGGCGATGAGCTCGCGCAGCTCGGGGGTGTCGAACTGCTCGACGGGCTTGGCAATGCGCAGCAGGCGCGGGTCGCCCATCTTCAGGATCTCGCGGACGGTCATGGCGGGCCGGGGCTTGAAAAGGTGTTGGAGGGATTGTGCAACGCGTTGCAGCCGCACGTCGTCACTCGGCGCCGGACGCGGACGCGGACGACGCCGCGTCGACCGCGTCCGCCGGCGCCGCGAGCAGCGCCTGCAGGCCGGCCTCGTCAAGGATCGCGATGCCCAGCTCGCGCGCCTTGTCCAGCTTGCTGCCCGCCTCTTCGCCGGCCACGAGCCAGTTCGTCTTCTTCGACACCGAGCCGCTGACCTTGCCGCCGGCCGCCTCGATCAGGTCCTTGGCGTCGTCGCGGCTCAGCGTGGGCAAGGTGCCGGTGATGACCAGCGTCTTGCCGAGCAGCGGCCTGTGGGCGTCGCTGGCGGTGCCTGCGATGGCCGGCCACGTGATGCCGGCTGCGACCAGCAGCTCGACGATGGTCTTGTGGCGCTCCTGCTGGAAGAACTCGAAGACGCTGTTGGCGACGATGGGCCCGACGTCGGGCACTTCCAGCAATTGTTCGACGCTGGCCTTCATCAGCTTGTCGATGTCGCCGAAGTGCCGCGCCAGATCCTTGGCCGTCGTCTCGCCGACATGGCGAATGCCCAGCCCGAACAGGAACCGCGGCAGCGTGGTGGCCTTGCTGCGGGCGATGGCGTCGACCAGCTTCTGCGCGCTTTTCTCGCCCATGCGCTCGAGCTCGTTCAACTTGGCAAAGCCCAGCTTGTAGAGCTCGGGCAGCGATCGCACGATGCCCAGGTCGACCAGTTGCTCGACGATCTCGTCGCCCAGCCCCTCGATCTCGACCGCGCGCCGGCTCGCGAAGTGCAGGATCGCCTGCTTGACCTGGGCCGGACAGGTGACGCCGCCCGTGCAGCGCCACGCGACCTCGCCTTCGCGCCGCTCGATCGGACTGCCGCATGCCGGGCACTTGCCGCCGACGCGCGCGAACAGGTCGAACGGCGCGAGCGCCGCCACCTCGGGCGGCCTGCGCTCGAGCACCGCGCCGACCACCTGCGGGATGACGTCGCCCGCGCGCCGCACGATCACCGTGTCGCCGATGCGGATGTCCTTGCGGCGGATCTCGTCCTCGTTGTGCAGCGTGGCGTTGCTGACGGTGGTGCCGCCGACGAACACGGGCTGCAGCTTGGCCACCGGCGTCAGCGTGCCGATGCGGCCCACCTGCACGTCGATGTCCAGCAGCAGCGTCATCTGTTCCTGCGCCGGGTATTTGTGCGCGACGGCCCAGCGCGGCTCGCGGCTGACGAAACCGAGCCTGGCCTGCAACTCGCGCGAATCGACCTTGTAGACGACGCCGTCGATGTCGAACGGCAGCTTGTCGCGCTCGGCGCCCATGGCCTGGTGGTACTCGACGAGCCCGGCTGCGCCTTGCGTGACCACGCGCTGCCTGGCGACGGGAAAGCCCATCGCGTGCAGCGCGTCGAGCAGCCCGCTGTGCGTGGACGGCACCGTCCAGCCCTGCACGTCGCCCAGCCCGTAGGCGAAGAAGCTCAGCCGCCGCTTGCGCGACTGGTTCGGATCGAGCTGGCGCACCGCGCCGGCCGCGGCGTTGCGCGGGTTGACCACGGTCTTCTCGTTCTTGGCGCCAGCGGCGATCAGCGCGCGCTGGCGTTCGTTGTAGGCCTCGAAATCGGCGCGCTTCATGTAGACCTCGCCGCGCACTTCCAGCACTGGCGCGCTCGCGGCCGCCTCGCCGCGCAGCCGCAGCGGGATCTGACGGATGGTGCGGATGTTGGACGTGACGTCCTCGCCCTTCTCGCCATCGCCGCGCGTGGCCGCCTGCACCAGCACGCCGTGCTCGTAGCGCAGGTTGAGCGCCAGGCCGTCGAACTTCAGCTCCGCCGAATAGGCCACCGGCGGATCGGTCTCGGCCAGGCCCAGCTCGCGGCGAACGCGCGCATCGAAGGCCAGCGCGCCGCCCTCGGTGATATCGGTCTCGGTGCGGATGCTGAGCATGGGCACGGTGTGGTGCACGGTCGCCAAGCCCTCGAGCACCTGGCCGATGACGCGCTGCGTCGGCGAATCGGCGCGAGCGAGCTCGGGATGCGCGGCCTCGATCGCCTGGAGCTCCTGGAACAGCCTGTCGTACTCCGCATCGGGGATGCTGGGCTCGTCGAGCACGTAGTACTTGTGGGCGTGCTCGTGCAGGATCGCGTGCAGTTCGTCGGCACGTTTCGCGGCGGTGGCGAGGGTCGAGGTCATCGGCGAGAGTTTAGGCGCCCCGGCGGTCGATTGCCCGCGCGTGGCAACGGTGAAATCAGGGATTCGGCGCGGCGGGTGTCGCAGGCTCCTGTTGCACGCGCCTCAGGGCGCGATCGACGCCAGGCGCAAGCGGCCGTCGGCATCGATACGCACCGCCAGCGCCGCATAGTCGCGCGCGCTGGCGTGGGGCGTAGCGGCCGGATGCGCATGCGTCGCCGTGATCATCAGCACGTCCGCACCGGCTGACTCGGCGGCCGCTATGCCGGCCGGCGCGTCCTCGAAGACCAGGCAGTCCTGCGCGCGCACGCCCAGGCGCGCGCCCGCGAGCTCGAAACAGTCCGGCTGCGGCTTGCCGCGCGTGACGTCCTCGGCCGCGATCAACAGCGGCGGCATCGGCAGGCCGGCGGCCGCGATGCGCAGGCGCGCGAGCTCGCGCGGCGCGGATGTCACCACGGCCCAGCGATCCGCAGGCAGCGACGCCAGGAAAGCGCTCACGCCGTCGATCGCGACGATGCCCTCGACGTCGTCCAGCTCCTCGCGCGTGATCGCTTCGGCCTCGGCCTGCGGATCGACGCCCGGCAGGTTCAGGCGCCGCACGGTCTCCACGCAGCGCATGCCGTGGATAGTCGGCAGGAACGTGGCGACGTCCAGGCCGTGGCGCAGCGCCCAGCGCGTCCACACGCGTTCGGCGGCGGCGATCGAGCTGAGGATGGTGCCGTCCATGTCGAACAGGAAGGCAGCGTAGGCGCGTTCGGTCGGATCGGAGGACATCGAGGCAGTAAAGTCGGTTGGCATCAGGCGGTCATCCTCGCACAGTACCGCGTCGGCAAGATCGGCTCGCACCGCCTTCGACGCAGCCAGTGTTCGGCCCGCGCCGTCGTTCAGCCTCGACTGGCCGTCGCCAGCCATCCTGCCGCCGGCTTGCCGCCCTCGTGGCGTGGCGTGACGGGCGCGATGGCGCGCTCGACGAGGCCCGCGGCCGCGATCGCGCCGCGCAGGTACGCCAGTGTGTGCGCGAAGCGCCCGCTCTCGGTCAATCGATACCCTGGCCCCGTATCGTCATCCAGGGATTCGAGCGTGAAGACCAGCGTGCCGCCGGGGCGCAGCGCCGAGTGCGCCGCAGCGAAGACGGGCGCCATGTCGCCCAAGTAGATCAGCGTGTCCGCCGAGATCAGCACGTCGAACGCGGCCGGCCGTTCGACGAGGAACTGCACCAGCTCGGCCTTGAGCAACTGGTCGTAGGCCTGGCGCGGCACGGCGCGTTCCAGCATCGCCGCGGACAGGTCGCAGCCGACCAGCGAGCGCGCCCACGGCTTGACCAGCGGGCCGCACAGGCCGGTGCCGCAACCCAGGTCGGCGATGTCGTACTGCGAGGACGGCGGCGCCAGCGTCGCCGCCAGCGCCTCGACGACGAGCTCGGGCGCACAGTATTTCAACGACGACAGGTGCGTGTCGAAGCTGGATGCGAACTCGTCGAACACGCGTTCCACGTAGACGTCGCTGGCGCGCTCGGGCGTCTCGCCCAGGCTCGCGGCCAGGTGGTGGCGCGCGTAGGCGCTGTCGGGATCCTTGGCCAGCCAGTCGCGGTAGAACTCGACCGCGCGCTCGTGCTCGCCGGCCGCCGTCAGCGCGCGGCCGTAGGACTCGCGCCGCCGCGACTGCTGCGGCAGCAGCAGCTCGGCCTTCACCGCCGCCTCGAACGCCTCTTGGGCGCGCTGCTGGCCCAGCAAGGCCAGCGAGAGGTAGTGCCAGGCCTCGCCCGACTCGGGCGCCAGCGCGATCGCGCGCCGGCACGAGGCCTCGCTGCGTTTCCACTCGCAGCGGCGCCGCTGCAGGCGCGCGATGTTGGTCAGCGCCTCGGCGCTCTCGGCCAGCGCGAGGCTGCGGCGGAACGCCTTCTCGGCCTGCGCGAACTGGTCCAGCGCCACCAGCACGTTGCCCAGGTTGTTCCACACCGACGGCTGGCGCGGCGCGAGCTTCGAGGCCTTCTGCAACAGCGCCAGCGCCTCGTCGTGGCGGCCGCGCTGGTGCTGCAGCATGCCCATGAAGTTCAGCGCATCGGGCCGCTTCGGTTCAAGCCGCAGCAGCTCGGCGTAGATGGGCTCGGCGACGTCGAGTTCGCCCTGCCGATGGCGCACGATCGCGTATTGCAGCGCCTGGTCGGGCGTCATCGAAACGGCGGCGGGCTCGTCGGGCTGCGTCATGGCTGCGTCTCCCTGCGGTGGACGGAGGTCGAGAAAGGATGCCACGGCAACGACGACGACACGTCGACGCGCGCCGACGCCGTCTTCAGGCGGAACGGCTCGCCGCCGGCGCTGCTCAGCCGCGCTCGACCCGGTAGCGCTCGAACATCATGCCCGCGAACGGCGCGGACAGGGTCTGCGTCAGCTCGAAGCCGTTGGCAATGAAGACCGGCCGGCTGAACGGCGTGACCCAGGCGGCAAAGCGCTTGGCGCCCTGCACCTCGGCGCGCTCCAACGTGCGGCGCAGCATCTCGCCGCCGACGCCCTGCCGGCACAGCGCGGGCGTCACGTAGAGCGAATGCACCTCGCGCAACTCGCCTTCGCCGCCTGCGCCGCAAAAGCCGAGCACGCGCGCGTCGCCCGGCCGCTCGGCGATCCACGTCTGGGCGTTCGCCAACACGTAGTCGCGGAACCCGGGGCCGTCGTCCGCGAACGAGGCCCAGGCGCGCGCCTGCTCCTGCGTGTAGACGACCGGGCCCAGCCGCAACGCGCAGTCGCGGTACAGCGCGGCGAGCAGGAACACATCGGCGCCGGTCGCGCGTCGCCAGTCGAACGGAACGGGAGGCATCTGGGCTTGCATGTCGGTCAGCTGAAGAGACGGCGCGCGCCCGGCGAGCCTGCGGCCAGATCATGCGCCATCAACGCCTCGTACAGGCGCGTGAGTTCGGCGTGGATCGCGGAGAACGCGTGCAATGTGATCGCCTGGCCCTGGTCGTCGACGATCGCGGCATCGAGGTCGTCGGCCAGCTTGCGCGCCGCGCCATGCCAGGCCGCGAACGGCTCGACGAGCTCCTCGGTCTGCGCCACGTCCAGGCCCAGCATCAGCTCGCGCACCGCGGCGTGGCCGGGGTCGTCGGCGAGCGCGGCCTGGGCGTCGAAGCTGAGCACCAGCACCGGCGGCGCGCCTTCCTCGTGCGCGGGCAGCACCAGCCGGCCGGGCACGGCGCCGGGCACGAAGCCGTGGCGCTGGGCGACCTGCTGCAGGTAGCCGACCGACCAGGCCACCGAATTGGCGCGCAGCAGCGCCACCAGCTGCGCATCGTGCTGGCTCGCGAACGCGTCGAGCTCGCGCGCGCGTGCGACGGCCTCGAGCATGTCGGGCAGGTCGGTCGACGCGCCGATGGCCAGCGCGAAGGCCTCGAGCTTCTGCACGAACTCGGAGAACTCGATCTCGTTGAGCGCGCCGTTGCGGTTGGCCATCTGCACGCCGGCCTGGAACTCGCCGTAGCGCGCGTTCGCGGCGATGGTTTCCCATTCGCCGGTCTCGCTGTTGAGGCCCTCGATGAAGAAGGGCTTGGTGCCGGCGCGGTTGGCGCCGGGCAGGTGCGGCAGCACGCCCTCGCCGGCGATGGGCGCATCGACGCTCAGCGTGGCGATCGAGTCGATCAGCGCGTCCAGCCGCACCGAGCGGCGCGCCGGCGACAGGCGGCCGTCGACGCGTGCCGTCGTGCTCGCCGGCAAGTCGGCGTCGACCGGCGGCGAGACGTCGCCCATCGCGGGCTCGCGGCGCTCGCCGGGCTCGTCGCCGACGACCGCGTTGAGGCCGCCGCCGGGACGCGCGGCGATGCGGCGCGCTTTCCACCATCCCTGCGCGACGATGCCGGCCAGGACCAGCCCGGCCAGCACGATCAAGGCGGTGGTCAGGTTCAGCGGCATCGGCTTCAGGCCGCCTCGGCCATGGACAGCGCGGCCTCCATGTCGACCGCCACGATGCGCGAGACGCCCTGCTCCTGCATCGTCACGCCGATCAGCTGCTCGGCCATCTCCATCGCGATCTTGTTGTGCGAGATGAACAGGAACTGCGTGCCCTTGAACGACATCTCGTTGACCAGCTTGGCGTAGCGCTCGGTGTTGGCGTCGTCCAGCGGCGCGTCGACTTCGTCGAGCAGGCAGAACGGCGCCGGGTTCAGCATGAAGATGGCGAACACGAGCGCGATGGCCGTCAGCGCCTTCTCGCCGCCGGACAGCAGGTGGATGGTCGAGTTCTTCTTGCCGGGCGGCTGCGCCATCACCTGCACGCCGGCATCGAGGATCTCGTCGCCCGTCATCACCAGCCTGGCCTGGCCGCCGCCGAACAGGCTCGGGAACATGCGGCCGAACTGCTCGTTGACCAGGTTGAACGTCTTCATCAGCAGGTCGCGCGTCTCGAGGTCGATCTTGTGGATCGCGCCTTCGAGCGTGCGGATGGCGTCGTTCAGGTCGGCGGTCTGCGCGTCCAGGAAGGTCTTGCGCTCGCGCGCGGCGACCAGCTCGTCGAGCGCGGCCAGGTTGACGGCGCCCAGCGCGTTGATCTCGCGGCCGATGCGATCGATCTCGGTCTGCAGGCCGTGCAGCTTGACGCCGCCTTCCTCGATGCTCTTGCCCAGCGCCTCGAGGTCGATCTGCGCCGCGGTGAGCTGTTCGAGGTATTGCGCGCCGCCCAATTGCGCAGCCTGCTCCTCGAGCTGCAGCTTGGTGATGGCGTCGCGCAGCGGTTGCAGGCTGCGCTCGAATTCCAGCCGCTGCTCGTCGGCGCGGCGCAGCTGCATCGACAGGTCGTCGTACTCGGTGCGCACCGCGGCCAGCGCGGCCTCGCGTTCGGAGCGAACTTCCAGCGCTTCCTGCAAGCCGGTGCCCGCGGCCTGGTCGTTGAACGAATCGAGTTCCAGCGTCAGCTGCTCGCCGGCCTGGGTATTGGTCAGCACCTGCTGGTCGGCGGTCTCGATCGACCGCTGCAGCTCACCCTGGCGCGCCGACAGCGCGCGTGTGTGGAACTGCGCTTCCTGCGCGCGGCGCTCGAGCGCGCGCAGTTGCTCGCGCGCGTCGGACAGCTTGCGCTCGGCGGTGATCACGCCCTCCTCGAGATCGGCCTGGCGTTCCTGAGTCTCGGCCAGCTGCTGGTCGAGTTCCTCGAAGCGCGCCTCGCCGGTCATGCGGCGCTCGATCAGTCCTTCGTCCTGCGCGTCGATCTCGGCCAGCTCGTCTTCCAGCTGCGTGCGGCGCGTGGTGGCGGCCTCGGCCTGCGAGGACAGGCGCAGCAGCTCGACGTGCAGCTCGTGCGCGCGGGTCTGCGTCTCGGAGGCCTCGCGGCGCACCGATTGCAGGCGCTGCGCCGCGTCGGTGTACGAGGCCTCGAGGCGGACCAGCGCGGCGCGCGCCTCGTCGGTGAGCATCACCTGCGCCTTGGACTCGCGCTCCAGGTGCTCGATCTCCTGCGCGCGGCCCAGCATGCCGGCCTGCTCGGAGTCGGGCGCGTAGAACGACACGGCAAACTGCGAGACGGCGTGGCCGTCCTTGGTCATGATGACCTCGCCGTGCGTGAGCTGGCCGCGCTGCGCCAGCGCGTCGTCGATACCCGGTGCCGTATAGACGCCTTCTAGCCAGTCATTGAGCAGCGCCTGCAGGCCGGCGTCGTTCAGCTTGAGCAGGTCGGACAACCGCGGCAGCGTGCGGTGCGTGTTGGCAATGGCGCCCTGCGGCGGCGAATAGAACGCCAGCTTGGCCGGCGGCGCGTCGGCGGCGAAGGCGCGCACCATGTCCAGCCGTCCGACGGACAGCGCATTCAGGCGCTCGCGCAGCGCCGACTCCAGCGCCGTCTCCCAGCCGCCTTCGATGTGCACCTTGGTCCACAGTCCGGCCAGGCCATCCAGGCCGTGCCTGGCCAGCCAGGGCTTGAGCTTGCCCTCGGTCTGCACCTTTTCCTGCAGCGCGCGCAAGGCCTCGAGGCGCGCGGTGAGGTCGGCCTGGCGCGACTGGTCGCGGTTGAGCACGTCCTGCTGCGCGCGGCGCTGCTCGTCCAGCTCGGGGACTTGTTCGCTGACCTCGTGAAGACGTGCCTCGATCTCGCCCTTGGCCTCGTCGGCCTGGGCCGAGCGCTGCTTCAAGTCGGCCAGCTTGTTCAGGTCGGGCGTGACGAGCGTCTGGCGTTCGGCGGCCAGACGTTCGCGCCGGCCGCGCAGCGCACGCGCCTGCTCCTCGATGCTGCGGCTCTCGGCGGCCAGCACCTGGATCTGCTGCTGCACCTGCGTGACCTCGCCGCGCTGGCCGTTCGCGCGGCCTTGCGCCATGCGCACGGCTTCCTCGAAATCGGGCAGCCGCAGGCCTTCCTCTTCAGCTTGGGCGGCGAGCAGCTCGGCCTGCTCGGCGGCACCGGCGATCGCCTCGGCGTTCTGTTCCTGTTCCAGCCGCGCCTGTTCCTGGCGATCCAGCCACTGCGCGTTCTGCACCTTCAGCTCGGCCAACCGCGCCTCGGCGCGCTGGCGGCCTTCGACGACGTAGCGGATGCGTTCCTCGAGCCGGCTGACCTCCAGCTGCGCCTGCGCCAGCTCGCCCTGCGACGCGTGCAGGCGGTCGGACGACGCGTAGTGCGCGACGCGCACCTCTTCCAGCCGGGCCTCGACGTGGCGCAGGTCGGCCATGCGCGACTCGAGCCCGTTGGTGGCTTCCAGCACCGCGAGCCTGACGCGCTCGGCCTCGGTGGACGCATCGCGGTGCTTGAGGAACCACAGCTGGTGCAGCTTGGTGGTGCCGGCTTCCTGCAGCGCCTTGTACCTGGTGGCGACCTCGGCCTGGCGCTCGAGCTTGTCCAGGTTGGCGTTGAGCTCGCGCAGGATGTCGTCCACGCGCAGCAGGTTGTCGCGCGTGTCCTTGAGCCGGTTCTCGGTCTCGCGACGGCGTTCCTTGTACTTGGACACGCCGGCGGCTTCTTCGAGGAACAGCCGCAGTTCCTCCGGGCGCGATTCGATGATGCGCGAGATCGTGCCCTGGCCGATGATGGCGTAGGCGCGCGGCCCCAGGCCGGTGCCCAGGAACACGTCCTGCACGTCGCGCCGGCGCACCGGCTGGTTGTTGATGAAGTAGCTCGACGCGCCCTCGCGCGTGAGCACGCGCTTGACGGCGATCTCGGAGAACTGGTTCCACGGGCCGCCGGCGCGCGCGGACTCGTTGTTGAACACCAGCTCGACGCTGGCGCGCGCGGCCGGCTTGCGCGAGCCCGAGCCGTTGAAGATGACGTCCTGCATCGACTCGCCGCGCAGCTCGCTGGCCTTGCTCTCGCCCAGCACCCAGCGCACCGCATCCATGATGTTGGACTTGCCGCAGCCGTTGGGCCCGACGACGCCGACGCGTTGGCCGGGCAGCTGGAAGGTGGTCGGATCCGCGAAGGACTTGAACCCGGAAAGCTTGATCGAATTAAGCCGCATGAACGGTGGTGCGCCTGGGTGGGCACGTCGAGGAGCGGTTTCAGTCCGCGCGCCGGAACAGGCGTCCGACGGTCGTTTTGAGCTTCGCTAACGTGTTGATTTGATTGATTTTTTCCAGCAACCGCACGGTACCTGGGAGCGCCCTTGCGGAGACGGGAAAAGGCCCGGGATGATACCATCGCGCCCCTCGCGCATCGCCGACCGCAGCCCGGTGGCGACCCCCCTGAAAAACACGCATTGCCGCCCGGCAAGCCCCAAGGCACCCCATGGCCAAGAAATCCAACGCCCCCGCCGCGCAGGCGTCCGCCAAGCCGGCGAAGTCCGCCGTCAAGATCGGCGCGCGCGACATGCCGCCCAACCCGCCGACCGCGCCCAGCAAGGAGCTGCACGTGTTCGCGAACCCGTCGTCGGACCGCGACTACGTGATCCAGTTCCAGATCCCCGAGTTCACCTGCAACTGCCCGCTGACCGGCCAGCCCGACTTCGCGCACTTGACCATCGACATGATCTGCGACGAGCGGTGCATCGAGTTGAAGAGCCTGAAGATGTACATGTGGAGCTACCGCAACGAAGGCGCGTTCCACGAGAAGGTCACCAACACCATCCTGGACGACATCGTGGCGGCCACCGATCCGCGCTTCGTGCGCATCACCGCCAAGTGGTACGTGCGCGGCGGCATCTTCACCAACGTGGTGGTCGAGCATCGCAAGAAGGGCTGGAAGCCGGCGCCGCGCGTCGACCTGCCCGCCGTGGCCACGCTGGGGCAGGCCACCGGGCTTCTCTGAATCTCGCATGCCCAGGTTCCCCGACGACCCGGTCGTCATCCGCCAGTCGTACCAGAAGTACGACGTGTTCGTGCGCAAGAGCGAGATCGACGGCCACGGGGTGTTCGCGGCGGAGATGATCCCGCCGCGGCTCAAGATCGGCGAGATCCGCGGCGAGGCGATCAGTTGCGCCGAAGGACGGCGCCGGGCGGCGTCGCTGCGGCGGATCATGATCGTGGAGATCTCGCCGCGCACGGCCATCGACGCGTCGAGGTCGACCGATCCGATGCGCTTCACCAACCACTCGTGCCAGGCCAACGCCCGGCTGGCAATCGTCGCCGGGCGCATCGAGTTCTATGCGCTGCGCGCGATCGAGCCCGGCGAGGAAATCACGGTGAACTACGGCCAGACGCACCACGAGGGCAAGCTGCGCTGCCGCTGCGGGGCGGTGAACTGCATCGGCGCTTTGTAGCGCCTTTGCAGGCAAGTGGCCAGGCGAGGGGCCTGGCATCTCCTCGTCCGCGCCGACGCGCTCGCAACTGAAGCAGTGGCTATCGCGGACGAGGCGATGCCAGACCTCTTCGGTGGCCCTCCGGGTTCGCCCACAGGAGATGAGCCGGCTTGACCGGCCGTTGGCGCGAAGCGCTCAGAGCGGCAGCTTCGCGATCGCGCGCAGCTGCTTGGCCAGCCTCTTCTTGTCGATGCTGCTGCTCGCCTGGGCCAGCAGCAGCGTGTGCAGCTCGGGGATGGTGCCCGCGCGCGGGGCCGCGCGCATGAGGATCTCGGGGGCCATCTCGCCGAAGTGCGCGGACAGCACCTTGACCACGCGGCGCAGCGCTTCGGCCGGGATGCCGACGCCGTCGCCGGCCAGCGGCAGTTCCAGGTCGGGCTGGCCGAGCTCGGCGGCGCCGTCGGGCAGCATGCGCTCGAGCACCGACATCGGCTGCGTGACCGGGCCGCTGATGATGATGCCTCCGCGCTCGATGACCGGTTCCTCGCGCGGAAAGGTCATCAACCCGGGCAACGTGGCACTGGGCGGCGGCGCGCGACGCGCGAACGGCACCGGGGCAGGCTCGGCGGCGGCGCTGTCGGCGGCCGCACTCAGGGCTGCCGTGGCGGCGGCCGCGGCCGACACCACCGAGGCACGGCGATCACGTTCGGCCTGGCCATTGCGGCCGGTGAAGCCGTGGTCGTTGGGAATCAGGTCGGACGCCAGCTCGCTGTCGGGACGATCGCCCGGGCTCGCAGCCGCCGGGCTGCCGTGCGCCCACGGGTCGTGCGAGGGCATTGACAGAACGCTCTCGGGGATGGCGATCGTGAGCGTGGGGACGCTGGCGGCGGAGTGGCCGCTGGGCGCCGTGCGGCCCGAGCGCCCCTGGGCATCGGCGCCCACCAGTCGCAGCGGTGCTTCGCCCAGCATCGGCGCGATGGTGGCGGCAGCCGCTGCGGCGGTATTCGAATCGAGCGTCACGACCCGCGTGCCGTGCTCGGGCACGCGCAGGACGGTGGCGTCGCGCAAGGCGTCGCGGAACTCGGCCGCGGTGGCGAAACGCTGGCTCGGGTCGAGCCGCAGCGCGCGCGCGACGACCGCATCGAACACCGGCGGCCGTTGTGCCTCGGCGATGGTGCTGGGCAGGCGCAGCGTGCCGACCAGCGAATCGGTGGCGTTGTCGGCCAGCGCGCCGCTGTAGGGCTCGCGCCCGACCAGCATGCGGTACAGGATGGCGCCTGCGGCGTAGATGTCGACGCGGTGGTCGATCAGGCGCCCCGACTGGTACTCCGGCGCGACGCCGGCCATCGCGCCGGAGCGGCCTTCGGCGCGCGCGACGCCGAAGTCGGTCAGCTTGACCAGCCCGGCACTGGTGATCAGCACATTGGTGAGCTTGACGTCGCCATGGCGCACGCCGGCCAGGTGCGCGCTCTCGATCGCCTCGAGCAGCTGGTCCATCACCTGCAGCAAGGCAGCCTGCGGCGGCAGCGGCGTGACGGACAGCCATTGCGCCAGGTTCAGCCCGGCGACGTGCTCCATCGCGATGTAGGCGCGGCCGTCGGCCTCGTCGATCTGGTGAATGCTGACGATGCCCGGATGGTTGACGCGCGAGATGGCCTGCGCCTGTTCGCCCAGCCGGCCGGCGAAAGCGCGCGCGGCGCGGGCGTCGACGGGCAGGTTCAGGTGCAGCGACTTGACCGCCACGACGCGTTGCAGCGAGGGGTCGAACGCCTTGTAGACGACGCCGCTCATGCCTTGGCCGATGACTCCGGTGATCCGGTACTTGCCTATCTTTTCAGGCGCGTTCATCACGATCGTCATGGTGTCCTCTCCATCTCGTCCCGGAATCCGGGTCCACCGCTCGTCCAGGCCGGGGCGCGGATGAGCAGGCCCCGGGGCTGCCGAATCCAGGAGACTCGGTGGGAATGCTTTTGTCCACCCATTGTCTCACGCGTCCCTCATGTTGCACTGCGACACATCATTTGCCGAGCCGTCTGGTCATCGCATCGACGCTGGCGCGCCCCGGCTGAGCCCGCGGCGGCGAAAGATCGACAACTTGTTTCAGTGGCAGCACCCGGGGCCGGTCAATGGACTTCCCCGCCGCGCATGCGTTGCACCCTGTGTCCTCGCCGGGAGACATCGGCGCGGCCGCCGCTGGTCGCTTTCGCCGGATTGCGGCGGACTTTCGACTGCCAGCGGCGAAACAATTGCTGACACGGCTTGCACCGCATTACCGGGATCTTCCACGTCGAACCGCCGTTGGCGATGCCGATGACGCTGGCCGCCGCAACCGCGTCGCGACCCACGCGCTCACCCCCTCGTTCGGCTGACCACCGATCCGCGCGCCAACCTGGGCACGCCGGATGCCGCGCCATGTGCTGGCCGCACCCGCGTCACCGCTGTCGACACATACCCCAGAGGAGTCCGTCATGAACCGCTCGATCTCGTTGTCCCTGACCCTTGCGGTCGCCCTGGCCTCGCAGGTCGCGCTCGGCGGCTGCAGCAAGAAGGAAGACGTCTCCACCACCCCGACGACCGATAGCGCTGCCAGCGCGCCCGACATGAACGCCTCCAGCCCGGCCATGACGTCCGCCTCGGCGCCGATGGACAGCATCAGCAGCGCCAGCGCGGTGGCCGGCTCCGATTCGGCCAGCGTGGCCGCGATGGCGGCGAGCGACGCCTCGTCGGCCGCCAGCCGCTGAACTCCTCGCTCCCACGCAAAAGGCCGCCCACCAGGCGGCCTTCTTGTTGGACGATCGGGCGCCTACTGCAGCGTTGGCGTGACGCCTTCCCACTGGCCGTTCGGGCCCGGCACCCACATCTCGGTCGGCCGCTGGGTCTTCCTGCCCGGCGGCGTGGGAGTCGAGGGCCAGTTCAGGTCCTCGACGAACGAGCAACGTTGCGCCAACCCCTTCGAAACGGGCGGACGGACGGCGGTACGGTTTGCGGCAAGCGAGTTCATGGCGGCGGCTCCAGATGCGCCGGCGACCCCATGTCGCCGATCCTGCCCGGGCCGCCACCTCCTGCGGCGACCCGTGGTGCGAAGAACGGGCAAGCCGGAGTCCCGTCGCTCGTGTCGAGAACGCACCGTCAGAACGACTTCGTCACGCTCGCGTAGACCGTGCGGCGCGGCCCGTACTGCGGTGCACCGACGCCGATGCCGGTGCCGTCGCGCAGCTCGTAGGCCTTGTCGAACACGTTGAGCACCGACAGCCGGCCATCCACCTTGCCCAGCCAGCCGCCGAAGTCGAACGCCTGAGCCAGCGACGCGTTGACCTGCGTGTAGCTGGGCAGGTGCGCGCTGTTGGCAAAGCCGCTGCGCAGGCCGCTGCCGAACAGCGCGTCGGCGCCCAGCGTCGTCTGCGTCGCGAAGCGGTACGACACGCCGGCCGAGGCCGTCACCAGCTGGTCGTGGTCGAGGTGCACCCAGTGCGACGCGATGTAGGTGATCTCGTCGGGATCGAAGTTGAACTGGCCGGTGACGATGTCCTTGCCCTCGGCCTTGGAGAACGCCAGGTTGGCGTAGCTGGTGAACGCGTCGCGCTTGTAGTTGGCCGTGAACTCCAGCCCGCGCACGCGGCCCTTGGCATAGTTGAACGCCGAGTAGATCAGCGCGTTGCCGAACTGGCCCTCGTCCTGCAGGTTGCGCACCTGGCGGTCGTAGGCGTCGATGCCCAGCGACAGGTTGGACGTCGCGTCCCAGGCCAGGCCCGCATCGAAGTAGTTCGAGCGCTCCGACTTCACCGCCGTGTCCGCGTCCGACGGCAGCGCGTTGGTGGTGCCGGCGAACTTGGCCACCGAGGTGGTGTCGATCTTCTCGGTGGGCGGCGGCGTGAAGTAGCGCGCGAAGCCGGCGTGCAGGCGCAGCGTCGAGCTGGCGTCGAACACCACGCCCACGCGCGGGCTCAGCTGGTGCTCATCGACCACCGTGTCGACGCTGTCGTAGCGCGCGCCGTAGTTGACGGTCAACCCCTTGACCGGCTGCCACTCGTCCTGCAGGTACACGCCCCACAGGTTGCCGTTGATGCGGGTGTCGTCGGCGATGGAGATCGGCGTGGTGCTGGTCTGGTTGCCGTCGGCATCCGCCGTGAACACCTGCGACAGGTTGTCGACGTCGAACTTCTCGTGCTGGAAGAACAGGCCGCCGCGCAGCGTGTGCGTGCTGCCCAGCGACATGCTCGAGTCCAGCTGCACGCCATCGGCGGTGTTCTTGCGCATCACGTCGGCGGCGATGCCGTCGAACACGAGGTCGCCGACCGGATCGGGCGAGTAGCGCACGTCGGTCTCGCGATGGAAGTACGAGAGCTGGTAGTCGATGGCACTGCCCAGGTGGCCTTGGTACGACAGCACCTCGAAGCTGTTGCGCTCGCGCTGGCGCGCGTCCAGCGTCGCGGAGTCCACGGCCGGATCGCCCGCCAACTGGTATTGCGGCGCCTGGCCGGGCACGTCGGGAATCTCGAAGTGGTTGTCGGACACACCGAACATGAAGTTCAGGCGGCTGTCGTCGCCCAGCAGGTACGACACGGTGCCGAAGCCCTTGGTCTGCTGAGTCTGGTCGTGCAGCGCGGTGCGCGACGAAGTCGGGTTCTCGATGCCCATGCCGTCGTGCAGCAGCGAGCCGGTGAGGTAGTAGCTGATCGGCCCGTGCGAGCCGGCGATCTCGCCGCTTTCCTCGTTGTGGCCGTTGCTGCCGCCGGTGTAGCTGACGCTGCCGTTGGTGCCCTCGGCCTGGGCCTTGGTCCGGATGTCGACCACCGCCGCGGTGCGATAACCGTACTGCGCCGGCAGCGCGCCGGTCAGCACGTTGATGTTGTCGGCAAAGCGCGTCTCCAGCGATTGCCCGAAGCCGCTGATGGCCTCGGGGATCACGACGCCGTCGATGCGGTACTGCACGTTGGCATGGTCGCCGCGCACGTGCAGCTGGCCGTACGAGTCCTGCACGACGCCGGGCGCCTGCAGCACGACCTGGTTCAGCGGCGTGGCCTCGCCCAGCGGCAAGGCGCCGATGTCGGCCTCGCCGAACTTGTAGATGTTGCTGCCGGTGTCGGGCGACAGGCCGTTGCGGGCGGCGTCGAGCTTCTGGCGCACGGCGTCGACGACGACCGTCTGCACGGGCGCCGCCGCGGCGGCGACCAAGGTCTTCGCAAACGGCGGAGCAGACGCCGCGATAGCGGCCGCGGGCGGCGCGGCGTCCTGGGCGAAGGCGGCAAGAGAAACGGACAGGGGTGCGGAAAGAACGAGCGCGCGCGCCACGTTCCGGTGCTTGGAACCGAACATGAGAAATCCTCTGAAGACGAATGCAGGTGCCCGCGCGGCCGCGCGAGAGCGGGCCCGCGCGCGGGTCAGCGAACTGGAATGAGCGTCAGAGGAAGACTGGCGGTCCGCGGCTGCGCGCGGTGGGCGCGTCGGCGGCGATGAACGCCGGCGCCTCGTTGGCCGGCACCGCGAAGCTGAAGCTCAGCAACGCGGGCGGCACCACGTGCGCGGTCGCCACGCCGGCCAGGTGCGCGAAGGCCAGGCAGGCCTCGCACTGCAGGTCGCCGGCCTGGTGGCCGGACGGCTGCGTGCCGCCGGCCGAACGCGCCAGGGCCTCGGCCAGATGGCCCAGCTCGTGCGTGACCGCGCCCTGCTGCGACAGCAGCAACACGAACGGCAGCAGGAGGGTGAGCAACAGCTTGCGCATGGATCGTCGATTATGGCGCGCAGCACCTGAGCCGCGACTGTCGAAGGACATTGCCGAGCCGTCGTTCCGTGAACCCGGCACGACATGGCCGCGCGGCGGAGAATGCCCGCATGCCTGATGCAGCCGACTCCACCGATGCCCGCGCGGCTGCGGCGCGCCGCTGGACGCTCGTCAGCGCGGTGCTGGGCTCGAGCATGGCGTTCATGGACGGCACCGTGGTCAACGTCGCCCTGCCCGCGATCCAGCGCAGCCTGGACGCCAGCGGCGCCGGCGCGCAATGGATCATCGAGGCCTATGCCCTGTTCCTGGCCGCGCTGCTGCTGGTGGGCGGCGCGCTCGGCGACCGCTTCGGCCGCAAGCGCGTGTTCCTCGTCGGCGTGGCCGTGTTCACCGCGACCTCGGCGTCCTGCGCCGCGGCACAGGACACGAACCAGTTGATCGCGGCGCGCGCGCTGCAAGGCATCGGCGCCGCGCTGCTGGTGCCCGGAAGCCTCGCGCTGCTGGGTGCCAATTTCCCCGAAGCGGAACGCGGCCGCGCGATCGGCACGTGGTCGGCTTTCAGCGGCATCACGGCCGCGATCGGGCCTGTCGTCGGCGGCTTCCTGGTCGACCACTTCTCGTGGCGCTGGGCGTTCCTGCTCAACGTACCGATCGGCATCACGCTGCTTCTCGCATGCGTGGCCAAGGTGCCCGAAAGCCGCGGCGACGCGATCGAAGGCCCGATCGACGTCGCCGGGGCCACCACCGCGACGCTGGGCCTGGCCGGCGTCGTGTTCGCGCTGATCGAGGCACCAACGCGTGGGTGGATGTCGGCGCCGGTGGCCGTCGCCGGGCTGCAGGGCGTGGTCGGGCTCGCCGCCTTCGTCGCCTGCGGGTCGCGCCTGCGTCATCCGATGCTTCCGATGAGCCTGTTTCGCAACCGCGACTTCGCCGGCGCCAACCTGCTGACGCTGCTGCTGTACGCGGCGCTGGGCGGCGGCCTGTACTTCGTACCGCTCAACCTGATCCAGGTGCAGGGCTACGCCGCGACGCAGGCGGGCGCGGCGCTGCTGCCGTTCGTCGCGATCATGTTCACGCTGTCGCGCTGGGCCGGCTCGCTGGTGGACGTGGTGGGCGCGAAGATCCCGCTGGTCGCCGGACCGGCCGTCGCGGCCACCGGCTTCCTGCTGTTTGCCAGAACCGGCATCGGCGGCAGCTACTGGACAACGTTCTTTCCCGCGGTCTGCGTGCTGGGCCTGGGCATGACGATCACCATCGCCCCGCTCACCACCACCGTGATGAATGCGCTGGGCCAGGCGCTGGCCGGCACGGCCTCGGGGGTCAACAACGCGGTGTCGCGCGCCGCCGGCCTGCTGGCGATCGCCGCGCTCGGCGCGGTGCTGGCGGCGGTGTTCGACGCACGCCTTCACGACGCGCTGGCCCACGCGAACCTGCCCAGCGGCATAGCCGACATGGTGTTCGCGCAGCGCCGCAAGCTGGCCGCGATCGTGCCGCCGGCCGATGCCGCATCGGCCGTCGCCACGCAAGTTCGCGGTCTCGTCGGCAGCGCCTTCGTCGCCGGCTTTCGCGCCGCGATGTTGACCAGTGCGGGGTTGGCGCTGGCGAGCGCGTTCAGCGCGTGGTGGTTGATCACTGGGCGTCAGGCTTCGTCCCATTCATCGCGATGAGCCAAGACCAAGACTGCTTCGAGGTGCTGCTGTTGCCGCATGGGCAGCGCTTTGCGGCACGGTCCGACGAGTCGCTGTTGAAGGCCGGGTTGAGAGCGATGGCACCGATGCGTTCGTCTTGTCGCAATGGGACATGCCGGACTTGTCTTTGCCGTCTTCAGAGCGGCTCGATCGCGTATGAGATTGAATGGCCTGGGTTGACGCGTGAGGAGAAGGCCGAGGGGCTTGTGTTGCCGTGCGTGGCTCGTCCTCTCTCCGATGTCGTCTTGCTGTCCGAGAGTTGATGGCGTTGTCCCTGGGTCGGCTGCCAACAGTCGCTGGGGAAGGTCACAGTTTTTTTGTAGGGGCTAGGCGCGCGTCTCGGCCCGACCACCGACCACACCCGCAACGCAAACTCAAATCGGCCGAACAAACAACCCGACAGTCAACGCCACACCGAGACACACGATCGCCACACGCAACGCCCGCTCGTTCACGCGCTTCAACGCCCAAGTCCCCGCAAGACCGCCAACGATTGCGCCACCACCCAGCACCACCGCTTGCAACCAGTGCACCTGCGGCGAGGCCACGAACAGCACGACCGCCGCCGCGTTCATCACCGACGCCAGCGCGTTCTTCGTCGCCCCCGCATTGCGCGTCGGCAACCCCGCCAGGGTCAGCGCCGCCAACATCAGGAAGCCGATGCCGCCGCCGAAGTAGCCGCCGTAGATGCCGATGAGGAACTGCGCGACGGCCGCCGTGCGCGGCCCGATGTGGGCCGCACCTTCGAGCGGATTGCGTCGGAAGCTGCCCCACGCGAACACGCCGGTGGCGAACAGGACGAGCCAGGGCACGAGACGCGCGAAGACGGTCGGCGGCGTGTTCAGGAGCAGCAGTCCGCCCAGCGCGCCGCCGATCAGGCTGAGGACGAACAAGGCGCGGAACGACAGCCGGCCGACGCCCGACACCAGGCTGCGGCCTGCGAATCCGGAGGTGACCTGGCCAGGAAACAGCGCCACCGTCGACGTGATGTTGGCCGCCAGCGGCGACATGCCCGACACGATCAGCGCCGGCAAGGTGATGAACGAGCCGCCGCCGGCGAGCGTGTTCTGCAGGCCGGCCCAGAGGCCGGCAACGAGGAGGAGGACGAGCAGCATGCGCCAGCGTACCGCGCCGGCGATGTCCTGCGTCGGCACGGGACGATCGTCGCCGCAAGTCCTCACGCGGACCTCGGCTTCCCGCACCGCATAGAGTCGGCCGACACCCACGGTTCAAGAAAGCGCGCCATGACACTTCAACGACGCAAGCTGGGCAGCCAGGGCCTGGAAGTTTCGGCCATCGGGCTGGGCTGCATGGGCATGAGCCAGTCCTACGGCCCGGCCGACGAGACCGAGGCGATCGCCACGCTGCACCGCGCCATCGAGCTCGGCTGCGACTTCCTGGACACCGCCGAGGTCTACGGCCCGCTGACCAACGAGGCGCTGCTGGGCAAGGCGCTCAAGGGCCGTCGGCGCGAGGTGACGATCGCGACGAAGTTCGCGTGGCGCTTCGAGGACGGCAAGCAGATCCCCGGTGCGCGCGCGAGCAGCCCGGAGCTGATCCGTGCAGCCGTCGAGGGCTCGCTGCGGCGGCTGGGCACCGACCACATCGACCTGCTGTACCAGCACCGTATCGATCCGAAGGTGCCGATCGAAGAGATCGCCGGCACCGTCGGCGAGCTGGTGCGTGAAGGCAAGGTGCGCTTCTTCGGGCTGTCCGAGGCCGGCGTCGCCAACATCCGCCGCGCACACGCCGTGCACCCGGTCACCGCGGTGCAGAGCGAATATTCGCTGTGGGAGCGCAACCTCGAAGCCGATGTCATCCCGGCGCTGCGCGAGCTGGGCATCGGCCTGGTGCCGTTCAGCCCGCTCGGGCGCGGCTTTCTCACCGGCCAGGTCAAGCGCGCGGAAGACCTGCCTGCCGACGACTTCCGCCATGACGACCCGCGCTACCAGGGCGCCAACTTCGACGCCAACGTGGCCGCGGCCGCCAAGGTGCGCGAGATCGCCGAGGCCCTGGGCGCGACCGCGGGCCAGGTGGCGCTGGCCTGGGTGCTCGCCCGGGGCGACGATGTGGTGCCGATCCCTGGCACCAAGCGGCGCAAGTACCTGGAGGAAAACGTCGCGGCCGCGTCGTTGACGCTGAGCCCGTCGGTGCTCGCGGCGCTCGGCGAAGCGCTGGCGCCGGGCAAGATCAGCGGGCCGCGTTACTCGCCCGAGCGCATGGCCACCGTGGATCGCTGAGCAGCAGCGTCAGAGCGAGAAGCGATACGTCACCCCGGCCAGCCACGTGCGGGTGACGGTGGTCGCATCGAAGCTGCGCTGGTAGCCGATGTCCAGGTCGAGCCCCGGCCGCGCCGTCCAGATCGCACCGGCCAGCAGCGAGCCGGGCCAGGCGCTGCGCCGCGGGCTGGGATCCTGGTCGATGTCGCCGTCCACGGTCAGGATCAGGTGTTCGTTGATGGTCTGCATCACCGCCGCCGACAGGTGTCCCAGCACGCGGCGCGCCGGCGAAGCGGGCGCGGGCGGCACGTAGGTGGCGCCGACGTTCGCATGCACGGTGGTCGGCGTGTCGTCCCAGGTGGCCACCAGCAGCGCGTGCTCCGAGTAGTCGCCGCGCGGCAGGCCCAGCTCGTGCTGGCTGGTCGGGGCCAGGACGCCGGCGCGGACCGCGAGCGACAACGGGTCGCTGCCCCAGAAGCGCCACTTGGCGTCGAAGTTGGTGTCGCCCAGCCCCGAGGCCTTCCCATCCGGCCCGCGCTGCCACAGCAAGGAGGGTTGCACGATGGCGTCGATGGTGGTCGCCAGGCCCACGGACACCTGCGGCTGGTAGGTCGTCAGCGTCGCGCCGTCGGTGCTCGCGCGCGAGAACCCGTTCTCGATCTCGATGTTGGCGGTGCCCTGCGTGCCGGTGTCCTCGGTCTGCAGCGGATGCGCGGCGAAGGCGGACGGCGCGGCGCAGGCCAGGGCGAAGGAAAGGATCAACGAGAGGATGCGAACGGCCAAGAGACGACTTTCGAAGAAATGCACCGGACGGTGAAGACGACGCGAGCGAGCTTGCCGGATCATGGTGACAAGCGCGTGTCGAGTGTCACGCGCCCGAAACGCGATCGCGCGACACTCCCCGTATGACGACAATCGCCCGATGCTGGCTGACGCTGGCCCTCTGCCTGAGCGGCGCCGCTGCACGCGCACTCGAACCCTTGCATGGTGCCGGCGCGACCTTCCCCGCACCCGTCTACGAAGCCTGGGCCGACGCCTATGCGCACGCGGCCGGCGTGCCGGTTCGCTACGACGCGATCGGCTCCGGCCTGGGCATCGAGCTGGCGACCAAGCGCCAGGTCGACTTCGGCGCCACGGACGCGCCGCTGGCCGCCGACCGCCTGGCCGCCGCCGGCCTGCAGCAGTTTCCCGCAGTCATCGGCGCCGTCGTGCCGGTGGTCAACATCAGCGGCATCGCGCCCGGCAAGCTGGTGCTGGACGCCGCGGTGCTCAGCGCGATCTACCGCGGCCGCATCGTCAACTGGCGCGATCCCGCCATCGCCGCGCTCAACCCGGCGCTGATGCTGCCGGACGCCAACATCACCGTGGTCCATCGCGCCGACGCCTCGGGCTCGACCTGGCTGTGGAGCCGCTGGTTGTCCGCCTCCGACACGGCCTGGCGCGACGAGATGGGCGTGGGCACCACGCTCGCCTGGCGCGTCGGCACCGAGGGCCTGGGCAACGAAGGCGTCGCCTCGCTGGTGCAGCGCACGCGCGCCGCGATCGGCTACGTGGCCTACGCCTATGCGCGCGAGCATCACCTGAGCGACGTCGCCCTGCCCTCGCGCGACGGCGCAGTCGTGCGCGCAAACCGCGCGAGCTTCGAGGCCGCGGTGGGCGCGGCGCATTGGCGCACGGTGGCGGACCTGGAGCAGGATCTGGTGAACGAACCGGGCGCCGGCTGCTGGCCCATCGTCGGCGCCAGCTTCGTGCTGGTGTCCACCGGCGGCGACGAGGCGCACGGCACGCGCCGCGTCGGCCTGTTCTTCGACTGGGCGCTGGGCGCGGGCGCGGGCATCGCGAACGACCTCGGCTACGTGGCGCTGCCGACTGCCGCGGCGGCGCTGGTGCGCAGCCAGGTGCTCAAGCCGTAGCCGGCTTGGCGAGCCCCAGCTCCGCGATCATCTGGTCGCGCATGACGAACTTCTGCGCCTTGCCGGTGACCGTCATCGGCAGCTCCTGCACGAAGCGCACGTAGCGCGGCACCTTGTAGTGCGCGATCTGGTCGCGGCAGAACTCGCGGATCTCGTCCTCGGTGGACGCCTCGCCCGGCTTGAGCACCACCCATGCGCATACCTCCTCGCCGTACCGCGCATCGGGCACGCCGAACACCTGCACCGACTGCACCTTCGGGTGGCGAAACAGGAACTCCTCGACCTCGCGCGGGTAGACGTTCTCGCCGCCGCGGATCAGCATGTCCTTCACGCGGCCGACGATGTTGCAATACCCTTGATCGTCGATCGTGGCCAGGTCGCCGGTGTGCATCCAGCCGCCTTTGACCACCTGGCGCGTGCGTTCCTCGTCACCCCAGTAGCCCAGCATCACCGAATAGCCGCGGGTGCACAGCTCGCCCTTCTCGCCCACCGGCACGGTATTGCCGTCGCCATCGATGACCTTGCATTCAAGGTGCGGCTGCACGCGGCCCACGGTCGTCGTGCGGCGATCGAGCGGGTCGCTGGTGGAACTCTGGAACGACACCGGCGATGTCTCGGTCATGCCGTAGGCGATGGTCACCTCGCGCATGTGCATGCGCGCGACCACCTGCTTCATCGTCTCGATGGGGCACGGCGAGCCCGCCATGATGCCGGTGCGCAGCGACGACAGGTCGAACTCGTCGAAGCGCGAGTGGCCCAGTTCGGCGATGAACATCGTGGGCACGCCATGCAGCGCGGTGCAACGCTCCTGGGCGACGGCGGCGAGCGCCGCGACCGGGTCGAACGCCTCGCCCGGGAACACCATCGCCGCGCCTGTGGAAACCGCGGCCAGCACCGCCAGCACCATGCCGAAGCAGTGGTACAGCGGCACCGGGATGCACAGCGAGTCGTGCTCCGAGAAGTCCATCGCCATCGCGATGAAGCGGCCGTTGTTGACGACGTTGCAGTGCGTCAGCGTGGCGCCCTTGGGGTTGCCGGTGGTGCCGCTGGTGAACTGGATGTTGATTGCTTCCTCGCTGAGGCAGTCGGCGAAAGGCAGCGGCTCGGCGCGGCCGCGCTCGAGCACGTCGGCGTAGTTGAGCATGCCCGGCGTGCGCGCGTCGCCCATGCGGACGATGAACTCGAGCGCCGGCAGCTCGGGCCGCACCTTCTGCAGCATCTCCAGATACATCGAGGTCTTCAGCTGCTCGGCCGAGACGACGGCGCGGCAGCCCGACACCTGCAGCGCATAGCCAAGCTCGGTCAGTCGGTACGCCGGATTGATGTTGACCAGGATCAGGCCCATGCGCGCGGTGGCGAACTGGGTCACCAGCCACTCGGCGCGGTTGGGCGACCAGATGCCCACGCGGTCGCCCTTGGCCAGGCCCAACCCGGCCAGGCCCGCGCCGAAGGCGTCGACCTCGGCCAGGAGCTCGCGCCAGGTCCAGCGCACGCCCTGCTCGCGGAACACGGCCGCCAGGCGATCGGGATAGCACTTGGCCGTGTCGGCCAGCAGCCCGTAGATGGTCGCGTTGGACAACGGGATGTCGGTCCACCCCGCCACGTGCGACAGGCCCTCGATCGGCAACTGCGGCGTGCCGGCGGTCGTTGCTGCGCTCATCGCTGCCTCCATCTCGTTGTGCCGCGCCGCCGAGTTGAAACGGCGCGTCGACCAGAAGATTAGACCAGCTTCATGAACCGCGGCTTGCCCGGACAAGACCGCATGTTGCGGGTGTGTCGGGAGGTTGGAAAGGCGCGGAACCGCAGCGCTCAATCCGGCAGCCTGAACAGCCGCCGGCTGTTGGCCGCGGCCTGCGCGGACAGCGCGGCCGCGTCCAGGCCCTTCAGGTCGGCCACCGCCTGCGCGACGAACGGCAGCAGCGCGGGCTCGTTGTACGGCCGCGTCTTGCCGGCGTTCTTGGGCCGCAGGTAGGGCGCGTCGGTCTCCAGGTGCAGCCGGTCTGTCGGAACGATGCGCAGCGCGTCGCGCAGGGCCGTGCCGCGCGCGGCGTCGGTCACCCAGCCGGTGATGCCGATGTCCAGGCCCAGCGCGAGAAAGGCTTCGGCCTCGGCGGCGTCGCCGGTGAAGCAGTGGACGACGCCGTGCGCACCCGCCGCGGCGGCGTCGCGCAGCATCGCGCGGAAGTCGTCGAAGGCGTCGCGGCAATGCAGGAACAGCGGCTTGTCCAAGCGCACGGCCGCGGCGATCTGCGCCTCGAACGCGCTGCGCTGCGCATCCTTGGGCGAGAACATGCGGTTGTAGTCGAGGCCGCATTCGCCGACCGCCACCACGCGCGCGTCATCCCACAACGGCGCGAACTGCGTGGGCGATTGCGGCGTCCACTGCGACGCGTCGTGCGGATGCGTGCCCGCGGTCGCCCACACGCGCGCATGCTCGCGCGCGAACGCCAGCGCGAGCTCGCTGGCGCGCAGCGACGTGCCCGTCGCGAGGATGTGGGTGACGCCGGCGGCCGCGGCGCGCGCGAGCAGCTCGGCGTGGAGTCCCTTCAATTGGGACGAGTGGAAATTGACTCCGATGTCGACGAGGCTCATGCCCCGCATTGTCTCAGCGCAGGTACTTCGGCAGCTCGCTCTTGAACTTGGCCAGCGACAAGGGCTTGGTCCAGTACGCCTCGGCCCCGCGCGCGATCGCTTCTGTCACCTGCGCCGGCATCGCGTCGGCCGACAACGCCACCACGCGCAAGCCGCTGGTGGCCGGGTCGGCGCGCAGATGGTCGAGCACGGACAGGCCGCTCATGTCGGGCAGCTGCATGTCCAGCAGGATCAGGTTGGGCATCCACTGCCGCGCCAGCGCGAGGCCGGACGCCCCATCGCGCGCCACCATGAGCTGCACGTCGGCGCTCAGCGCCACGTACTGCTCCATCAGCAGCACGTTGACGGGATCGTCTTCGATGTACAGCACGACGCCCGCGGTGCCGGCCAGCCCCAGGCCGAACGTCGTGGTCGCCTCGAAGTCGGCGTGCTCCTCGCCCTCGACCAGATCGCGGTTGACGCGGATCGTCACCGTCGTGCCCTGCCCCGGCGCGCTGGCGACGTCCAGCGAGCCGCCCTGGCGTTCGGCCAGGTGGCGGCTGATCACCAGGCCGAGGCCGGCGCCCTCGGTGGCGCTCGGCTCGTCGCCAACGCGGCGAAACGGCACGAACAGGTCGCGCTGCTGCTGCGGCGTCATGCCCGCGCCCTCGTCGCGCACCGTCAGCACGGCCTGCGCCGGCGTGAGCGAGAAGCCGATGAACACCGTGCCGCCGGGGCGGTTGTACTTGATCGCGTTGGACAGGATGTTGACGAACACCTGCTTCAGTCGCACGGGGTCGGCGACGACGAACAGATGCGACGGCGGCTCGTCCAGGTCGATCTCGATGCCTCGTGCCGCGCGCGCCGTCTCGAGCAGGTCGATGGCGTTGCGCAGCACCGGCGCGAGGCGCACGCTGCTCAGCGCGATGCTCATCTCGCCGACCTCCAGGCGCGCGACGTCCAGCAGGTCGTTGACCAGCCGCAGCAGGTACTGGCCGCCGTCGACGACACGGTTCAGGCGCGCCATCTGCGTCGGGCTGAGCCGCTCCACCGGGTCGGTGCGCATCAGGTCTGAGAAGCCGATGACCGCGTTCAGCGGCGTGCGCAACTCGTGGCTGACGCGCGACAGGAACTCGCGCTTGGCCTGGTAGGTGCGCTGGGCGGCGCCTTCCTCCAGCATCGCGTTCTGCGCGTCGACCTCGTCGGTGACGTCGCGCAGCAGCCCCACCAGGTTGGTCGCCACGCGGCCTTCGGCCATGAACGAGCGCGCGTCGACCTCCAGGTGGCGCACGCGCCCGGATGGCAACGCGACCCGAAAACGCTGCACCACTGGCGTGCCGACGGTCATCGCGCGCAACGAACCCTGTTTCAGGGTCGCGCGGTCGTCCGGATGCACGCGTTGCCGCAGCACGCGCGCGGCGTAGACATTGCCCGGCGCGGGCGGCAGCTCGTAGATCGCGATGGCGCGCGGGTCGAGCAACACGCTGTCGTCGCGTCCGCGCCATTCGATCAGACCCAGCTGACCGGCCTCGGCGGCGAGCGCCCAGCGCGCGTTGCCTTCCTCGACCTCCTGCTGCGAGCGCGCCAGCCGCGTCCACATCATCCGCGCGAACAGCAGGCCGCTGATGATCAGCGCCAGCGCCAGCCCCGCCGTAGCCATCAGAAGCAGTCCCTGCACCCAGCGCGCGGCCGTGCCCAGTTGGCGAGAAAAACGCAGCTCATCTTCGTTGAGCTGGTCATCGAGATGATCGATCGCGACATCGAACGCGGCACGCCGGCCATCGAGGTTGCCGGCGGCCTGCGCCGCGTGGACCTGCTCGCCGAGCTCCTTCAGCGCCAACACCCTGGCGTCCGCCGCGGCCCAGGTATCGATCGCGTCGGCCACCAGCGGAACATGGCGGAACAGACGGTAGAAGGCGATCAGCGCGTCGAGGTCGGCCGCATCGTTGCCGCCCTGCAGCAGGCCGCGCCGGACCACGGCGTAGTCGGGCCGCGACTTTTCCAGCTCCAGTTGCGCGGCGCGGTCGCCCAGCGGCACCGCCAACGCATCGAGATAGCGCTGGTAGTCGGCCTCGTTGCCCGATTGCAGGTACTCGCCCAGCCAGCGCACCGCGTTCTTCTGGCCCTTGGAGAACAGGCTCTCGCCGCCCACGTAGGCTCGCGCGGACGACAGCACGCCGATGATGGTCGAACACAGCAACGCGAGCAGCAGGATCGCCATCACGAAGACGATCGCGGACCCGCGCCGCTTGCCGCGATGCCAGTTGCCCAGGCCGCGCATCGCCGCGAAGATGCGGTGGCTGCCCGGCGCGCCGCTCATGAACCACCCCGCGAAGGCAGACGCGGCCTCGCGCCATCCGCTGCGGTGGGACTTGGCACCATGTGGTTGTTCCTCGCCTGGATCGCCCCAGTGTGCAGCAAGTCCGGGCGCTTGAACAGGCCGTCAGTTCACTGGATGCTCCATGGGGTATCCGGTGCGGCCTGCCAGGATCAGACGCCGAGGATGGACACCGACTTCGTCACCAGGTAGGCCTCCAGCGCCTCCGGACCGCCTTCGGAACCGTAGCCCGAATCCTTGACGCCGCCGAACGGCATCTCGGGCGACGGCGTGGCCGGCTGGTTGATCCACAGCATGCCCAGTTCGAGGCGCTGGCCCAGCACGTGGGCCGTCTTGATCGACTTGGTGAACGCGTAGCCGGCCAGGCCGAACGGCAGGCGGTTGGCTTCCGTGATCGCCTCGTCCAGCGTGTCGAACGCGCGGATCGCGGCCACGGGCCCGAACGGCTCGTTGTTGAACACGTCGGCGTCCAGCGGCACGTCGGTGAGCACGGTCGGCGCGAAGAAGTTGCCGGTGCTGCCCACGCGCTCGCCGCCGGTGGCGATCTTGGCGCCCTTGGCGCGCGCATCCTCCATCACCTTGGCCATCGCGGTGATGCGGCGGGCGTTGGCGAGCGGGCCCAGGCTGGTGCCGGCCTCCAGGCCGTCGCCCAGCTTGAGGCCTTGCGCGTGCTTGACCAGCGCCGCCGCGAACTCGTCGCGCAGGCTGCTGTGGACCAGGAAGCGCGTCGGCGAGATGCACACCTGGCCCGCGTTGCGGAACTTCGCGGCGCCGGCGGCCTTGACGGCCAGCGCGACATCGGCGTCCTCGGCGACGATCACCGGCGCGTGGCCGCCCAGCTCCATCGTCACGCGCTTCATGTGCTGGCCGGCCAGCGCGGCCAGTTGCTTGCCCACCGGCGTCGAGCCTGTGAACGTCACCTTGCGGATGACGGGACTGGCGATGAGGTAGCTCGAGATCTCGGCCGGATCGCCGAAGACCAGGCCCACCGTTCCGGCCGGCACGCCGGCGTCGACGAAGGCCTGCAGCAGCGCGGCGGGCGACGCGGGCGTCTCTTCCGGCGCCTTGACCAGGAACGAGCAGCCCGTGGCCAGCGCGGCGCCCAGCTTGCGCACGACCTGGTTGATCGGGAAGTTCCACGGCGTGAAGGCGGCGACCGGCCCGACGGGCTCCTTGAGCACCAGTTGCTGCGCGGCCAGGTTGCGCGACGGCACGATGCGACCGTAGACGCGGCGGCCTTCGTCGGCGAACCACTCGATGATGTCGGCGCCCGCCAGCACCTCGACGCGCGCCTCCGCCAGCGGCTTGCCCTGCTCCTGCGTCATCAGGCGCGCGATCGCGTCCACGCGCTCGCGCAGCAGGCCGGCGGCCTTGCGCATCGTCGCGGCACGCTCGTTGGCCGGCGTGTTGCGCCAGGCCTCGAAGCCGCTCTGGGCGGCCGCCAGCGCCGCATCGAGGTCGGCGATCGCGGCGTGCGCGACGTGGCCGATCGTCTGGCCCGTGGCCGGGTTGACGACGGCGATCTTCTTGCCGCCGGTGGCGTCGCGCCAGGCGCCGGCGATGAGCAGTCGGGTATCGGGATATGAAGCGGTGGTAACGGTCATGGAAAGTCTCGGAGACAAGTGGATTACCGCAAGGTTACATGCTCTCCAAAGTCCCCGGGCCTGACTCGCCGTGCGCGCCTGGCCCGCCCGGCCGGCCGCCTACGGCCAGATGGCCTGCAGGAGCTGCGCGAGCCGCGCGCCACCCTCGGTCAGCTGCCTGCGCTTGATCTGCGCCATCTTGGCCGCATACGACGCCGGCAGGGCCACGGTCCAGTCGCCTTGCGATTGCGTGCCGAAAGAAAGGCCCGCGAACGCCAGCTTGGCCTGGCCCAGCGAATCGGTCGCCCAGGCGGCCGGCCAGTCGTAGACGGTACCCGTGGTCGCCGGCACGGCCTTGGCCTGCGCCAGCCAGACGGCGTCGATCTGGGTGACCTTCAGGTTCGCTGGGATCAGGTCCCAGGTGTGGTGCAGGTTGGCGCCCGGCTTCTTGTTCTTGCCGCTGACGGTGATGATGTCGTTGGCGCCCACCGTCTGCGTCGCCGGATCGAAGCTGCCGGCATCGGGATCGACCACCGTGCCGGCCGCGCTCAGGTAGATCGCCCCGACGTGCAGCGGCTGGTGGATGTCGCCGACGTAGTGCGCCAGCAGCAGCAAGGCCTCGCGCTGGTCCTTGATGTCGAACGGCGCGGGCGCCGGGTCGCCTTCGAGCACGTGCGTGACGGCTGCCACGGCGCCGACCACGTCGAACGGATGCGTGCCGACGTCGCCCAGGTGGTAGGCGTCGCGCTGGATCGCCTCGTCGCTGAAGTGGTACTGCTCGTGGCAGGGCTCGTCGCCCGGCACGCGCGGGCAATTGGTTGTGTTGCGCTTGACGAAATCGATCATCTCCGCCTCGCCGGCGGGCGTCTCGAAGATCTTGCACTCCGGGAACTGGCCCGCGGACGTGTAGGCGAAACCCTGGCTCGGATCGACGCCCTTGGCGCAATCGGCCCAGACCGCGGCCTGCTGCAGCGACAGGCCGCCAAGCAGGGTGTTCACCTGCTGCGCGGCGTGGCTGCCGGCGATCAGGCTGTCGGCGATGGCGCCCACCGTGTGGTGGCCGTCGGGACCCCAGGCGAACGCGCCGGAGCACAGGGTCACGGCGATGGCGCCGATGAGGTGTTTCAGTCCGCGCACATGTTTCATCTGGGCTCTCCGATTGATGAGGCATCCTGCCATCGGAAGCTGTGCGTTCGATGACGCGACGGTTGGTTCCGTCGTCGCGGACGAGTCATGAACCCGCTTCAAAATAGTCGCATGAACGCGAACTGCAGGAATCGCCGGAACAAAGAAAAACAGCCCGGAAACTTGCGTTTCCGAGCTGTGTTTCTAGAACCGAAATTCTGGTGCGGCTGGCAGGAATCGAACCCACGACCCCTTGGTTCGTAGCCAAGTACTCTATCCAGCTGAGCTACAGCCGCGAAGCCTTGCACTATAGCACGGCTTTTAAACCCTGTCGAAAAATCTCCAAGAAAACTTGGAGGTCATTCGATCATCGAGGCCTGTCGCTCGCATTCCGCGCCGCGAACTTCGTCCCCTTCGAGGCGGGCGATGAACGCGAGGCGACGCAATGCGCCACGTCGGACCCGTCCCGGAAGTATATCAGTGCGCGCAGTCTGCTCGAGCGGGCCGCGCGCCTTGCCCCACAACTGCCGCTCGGCGAACACCATGCCCGCGGCGGCAACGACGGCCGCCTCGCTGCCATAGGTCTTCAAGGCCGCCTCGATGCGCGGTAGCCACTCGTTGCCCACGCCGGCGATACAGTCGATGAGCGCGATCGCGAGCGCGGAGCGCTCGTCGCCGTCGGTGCGCGTGAACTCGCTCCAGTGCGGCTGCAGGTAGTCGCGGCCGATGTCCGCACGCCCCAGATCGCGTGCGCGCACGGCGGCGCGCGCGCCCACGAGCGCGTCGCGCCGATCGGCGGGATCGAGCGACTGCCAGGCGAGCTGCAGTTGCTCCTCGTCGTGCGCGGCGCACACGACGTCGATGGCCAGCGAGCGCAGCAGCGACTGCGCCGCGATCCGCGAGAAGCCCTGGTGCTTGGCGAGCAGCCGCGCGGTCTGCAGCGCCTCGAGCGGCTTTTGCGCCATGCGCGCCGCCTGCAGGCGCAGGCGCAGCGCCTGGGTGCGGCGCGCGACGCCCGGCGGCAGCGCGCGCAGCGCCGCCAGGCCACGCGCGGCGTCGCGGTCGTCGAGCGCCCACTCGGCCATCAACAGGTGCGCGCCATCGAGCACCACCGATCCCGACAGCACGCCCGACGTGAGTTCGACCACGCGCTGCGCACGCTCGTCGCGACCGCGGCGATCCTGGACCCGATGCAAGGACGCCGCGGCGATCAGGTGCGCGAGGCCGGCGAACTCGCGGTCGTTGCGCAGCACGTCGACGTCCTGCTGCAGTTCCAGCGCCTGGCGCGCCGACTTGCTGGCGCGATTGAAGCGCGCAGCCAGGTACTCGGCGTGCGCATCGCGCAGCGCGGCATGGGCGGCGCGCTCGCGCTTGAGCTCGCGCCACTCGTGCGCGCGGCGCGGCATGCTCAGCAGGCCGTTGACGGCCTTCAAGGCCACGTACAGCACGACGACGAACAGCACCAGCGAGATCACCGCCACGTTCAGCGATGCGTCGATGCGGTAGCCCGAATAGAAGATCGACACGAGCCCGTCGTTCTGGCTCAGCGCGGCCGCCACGACGACCGCGGCCACGAACAGCAGGATCAACCAGATGACGCTGCGCATGGTGGTCGGCTAGTGCCCGGCGACGGCGGCGGCGATCGCCGCCAGCGTCTCGTCCGGGCGCGGGAAGCTCACCTGCCTGGCCTGGACGCTGACCTGGCGCAGCAGGTCGGACATCGCGACCACGCGGCGCGAGCCGTGGTCGAAATAGCGGTCGAGCGCGGTCTGCGCCTGCTGCAGGTCGGCCTGCGCGAGGTCGAACTGGCGCGACAGGATCGACAGCCGCGCGTTGAGCAGCCGCAGCTTGACGTTCTCACGCAGGAAGAACGACTGGTCGGGCGTCATCAGCGAGGCCTCGGGATGCTCGATCGACGTGACGCGGATCGCCTGCTTCAACTCGCCGAAGAACGGCACGCTGAATCCCTCCCACGCGTGCTGCAGCGTGAGCACCCAGGCCGGCGCGTTGCTGGCCGCGGCCACGGATGCGGCACTGCCCGCGCGCGCGGCCACTGGACCGCGGGGCGCAGCCGGCGGCGGCAGGCTCGCGGCGGCGCGCCCCGCGGCGGTCGCGCGTTCGGGCGTCGACACCAGCGGCAGTTCGTCGACCAGGCGCACCGCTTCGTCGAGGCGGATGGTCAGCGACGGCACGTCCACCACCGAGGCCGTGCGCACGCGGTCGAGGTCGCGCGCGACGGCGCGGCGCACGCGGTCCAGGCGCGGATTGTTGTAGCGCGCGAGCCGCTCGTCGGTCTGCTTGAGCACGGACACGATCGGATCGGTGCTGCCGGTGAGCGCGGCCTGCTGCATCGCCACGCGCAACGCAGCCTCGACGTCGGCCAGCACGTTCTCGTCGCGCGAGCGCGACAGCGACTGGATCAGGTCTTCCACCTGCGAGCGCTGCAGCTGCGATTCGGCGACGCGCTCGTCGAGCACGCCCAGCTTGCCGTTGAGGTCGCGCGCGCTGTCGAGCGCCTGCTTGGCGGCGATGCGCGCCTCGGTAGCGTCTTCCTGGCTGGTCTGCTGGCGCCGGACCAGTTCCTGTTCGAGCGACTTCACGCGCTGTTGCGTGGACCAGGCCAGCACGACGGCGGCGACCGACATCGTTCCGAACGCGACGACCGCGATCCAGGCCAGCCATTGCCCGGGCCTGGGCGCGTGCTGCGCCGGCAGCGCGAGCGCGGGCACGTCGGGTGTCGGGGGCGGCAGCACCGCCATCGGCGGCGGCGTGTTCATCGAAGCGGGGGAATCGTCAGTCACGCGATTCATTCTAGCCACGACCCCATGCAGGCGCGGGCGGCCGCCAGGCGTCAACAAGGGGAGGCCGACGCGCGACCACCACAGCCCGCGCGCTTCAGGCGCCGCGTGCCTGCTTCAACGCCGCCGCCACGGCCGCCGCGGCTGGCGACACGATCGTCACGGCCTGGAAGCCCAACGCGCGCGCACGTTCGGCGATGCGCGGGTGCGACGCCAACGCGCGGGCTGCATCCCAGCACGCGGCGGGCGCCAACGCCTGCAGGTGATCGATCGCCTCCGAACTGCTGAACATCCAGATCCAGCGCACGGGCTCGGCCAGCGCCTGGGCGAGCAGCAGGCGCTCGGCATCCGTCAGCACCGGCGCGGCGCGGCCGTACGACTGCACGACGCGCACGTCGGCGCCGGCGTCGCGCAATTGCTGGCCCAGCCAGTCGCGTCCGCCGTTGCCGCGCACGATCCAGACGGGCCGCGCCTGCCACGGCCACGCGCCGAACGTGGTCCACAAGGCCTCGGAATCGAACTGCGCAGCGTCGGCTGCGGGCGCGACGATGCGATCGGACGGCACGCCGCGCTCGCGCAACGCGGCGACGGTGCCGGGGCCGGTGGCCGCGGCCCAGGCGTGCACGGGCCAGTCCGGATCGATCCCGCGCACCGACGACACGGCGTCCATGAAACCGTGCACGGCGTTCGGGCTGACGAAGACCAGCACGGGCTGCGCGTCCGCCGACTCGGCCCGCGCGAAAGCCGCCTCGACACGCGCCGCGTCGGGCGCCGGCAGGATCTCGATCAACGGCAGCGCGCGCGCCGGCACGCCCAGCGCCCCGAGCTCGGCCACCCACGCGGCGGCCTGCGCCCGCGGACGCACCACCAGCACGGTCGCCGGCGTGTCGTCCATTCAGGCGCCGGCAGGCGGCAGCCAGGCCTGGCCACCGGCCGCGAGCAGCGCCGCGGCCACGCGCCGGCCCATCGCTTCGGCGGCGGCGACGTCGGCCAGGGCCGCCGTCTCGCTCGCCTTGAGCAACGGCCGCGCCGCCACGCTCGGCCCTTGCTGGCCGATCGCGACTTCCAGCGCCGCGCCGACCGCCGCGTCGCCCAGCGCCGCACGCAAGGTGAAGCGGCCGTCGTCGCCGCGCGTCGCGAAGGCGGCCAACGGCATGCTGCAACTGCCGCCCAGTCGCCGCGCCACCGCGCGTTCCGCGTGCACCGCGAGCCAGGCGTCGGCATCGATCAATGACGCCAGGTGCGCTTGCAGTTCGGCCTGTCCGGTGCGGATCTCCAGGCCCAGCGCGCCCTGCCCGGCCGCCGGGATCATCTCGTCGACGGCAAAACGCGCGCGGATGCGTTCGCCCAGTCCCAGGCGCATCAGGCCGGCGGCGGCCAGCACGATGGCGTCGTAGCCGCCGTCGTCGAGCTTGCGCAGCCGGGTGTCGAGGTTCCCGCGCAGCGGTGCCACGCGCAGGTCGGGCCGCAGCGCCAGCAGCTGCGCCACCCGGCGCAGGCTGGACGTGCCCACGAGCGCGCCCTGCGGCAGCTCGGCGAGCGACGCGTACTTGTTGGAGACGAAGGCGTCGCGCGGATCCTCGCGATCGAGCACTGCCGCCAGCTCGAAGCCGTCCGGCAACTCCATCGGCACGTCCTTGAGCGAATGCACGGCCAGGTGGGCGTCGCCCGATTCCAGCGCGGTCTCGAGCTCCTTGACGAACAGTCCCTTGCCGCCGACCTTGGACAAGGTGCGGTCGACGATCTGGTCGCCGCGCGTGGTCATGCCCAGCAGCGATGCGGCCACGCCCAGCCTGTCCTGAAGCAGCGCCTGCACGTGCTGCGCCTGCCACAACGCGAGGCGGCTTTCGCGAGTGGCGATCACGATGTTGTTCATGCGTCGATTATCGACGGCTTCGTTTGCATCAGGCCGACGCTGAATCGGCGAGCCGATCGGCCGGTCGCCATGTCCACACGGCAAGTCAGTTCGGTTCGCCTGCTGGCTGCCCAGGCGATGCGGTCGCGACCGCGAATTGGCTCAGGTGCGCCTTGAACCAGGCCTCTCGCGACTGGAGGCGAATCGAGTCGCCCATCATGTCGGCCAGCACGGGGCTCTCGCAAGCCGCGCCGAGAACAAGGCAGTCCCTGGCGATCTTCGTCTCGCCAGGCCTGTCGCCCAGCGCACTCGCGAGTTCGGAGACGAACTCCTGCTCTCCCATCCCGAGAGAAAACATCAGCGCGAAGTAGTCGATCATTCCGCAGTCGTAGAACTCGCGGTAGTTCGCATCGCGATCGACCACGCGTTGCATCAAGCCTTTCGCTCCTCTCCGGGCAAGACACTCGTCATAGGCCGTCGTGACCAGCGCCGACAAATCGCCCGGGCCGCGCGCGCGGCTGCGCTTGAGCATGACGATCTTGAAGAAGTCGGCGCTGCCCTCCGTCGCCAGCCGCCCCTGGGGCAGGTCATGCACTCTGGGCGCCTGGAGCTTGTGCGCGACTTCATGCGCGTAGGTGCCTAAAAAGTAATCGACCAGTTGCGCCTCGGGAACGCCCTCGGGATTGTCCACCGTCATCCGGATGATGTTGAGCGAATCCCCGCCGAAGCCCGTGTATCCGCCGTCGTTGCGCGCGGTGGTGGCGATCGCGCCGGTGCTTGCTGTCAGGTCGCGGTGCGCAAGTTCCTGGTAGGCCGCCCGGATCCTGCCAAATGAATTCACGATCCGGCCGAAGGCCGCATCCGAGAATTCGGGGCCGACGTAGAGTCCCGCGCCCAGGCGCGGACGCTCTTCGTTCGTGAAGAACACCGAAGCCATCCTGGCATCCTTGGCCTCGATGTCCAGGCTGTCGCTGGCCATCACATCGCCGAACAGGATGTGGCGGGCCTTGACCGTGAACCGGATGCCGGTGCAATCGCCGTCCGGACACAGCGCCGGCAAATGGACGTAGATGCCGGCGCTCAGGCGAGCTGCCTTCATGTAGCGCCCGATCTGCGCGGTCGAATCGAGCGCGACGGTGTACGAGCCGGCTTCGTTGGCCTGCGAGGCGGCTGCCGCCTGCACCAGTTTTCCGGCCAGCGCCGAGTCGGAGCCGCCCCCGGTGGAAGAGACCCGCAACCCGAGTTGCGCCTCGCCCGCTTCGGACAAGGTGACCTGCAACGCCGAGCCCAGGCCCGACGCCATCAACCCGGCCAGAAGAAGAACAGTCGCTCGCGCAATTCGGCTGGTCGATCCTGTCATGCGATTCCATCGTGGGTTGTGCCATTTCGGGCAGCGGCGCCGCGTCGCCCGTGCCATGCCGGCACGGTTTCTGCGACAGCCACGCTTGTGAAGCGGCGCAAGTCTACGGGCACTTGAAGCAGGACTTGTGCACGACGGCCAACGCCAGCCGCAAGTCACGACAAACTGCCCTTCCCTGCCGCCCAACCCGCTGCTACATTTAGTGATTGGTAATCTGGTTACATCAAACGGAACAAATTCGATGCCACGCACCAACACCGCCCGCAAGCCCGCGAAAACGCCTCGAAACGGTGCGCCGGCCAAGCCCGTTCCCTCGGTGATCGACAAGGAACGCCCGCTGGTCGAGGACATTCGGCTGCTCGGCCGCCTGCTCGGTGATGTGATTCGGGAACAGGAAGGACAGGCCGCTTTCGACCTGATCGAGCGAGTGCGCCAGCTGTCCGTGGCCTATCGAATCCACAAGGACGCCAGCGCCGGGCGCGTGCTCGACCGGCTGCTCAAGAACCTGTCGGCCGACCAGACCGTGAGCGTGATCCGCGCGTTCAGCTACTTCTCGCACCTCGCAAACATCGCCGAGGACCGCCAGCACGTGCGCCGGCGCGCGCACCACGAGCGCGAAGGCAACCTGCAGGACGGCTCGCTGGCGATGGCCTTCGAGCGCCTGCACCAGGCCGACCACCGCGCCGCCGACATCGCCGCGGCGCTGAACAAGGCGTTCATCTCGCCGGTGCTGACCGCGCACCCCACCGAAGTGCAGCGCAAGAGCATCCTGGACGCCGAGCGCGCCATCGCCGAACTGCTGGCCGAGCGCGGCGACCTGTATTCAGAGCGCGCGCTCCACGAGAACACCGAGCTGATGCGCGCCCGCATCACGCAGCTGTGGCAGACGCGCATGCTGCGCTATACCAAGCTGACGGTGTCCGACGAGATCGAGAACGCGCTGTCGTACTACCACGCCACCTTCCTGCGCCAGATCCCCAAGATGTACCGCGCGATCGAGCAGGCGCTGCCGGGCCAGGACGTGGCGCCGTTCTTCCGCATGGGCAACTGGATCGGCGGCGACCGCGACGGCAACCCGAACGTCACCGCCGAGACGCTGCGCGTCGCGTTGTCGCGCCAGAGCGAGACGGTGCTGCGCCACTACCTGGTCGAGGTGCACGCGCTGGGTGCGGAGCTGTCGATCTCGCAGATGCTGGCCCCGGTCACGCCTGAGATGAAGGCGCTGGCCGACCGCTCGCCCGACCACAACGCGCACCGCGAGGACGAGCCCTATCGCCGCGCGCTGGTGGGCGTCTATGCGCGCCTTGCCGCCACGCTGAACAAGCTGACCGGCACCGACGCGCTGCGCCACGCCGTCGTGCCGCAGGATCCGTACGCGTCGTCCGAGGAGTTCGGCGCCGACCTGGCCGTCATCGAGCGCTCGCTGCACTCGCACCACGCCGGCGCGCTGGTGGGGCCGCGCCTGGCGCCGCTGCAGCGCGCGGTTCAGGTGTTCGGCTTCCACCTGGCCACCGTCGACCTGCGCCAGAGTTCCGACCAGCATGAAGCGGTGATCGTCGAGCTGCTGCGCGCCGCGCGCCTGGAAGACAACTACAGCGCGCTGGACGAGACGGCGCGGCGCGAGCTGCTGATCAAGCTGCTCAACGACGCCCGGCCGCTGCGCGTGCACGGCGCCGAATATTCGGCGCTGGCGCAAAGCGAGCTGGCCATCTTCGAGGCCGCGCTGAAGATGCGCGCGCTGTTCGGCCACGAGTCGATCCGCCACTACATCATCTCGCACACCGAGGACGTCAGCGACCTGCTGGAAGTGCTGCTGCTGCAGAAGGAATGCGGCCTGATGCGCGGCACGCTCGACGGCGAAGGCGCGTCGGCGGCCAAGGCCGACCTGATCGTCTCGCCGCTGTTCGAGACCATCGCCGACCTGCGCAACGGCGCGCCCATCATGCAGCAGTTCTACGCGCTGCCCGGCATCACCGAGCTGATCAAGCGCAGCGGCGGCGAGCAGGACATCATGCTGGGCTACAGCGACAGCAACAAGGACGGCGGCTTCTTCACCAGCAACTGGGAGCTGTACCGCACCGAGGTCGCGCTGGTCACGCTGTTCTCGCAGCTGGAGCAGGAACACGGCATCCGCCTGCGCCTGTTCCACGGCCGCGGCGGCACCGTGGGCCGCGGCGGCGGCCCGAGCTACCAGGCCATCATCGCGCAGCCGCCGGGCACCGTGAACGGCCAGATCCGCCTGACCGAACAGGGCGAGGTCATCGCCTCGAAGTACGCCAATCCCGAGATCGGCCTGCGCAACCTCGAGACGCTGGTGGCGGCCACGCTGGAAGCCACGCTGCTGCACACCACCAAGACGCCGCCCAAGTCCTTCCTGGAGGCGGCCGAGGCGCTCAGCGAAGCCAGCTTCAACGCCTTCCGCGGCCTGGTCTACGAGACGCCGGGATTCACCGACTACTTCTTCTCGGCAACGCCGATACGCGAAATCGCCGAGCTGAACATCGGCTCGCGGCCGGCGTCGCGCAAGTCCACGCGCCGCATCGAGGACCTGCGCGCCATCCCCTGGAGCTTCTCGTGGGGCCAGTGCCGCGTCGCGCTGCCCGGCTGGGCCGGCTTCGGCTCGGCGGTGCAGAAGTTCCTGGGCGCGGCCGGCAAGGAGCACGACGCCCGCCTGGAACTGTTGCGCAAGATGTACAAGCAGTGGCCGTTCTTCCGCACGCTGCTGTCCAACCTGGACATGGTGCTGGCCAAGAGCGACCTGCGCATCGCCTCGCGCTACGTCGACCTGGTGGACGACAAGAAGCTGGGCAAGCGCATCTTCAACGCGATCAAGGCCGAGTGGGAACGCACGCAGGCGATGCTGGGCGAGATCACCGGCGAGAACGACCGCCTGCAGGCCAACCCGTCGCTGGCGCGCTCGATCGAACACCGCTTCCCGTATCTGGACCCGCTGAACCACCTGCAGGTCGAGCTGATGCGGCGCTACCGAGTGCGGCGCGAGGACGACCCGGCCACCGAGCGCGTGCAGCGCGGCATCCACCTGTCGATCAACGGCATCGCGGCGGGGCTTCGCAACACGGGCTGACGGCCATTGACAGGTTTAGGGGACGCCGGGCGGACTTTTGTCACGCACGGCGCGGCACGGCGGCGCTTCAAGCGGCCCGGTGGTTGGTCGATAAGCCCATGTGGCTCCTCCGAATCCCCACCCGCACGTCCTGCCGCGCCGGCGCTCCTGCGCGGTCGCGCGTCCGATCGCTCGCCTCCTCGGCTCGGTGCTGATGGCGGCGGCCGCGCTCCTGGCCGCTCCGGGAGCGCATGCCCAGACGATCATGCGGCAGGTGTTCGACGTCGAAGGCCGTTACGGCAACGACCCGTCCCAGATCATCGTCCACCTGCGCGACCTCGAGGCGCCGGCGCGTGCCAGCGGCGGCGACGACCTGCGCGCCTTCCTGGCCGCCTGGGGCTACGCGCATGCCGCCACCGACAAGCCGGCCGTCGCCGACGCCGCCGTCGAGGAACTGACCGACATCGGTGAACGCACGCACGACCCCGCGGCGCTCGCCTCCGCCTACACGCTCAAGGCGGCGCAGCTGGCGTTCTCGGGCCAGGAACGCGCCGCGTTCGGCTGGATCGAGGAAGCACTGCCCTACGCGCGCCAGAACCCGAGCCTCGACCTGCACTACTGGGTCGAGATGACGGCCGCCGACCTGGCGATGAACAACGGCCAGATCGACGAGGGCATCCGCCTGTTCGAGGAATCCGCGCAGGCGGCCCGCGGGATGGACAACGCGCGCCGCGAGGCCCAGGCCTACCAGTCGCTGGTGCCGATGCGCATCGTCAAGGGCCAGACGGCCATCGCGCTGAAGGAAGCCGCGCTGGTCCACGAGCTCGGCGCGCGCTCCACCGACAACGGCCTGGTGGTGGTCGGCTGGGTGCTGGAATCGCTGGCCGCGACCGCCGACGGCCAGGCCGCGCACGCCGCCGCCGCCCGCGAGCAGGCGGTCAAGGCGCAGCGCGAGATCGCCGCGAAGATGGGCACGCAGGTCCCCAAGGCGGCCGACATCATCGAGACGATGAACTCGCAGGCCGGCCAGATGGCCTGGCTCGAGAGCGAGCAGGATGCGTTGATGACGCTGTCCTCCGACTACCTGAGCGTCCGCAACTGGGCCAAGGCCGCCGACGCGGCCACGCGCGCCCGGCAGCAGTCCGAATCGCAGAGCGACGCCGACACGGCGGCGCACGCGCTGATCAACCTGGGCATGGCCGACATCGGCCTGGGCCGCGTGCAGCTGGGCAAGCAGGAGGCCGACGCGGGCCTGCGCGCGCTCGAGCGCGTCAAGCGCGACCCGGAGCTGCTGATCCAGCTGAACCGCTACATCGACATGCTCGAGCGCAGCAACGAGCCGCGCGAGGCGCTGGTGCGCTTGCGCCAGTCGCTGGTGCTGGAGAACGAGCTGGCGCGCAAGGATCGCAGCAACACGGTCGTCGCGCTGCAGCGCCAGTCCAGCTTCGAGCAGCACCAGCGCCACGTCGAGCAGCTGGAGCACGAGAACGCGCTGCAGGCGGTGGCGCTTTCGCGCCGCTCGAACGAGCGCACGCTGATGCTGATGCTGGCCGCGGTGCTGGGCATCGGCGTGGTCGGCGCCGGACACCTGTACCTGCGCGCGCGCCGCTCCAACCGCGAGCTGGCCGTCACCAACGAGAAGCTGGCGCACGCGAGCCTGCACGACAAGGTCACCGGCCTGCTGAACCGGCGCGCGATGGAGGCCGACACCCGCGCCATCGAGCTGGCCGGCGTCGCCTGCTATTGCAACGTCTCGATCTCGGTCAAGCAGTTCGGCCTGATCGTCGGCAGCGTCGGCCACCAGCTGGGCGACGCGCTGCTGTGCAAGATCGCCCAACGGCTCGACCAGGTGGTGCGCCGCTTCGAGGGCCAGCTGTACCGCGTGGACGGCGTGACCTTCGGCGCGCTGTTCCACTTCGGCCACGACCCGAAGCGCCTGCGCGTGATCCTGGAGGCGCTTGCCGCGGCCATGGACCTGCCGTTCGAGATCGGCAACCAGGATCTGATCGTGTCGATCGGCGTCGGCTCGTCCGAGTACCCGAAGGACGCCGGCTCGGCCGACGAGGTGGCGCGGCTGGCCGAGCTCGCCAAGCTGCAGGCGCATGCGGATCCGGGCAACAGCGTGCTGGTCTACGACACCCGCATCGGCGAGCACCAGCGCGACAAGCTGCGCATGGAAAGCCGCATGCTCAAGGCGCTGGAGCACGACGAGTTCGAGCTGTTCTACCAGGGCCAGCGCGGGCTGCCTGACGGACGAATCTGCGGCTTCGAGGCGCTGCTGCGCTGGCGCGACGGCGACAAGATGATCTCGCCGGCGCAGTTCATCCCGCTCGCCGAGGAGACCGGCCTGATCGTGCGCATGGGCACCTGGGTGCTGGAGCAGGCCTGCCGCCAGGCCAAGGCATGGGCCGACTCGGGCACCGGCAAGCCGCTGGTGGCGGTCAACATCTCGCCGCGCCAGTTCAACCATCCTGACTTTCTCGCCACCGTGCGCGAGACGCTGCGCAAGACCGGTGTCGACCCGCGCCAGATCGAGCTCGAGATCACCGAAGGCAGCGTGATGAACGACGCCGAGGCCAGCATCTCGCAGCTGCACGCACTGCGCGAGCTGGGCCTGCACCTGGCCATCGACGACTTCGGCACCGGCTATGCCAGCCTGTCCTACCTGCGCCGCTTCCCGCTCGACCGCCTGAAGATCGACCGCTCGTTCATCATGCAGCTCAACGCGAGCGAGCAGGACGACACCATCGTGCGCACCGTGATCGAGCTGGCGCACACGCTGGGCCTGTCGGTCACCGCCGAAGGCGTGGAGACGATCGAGCAGGAAACCGTGCTGCAGGGCTGGGGCTGCGACGTGATCCAGGGCTTCCTGCGTTTCCGCCCGGCCCCTGCATCAGCCGCCACAGCGTCGCTGGAAAAGGACAAGCTGGACGCGCTGGAGATCGCCTGAGCCACCGCCCTCAAGGCGCGCGATAGCCCGGCGTCGACACGTCGATCGTGTCGTCGGCCCGCGTGGCGGCGAACGACGGCAATGCTTCGGCCCGAGCCGAGAACGCGGCCAGCGCGGGACACGCCGCGTCGGTGACCGGCGTCACCAGCTTGATCTGCATGAAGCGCCACGCGATCGCGGCGCTCAGGCCGGCGTGCGTGAGCGTCGCCTCTTGGGCAGCGAGCGGATGCCGCGCGATCTCGGCATCCAGCGCGCCCAGCGCTGCATGCAGTTGCTGCGTCACGCGATCCAGCCACGGCGCGTGCGCTTCGGGGCGCAGGTTGTGCTCGTAGTAGGTCTGCATCACCTTCTCGCACGCGGCCAGCGCGAGCCCGGTCACGCGCAGCGCTCGCGTGCGTGACGCGAGGTCGGCGGGCCACAGGCTGCGGCCGGCCAGGGCCTCGAGGTAGTCGATGATCAGGCCCGAGTCCATCAGCACCGTGCCGTCGTCGCACACCAGCGTCGGCGCCTTGACCACCGGGTTGATGCGGCTGAACTGCTCGAAGGTGCGGAACACCGACAGCGGCTCGTGTTCGAACGGGACCTCCAGCAGGCGCAGCGTGATCGCCACGCGACGGACGAAGGGGGAGTCGAGCATGCCGACGAGGCGCATCAGTCTGTCCTTGCAATGGGGCCGGCGGACGCCGGCAGGCCCTCTACGATACGGGCACCCGCGGCTTCATGGCAATGCCATCGCACCATGGCGGCGATGCCGTGCCCGCATGTAGACGCTGTCATGCGAGCGCGCCTACCAGGTCGATCTCCACGCAGCCATCACGCGGCAGCTGCGCCACGCCCACGCTCGTGCGCGCGTGACGGCCGCGCCCGGGGCCGAGCAGGTCGTAGATCAAGGTCGACGCGCCATCGGCCACCGCGCTGTGGTCGACGAAGTCCTCGGTGCTGTTGACGTAGACCGTCAGCTTGAGCACCTGCTGCACGCGGTCGAGGCCGCCGAGCTCGTCGCGCAGCGCGGCCAGTGCGCGCAGCAACGCGATGCGGGCGCCGTGCTGAGCGGCGGGGATGTCGATGTCGCGGCCGAGCTTGCCCTTGGCGACGACGACGTCGCCCTCGCGCGGCAACTGGCCGCTGACCCAGGCCAGGCCGGCATGCACGACGACGGCGCCGTAGCGTGCGCCGGGTGTGGCGGTCCGGGGCAGGACGAGTCCGAGGTCGGACAGGCGTTGTTGAAGGGACATGGTGCGCGCGTTCGAGTGGATGTCGGCGCAGCTTGGATGAAATTGTGGGAGTTGGGCAGGTACAGATTGGCTGCGCGATGAACGGACTGTTTCAGTCGCCGATGCAGACTTCGTCATGGCCTGCCGGGCTGATCGTCGCTGTCCTCGGCGTTCAGCCTGGCCAGGTTCAGGCATCCGACGCCGATCACGGTCGAGAGCAGCAGCAAGGTCCAGGCGAGCCGAGGCGGCCGGAAGAACGACCTCAAGCCGACGTCGAACTCGGCGAACCACAGGCCCAGGTCGCCGTTCATGCGCTGGATGCGCATCTGCGCGCGGCGCGACTGCGCCAACGTCATCGGGAAGACATGGCCATCGACGATGCGGTATTCGACGGCATCGGCATCGGGCGCGTCCGCGGGCTGCATTGCAGCCGTCGCCGCGGCAAGCCAGCCCGACACGAGGATGGCGGCGCCGATCGCGCGCAGCAGCAGCGTCGTCCTCGTGGAATCGGCACGGCGACGCGGAACGGGCCGGGCCGGGCGCGCGGATGCACGCGCGCGACGAGATCTTCGGGACGACGCGCGCTCGATCGAATTCGCAGTGGCGGATCGCATGGCGGACAGTGGTGTCGCTGCCATGTTCCTGCACGCGGCGGATCGGGTCAAGTCGGCCGATCTACACGCCGGCGAACGGCGGGTGACGCTTGCGGCTGACCCGCCCTACCCGATATTGATCCTTGGCATTGGGGTCGGCCCCTGCATCAAGTTCCCGCGCCAACTCGTTGAAGTCGCCTCGATAGGCAGCGTAGTGCAGCTCTGTCATGCCTCGGCTGCCGACACCGGGACGAAAGAGCGTCGGTCTGCTGCTGTCAGTCATCTTGTCAAACCCCATCCTCCGCCAACAACTCCCGCACCTGCGTCAACTGCCTTCGCGACACCGCCAGCCACTCCTGCGTCGCGCCGACCTGCACCGCCCAGCCTTCGGAATCGCCCTCGCCCTCGGTGGGGGCGCGGCGTTCGAGCTTGGTGACGGCGGTGCGCGCGACGAGTGCGTTGCGGTGGATGCGCAGCATCGTGTCGCCCAGGCGGTGCTCGAGGTCGGACAGCGAGTCGTCCAGCACGTAGGCATGCTCGGACGTGCGCAGCGTGACGTACTTGAGCTCGGCCTTCAGGTACAGGATGTCGGCCAGCGGCACGCGCTGGACCCGGCCGCGGTCGCTGACCACCAGCACCGGTTGCTCCGTGGGCGCGGCCATCGGCGCGGGCGAAGCCGCCGGCGCGGTGCGATCCAGGCGCTGCGCGACGCGCACCAGCGCCTCCTGCAGGCGCGCGCGGCGCACGGGCTTGGTCAGGTAGTCGACGGCGTCGATCTCGAAGGCCTTCAGCGCGTGCGTGGCATGCGCGGTGACGAACACGATCCTGGGCGGATGGGCGGCCGCGCGCAGCCGCTCGGCGAGCTTCAGGCCATCGAGCCCGGGCATGTTGATGTCCAGCAGCACCAGGTCGGCGTGGTTGCCCGCGAGCCAGTGCAGCGCCTCGGCCGCGCTGCCGGCCTCGCCGGCCACCTCGGCGGCGGGCGCCGCGCAGTCGGCCAGCAGGCTGCGCATGCGCAGGCGCGCCAGGTCCTCGTCGTCGACGATCAGCACCTTCAGCCGCGTCATGGAGCCGGTCTCCGCATCATCGTTCGCGTCCGTCAATCGAGCGGCACGGCCAGGCGCACGCGAAAGCGTCCGCCGTCGATCGGGCCGGCCTGGAATTCGGAGCGGAAATCATGCATCAGGCGCAGCCGCTCGCGCGCGCTCACCAGCCCGATGCCATGGCCAGGCGTGGCCGCGCCGCCCACGGTGTTGACCACCTGCAGCCACGCGCGCCCGTTGCGCGCCCGCGCGCGGATCTGCACGCGCCCGCCCGCGTCGTTGGGTTCGACGCCGTGCCGCACCGCGTTCTCCACCAGCGGCTGCAGCAGCAGCGAGGGCACGCGCACGTCGGCGATGGCGTCCTCGACGTCCCATTCGACCTCCAGCCGCTTGCCGAAACGCATGCCCTCGATGGCCAGGTACAGGCGCGCCAGGCGGATCTCCTCGCCCAGCGTGGAGTCGCCCTCGAGCGCACCGAGCGCCGCACGGAACAGCTCGGACAGGTCTTCCAGCACCTGCTCGGCCCGCGCCGGGTCGACGCGTACCAGCGCGATGGCGGTATTGAGCGTGTTGAACAGGAAGTGCGGCTGCACGCGCGACTGCAGCTCGATCAGGCCGGCCTCGGCGGCAGCGGGCAGCGTCGCGCGCACGCGCAGCTCGAGCCAGTGGTAGACCGCGGCGCCCATCAACGCGCCGGTGCCGACGATGGCCGCGACGTTGGTGGCGTCGCCCGCATCCAGCCCCAGTCTGCTGAGAGGCAGGCAGGCCGCCCACGCGGCCGCGGCGCCGATGGCGGCCGCAGCGGCAAGCCGCGCGGCGGCATGCCAGCGGGCCAGCCACCGCATCGCGCCACAGCAGACCACCAACCAGGCCAGCGTGGCCGGCACCGACACGGCGGCCCCGACGACCGCGTGCCCGAGCCACACCGCCCATGAGCCGCTGCCGAACGCCCCCGCAGCCGTGACGATCACCTGCACGCCCAGCAACGCACGCAGCACCGTGCCGGGCTCGCACAGCGTGGGCAGGGCCTCGCGGCGCAGGCTGGCCACGGGCGCTTCGCCGAGCAGCGTGGTGGAGGCGGAAACGGTGTCCATGAGGCCGCATTGTGGGCGAGCGCGAGGACATTGGACAAGGTGGGCGCAGCCGCCCGCGACCCTCGCCCGCACGCGCCACCTACAATCTGGGGTTGTTCCCAAGCGCATGAGCCCAGTGATGAGCGGAAACCAGTTCGACAAGAAATCCCAGGCCTGGTCGGCCCTGTTCTCGGAGCCGATGAGCGAGCTCGTCAAGCGCTACACGGCCAGCGTCGACTTCGACAAGCGCCTGTGGCAGGCCGACATCGCCGGCAGCCTCGCGCACGCCGAGATGCTGGCCACTCAGAAGGTGATCGGCGAGCAGGACTACGCCGACATCACGCGCGGCATGCAGCAGATCCGCGCCGACATCGAATCGGGCACATTCGAGTGGAAGCTCGAGCTGGAGGACGTCCACCTGAACATCGAGGCGCGCCTGACGCAACTGGTGGGCGACGCCGGCAAGCGCCTGCACACCGGCCGCTCGCGCAACGACCAGGTCGCCACCGACGTGCGGCTGTGGCTGCGCGGCGAGATCGACGAGATCACGGTGCTGCTGGTGCAGATGCAGAACGCGCTGCTGGCCGTCGCGGAAAGACACACCGAGACCGTGATGCCCGGCTACACCCACCTGCAGGTGGCCCAGCCGATCAGCTTCGCGCACCACCTGCTGGCCTACGTGGAGATGTTCGCGCGCGACGCCGAGCGCCTGGCCGACGTGCGCAAGCGCGTCAATCGTCTGCCGCTGGGCGCCGCCGCGCTGGCAGGCACCAGCTATCCGCTGGATCGCGAGCGCGTCGCGCTGTCGCTGGGCTTCGACGGCGTGTGCCAGAACTCGCTCGACGCCGTGAGCGACCGCGACTTCGCGATCGAGTTCTCGTCGTTCGCGTCCATCGTGATGATCCACGTCTCGCGCATGGCCGAGGAGATCGTGCTCTGGATGAACCAGAACTTCGGCTACGTGGACCTGTCGGACCGCTACTGCACCGGCTCGTCCATCATGCCGCAGAAGCGCAACCCCGACGTCGCCGAGCTGGCGCGCGGCAAGAGCGGCCGCGTGGTGGGCCACCTGATGGCGCTGATCACGCTGATGAAGGGCCAGCCGCTCACCTACAACAAGGACAACCAGGAAGACAAGGAGCCGCTGTTCGACACGGTGGACACCGTCAAGGACACGCTGCGCATCATGGCCGAGATGGTCGGCGGCGAGGTCGACGCGGCCACCGGCGCGCGCTCGGGCGGCCTGGTCGCCAAGCCCGTGGCGATGGAGCGAGCCGCCAGGCGCGGCTACGCCACGGCCACCGACCTGGCCGACTACCTGGTGCGCAAGGGCGTGCCGTTCCGCGACGCGCACGAGGTGGTGGCGCATGCCGTCAAGGTGGGCATCGATTCGGGCAAGGATCTGTCGGAGCTCTCGCTGGACGTGCTGCAAGGGTTCCACGCCAGCATCGGGCAAGACGTCTACGACGTGCTGACGCTGCAAGGCTCGCTCAATGCGCGCCAGGTGATCGGCGGGACGGCGCCGGTGGAGGCGAAGCGGCAGATTGCGCGGCATCGGGCGCGGCTGGCCTGACCACAGCGCGGCGGACCGGCTGCAAAGGGATCTGGCCCCTCCTTCATCCGCGCAGACGCGTTCGCCATCGCCACGGCGGTGATCGCGGATGGAGGCAGTGCCCGACCCCGATCGTGAGAAAAACCGGGGTCAGGCACGGCCTCGGATCGCGATACGCAAAGCGCCTATCGGCAACCTGTCAGCGCGATCCGAGGAGGTGCCAGACCCCTTCTGCACCGGTACGGCGCGCGAACGTCGCACCTGCCAGCCTCACTCGGCCACCGTCGACGGCTGCTCTTCCAGCGTGAAATAGAACGTCGCCCCCTCGCCCGGCCTGCCTTCGGCCCACAGGCGTCCGCCATGGCGCTCGACGATGCGGCGCACGATGGTCAGGCCGATGCCGTGGCCCTCGAAGCGGTCGGCGTGCAGGCGTTGGAATGGCACGAACAGCTCGCGCGCCTGGGCCTGCGTGAAGCCGATCCCGTTGTCGCGCACGTGGAAGACGACGCCCTCCGGCGAACGTGTGGCGCCGACCTCGACGCGCGGCTTGGACGCACCGCCGCTGAACTTGATGGCATTGGCCAGGAGGTTGGCGAACACCTGGCGCACCAGGGCGGGGTCGGCCTGCAGGTCGGGCAGTTCATCCTGGACGTGCACGAGCCGCGGCGCGCTCGTATTGCCCAGCAGCTCGGCCACTTCGAGTACCAGCGCCGACGTGCGCACCCGCTGCCGTTCCACCGCGCCTTCGGCCGAGCGCGCCAGTTGCAAGAGCGACGTGACCAGGTCGGTGGAGCTTTCCGACTGGCGCCCGATCGCGGCAAGCAGGTTGTCGGCGGCCGTCAGGTCGCCGCGGGCCAGCGCCTCGCGTGCCAGGCGTGCCACGCCGGTGATGCCGCCCAGCGGGCCGCGCAGGTCGTGCGAGACGCTGCGGTTGAAGCTCTCCAGGCCTTCGATGGTCTCGCGCAGCTGCGCGGTGCGCAGCGCCACGCGCAATTCCAGCGACTGGTTGGTGCGTTCCAGTTCCGCCTGCACCGCCTGGCGCGCCGCCAGCTCACGCGCGCTGCTCGCCTGCGCGCGCACCAGGCCGGTGGTCAGGATGGTCATGCCCAGCACCGCGTGCGGCACGATCAGCGCGACGCCCGCGCCCGTCAGGCTGAGCCAGCCGGCTTTCGCCGCCAGCATCGACAGTGGGTAGACCAGCACCGCCAGCATCACGATGCCATGGCCGGCGCGCGGCTCGCGCCGCTGTGCCCAGCCGAAGAACGCCGCCCAGGCGCACATGAAGACAGCGATCAGCGCCACGGTCGCGCCGCGCGTGAGCACGCCGCAGGCGAGCGCGATGAACGCCACGCCGAACGCGAGCAAGGTGGCCTGGCGCAGGCGGCGGCTGGTGGCGGGCGGCACCTCGACGTAGGCGATCAGGCCCCAGGTGATCAGGCCATGGGCCAGCAGCGTGAAGATCGCGTTCGGGTTGGCCGGCGGATCGCTCCAGGTGGCGCCCGGCTTGTAGTTGCCGACGGCGACACACACGTATTGCAGCGTGACCGCGATGAAACCCGCCGACAACAGCAAGGTCCACCGCGCCTTGAGAGCACGCCAGACGACCAGCAGCAGCAAGGCGAGCGTGCCCTGGACGGCGACGCCGACCACGGCCATGATTTGATCCAGAGGCATGTGGCGCCATGGTAATGAATTTGCCCCGGCGTTGGTCAAGGCAATGCGCCATAAAAATCCCGTCATCGCGCTGTGTTCCCGCGCCGGTGGCGCGATGACGGCGCCGGCCTCGCGCCGGCGCTGCGCCAGGCTCAGTTGACCGACGGCGGCGCCATCGACTCGAGCATCAGCTGGCAGTGATGCGCGAGCAGCTCGATCGAGGTCTTGCGCAGCCGCTCGACATCGGCGTCGACCAACTTGGCCATGCCCGCGTCGGCATCGACGCCACCCTTGGCCGCCTGCTCGTGGATGAAACGATCGCCGTCGGCGATCTGCCTGGCGTTCTCGGCGCGCCAGGCGTCGAAGAACTTCTGGAAGCGCGGCATGTAGTCGGCGATGCGCTCGGCGCAGACGGCCGCCTGGCGCGGCAGCGTCAGCGACTGGCCGTACAGCGAGGCGTCGGCCTCCGGGCTGTTGGACTGCGCGACCGGCGTTTCGGCGGCGAGCGCCGCGCCGACGAGGCTGGCGGACAGGGCCAGCGCGAGGAGTTGGAGTCGGAACGTCATCCCGCCATTGTGCCGGGGCCGCGGCGCCGACTTGTGACCGATTCCTTCCGGACTTGCACGGTGCGGCAACGTCAGAACAGGCTGGCGCCGATGTTGATGAGCAGCGCCAGCACCGTCGTGTTGAACAGGTAGGCCAGGATGCAGTGCAGCGAGCCGATGCGCCGCATCGGCTTGGTGACGAACGAGACGTCCGCCGTCTGGCCGGAGGTGCCGATCACCGCGGAGAAATAGAAGAAGTCGCCGTAGTCGGGATCGTCGTCGTCCGGGAAGGCCAGGCCCGGCTTGTGGCCATGGCAGGCCGCCAGGTAGTAGTCGTGCGCGTAGTGCAGCGTGAACATGACCTGGATGAAGCCCCAGGACGCGATGACCGTCAGGCCCGCCAGCGCGATGTGCGCGCTCTTGAGCCAGCCGTGCAGGTCCTTGACCACCGCCAGCTCGAACGCGATCGCCACCAGGCTCGCGATGCCGGCGATCACGGTCAGCCCCAGGATCGCGTACTTGCCGTCGTCCTGCAGTTGCGCCCGATGGCGCATGTGGCCCTTGGAAGAGCGGATCATCATCGCCGCCGCCAGCGCGATGTACAGCCACGCCGCCAGGTTCCACGCGAGCAGCCAGCGCGTGACCGGCTGCGAGGCGACGGCCGTGGGCATCAACCAACCGGCCAACAGGCCCAGTACCGCGACGATGAACAGGCGCGGCCGGACGCGGAAGACGTGCAGGAATCGCTTCAACGGAGGAGTCATTCGTCGGCCTTGACAGGGGTGCGCCACGATGTCGCGCGTGGCCGCATTGTCCGGCGCGACGCGCGCATGCCGTGCAGAAGCTGAAGCGGCGCTTGCGGCGGGCATGCGACGATGCGGGCCACGGCGGGCGAGTGGCTTGCCGACGGCCACGCATCCTCTTCCGGAGTTCGTCCATGACCAAGCTGCTCGTGCCCTGGCTCGCGATCGTCGCCACGATGATGGTGCTGGACGTGATCTGGATCGGCGGGATCGCGCGCCCACTCTACAACCGCGGCATCGGCCACCTGATGGCGGCGCAGCCCAACTTCGTTGCGGCAGTGGCGTTCTACCTGCTGTTCGCGGTGGGCCTGATGGCCTTCGTCGTGCTGCCGCGCGCGCCCGGCGACTGGCGCATGGCCGCGGCCTGGGGCGCGCTGTTCGGCTTCATGGCCTACATGACCTACGACCTGACCAACATGGCAACGCTGCGCGACTGGCCGCTGGGCCTGTCGTTCATCGATACCGCCTGGGGTTGCGTCGCCACCGGCCTGGCGGCCACGGTGGGCAAGCTGGTGGCCGACAAGTTCGACTGAGATCGCGCGCACCTGTATTTCCATACAGAATGCGGGGATGACCCACCCGCTGCCCCGCGTGATCGCGCACCTGGACATGGACGCGTTCTACGCCTCCGTCGAACTGCTGCGCTATCCGATGATCCGCGGACTGGCCGCGGTCGTGGGCGGCGGCCGGCGCCACACGCCGGTGCCCCAGGACGACGGCACGCTGCGCTTTGCCAAGCTGGAGGACTACGTCGGCCGCGGCGTCGTCACCACGTCCACTTACGAAGCACGCGCCTTCGGCGTGTTCTCCGGCATGGGCATGATGAAGGCGGCCGCGCTGGCGCCCCACGCGATCCTGCTGCCGATGGATTTCGACAGCTATCGCCTCTACTCGCGCAAGTTCAAGGCCGCGGTCGCCGAGCTGGCGCCGGTGATCGAGGATCGCGGCATCGACGAGATCTACATCGACCTGACCGACGTGCCCGGCATCCGCGAGCCCATCGGCCACGACCCGCTGGGCGGCGTGCGCGCGTTCGCGCAGGAGCTCAAGAACAACGTGCACCGCGCCACCGGCCTGACCTGTTCGGTGGGCGTGACGCCCAACAAGCTGCTGTCCAAGATCGCCTCCGAGCTGGACAAGCCCAACGGCCTGACCGTGCTGACGATGGACGACATCCCCACGCGCATCTGGCCGCTGCCGGTGCGCCGCATCAACGGCATCGGCCCCAAGGCCGGCGCGCGGCTGGACGCGCTGGACATCCACACCATCGGCGAGCTGGCCGCGCGCGACATGGCCTGGCTCGCGCAGCACTTCACCGTCAACACCGCCCGGTGGCTGCACGACGTGTCGCACGGCATCGACGACCGGCCGGTGGTCACCAGCAGCGAGCCGGTATCGATGAGCCGCGAGACCACCTTCGACCGCGACCTGCACGCCAAGCGCGACCGCGCAGAGCTCGGCGCCGTCTTCACGCAGCTGTGCACGCAGGTGGCCGCCGACCTCGCGCGCAAGGGCTACGTCGGCCGCACCATCGGCATCAAGCTGCGCTTCGACGACTTCAAGACGGTCACGCGCGACCAGTCCATCGCCGTGCCCACCAACGATCCGGCCGAGATCCGGCAGTTGGCAGGGCTGTGCCTCAAGCGCGTGGACCTCACGCGGCGGCTGCGGCTGCTGGGAGTGCGCGTGGGTTCGCTCTCGCGCCCGGGCGTGGCCGCGCCCGCGCGGGCGGGCAAGGGCAAGTCGAGTCCTGCCAAGCCGAAGACGGTCGAGGACGACAGGCCGGACGAGCCGACGTTGTTCTGAAGCCGCAGGCACTTGCCCCTTGCCGGAAGGGCAAAGAGCGACCTGTCATCCCGCGCGCAGTCGCAGGATCCAACCCTGCCAAGACGCCGCCTTCAGCCGAACTCGACCTGCGCCGCAGTCGCCGTCGACGACTTGCGCCCCGGATAGTCCACCCACGTCATCGCCACGTTGAGCTCGTCGACGATGCCCTCCGCCTCGACCACGGTGCCGTTGCCGCGGTCGATCGAACTCGTGGTGTGGCCGTCACTGACCAGCGTCAGGTCGTAGCCGCGTTCCAGCGCCGCGTACGCGGCCGAGCGGACGCACCAGGTGGTCATCGCGCCGGCCAGCACGATGCGCGTCGCGCCCAGCCGCGCCAGTTCCTGCTCCAGCGGCGTCTCTTCGAACGCCGAGTTGTGCCGCTTGTGGATGCGCAGCTCGTCCGCTGCAGGCACCAGTTCGGGCGCGAACTGCCACTGCGGGCTGCCGCGCGGGATGTCGTCGTCCTCGTGCTGCACCCAGACCACCGGCGCGCCTTGCGCCCGCGCGCGCTCGATCGCATGTGCGATGTTGCCGACGATGCGCGTCGCGTCCCACGCGTCCGCGACGACGCCGACCTGGCAGTCGACGACGAGCAGCACGCTCTTGCTCCCGGGGCGGACGATGGCCATGGCGAAGCTCCGTTGGGTTTGATGCGCGCAGCCTACCTGATCGCGCCACGCGCTACCATCGCCCCGGGAGACAGACCAAGATGACCGTGATCACCTGCATCGAAGACCTGCGCGTGCTCGCCCGCAAGCGCGTGCCGCGCATGTTCTACGACTACGCCGATTCGGGCTCGTGGACGGAAGGCACCTACCGCGCCAACGAGAGCGACTTCCAGAAGATCAAGCTGCGCCAGCGCGTGGCGGTCAACATGGTCGACCGCAGCCTGGCCACCACGATGATCGGCGTGCCGGTGTCCATGCCCGTGGCGCTCGCGCCCACCGGCCTGACCGGCATGCAGCACGCCGACGGCGAGATCCTTGCAGCGCGCGCCGCCGAGAAGTTCGGCGTGCCGTTCACGCTGTCGACGATGAGCATCTGCTCGATCGAGGACGTCGCCGCGCACACCACGGCGCCGTTCTGGTTCCAGCTCTACATGATGCGCGACCGCGGCTTCATCGAACGCCTGATCGAACGCGCCCGCGCGGCCAGGTGCGGCGCGCTGGTGCTCACGCTGGACCTGCAGATCCTCGGCCAGCGCCACAAGGACGTGCGCAACGGCCTGTCCGCACCGCCCAAGCCCACGCTGGCCAACCTCCTCAACCTGGCGACCAAGCCGCGCTGGTGCCTGGGCATGCTGGGCACCAGGCGGCGCTTTTTCGGCAACATCGTCGGCCACGTCGAGGGCGTGGGCGACGTCAGCCGGCTGGCAGCCTGGACCGCCACGCAGTTCGACCCCGCGCTCGGGTGGGCCGACATCGAATGGGTCAAGAAGCGCTGGGGCGGCAAGCTGATCCTCAAGGGCATCATGGACGCCGAGGATGCCCGCCTGGCTGCGCGCTCGGGCGCCGACGCGCTGGTCGTGTCCAACCACGGCGGCCGCCAGCTCGATGGCGCCCCCAGCTCGATCGCCGCGCTGCCTGCGATCGTCGACGCGGTCGGCTCGGACATCGAGGTCTGGCTGGACTCCGGCATCCGCTCGGGGCAGGACATCCTCAAGGCGGTGGCGCTCGGCGCGCGCGGCACGATGATCGGCCGCCCCTTCCTCTACGGCCTGGGCGCGATGGGTGAGGCCGGCGTCACCAAGTGCCTGGAGATCTTGCGCAACGAGCTGGACATCACGATGGCGTTTTGCGGGCATCGGGATATTCGCAATGTCGGCAAGGACATCTTGTTGCCCGGTACGTTTCCGGTTTGAGGCGGCTGTCGGCCCGGGGCGGAAGGTCGCGACGGACAGCTCTTGGGGCGTCCACATTCGGCGGCCTCAGCGATACCGAAAGAGCTCAAGGAAGGCGTACCAGAACGAGTCGCCGTAGTGAACCGCCCTACGACACATACGAGAATTGAAACCGGCAGCGCGAGGATTACCTCGGTCGCGGTGAGCGGCCCCCAGCGCAGCCGGAAGCCGGCGACCACCAGAACACCTAGCAATGCTCCACAGACGGTTCGCACGTTCCTGGTGAACGAGTCGAGTTCAGGATCTGGGTAGACTCTGGGCGGTGGTGCCATGGTCAGCAACGTAGTTCGTCAGCGTGGTCGTGTCACCAACCGCCAGCGGAAGTCAGGCGTCGGCGCCATGAGCAGTCGATCGCGACCGTCAGCTTGCAGGGGCGCCAGTTGCTTCCACGACAACTCGCCCACCCGGCCACATGCGCAGCGCCGTTAGAGTGGTCGGAGGGCGACCCCCGGCTCGCCACCTGCGCGGTCTGCGTTGGCAACGATTGCCTCGAGCGCGGCGCGTGCTGCCGATGCCTGGCGCGTTCCCACATGGGACGCCAGCGACCGTTCGAACTCCACATGGAAATTGCGCGCGGCGGCCATCGCCCGGTGCGCGCGCGGTGTCAGGGCCAGCAGCTTTTGGCGAGCGTCACCGGGATGCTCATGCCTCTCAAGATACCCCTTGTCAACCATGTCGTTCACGATTTTGAGCGCGCCCGGCGCCGTGATGCGAAGGGCTGCCGCCACGTCGCGTAGGTTGGATGGCTCCTTCGCCAGCAACCTGAAAACGTAGCCAAACGACGAGCCGACATCGTCGAAACCGACCCGAGCGAGTTCGGCGTGAAGGTCTTGCTTGAACGCGCCGAAGGCAAGGTTCAAGAGAACCCCGAAATCCTCAGGCGATCGCCTCGAGCTGGTTGTCGTTGACATCCTTTGTTTTACCTAAGTACATTACCTTGGTGAACATCATAACCGGAAAACGACATGCCCTTCATCTCCGCCGCGCAGGCGCCTCACTTTGAACTTCATGGCGCCGCCTTTGTCGGCCTCGCCTCGCCCAGTCGCGGCTCCACCGCCAATTCCGTGTGGATGGTGACTCTGCTTGACAGCGGGCAAGCGGTCCCACACCGGCTCAGCCGAGAGGAGACGCTCGTTTGCATCGAAGGATGCGCGTTGGCTAGCCTTTCCGGCGAGGTGTTTGAGATGACGCCTGGAAGTGCGGTCGTCATACCTCCCGAGACAGAATTCTCAATTCGCAACCCGTACGCCGCACCCTTCCGAGCCGTTGCCGTGCTCCCGGTGGGCGGACAGGTGACCATCGCTAGCCAACAGCCCTTCACGCCTCCGTGGGCGAGTTGAGACCATGGTGCTGAGCGGCGGCGCAGCATGCGCACTGTCAGCCAGAAGCGCGCGTCGGCGAGTGACCGCTATCGGGCTGCCGGATCCCGATTGTCCAATCCTGCTGCAATCAAGCCAGGAGCCGCACCGGTGCTTGCGATCGCTTTCGCCGGAGTTGCCCCCTTGGTTATCCACTGTCTCAGTGGACAACCCGATGGAGTACCTGGTCAGTACTCAAATGGAAATGAGGAGCGTGCCTGCGGCACCTCATTGGTGTCGGTGATCAATCCGTGATCGAGTAATTTGTGGACAACCCGGATCGGATCGGCCTCGGGGAGTCTGCTCAGAAGGTCAGCCAGCGGCGTGTGCCCGTTCACAATCAGTAGAAGCCGGCGCTCCGCGGTTGACAGGTTCGCAGCTTCCATGATCACCTCCTGACTTCCTGCATTCGTGCGAGACAGGACGAGGTAAGGATCCGTCATCGTTTGGTCACTGTTCATCGGGGTACTCCTGGTGCTTGCATCCAGCTTACAGGAACGAGCGCCGTCGGCCATCGGGGTGATGGCTGGGCAGGCCGGCGCGACCACTACTTTTCGGCTGCCGGTAACGGCAACCCTGCCGAATTCGATCACTCCATTGCAGGGCCCTTCAACCCCCTGAAAATAAAGTTCTCGAGCTCGTCGGTGAACAAACCTGTGGATAACAGCCATGCAAGTCAGCGCTGAATGAACTCCGACGCGGTAGACGCCATTTGCCCAGAATTTGAGCACCTGTACGTCGCCGCCGCTCATCGCTCAGCAGGGGCTTTTTCACGTTCGAGATCGCCGCTAAGCTGCGCAGATGAGCCGGTCAGCAAGCCTCGATTTCGCCGGAAGCGTCCTCGCCGTCGATGATTGTCCGGCCATGCGCGAGCTCATGTGCGCCTCGCTGGAATGCCTGGGTTACCGCGTGCGGGCAGCGGACAGCGGCTGGGCTGCGTTGGACGCTGTTCACGAGACCTTGTTCGATGTCATCGTGCTGGATGTGGAGATGCCAGGTCTGGATGGAATGGCTGTAGGCCGGGCACTGCGCAGCAACGGGCGAACAGCCGCGGCGGCTATTGCTATGCACAGCAGTGTTGCCGAGGCGATCGTCCGCGCCGGCTTCCACGAGTACGACGCCTTTGTGCCCAAGGGCGTCAACGTGCGCTTGCTGGGCGAGCAAGTGGACCGTCTTATGCGCAGTCGGCGCACGGCCAATTGCGCACAGACTCCGTTGGCGAAAGGAGGCAACGCGCCTTCGTCGGACGGATGATTCGGAGCATGCTTTCGGCCAGAGGACTGTCGTGACGGGCAGCTTCCGGGTGACTGCCATCAAGGAGTCTTCTCCTCCGCTCAGACTGACCTTCTCGATCGGAGATGTTCTGGAAGCCGTGGAAAATATTGAATTCGTGTGGCGCCACGCAGTGCGGCATGAAGGAGAAGTCTTTCGCCAGGTACGGGTCCAAAAAAGATTTCTTCCAGCCATGAACCGATAGGCCACCTCGCGATCTCTTAGCTCTGATGGCCTCTGATCCGGTTCGTCCTGCTTCCTCCCCGACGTCTGACGACGAACTCGTGATACGGGCTCGGGAAGGCGACGCGGGTGCCCTCGATGCCTTGCTGCGCCGATGTCAGCCGGATTTGCGACGCTACGCTCGGCGTCATTGCGCAAGTCGTGATGTGGACGACGCGGTGCAGGATGCGATGTGGATCGTGGCCCGGCGCGTGCCGACTCTGCGGGCGACGGCTGCGCTCTCCAGTTGGCTATTCGTGACAGTTCGGCGGCTATGTCATCGGCTCCTCAAGCAGCAGCAACCGGTCGAATCGTTCGACGAAGAGGCGCACTTCGGGGCGATGGAATCGCAGGACGCCTTGCGGCTGGATCTCACCAACGCACTGGCGGGGCTGGCGACGATTTACAGGGAAGTGATCGTGTTGGTCGATGTGATGGGCTACACCGTACCCGAGGCCGCCGACTCGCTGAGCATCGGACTAGAAGCCACCAAAAGTCGACTGCATCGGGCTCGCTCACTGATGCGCCAGCAACTGTCGCCCCTTGACCGGTGATCGTTGAACCGAAGCGGTGGAATCGGGCCTCTTACCAAGTATCTCAATTCAAAAGGGTTCGATCCATGTGGTACGTCAAGAATCTCCCCATCTGGGAACGTGGACTTCGCCTGCTGGCCGCGCTCTTGATGAGCTCGTGCGCTTGGCATTACGGGAGCAATCCTGTAGGCATCGCCTTCGGTATCGCCGGAGCGGCTGCGGCGCTGACGGCCGTCGTGGGCTTCTGCCCGATGTGCGCGATGGCCGGGCGCCGGCTGCGTAAACCGGCAGGCTCCGATGGTCTTCGGTAGCCGCAGTCTTTGGATCCACTTGCTGAGGGGAGCGGCCGGTGCTACTGCGCTCTGGCTGTCGCTGATCACGATTGATAGTGACTGGCTGCCCAGCTTGTTGCTGATGCCGATCGCCTTGTGGATGTTCAGAGGCTGTCCTGTCTGCTGGAGCCTGGGGTTGTTCGAGAGTGCAGCCCAGTTGATTCATCGGATGAGCGAGCGGGCCTCGCCTGATTCCTGAGATCGCCAAACTGCACCTGGCGCACGATGTCCGAGGGCAGATATGCCGCGCAAAGTGGTGGCACTCGGGTCTACGACCCGTCGCGTAGACTGGCGCTGCGCCGAAGACTCGGTCCGAGCCAGATTCGGTCGTACGCAACCGTCCGCTATGCGGCAACGCAGCCCTTCCCCTACAGTCGAGCTTCCCTTGGAGAGCAATCGAACGGTGATGCTTACGCGTGCGGGCATCACAACGAATTGTTCATGTCGGCGAGGTGACGCGAAATGGCGCAGAGTCCTGCTGAAGACAGCCTGGCCTCAGCCAGGCGGTGACTTGTTTGTTTATAGGAGCCGACGCTGCTGAAATGATCCACCGCGCCGAATGGGCATTGAGCCACGGCGAGCGCCGAAACCCGCATGAATGCATGGTTCCGTTCTTACGCCCGGCTCACCGTACCTTCGGCGTGTGCCCCAAAATTGGCTCAAATGCGAATCGGCACCGACAGGCCATGACCTCTTCCGGCCCCGACTCGGCACCTTCCCGTCTGGTTGGCATCGTTGCATGTGCCCTTTCGCAGCGCCGCCAAGCAATCCGCGGTCCGGGCTGTTCTCGTCGATGAGCGAGCAGGCCGTATGCGACGGTGCACGATGGTCAGCCCCTTGGTGCCAGCGCCATCCCAGCACTCGGCACGCCATGGGCGTGCAACTAATTGCGCATGGCACGCAGCCAATTGCGCAGTCGCCCGAGGCTGCCGTCGACGTCAATCTCCGGCAGCCCGCCGGCTTGGGCAGCCGGGTGCCCCGGCGCAGTCGGGCCCCTAGGCTGATGATGCCCCGGCCTGCCGAGCCCCGCGCTTGCGCAGGACGAGGTAGTCGTTGAAGGGCTCCTGAACGGCCTTCAGCGGAACCTCCTCGCACAGTTCGAACCCGTGTTCCAGCAGCACCGACAACAGCGCTGACTTGTTGCGGTAGTACCCCAGATGCCCACTCGAATAACGAACATACCGGTCCTCGCCTCGCGTCGTGCTTTCTCGCAGCACGAGCAGGCCGCCTTCGACGAGGTAGTCGTGAAAATCAGCGAGAAGGCGAAGCAATTGCGCCTGGTCGGGAAGGCAGACGAAGACGCCCATGCAGAACACCGCGTCGACATGTCCCGCGAATGCCACTTTGCCGTACGAGAGGTCGGCCTTGAGGAACGACACATTGCCCATCTGCGCGCATCGGTGCCGTGCCGCCTCCAACAGTGACTCGCTGATGTCGAAGGCGAGGACCTGCCCCGCCTGTCGAGCGATCAGGGCGGTGTACTCGCCGTTGCCGCATCCGACGTCCAGCACGTTGCCGCCCGGCGGCATGTGCCGGCCTAGGATGCCTTCGAGTTCGCTTCGCGCCAGTTGATAGTACGCCGGCTCGGCCACATGCGTATCCTTGGCGGACTCCCAGTATTTCCGGGTGTGCGCTTTCAGCGCTTCGATGTCCATGCGAGTGCTCCGACGGGTTACAGCGTTGACGGGCGCGATTCAGAGATCGCGGGCACGCTTGGACGTCAACCGGCGCGCGACATGGATGAGGTCCGTCGACGGATCGGCCAGGCATAGCTCGACGATCCGCGACTTCAGTGCGTCGTAGGTGGGAACGTCGACGTCCGACGTTCCGTCGAGCGCCGTAGCCACCGCGGCCATTCCGGACAAGTAGCCTTGAGTCCACGTTAGCACCGGCATCCGATCGGCGACGTTCGCACTCGACAGTCGGCCAATCACGACGGTGCAGCGCATCATTCCCGGGCCGGAGGGGGCTTCCAGCGCCAGCGCGGGCACACTCGCAGTAGCCAAGGCAGCTGCGAAGCAGACGAGTGACAAAGAAAAGACCTTCATACCACGCCCTGGGAGTGTCGTTGCGCGAGCATGCTGCCCGCCGCATTTCATGATGTTCACATGCAGCGGACACTCCAGATCCATCAATGAGGTGCGAATTGGCAGTCCTGTTCCTGGCCGCCTGTCGCGCCGTGCTTGGCGCGCGGAAGTCACGCGGCAAGCGTTGCGAGTGGCCGGTTCGGGAGTCACGCAGACCTGATCAACCGCCCACCGCTCTTTCGAGGTTGGTCAGGCCATCGAACGCCCCGCCCGAAGGATCTTCCCACTGAACCGCACATGCCAGTCTGGATTGATGTCCCGATGAGGGCCACGCTTACGCAGCCGCTGGCAAGACGCCCTTCAAGGATTGACATCAACGGTCAGAACGCTTGACGGTGAGAGCAAGTGCCTGACTTTCCGAACGTCCGGTTTTGGGCGTCGGGGTCGATCATGTGCACGTCGCCTTTGGGTCGTTGCAGCCTCATCGCCGATCACCCTGCGCCACGTCGCCAGCAACCGGCAACCCCGCGAAATACCGCCTGAGGTACTCCACCGCCCTCCGCACCTTCGCCGCCTCGCCATCTTCGCGCCTGGGCGTCACCGCCCACACCGGCATCGCCGCGAAGCGCCATTGCGGGAGTACGCGCGCCAGCGCGCCGCGCGCGAGCGCAGGGGCGACGTCGGCGTGGCTGAGGCGGGCCAGGCCCAGACCGTGTTCGCACATCTGCTGCAGCGACAGCTGGTTGTTGCAGGCGATGCGCGCGGGCACGTGGATGCGCAGGCGTTCGCCGGTGGCGGCGTGCATGTCCAGAGGCATCGTGGCTGGTTGCGACGTGGCGAGCGCGGCCTTGCCGAGCGTGCGGGCAGCGCCGGGCAGCGCCGCGTTGCCCGGCGCGGCGAAGCCGTCGTGTGGGCCGTCGACCGGGCTTTCGCGCGCGAACGCGAGCCACTGGTGCGCCGGCAGTTGCTGCGGCGTCGCGGGCGTGCCCATGCGCGCGAGATAGTCGGGCGAGGCGCACAGGATCATGCCGAAGTCGCACAGGCGGCGCGCGACCCAGTTCGAGTCGGCCAGCCGGCCCACGCGGATCGCGACATCGATGCGGGCGTCGATCAGGTCGATCATCGCGTCGTCCACGAGCAGCCGCAGGCGCAGTTGCGGCGCCTGATCCAGCAGCGGGGCCAGCGCGGGCGCGACGTGGATCGCGAAGCCCACCGGCGCCGACACGCGCAGCTCGCCGGTGGGCGCATCGCGCGCGTGCTGCAGCGACTGCGCGGCGGCGCGCGCGGCCTCCAGCATGCGCTGGCAATGCGGGTAGTAGCGCTCGCCGGCCTCGGTCAGCGCGAGCTTGCGCGTGGAGCGGTGCAACAGCGTCACGCCGCCGTGCTGCTCGAGCGCGCGGATGGTCTGGCTGACGGCCGACGGGCTCATGCCCAGCCGACGCGCCGCCGCGCTCATCGAGCCGGCGTCGACCACTTCCGCGAACACGGCCAGGGATTTCAGGTCATCCATCGATTGTGAAGCCGTACTTCAAGGTGATGGCGACTCTACCCCGCTACCGGGGCGATTGTGAAGCGGCTATCGTTCAGCCATCGACTGAGACCACCTGGAGAACCTCATGAAGATCGCCCTGATCGGCGCCACCGGCTTCGTCGGCACGCCTCTCGTCGCCGAGCTGCTGCAACGCGGCCACCACGTGACCGCCCTCGCCCGCAACCCCGCCAAACTGGGCGCGCAGACCAACCTCACGCCCAAGGCGCTGGACGTCAACGACGCGGACGCGGTCGCCGCCGCCGTCAAGGACCACGACGCGGTCGTCTCCGCGTTCAACCCGGGCTGGGACGCGCCCGAGCTGTACGCCAAGTTCATGCAAGGCAACGACGCCATCGTCGCCGGCGTCGAGCAGTCCCGCGTCAAGCGCCTGCTGGTGGTCGGCGGCGCCGGCAGCCTGTTCGTGGCGCCCGGCGTGCAGATGGTGGACACGCCCGAGTTCGCGTCGCACGTGCCGCCCAACGTCATCCCCGGCGCCAAGGCCGCGCGCGACGCGCTCACGGCGCTGCGCGGCAACACCGCGCTCGAGTGGACCTTCCTGAGCCCGCCGGCGCTGCTGGCGCCCGGCGAGCGCAGCGGCCACTACCGCGTCGGCGGCGAGCTGTTGCTGATGGCGGGCGAAGCGCCGGCCGGCATCTCGGTGGCGGACCTGGCGGTGGCGATCGTCGACGAGATCGAGACGCCCAGGCACGTCCGCGCGCGTTTCACGGTCGCGACGGCCTGATCCTCGCGTCCAAAAAGCAAAGGCGGCGACGCGTCCGGCGTCCCGCCTTTTTCTCTTCGTGCGCCCGGTCGCTCAGTGATGATGTCCGACGTCGGCCTGCTGCCGCCGCGCCACCTCGGCGCTGACGCGCGCCACGCGCTCGACGCGCTCGATGTCGACGGCCTGGGCACTCGGAAACACGACCTGGCGCTGGCGCCGGCCGTTGCCCTCGAGCGGGCCCAGCGTCGCCTCGACGTCGCTGCCGTTGAAGATCAGCAGGTTGACCTGGTTGCGCGCCGGCGCGATCGCCAGCAGCGGCTCGCCGTTCATCGACAGCAGCAGGTTGCCCTGGCGCACGGTCTCGGTGAGGTCGGCCACGGTCGCGCGGATCGTGCGGTGGATGATCTGCGCCACGGGCATCTCGGCCGGCGGCAGGAAGTCGAACCAGGCCGCGACCAGCGAGCGGGTCTGCTGGGCTTTACGCATGGAAGGCGGTCACTGCGACTGCAGGCCCGCCGATGCGCGCCGGTGGTAGATCTGGAACAGCTCCAGCGCCAGGCGGCGCAGGTTCTCGTCGCTGCTCGCGTGCGCGGCGGCGATGCGTTCGTACGCGTACAGCTTGTCGTAGCACAGGCGCGCCAGGTGCACGGTCTGCCCTTCGAGCGCCATCATCGACTTGAAGCGCAGCAGCGCGCCCACGCCGAGCTCGTCGGCCTGCATGTGCGTGGTGCTGAAACCGGCCACCTGCGAGCGGGTGGCGCGCGGCGGACGCGCGGCCAGGGCGGCGTCGAACGGCAGGAAGTCGCCGTCGGTCTGCTGCAGCTCGTTGATCTGGGGAACTGGGGTCATGGAAGTCCACCTCCGGGTTGCGGACGGCCAGGAACTTCCGGCTATCCACGACCCGATGGTGCGACACGCGCCGAGCGCCCGATCGGCGGAAAAGCCGCGCGGATGCGGCCTATTCCACGCCGCAGGCGTCTAGATGTCTCCCGGCGGCGACTCGGCGGCACCGGGCTGGCGGCTGTCGCGGATGAACTGCTCCAGCCGCGCCGACCAGGTTGGCGACTCCTGTTCGAGTTCGGCGAGCGCGTGCACGGCGATGCCCGCGTCCTTGAGCATCTTGTTGGCGGCGGCGATGGACGCCACCTGGTGCGGCTTCTGCTCGAGGTAGACCACGCGCTGGATGCCCACCTGGATGATGGACTGCACGCAGCGCGGGCACGGGAACTGGGTGGCGTAGATGGTGCCGCCGGTCAGCGGCAGCACCACGCAGTTGAGGATGGCGTTGACCTCGGCATGCACGATGTAGCTGTGGCGCGAATGCAGCGGATCGTCGTCGTCGTCGGCCCAGTACGTCGGATCCTCGTCGTCGCAGCCACGCGGCAGGCCGTTGTAGCCGACGCCAAGGATCTTGTAGTCGGCGCTGGCGATGCAGGCGCCGTTGCGCTTGCGGGCATCCTTGGAGCGCGCCGCCGCCAGCAGCGCCACGCCCATGAACATCGAATGCCAATCCAGCAGGGATCTGTTTTCCATCGGCTTCCAGTGTCTGTAGAGGGCCCGATTGCGGGCCATCCTCCGGAGTTTAGGGCGAACCCGGGCCCGGCATGCCGTCGAGCTTCGGCGAGAATCATGCCGAGGTCGAGTGCGCCCCGGCCGGTTTTGACAGCCGGCATGGCGCGTGCTCCACTACGACAAGCGGGAGTGTCCGGCCGCCGCGGTCAAGTTGCCGTTCGCCGAACCACCCATTGAGCAGGAGAATCCACATGCCCAGTCCATTCCGGCCGGCAACAGAACTGATGGTGCAGTACGCGCGCTACCACCGCGACCGGCGCAACATCGCCACCCATTTCCTGGGCATTCCGCTGATCGTGCTGGCGGTCGGCATCTTCCTGGCCCGAGGCCAGTTCGAGCTCGCGCAGGCGCACCTGAGCGCGGCATGGGTGCTGTGGGCCGTCACCGCCGCCTGGTACGTCACGCGCGGCAACCTGGTGCTGGGCGTGGCCACCGCGGTCGCCAACGGCATGCTGATCTGGGGCTCGCACGTGTTCGCGCTGGGCACCACCGGCGCGTGGCTCGCCTGCGGGTTCGTCACCTTCATCACCGGCTGGGTGCTGCAGTTCGTCGGCCACTACTACGAAGGCCGCAAGCCGGCATTCGTCGACGACCTGGTCGGCCTGCTGGTCGGCCCGATGTTCGTGGTCGGCGAAGCCCTGTTCGCCGCGGGCCTGTGCCGGCCGCTGGCCCAGGAGATCGAACGGCGTACCGGCCCCACTCTCATCCGTGATCTTGCGCATCCCGTTGCCTGAAACCGTCACCTCCAACCCGGGGCTGACCGCCGCGCCCGAGCGACGTGGCTGACCTCATCCTGACCGACGTCTCGCCGATCGGTCCCGTGCTCATCATGGGCGCGGGCTCGATCGGTTGCTATGTGGGCGGGCGGCTCGCGCTGGCCGGCCACGACGTGCACTTCGTCGGCCGCCCGCGCGTGCTGGAGCAGCTGCGCACACATGGCCTGACCATCACCGAGCCCGACGGCAAGACCGCCACGCTGCCCGCCGACATGCTCAGCCTGCACGAAGAGGTGCCGTCCGGCCTGGGCATCGCGCTGGTGCTGCTGTGCGTCAAGAGCAGCGCCACGCCGCGGGCGGCCACCTCGCTCGCTCGCGCGCTGCCCATCGGCACGCTGGTGGTCTGCCTGCAGAACGGCCTGCACAACGCCGAGGTGGCGCGCTCCGTGGCCGCGCGGCTGCGCTTCCTGTCGGCCATGGTGCCATTCAACGTCGCCGAGATCGGGCCGGGCAACTTCCTGCGCGGCTCGGGCGGCGCGCTGGCGCTCGAGGAAGACGAGGTCACCAACGCCTGGCTGCCGACGCTGGCCGCGGCCGGCGTGCCGGCGTCCACGCACAAGGACATCCGCGCAGTGCAATGGGGCAAGCTGCTGCTGAACCTGAACAACCCGGTCAATGCGCTGTCGGGGCTGCCGCTGCGCGACGAGCTGCTGGAGCCCGACCTGCGCGCCACCACGGCCGCGCTGATCGAGGAAGCGCTGGCGGTCCTGGCCAGCGCGCGCCAGCGCACGGTCAAGGTCACGCCCGTCCCCACCAGCTGGCTGCCGCGCCTGATGCGACTGCCCACGCCGGTCTTCAAGCTCGTCGCGGCCAAGATGCTGCGCATCGACCCGCGCGCGCGTTCGAGCATGGCCGACGACCTCGCGCTGGGCCGGCGCACCGAGATCGGCGAGCTGTGCGGCGAGGTGGTCAAGCTGGCCAAGTCGGTCGGCCGCCGCGCGCCGCGCAACGAGAAGATGCTGGGACTGATCCGCTACGTCGAGCTGACCGCGCTGGCCGTGGGCTCGTCGGAACGCGGTCCGACCGAGCCCGCCGAACTGCGCAAGACCATCGAACAGGCGATTTGACCGGGCCCCGGCGCCTCAGGTCGATTTCGAGATGCTGATCGTCGGAAACTTCGCGCTGAAGTCCTTGGCCTTGCCGGCCACCACCACCGCCACCTGCCGCGCGACGGCCTTGTAGAGCGCGGCGATCTCGCCGTCCGGCTCGGCCGCCACCGTGGGCGTGCCCGAATCGGTCTGCTGGCGGATGGCCATCGTCAGCGGCAGCGCTCCAAGATACGGCACCCCGTACTGGGCCGCCATGCGCTTGCCGCCGTCGGCGCCGAAGATGTGCTCCACGTGGCCGCAGTTCGTGCAGACGTGCACGGCCATGTTCTCGACGATGCCCAGGATCGGCACGCCGACCTTCTCGAACATGTTCAGGCCTTTCTTCGCATCGAGCAGCGCGATGTCCTGCGGCGTGGTCACGATCACCGCCCCGGTGACGGGCACGCGCTGGCTCAGGGTCAGCTGGATGTCGCCGGTGCCGGGCGGCATGTCGATGACCAGGTAGTCGAGTTCTCCCCAGGCAGTCTGGCGCAGCAACTGGTCGAGCGCCTGCGTGGCCATCGGGCCGCGCCACACGACGGCCTGCTCGGGATCGACCAGGAAGCCGATCGACATCACCTGCACGCCGTGGTTGGCCAGCGGCTTCATCGTCTTGCCGTCTTCCGACTCCGGACGGCCTTCCACGCCCATCATCAGCGGCAGGCTGGGGCCGTAGATGTCCGCATCGAGCAACCCCACGCGCGCGCCCTCGGCCGCGAGCGCGAGCGCGAGGTTCACGGCGGTGGTGCTCTTGCCGACGCCGCCCTTGCCGGACGATACCGCGACGATGTTGGCCACGCCCGGCAGCAGCGCCACGCCGCGCTGCACCTGGTGCGCGACGATCTTGCTGCTGACCTCGACCGTGACCGCGCCCACGCCTTCGACCGACCTGGCCACCGCGGTCAAAGCCTCGCGCACCGCCGGAAACTGGCTGCGCGCCGGATAGCCCAGCTCCACCTCGAAGGCCACGCCGCCGTCGGCGGATACCCGCAGGTTTTTCAGCTGGCGTCCCGCGGTATACGGCAGGCCGGTATGCGGATCGAGGACGGTGGCAAGGGCTGCGGTCAGCGCGGCTTCGGAGACAGGCATGGGGATCGCGATGGCGCCGACGGCGCGAAAAGCAGGGGGAACCGGCGTCGTGCAGCGAATGCGGGCCGGGCGCAGAATCATGTACGAGCAGTCTACCGCGCCCGTCTTTCCGGCATCGGGCACGGGGACTGCCGGCGTTCGGGGCCGGCGTGCGCTCAAGCCGGGGACGAGCCGCGCCGATAAGTCGTCTAGACGGGCTCGAACCGCGCCCACAAGGCCGGTTCGCCATCCAACCACGGAGGACCTGATGGAACTCTGTCCACTTGCCAAGGTGCAGCACCGCATCAAGATCGGCAGCCCGCTGCCGTTCAGCATCCACGACGCGTCGGCCAAGCTGCTGCTGGCAAAGAACCAGGTCGTCAGCGACGAGCACCAGCTCGAGGCGCTGGTCGAACGCGGCGCCTGCGTCAACGTCGACGAGCTGCGCGGCGTGCGCGCCGAGATCTACGGCGCGCCGCCCGAACTGCTGCCGTCGCTCTGGCGCAAGTGCGCCGACATGCTCTCGCGCGTGCTGGCCAGCATGCCGTCCGCCGACGCCCCGGCGGCGCTCGACGAGACCGCGCGCTACATGGCCGCCCTGACCGAGCGCGCCCCCGACCTCGCCATCTTCCTGCTCGTGCGCCCTGACTACGCCGAGCACACGCGCTACGGCGTCGTCCGCAGCCTGCATGCGGCCGCCGCCGCCTACCTGATCGCGCTGCGCCTGGGCTGGACGCCCGAGCGCTGCCTGACGCTGGTCAAGGCGGCCTTCACGATGAACCTGGGCATGCTGGACATCCAGGAGCGGCTGTCCAACCAGGCGCGCCTGCCCGACCCCAAGCAGCGCCAGGCGCTGCACGTCCATCCGACCACCAGCCTGGCCACGCTCAAGGCCAGCGGCGTCACCGACGAGGAATGGCTGCAGACGGTGGCGCAGCATCACGAGAAGCCGGGCGGCGGCGGCTATCCGGCCGGCGTCACCGAAGTGGGCGAGATGGCCAACGCCTTGCGCACGGTCGATGTCTACACCGCCAAGCTGGCCGGGCGCAGCGGCCGCGACAGCCTGCCGCCCACGCGCGCCGCGCGCGACCTGCTGGTGGTCGAACGCGGCAACCCGTTCGCGCTGGCGCTGATCACCGAGTTCGGCGTGCATCCGCCCGGCAGCCTGGTGCGGCTGCATGGCGGCGAGGTGGCGGTGGTGGTGCAACGCACCGCCGACAGCGCCGCCCCGCAAGTGGCCGTGCTGACCGGCCGCCGCGGCGAACCGCTGGTCGAGCCAGTGCAGCGCGAGGCCAGCGGCCGCGACTACGGGATCGCCGGCCCGGCCGAACCCAAGGGCCTGCGCGTGCGCATCAGCCCGGAGCGTCTGTACGCGAAGGCGCGGTTCTAGGAGGCTGTCGGGCTTTCCAGGCTAGCGAACGATGAGGTAGTCCGGGACAATTGAGGCAGTGCATTCATGACTGCCTCGCAATGAGCCGCTTCGTTCCCGTTGACCGAGACACTGC
>Ga0302279_10000110_pt1 | contig 112306 bp, 110 predicted proteins | sample III_Bog_N3_3_FD_194541 | JGI IMG/M metagenome (GOLD analysis project Ga0302279, IMG submission 194541) | Peat permafrost microbial communities from Stordalen Mire near Abisko, Sweden - III_Bog_N3_3 | ecosystem: Environmental > Terrestrial > Soil > Wetlands > Peat | place: Sweden: Abisko...
AGGATTGGTAGGGCGTCGAGGTCCAGATATTCTCGATCCAATGGAGGTCGTCGGGCGTGCCCGAAACCTCGCTGTTTGAGGGATCACCGCCGGGCGCCACGATGCCCCACGAAGTTGCAGAATGTACGTTGTTGTTGGCAACCGTGTACTGCGAGTACGAGGCGACGTACTCGATCGGCGTCGACGCAGACGCTCCCGTGACGCTCTTCGAGTAGGACGTGGTCCCCGTGGTGGTCCCATCATCGAGGCCGGTTGCGCCGACCGCGATGACGCCGGAAATACACGCCGGCGCATCGAGCGACGCAGTGCTCGAGTTCCCGGCAGCGGCAACGACGATAACGTTATGGCTTAGGGCGTTGGCGATGGCCGCACGTTCATCCGGATCGTCATCGACTCCGTTCGTACAGCTACCGCCGCCCAAACTCATCGAGATGACGTTCACCCCTTGCGTTACCGCGTCGTCGATCGCGGACGCAATATCCGTCGTATCTGCCGAGCATTGCGAGTCGGGGGTTCCCTCGATGGCGCAGTTGTCGTCGGGCGTTGGAAAGACGCGGTACGCGTAGATCACGGCCTTGCCGCCGACGCCCGTAAAGCCGACGCTGTTGCCTGATGCTGCGGCGGCAATTCCGGAGACGTCAGTGCCATGGCCAAGTTCGTCCGTACTGAACGACCCGGTCGATTGGACGTTCGATAGATTCGTAATGTAGCAGTGCTGGTAAGCGATCTTCGAGTTCAGCTCCGGGTGGCTCGCGTCTTCGCCGGTATCGATGATCGCGATCTTGATCGATGACGAACCAAGGGCATTCCCCGTCGCCGCGACGCCGGTACCGCCATTGACGTAGCCGAAGGCCCTCTCGATGCCGATCGCGTGCATATCCCATTGCCCGGGCACCGAGGCGGCCTCACCAAGGGCCGTCTCATACGTGCTGACCGTACCCGTCTGTCCAGCCGTGAATCCAACGAAGTACGGATCGTTCGGGTAGTAGGGGCTACTCGTTAGCGCGAAACGGCGCTGCCCGCTGAGTTCAACGCTGAGAACGCCGCTCTGCGCGCGCAACGTCGATTCGGCTTGCGCGAGCGATCCCGCCGGTACGGCGAGAACGTGCATGACAATATTCTGCCGATCGTACTCGAACGATCGCACTAAACGCGCGCCGAGTTGCCGCTCTCGCGTCTCCAACTGTGTGGAATATGTGAGCGCCGTGCTGCGATCGTATGTCACAGCGAGAGTCGCCGACGCGGTCGTGACAGGCAAGTGCCGCATCGCAGGCCGTCGCACGAGCGCCTCGCCGAGGCTGAAGCCGGCGAAAGATGCGGTTCCCGCGGTGCCCGTCGCAGGGCACGCAAACGGCCCCGACGCCACGGCCGTCGCGGTGGGCGTCGGCGTCGGGATCGGCGTGGCCGTAGCGGTCGGGGTCGGCGTGGGCGTCGGAACGACAAGTACTTGGGAAGTGGAGAACAGCACAAACGCGTACGTCGTCCCGGCCGTAAACGTGACCGGTCCGGTCGCCGCGGCAAACCCGTAGGTGTTGTTCCCCTGGGCGCTGGCCGGGCCGGCCAGCGTCGTCCAACCCGAACCATTCGGGTTGTACCAGGCGAGATAGAGGTTGCTGGCCGAAACGCCTAGACTTGCCGGCAAGACGAACGAAAAGCTGGGCCATGTGGGAAACGTTAAGTTCGCCTTCGCGGTGATGGTGACGAACACTAACGACGTCAACGACGCACCGATGGCTTTCGGCAAGCGCGCCGAGGACGTAACTGCGGTGCCCGTTGGGTTAGCAAGGGTCAGTCCCAGCGTTGTCGGTCCGTCGCCCGCCGTGGTTCCGGGGAGCGACAACGTCCCGCCGTAACCGGCGCCGATCGTTGAAAATATTGCGGATGCCGGCGCGCCGACGCCGGAAAAGCCGGGCTGGCTCGTTTGCGCGACGGCGGTCGATGTGGGCGTGGGCGTGGGCGTCGACGCCGGAGGCGACACGCTGCCCCCGCCACCGCCGCCGCCGCACGCACACACCACAGCGCACATGGCAAAAATTAGACCGGATCGTACGAGCCGCACCTATCTGTGTATGGCCCGGGGCGGCTCGGAGTCCTGCCGGCGCCCGTCACACCAGGGTTTTCCCGTGCGCGCTCCGGACTCACGGGCGATGACCACTCACGCCGTCGCAGCGCCGGCCGAGGTTCCGCCGGGGACGATGCTCCGGGTCGTCGTCGACGGTCGCGGTATCTGCATCTATAACGTCGAGGGCGCATTCTATGCCACCGACGATCTCTGCACGCACCGGCGCGCCCGGCTCTCCGACGGCTTTCTCGAGGGCCGCGTCGTGCAGTGTCCGCTGCACTTCGGCCGGTTCGACGTCATCACCGGACAGCCGCTGAACAAGCCCTGCACGATCGCGCTGGGCGTCTATGCGGTCGCACGCGACGGCGACGCGCTGGTGCTCACCGTCCCCCCGGCGGACGCCGGCCTGTGAGCACCGACTACGCGCTGAGCAAGCTCTTCTTCGACCTGCAGAACCCGGCGGCGGCCGCCGCCTACCGCGCCGACCGGGAAGCGGTGCTCGCGCGCTACGACCTCGAGCCCGGCGTGCGACGGGCGGTGCTCGCCGACGACGTCGCAACGCTTGCGCCGCGCGTCAATCCGTATCTGCTGCGGTATTATTGCACCGCCGCCGGGATGTCCGACGCCGACTTTCTCGCGCAGATCCGGCGCCTTGGCTGAACTCGTCGCCGTCGTTGCGGCCAGTCACGCGCCGCTGCTCGCACGCGACTGGGATCGCTTCGAGGCACCACTGAAGACGCGCGTCAGCGCGGCGTACCATCAGCTCGGGGCGCACCTCGCCGCGGCGCGCCCCGATGTCATTCTCGCGATCGCACCCGATCATTGGACGAACTTCTTCCTCGATAACCTGCCCAACGCGTGCATCGGCGTCGGCGCGGTTCACGGCGGACCGCCCGAGCCGTTCATGGCCGGCTTCGGTCACACGAGTTTGGCCGGCGACGCGGCCTTCGGCGCCCATCTCGTCGCGACGGCGCTCGCGGCCGGCTTCGAACCGTCGGTCTCGCACAAGCTCAAGCTCGATCACGGCTTCTGCCTGCCGCTGTGGCGCATGGAACTCGATCCGCTGCCGCCGATCGTCCCGCTGGTGCTGAACTGCCTCGAACCCCCGATGCCGAGCCCGGCGCGCTGCGCCGCGTGGGGGCGGCTCCTCGCGCAGGCGATCGCCACGTATCCGGGCTCGGCGCGCATCGCGATCCTCGCATCCGGCGGCCTGAGCCATTCGATCGGCGAGCCGACGATGGGCGCGATCGACCCTGCGTTCGATGCCGCCTGCATCGCGGCGTTCGAAGCCGGCGGCGACGAGGCCGTTGCAACATTTCTCGAAGACGCGCTACCGGCAGCCGGAAACGGTGGACACGAAGTGCGGACGTGGGCCGTCGCGCATGCGGCGGCCGGCGGAAACGGATTCCGGCTCGTCGACTCTTTCCCGATCCCGCAAGTCTACGTCGGCTGCGCCTGGGCAACGTGGACCCCGGCAACGAAGGATGGAAGATGAACCCGGAGACCGTCGGCACCCTCATCTGCACGCTGGTTGACCGCCGCTCGAGCGTCCCGCTCACCGACGCGCGCGTGACCTGCATCAGCAGCGCCGGGATCATCCAAGTCGACGTCGACAGCCGCGGTGAATTTCAGGCGACCTTCCCGCAAGGCATCTACGAACTGATCATCTCCGCCCGCGGCGAGCTCTCGCTCACGTTGCGCGGCATCGGCATCCTCGCGGGCCACACGCAGTACCTGTTGCGCGCGTTCGTACCCGGCGAAGACGACGGCTATGACGGCGTGCCGTCATCGGCGCTCGGCGGCTATCTGACCGACCGGCTCGGCCAACCGGTCGTCGACGCGGCGATCACCGCCGCTCTCGTCACCCAGCGGCCGAGCTATCAAGTCGGCGCGCCGAGTTCGCAAACGTATACGACGAAGTCGGATAAGTTCGGCGCGTACATTCTGCATGCGATCAAACCCGGCACCTACGACGTTAGCGTGCGTACGGCGTCTCGCTTGCTCTCCAACGAGCGCGTGGTCATTCCGGCCGAACGTCACTTCCAACGTCACGATCTGCGCTTCATCGCGTTGTGACGTTCGGCACGATGCGATGAACGCATCGGTTAACATGAATGCGTAGTGGGTAGAAACGACGCCGTGACGAGGCTGCTCGCCACAGTTACGTTAGGAAAGAAAGTTGCACTACCTTCGCTACGCGGTCGCCGCGAGCATCGCGCTCGCCGCAACGGCGACAGCCGCCGCCGCACAATCCCCCCCGGTGCACGACGTGCCGATCTTATACAACGATCATCACATCGCCGCCGATCCGAACGTCCTTCAGGACAACCGAGTCCTTGCCGCGCTGGTGCGTGGCGATCAGATCCTCGTGCCGTTGCGTGCGATGTTCGAACAGATGGGCGCCACCGTCGCATACGATCCGTCAACGCAAACGACCACCATCACGAAACCTGGCTCAGAGGTGAAAGTAACCGTGGGCCGTCCCGAAATCGTGCTCAACGGTGAAGTTCGCCCGCTCGACGTGCCGCCGGAAATCTACCACGGCGCGGTCGTCGTCCCGCTGCGCGCGCTTTCCGAAGCGATGGGCGCCTATGTCCTGTGGCTCCAAGATCGCAACGAAGTCGTCGTCCGCTATCTTGCGCCGCCGGTCGCAACCCCGATGCCGACGATGGCTCCGACCATGACCCCGACCCCGACGCCGACCATGCGTCCGACGCCGGCGCCGACAATGGCTCCTCCCACGATGACGCCGACCATCGCACCGACGCCGACACCGGCGCCGACGCCGATCGCCGACGAGCATTACATCGTGGGTGATTACCTGGTCTCCCCGCAGACCTACAACGCGTACTCGTCGAACTCACGCGGAACCGCCTCGTGGGCGGGCCGAGCGGCGTTCGAACTTCCCGTCTTCGGTATTCCGTGGATGATCGAAGGCGACGCGCGTCAGTACTCGTTCAACCATCCTGCCGGCTTCGTCACGAACATCGGCAGCCAAAGCGCCACATTCGTGCCGGGCTTCACCGGGTACGATCGCGACTCGGATGTGCGCCTCGGCCTGAAAGTGATCAACCCGCGCGTCTACGTCGGCGTCGGCTACATGTGGCAGACGAACGACTACGGCAACTCGCACGAGACCGGTATCGGTTACGGGATCGAGAAGTTGCCCGACCTCCAACGGCCGCTCTCGTTCTACGGTAGCGCCTGGTACTACCCGTCGGTGCGCGGCAACTATACCGACCCGATCACGGGCTTCGGATGGACGCCCGCGTATCAAGTCACCAAGTACAGCATCGGCCTGGACGCGAAAATCGCCGGCCCGGTGTTCCTCGACCTCGGCTTCCTCGGCGAGCGCGGCAATGCGCGCATCGACGCGCCGTCGAGCTTCGTCCACTCCGGCGCTGCCGTGGGTATCGGTATCCACTTCTAGCGACGGTTCGCACCCCAGCGCCTCGCCGGCATCCGTGCCGGCGGGGCGTTTTTTTAGCCGAAGCGGCCGGTGATGTAGTCTTCGGTCCGCTTCTCGCGCGGCTTGGTGAAGATCTGGTTGGTCGTGCCGACTTCGACGATCTCGCCCAGATGGAAGAATGCCGTGTTATCGGAGATGCGCGCGGCCTGCTGCATCGAGTGGGTCACGATCACGACGGTGTATTCCGACTTCAACTCGCCGATCAGGTCTTCGATCTTTGAGGTCGCGATCGGATCGAGCGCCGAGGCCGGCTCGTCCATCAGGATCACTTCCGGATTCACCGCCAACACGCGCGCGATACACAAGCGCTGCTGCTGACCGCCCGAGAGGTCGAGGGCGGAGCGGTTAAGGCGGTCCTTCACTTCTTCCCAGAGCGCGGCTTGCCGCAACGAGCGCTCGCATATTTCGGTGAGCTTCGCCTGGTTCGTCTCGCCGTGGATCTTCGGCCCGTAGACGACGTTCTCGAAGATCGTCTTGGGAAACGGATTCGGACGCTGGAACACCATCCCGATCCGGTGGCGGATCACCACCGGGTCGGCGGAGGGCGCGTAGATATCCTCGCCGTCGAGCAGAATGCGCCCCGTCACGCGCGCGCCGGGCGTGAGATCGTGCATCCGGTCGAGCGCCCGCAAGAACGTCGACTTACCGCAGCCCGAGGGCCCGATGAGCGCCGTTACCGAGTTCTCTTTCATGTTCAGATTGGCGCTCTTGATCGCGTGAAAGGCGCCGTAGTAGATGTCGACGTCCGTCGCCACGAGCTTTTGCGACGTCGCGATCAGGGCAGGCGAGTCGATCACGAGGGTCTCCCGGTGAGGCGTTTGCTGAGGGCACGGCCGCCGACGCGAGCGCTGATGTTAAATACCAGCACCATGATCAGCAGCACGAGGGCGGAACCGTTGCCGATGCGATCGACGTCGGGCACGATCGACTCGGTATGCGTGTACCAGAGGTGAACGGCCAACGTTTCGGCCGTATGAAACGGGTTGATATCGTAGGGCGAGTTGGTCGACACGCTCAGGCCCGCGGTGAAGATCAGCGCCGCCGTTTCGCCGAAGATCCGGCCCGCAATCAGCACGATACCGGTCGTCATGCGGCCGATCGCGCTCGGCAGCACCACGCGCAGGATCGTCTGCCACTTCGTCGCGCCGATCCCCATCGAGGCTTCGCGGAAACTATCGGGGACGCTCGAGAGCGCTTCTTGCGTCACGCGCATCAACGCGGGCAGGTTCAGCAAGGTCAAGGTCAACGCGCCGCCGAGCGCGGTGAACTTCCACTTAAAGAGATACACGAACACCAGTAGGCCGAAGAGACCCATGACGATCGAGGGGACGGTCGCGAGCGATTCCGCGCTGAAGACGACGAGCTCGCGGAAGCGTCCGGGCCGCGCGTACTCCTGCAGATAGACGCCCGCCGCGGTGGCGATCGGGACGGTGAAGATCAGCGTCAAGATCAGGATATAGAACGAATTGTAGATCTCGGGTCCGATGCCGCCGCCCGCGCTGGTCTCGGCCGGCAGGCCGAAGATGAACGCCGGCGTGAGGTAGCGCGCGCCGATCCAGAACATGTAGATGATGAACGCCGCGAGCAGCAGGATGATGCTCGAGGCCATGCACCACAGCACGACCGTAGCCGTCCGGTCCGCAAACTTCCGCGCTTTCACGCCGGAACTGGATGCGAGAGAATTGAGGACTCGAGGTGGTGTCGCCATGATATCCATCAGCTTCGCTTTCGCAGTGCGAAGCGCACGACGAGAATCAGCAGCATTGCAATGATCAGCAGCAGGAACGCCATCGAGAAGAGTGCGTGTTCCTGCAGCGAGCCTTCGGTAGCGGACGGCATCTGACCGACGATCACCGTGGTGAGGGTTGCGGTCGGCGCGAAGACGTTCACCGGGAAGGCCGTTGCGTTGCCGATGACGAGCTGGATCGCCAGCGTCTCGCCGACGGCGCGCGCGATGCCGAGAATCAACGCCACCGCGAGGCCGGTCGAAGCGCTCGGCAGTAGGACGCGGACGATCGTCTGGAACCGCGTGGCGCCCAGTGCGAACGATCCTTCGCGCAGTGCCTGCGGCAAGGACGTGAACGCATCCTCGCTGAGCGAGATCACCGTCGGCAAAATCATGATCGCCAGCACGATGCCCGCACCCGCGAGGCTGAAGCCCGACGCCGACGAGGTGTGCTCGCGGATGATCGGGACGAGGAACACGAGCCCCAGCCAGCCGTAGACGACCGACGGGATCCCGACCATCAACTCGATTGCCGGCTTGAGGACCAGCGCCATGCGAGGCGGCGCGATTTCGGAGAGAAACACGCCGACGGCGATGCCGAACGGCCCGCCGACCGCAATCGCGAAAACCGTCACCAGCAGCGTGCCGACGATGAAGATCGCGGCGCCCGGATGGTTCGAATCGAGATCGTACGTGGGCGAAAAGAGGAACGAGAACAGCGAGAAGCGGTCGACGAAGAACGTCTTCGTTCCCTCGACCGCGAGATACAGCAGCAGCACCGCCATCGCGAAGATGACGAAGTAGGCCGCAAACCGCAGGACGTTGAGGGCGATTCGCTCGTTGCGGTGGGCGCGTTGGGCGATTGAGGCGATCACGTCGTTCCTACGCTAAAGAATGAACGAAGAGGCGACTATGACAGCCGCCTCTCCGAAGCCTGTTATACAGTCGACCGGATCAGCGATCGGTCTCGGTGACTTTCATCGCGCCGACCTTAAGGAAGGCGTTCTTATTCAGCAGGTCGGTGGCGTTCGAAACGTAGTCGATGAACTTCTGCACGTCCGGGGTTGCCGGGCCGTTGGTGAACATGTGCTCGTAGGACCAGAAGGGATATTTTCCGGTGACTACGTTCGCTTCGGTCGCTGCGACGCCGCCGATCGCGAGTTCCGTCACGGGCTGGCCGTGCGTACCCGAGAAGGCTGCGTAGCTGATCGCACCGGGGGTCTGCTTCACGACGCTGATGACCGTGCCGGTCGCATCTTCGGTGAGGCCGCTGTCGACGAGCTTATCGGGGGCCATGACGGTCTTTTCGAACACGACCCGCGTGCCCGAACCGAGCGTGCGGTTGATGACGACGATCTTCTGATCTTGGCCGCCGAATTGCTTCCAGTTCGTCACGGTGCCGTCGAAGATGCTCTGAATTTGCTGTTTCGTGAGGCTTTTGACGGTCACGTCGGGGTTGACGACGACCGCGAAGCCGGTGACCGCGACCTTGTGGTCGACGAGTTCGGGATGCGTGGGCGCGAGAATATCCGAGTCGCCGATGTCGATCGCCTTGGCCGCGGCTTGGTTGATACCGGTGCCGGAACCGCCGCCCGAGACGCTGATCTTCACGTCAGGATGCGCGGTCTGATAGGCGCCGGCGGCGTCTTTGACCAGCGGCAGCAGCGCGGTCGAACCGGCCGCCGTCAGCGAAACGTCGGCCAGCGCAGCCTGCGCGCCGATCGAAATCGAGAAACCAAGAGCGAGAGCCGCAATCGCAGCGTTCCTGAACACACGTACCTCCAGATGATGGCCGAAACGGCGCAAACGACCAAGCTCATAAGCTTGATGACGCGCCCAAGACATCGTTACAGGATGACGATAAGGCAAGTTTAACGTTGGATTAAGCTACCTTAATCTTGGGTCGAACCGTCGTCCGCGCCGGCATCGGAGATGCGCGGCAGACGGCACACGAAGGTCGCGCCGCGACCGTAAATCGAGTGCGCCGTCAAGCTGCCGCCGTGCGCGGTGACGATATGGCGAGCGATCGATAGCCCGAGTCCCGTGCCGGCGTGCTCGCGCGTTCGCGAGCGGTCGACCACGTAGAAGCGCTCGAAGATGTGCGGCAAATCGTGGTAGGGGATACCGCGGCCGGTATCCCGCACGCGCAGCAGCGCGTTCTGCCCTTCGCTCGCGATCTCGACGGTGACGGTGCCGCCGGCCGGCGTGTGGCGCAGCGCGTTGTCGACGAGATTGAGCGCGACTTGGGTCAGGCGATTGCGGTCGGCATCGACGAACACTTCTTCCGGGGCGTCGAGGTCGAGCTCGACCCCCGCCGCGACCGAGCGCTGGGCGAACGTGTTGACGACCGACGTCGCGACATCGGTGAGGTCGAAGATCTCACGGCGCAACTGGACGTTGCCCGACTCCGAGCGGGCGAGTTCGAGCAGATCTTCCACGAGCCGGATCATGCGCTCGACTTCGCGCGCGATCTGCGGCAGAAACAGCGTGCGCGCCTCGGCGTCGTCGTCGGAGATCAGGACGGTCTCGAGCATCAGTTTGATCGCCGAGAGCGGCGTACGTAATTCGTGCGAGACGTTTGCCACGAATTCACGGCGCACGTGTTCGATCGCGAGCAGCGCGGTGCGATCGGCCGCCACCGCGACGGCGCCGCCCTCGAACGGGTGCACGGTGACGCCGAGCGTGCGTTCGCGGTCGAAATCGCCGATCGTAATATCGCGCATCGAGGCCTCACCGGCGATAGCGGCGAGTACCTGGCGTTCCATCGGGATCGACGGGACGACCGCGATCAGCGCGCGCCCGGCCGCGCGGTCGGCGCGGATATCGAACAACTCTTCGGCGGCCGCGTTGATGAAGCGTACGATTCCGCCCGCATCGATCAGGAACGCCGCAAACGGAAACGCCGCGATGATCCCCCGAATACGCCGGTCGTCGAAGGCCGTGGGCACGTCCGGACCGGCCGTTGCGGCCGGCGAGTGGCGCGGGCGCCGCACGCGCAAGGCGGCGAACGTTGCGGCCGCGCCGGCGGCGACGCCGGCCAGCCCCGCAACGTACGGATCGAGCATCGCTATTCGCGGAACATGTAGCCGCGGCTGCGCACCGTGATGATGTGCCGCGGGTTATTCGGATCGATCTCGATCTTCTCGCGCAACCAGCGCACGTGGACGCTGATCGTCTGGTGTTCGCCCTCGAAGTCGTAACCCCAGACCTTTTCGAGCAGCATCTGCCGGGTCACGATCCGGCCGCGATTTTCCATCAGCAGGTGCAGCAGCCGGAATTCCTTCGGCGCCAGCGCCACGAGCTCGCCGCGTACGGTCAGACGCTGGCGCGAGCGGTCGATCGAGATATCGCCGGCCGTGATCGTCTCGTCGCGGTTCTCGAGATCGACCTCCTGACGGCGCAGACGGGCCTTGACCCGCGCGATGATCTCCCCGAGCGAGAACGGCTTCGTCACGTAATCGTCGGCGCCCAGTTCGAGCGCCAAGACCTTGTCGAACTCCTGATCCTTGGCCGTGAGCATGATGATCGGAACGCTCGACGTCTTGCGGATCTCCTTGCACGCCTCGATGCCGTCGAGCAGCGGCAGCATGATATCGAGGATCACGAGATCGGGCTCTTCGCTCGCGGCGAGCGCGACCGCGCTGCGGCCGTCGCCCGCAGCGGTGACCGCGTAGCCGTTGCGCTCGAGGTTGTAGCGCAGCGATTGGACGATCGCGGCCTCGTCGTCGACGAGCAGAATCTTCTTCTTGGCCGGCGGGGCGATCACGTTTGCGGCTCCGGTGCGACGGCCTCGAAGACGGCCCGCTGGCCGAAGGTGCGTTCGAAAAGATCGGCCTTGAACATCGCAGCGCCCAGTTCGCCCGAGATGTCACCCTCCGCCTGCGCGACGATCGCGATTCGTCCGGCCTCCCGCCGGACCGAGACGTCCAGCACGACGCCCATGGCCCGCTCGTCGAGGCCGTCGGCGATGCGCAGGATCGAGGCCAGCGCCGCGACCCGGCGCTGCTGCTCTAGAGAGAGCGCCGCAAATTCGAGGTGCGCCGGCTTGGGCATCGCTTTGCGGTAATAGCGAGCGACCTGAGCCACCAATTCGCGTTCGTCGTCGCGCCAGCCGGGCAGCGGCGAATTGCGAATCAGGTAGGCGGAATGCTTGTGGCGGCCGCTCTCGGCAACGAAGCGCCCGATCGAGTGCAGGATCGCCGCCGCGTAGAGCAGGTCGCGATCGGACGGCGCGAGCCCGTGCAGCGGGGCCAGTTTTTCGAACAGCGTGAGCGCCAGCCGGCTGACCTGGCGCTGGTGGCCGCCGAGGTGCGCGTACTTGTGGGCCAGCGCTTCGACGCCTTCGATGCGGCGCACGCGCTCGTCGCCCAAGCGATCGGCAAGCGCTCGGTCCTGTGCCACCATGTCGACGATAATGCCGTCGCGCAATGCGCGTTCGCAGACCACGATCTCGTCGCGCCCCAGGCCTTCGAGCGCGGCGATGAGGATCGCGTTGCCGGCCACGATGATGTCGGAGCGACGCGGGTTCATCCCCGGCATGCGCCGGCGCTCGCCTTCGGTCATCCCGAGCATCTGCCGTTGCAGCGCTTCGAGCCGCTCGCGCGCGATCGTATAACCGTGGACGCGATTGAGCGTGAGCCCCCGCGCCGCGGCATCGAGCGCGCCGAGCCCCATGATCGTGCCCGACGTGCCGATCGTCAGATCGAGCCGGTAGCGGCGCACGCGATCGAGCAGCGGGCCGAGGGTAGCGCGAATGTGGCGGTTGAGTTCGCGCACGCCGCGTTGCGGCGAAGCCCCGCGCAGGTAGCGATCGTAGAGCCGCAGGCTGCCGAGCTTCACGCTGTCGAGCAAATACGGCCGCTCGCCGTCGGCGACGATGAATTCCGTCGATCCGCCGCCGATGTCGATGATGCACGCCAACCGGTCGTAGATCGGGAAACCGCTCGCGACGCCGAGATGGATCAGCCGCGCTTCTTCTTGCGCGCTGAGGATCTCGAGCGGAATCCCGGCCTGCGCTTCGACCTGGGCCCGGAACTCATCGCCGTTATCCGCTTCGCGCACCGCGCTCGTCGCGACGGCGCGGATGCGCTCCGCGCCGCGCGCGTGCGCGCCCTCGACGAAGCGCGAGATCGCGGCGATCCCCTTGACCATCGCCTTGCTCGAGAGGCGTCCGCGTTCGAGCGCGTCGTCGCTGCCGAGCCGCACCATCTCGCGGTCCTTATAGACGACGCGCGTCGTATCGAACGTCGAATCGAATTCGACGACGATCAGGTGAATCGAGTTGGTCCCGACGTCGATGGCCCCGAATAACACGCTGGACTAGCCTTTTTCCGCGGCGTCGACCCCGGCAGCGTCCTGATAGAACGTCGCGACGGACGAGTAATCGTCGCGCCCGTGCCCGTGCCCGGAGGTCGCGGTATACAGCTGATACGCCAGCGCCGCCGACGGCAGCGGCACCCCCATCGCGCGCGCCGCATCGAGCGCCGCGGCTAAATCTTTGCGCAGCAGATCCAGCGCGAACCCGCCCGAAAACGAGCCCGACAGCCACGTCGTGGGCAACCACTTTTCGAGCAGATAATTCGAGCCGACCGCACTCAGGATCACGTCGCGCACGACGGAGACATCGGCTCCGGCCTTCTTGGCGAAGACGAGCCCCTCGACGTTCGCGAGCATAATACTGGCGATCATGATCTGGTTGACCAGCTTCACCGTCTCGCCCATCCCGACGGGGCCGACGCGATTTGGCGTTCCGAGCGCCTTGAGGACGGGTTCCGCGATCGCGAAATCCTCATCCGATGCACCGACCATCAGCGCAAGCGTGCCGATCGCCGCGCGCGCCGGGCCGCCCGAGACCGGGCAATCGATGAAGCGATGGCCCTCGGCACGCAAGCGCTCGTCGATCGCGCGCGTCGCCACGGGCGAAATCGTCGACATGTCGATAAACAGCGTCCCCGGGCGCGCCGCCGTCGTCGCGCCGTGCTCGCCGAAGAGCGCCTCTTGCACCTGCGGCGCATCGGGCACCATCGTAATCACGACGTCGCTCGCGCGACCGACGCCGGCCGGATCGCCGCCGTCGACGGCACCGGCCGCGACCAGCCGTTCGAGCGGCGCGCGATTGCGGTGCGCGCACACCGTGACGGCAAACCCGGCGCGCAGCAACGATGCAGCCATCGGTTCGCCCATGGCGCCCGGCCCGATCAGACCAACGTTTGCCACGCCGCTACGTCTTAACGGTCGACGCCGTATAGATTTCGTCGATCGCCGCGCCCAGCTCGGCGTCGAATTCCGCATCGCTCATCCCGACGGTCAGCCCGTCGACGAGCGCGCGCGAAAAACTCGCGATCATCCCGTGATTGTGCGCCAGCCGCGCGCACGCGTCCGAACGCGTGTAACCGCCCGAGAGCGCGACGACGCGCTGCATGCGCGGATGCGCGACGATCGGCGCATAGAGGTCCGGCACTTCAGGAATCGTCACCTTGAGCATCACTTGCCGATCCCCCGGCAGCTTGTCGAGATACTTGAGGACGTCGGCCACCAGCAGCGCCTCGGCCGCAGCTTTCTGCGGGCTCTTGATCAGCACTTCGGGCTCGAGAATCGGCATCAGGCCATGCGCCGCAATCTGGTCGGCCAGCGCGAACTGCTGCTCGACGATCGCCGCCACGCCGCTGGGCGACGCGAGGTTGATCGTCGAGCGCATCTTCGTTCCGTAGACGCCGAGCTTCGCCGCGCGCGCCAACAGCTCGTCGAGCCCGCCGATCGGCTTCATCAGGCTGACGCCGTCCGCTTCCGCTTCGAGCCCCTTGTCGACCTTAAGGAACGGCACCACGCCGCGGTCGTGCCATAGATACGAGGGCACCGGTTTCCCCAGCGCCTCGCCGTCCATCGTGCGCTCGAAGAGGATCGCAGCGATCACTTTTTGGCCGGTAAAGGCCGGCGACGTCATGATCCGCACCCGCATCTCGTGCATGAGCCGGAACATCTCGGCGTCGCCGCTGTAGGCGCTCTCGGGAATCCCGTAGGCCCGCAACGCCCCCGGCGTCGACCCGCCGCTCTGATCGAGGGCGGCGATGAATCCGGGCTTGCCCGACATCTGCGCTTTCATGGGGCTAGGCTTTGCCCTCGAATCGCGTTCACCTAGCAACCGTCGCGCTTGAAAATCTCCGGCCCTCGCAAGCGTTAGGAGCAGCGAATGCCGACCGACACCGCCCACCCGCTGACCGAACGCATCAACCGCGCCCTGGACCGCATCCGCCCCGCAATCGCGGCCGACGGCGGCGACGTCTGGTTGATCCGCGTCGACCCCCCCACCGCCTACGTCCAAATGCTCGGCGCCTGCGGCGGCTGCCCCGCCTCGCACCTCACCCTAAAAAACGGCATCGAAGCCGTCATCCGCGAGGACGTCCCCGAAATAACAACGGTAGAAGCGCTCTAGAGCACCCCCTGTCATCGCGAGCGAAACATCTGCCCCTCATCCCGAGCGAAACATCTGCCCCTCATCCCGAGTGAAACATCTGCCCTAAAGTCATCCCGAGCGTAGCGCCGCAGCGCGTAGTCGAGGGACAGCGGCCAAGCTTGCCGATTGCAGCGCGCCCCCAAGCTCGATGATTACGGCGGTCCCTCGACTTCGCGCTGCGGCGCTACGCTCGGGATGACAGAGGCGGGGGGGCGTGCGCGACACTGCGATGACAGGGGGCGTGCGCTACGCTCACAACTCGAGCAGCTCTCCGCAACAGAACCCTCTAGAGCGAGACGCTGCCGGTGTAGCCGGTGAGCTCGACGTACCCGAGGCCCACTGCGCGGCCCGTGGTTGCGTCGCGAGCGTCGACGGCGCCTTCCCAGTATGAAACGCCGCCGGTGGTATTCGCGAGTTCCTGATCGAGGAGTTGCGGCGTGAGTGTCACGTCGATGCGCGCGCTCGGCACGCGCACGCGCCAGCCGCTGGGATAAACGCCGCCGGTATGCGGCGACGTCCACGACCCCGTCGCCGTCAGCGCAAACGCAGCGCGCGGCAAATACGTCACGCCCCCGCGAGCATCGATCACGCTTCCACTCGATTCCGGCACCACCGACCCATCCTTGCGCCGCAACAAATACAACATCAACTCGCGCCGATCGTCGAGCTGCAACGAAACCCAATCCCACCCAACCAGATCGCCCTGTAATTCATCCGACCCAAACTCATGATCCATCCAAGAAATCCCATCAACCGCCAACCGCTCCCCGCGATACGTCAACGCCCCACGCGTCGCCATGCGCGTAATGGAGTAATAATGCGAAGCGCACGTCGCGCAAGCACCCTTACGCGAAATCCCATCATGCCCATGAACCGCCGGCGCCTTCTCCCCGACCAGCGAAAAATCGATCCCATCCCCATCAGCCGCAGCATGTAACCGAAACGGCGCAGGTCCCGAAAGCGTCCACCCATCATCGCGCACATCCAACCGCGACGTCGAAGCGAACCCCGCCCCAAGTGCCTCACGAGCAAACCGCTCATAATGCACAAAGCGCCCCCCATCCACGTCGGAAATCGCAAAGTGCGCCGGATACACCTCATCCCCACGCCAAGCACTCTGCCCCGCCGCCACGCGCGTCGGCCCAGGCGCCAACCCCACCCGAAAAAACGTAAGTTCAAACCCAAACCGCCGCCCGCTAGCACTCCGAACGTGCCCTGTAAAATACCACCACTCCGAAGCAAACAAATCATGCGCCGCATGATCCCGAGGAAACGAAAACCGCCACGGCGTCCCAGCACCAACAAACCCCCGCACCCCCACGAGCGCAGCAACGTGCCGGGCCGGCGGGGCGGCGCTTGTCGCGCGGGGTGCTCTGAGGGCTTGCGAAGTCAGGATGACGAGAGCAAGCCCGAAGGCAGCGAGAGCGCGCGCAGGAAGCGCGCGCCGAGCGTGCCCCGCGCGACAAGCGCCGCCCCGCCGGCCCACTCGCCACCAAGGTTTCATTCGGAGCGAACCGCCTCAGAGGTGCGAATCCGAGCCGCCACCCCCGCCGGATAAACCCCGGCCACCAAAGCCGCAATCACCACCAACACCACCGCTTCAACCAAAAAATCCCAAGGCATGTGCAACTCAATCAACCACCCAAACGCCTGCCGATTGATCACGTAGATCAACAGCAAAGCCAACAAAACCCCGACGCAAACCCCCATAACCCCACCCAGAAACCCAATAAACCCCGCCTCAAGATAAACCATCCGCCGAACGTCCCGCGTCCGCAACCCAAGATACCGCAGCAACCCAATCTCGCGCCGCCGTTCCAACACCATCGCAAACAGCGTCGACACCACCCCCAACACCGCAATCGTAATCGAGATAACGTACAAAGCATACGTAATCGCAAACGTCCGGTCGAAGATCGTGATGACGAGCGAACGCAACTCCCGCGTCGTCTCCGCATCGACGTGCAACGGCGCAACGCCCCGCACGACCGCATCGCGCAACGCAACGAGATCCGTCCCCGGCCGCGCGTACACCGCGATCGAGTTGATCGACGTATCGCGATACAGCCGCCGGTAGGTCGCAATATCCATCAACACCACACCCGCATCCGAAGTGTAGTCGTTGTAAACGGCCGCCGCCGTAAACGTCACCGAGCCGGAGGGTGTGTCGAGCGCGAACCGGTCCCCCGCGCCGATCCCGAACTTATTCGAGAACGGCTCGCTGACGAGCACGCGCGTCGATCCGGTTAACGTTTGCGCGAGGGCCGCGCGATCCACGCCGCCCAACAACCGCACCGAGGCACGCCCCGTATACCCGGCAAGATCCGTCGCGCCGATATTCGTCAGCCGCCCGCGAAACGGAATCGTCAGCCCGCGAAAGACGTCGACGGTCGCCACCCCCGGCAGCCGCGCGATCGTCGTCCCGACGCTGGGAGAAAAGGTCGCATCCGAGGAGGCGTCCGCGAGTCCCATCGGCCGCACGAACAGATCCGCCTTGAGCGTGTCGTTCGCCCACGCGACGACGGTCGTGCGGAACGAGCCGATCAGAATCGCCACCGCGACGGTCATCGCGATCGCGATCATCAGCGAGGCGACTGCGACGCTGTTGCGAATCGGCGACGACCCGAGGTTCGCCGCGGCGAGTTCACCCGCCGCCGAACGCGACGCAAACAGCGCGGCCCCAAGCCGCGAAAGCCCCGCGATCGCAAGCGGCGCGAACAGCGAACCCCCGAGAATGAAAAGCAGTCCCGCCGCATAGCCGAAGAGCGGAACGTCGTCGATGGCCGGCGCGAACGTGCACGCCCAGCCGGCGAGGAGCAATCCCGTCCCGAGCAGTCCGGCACGCCGCGCGAGAAACGGAAACCGCCGCTCGTAGCCCTGCGCGCGCATCGCGATCGCCGGCGGCGTCGCCGCGGCCTCGAGCGCCGGCACCAGCGCCGCGAGCGTCGCGGCAACGACGCCGATGAGAAACGCCTTGATCAGAATGGCCGGATCGTACACGACGTGATCCGCGTGCGAGGAGACGTAGAGCGTGTCGACCGTGCGCGAGACCGCCGCGACCGAATACGTCGCAAGCAGGCTGCCGAAGGCCAATCCCAACGCCGACCCCACGACGCCGAACAGCGCGCCTTCGGCGAGGAACGTGCGGAAGATTTGCCCGCGCAACGCGCCGACGGCGCGCAAGGTCCCGATCTCCGGGCGGCGCTGCACGACGGAGATCGCGACGGTGTTGTAGATCAGGTACATCCCGACGAGCAGCGCGATATACGAGAGCGCCGCGAGGTTGAGCTGAAACGAGCCGAGCATGCGGGTGATCTCGCCCGTGCGGACCGCCGGCTCGATCGCGCGCACGCCGGGCGGCAACACGCGCCGCACCGCCGCGAGCACGGCCGGCAGGCGCGCCGGATCGACGACGCAGTCGATGCGGTCGAGCCGGCCGAGTTTCCCGAAGAGTTCTTGCGCGGTCGCGATATCGACGAACACGACGCTCGAGTCGACGCCCGCGATACCGGCCGGCAAAATCGCCGCGACCTGCAGCCGCACGAGACGGTCGCCCGCGAAGCCCGCGATCGTCGAGCCGACGCGCCAGTGATAGGTCGCGGCGAGGCGCGGGCTGACGAACGCGCCGTGCCCGTTCACGAGCACCCACGGATCTGGCGCGGCAACCCCGGCGGCGCCCGCGGCACCGGGCAACGGGCGCAACAGATCGACACCCAGCACGCGCAGGATCTCGCCCGAGAACGGCTGGCCCGGCCGCGCGCCGACGGTGAGCGTATCCTCGATCGTCGGGCTCGCGTAGTCGACGCCCGGCACGTCCTGCACGCGCAGGATCGTGCGGTCGTCGAAGCCGTGCCCGATCCCGAGCACTTGCAGGTTCACGTGATTCGAGACGACGTTCACGCTGGACGCGAACGAGGCGACGGCGGTGGCGTTCGCCAGATCGACCGCCAGCGCGATCGCCACGCCGAGCGCGACCGCGAGCACCGTGACGCCGGCGCGCAGCGGGTTGCCGGCGAGATGCCCCCAGACCAGCGCCCGGAAGAGCGACCTCACACGATGCGGCCGTCGACCAGGTGAATCGTACGGTCGCACACGGCGGCCGCTTCCGCGCTGTGGGTCGCCATCAGGATCGCTTGCCCGCCGTCGGCCAGCGCGCGCAACAGGCGCAGCACGTTCTCGCCGTTGTGCGAGTCGAGGTTGCCGGTCGGCTCGTCGGCGAGCAGCACGGCGGGCCGGTGCACGATCGCGCGCGCGATCGCGGCGCGCTGCAACTGCCCGCCCGAAATCTGCGCCGGGTACGCGCGTGCCTTATCGCCCAGCCCCACCTCGTCGAGCGCGGCGCGCGTGCGGCGCGCGACTTCCGGCGCTGCGACGCGCTGCAGCACGAGCGGCAGCGCGACGTTCGCTTCGATCGTCAGCGCGGGCAGCAAGTTGAAGAATTGGAAGATCGTGCCGACCCGGTCGCGCCGCAGCAACGTCAACGCGTCGTCCGCGAGCGCAGACGTCACGCGGCCGTCGATGCGGACCTGCCCCGACGTGGGCAGGTCGACACAGCCGACGAGATTGAGCAACGTGCTCTTGCCGCAACCGCTCGGCCCGACCAGCGCGACCATCTCGCCGCTGCGGACTTCGAGCGAGACGCCGTCGAGCGCGCGAACCGGCGCATCGGCGGCGGGGTAGGTCTTCCGGGCGTCGAGAACGACGACCGGAAGCTCGGCCTCGGCTGGGCCTACCGGATCAGCTCTTGTAATACGCCGCGTTGATCTCGGTGAAGGACTTCCACTTGTCCGGAACGTCGGAATCCGCGTAGATCGCCTCGACCGGGCACGCCGAAACGCAGGCGCCGCAATCGATGCAGACTTCGGGATCGATGAAGAGCTGTTTGTCGTCGTCGTCGCCGTGAATGCAATCGACCGGACAGACGTCCACGCAGGACTTGTCTTTTGTACCAATACAGGGTTCGGTTATGACGTATGCCATCGTGGGGTCGATGTAGCCTCACTGGTGAAAGGGAACCAACGGGGATACGGTCGAGACCGCTCGCGGTCCTGTGCGATAAAAGCCGTAGTTTCGCAAGAAAGCGCACGTTTACGTCCCGCCGCACGTTTCCCCGGCATGAGCTTCCGTATCGTCGCCGCGCTCTGCGCGCTGGCGCTCGTCACCCCCGGGACGCCGGCCGCCGCGCAGCCGGTACCGGGCCTGCGAACCGCCACACTCACCGTCAACGGCCGCGGCAGCGTCACGCGGTCCCCGGATCGCGCGACCGTCGCGCTGCGCATCGAGTCCAATGCCGCCATCGCGGCGAGCGCGACCTCGGCCAACGCCGCCGTCGTCGCCGCGCTGACGGCGCGCCTGGCGGCGCTGAACGTCCCGGCAAGCGCGCTCACGACGACCGGCTACGATCTGAGCTACACGCCCCGTCCGGCAAAGCCCGACCCGACCTCGACGCAGCGCTATGGCTATACGGTCGAGCGGACGCTCGACGTCGCGCTCGACACGCCGGACGGCGCAGGCGCCGCGATCGATGCCGCGGTCGCCGCAGGGGTGACGAACGTCAACGGGGTGACCTTCGCGCTGCGCGATCCCGATGCGGCGCAGCGGAGCGCCCAGGCGGCCGCCGTGGCCGACGCCCTGGCGCAAGCGCGCGGCCTTGCTGCAGCGGCGCACGTGCGGCTGGTGCGGATCATCGAGATCGCCCCGGCCGGCAGCAGCCCGGCGCCGCGCAGCGGGCCGCTCGTGATGAGCGCCCTCGCCGTTCCGACGACGATCCCGCCCGGGAACCTGACCGCCACCGCCACGGTGACCGTCCGCTACGAGATCGCGCCGGAATAAGGCCGGACGAAACACGCAAGCGCCCGCTCGGGTAGCCACGGACGAATGGCGAAGCAGCCCTAATGGATCACCCGACGGATTGCGAGGTCTGCCGCCAACGGCCGGCCAGCACGCGCGACTACACCCTCAAGGGTGGCCGCTGGACCGACGCCGCCGTCTGCGATGAGTGCGCGAAGACGCGCCGCCGCGCCATCCTGCCCTACGTCGGGGCCGCCACGGCCGCGGCGGCGCTGTTCGCCGGCGCCGCGCTCGCCATCGACTCGCTCGGCCGGCGCAATCCGCCGCCCGGTGGCGGAACCGACGAAAGCCGCCAGCAACAACGGCCGCTCTCGGATTTCGGGCGCGCGCTGCGCGGCGGAACCCCGACGCTCGGGCAATTCTCGCGCGACCTCACCGCGATGGCGCGCGCCGACAAGCTCGACCCGGTCGTCGGCCGCGACGACGAGATCGAACGCGTCGTCTCGATTCTCGCCCGGCGCAGCAAGAACAACCCGGTCCTGGTCGGCGAACCCGGCGTCGGCAAGACCGCGATCGTCGAGGGGCTCGCCCAGCGCATCGTGCGCGGCGACGTACCGCCTGCGCTGCGCGACAAAAAGGTGCTCGCGCTCAACCTCGGGCCGCTGGTCGCGGGGACGAAATATCGCGGCGAGTTCGAAGGCCGCGTCAAGCGCATTCTCGATGAAGTCAAGCGCGCATCGCGCGACGTGATCCTCTTCATCGATGAGCTGCACACGCTGGTCGGCGCGGGCGCCGCGGAAGGCTCGCTCGACCTCTCGTCGATGATCAAACCCGAACTGGCGCGCGGCGAGTTGCAATGCGTCGGCGCCACGACGTTCGACGAATACCGCAAGTATATCGAGTCCGACGCCGCGCTCGAGCGCCGCTTTCAGCCGGTGACGGTCGAGGAACCGACGATCGAGCAGACGGTCGCGATCCTCAAGGGCCTGCGGCCGAAGTACGCGCTGCATCATAAAGTCGTGATCGAGGACGCCGCGCTCGAAGCCGCCGCCACGCTCGCGGCGCGCTTCATCGCCGACCGCTTCCTGCCCGACAAGGCCATCGACGTCATCGACGAAGCCTCGGCCACGGCCTCGATGGCGGGCGTCACGACGGTCGACGTCGAGCGCGTCGCCGCGGTCGTCTCGCGCTGGACGGGCATCCCGCAGGGCACGATCACCGACGCGCAGCGCGCGGGTCTGCTCGCGCTCGAGGATCAACTCGAAGCCCGCGTCATCGGCCAGACCGAAGCCGTGCGTAAAGTCGCCGAGTCCGTCCGCCGCGCGCGGGCCGGCCTCAAGGATCCGCGCAAACCGGTCGGCGGCTTCCTGTTCATCGGCCCCAGCGGCGTCGGCAAAACCGAACTCGCCCGCGCCCTCGCCCACGCGCTGTTCGGCACCGACGACGCGCTCGTGCGCCTCGACCTCAGCGAGTTCACCGAAGCGCATACGATCTCGCGGCTGCTCGGCGCGCCGCCCGGCTATGCCGGACACGACGAGCCGGGACAACTCACGGAGCCGATCCGCCGCCGGCCCTATTCGGTCGTGCTGTTCGATGAGATCGAGAAGGCGCACCCCGACGTCGCCGCGATCCTGTTGCAGATCCTCGACGACGGCCGCGTGACCGACGCCAAAGGCCGCACGATCGATTTCCGCCACGCGATCGTCGTGATGACCAGCAATCTCGAGCGCGACGAACTCGCCGTCGTGCTGCGCGGCGAATTGCTCGACCGCATCGACGAGATCGTCGTGTTCGCCGAACTCGGGTTGCCCGAGATCGAGCGCATCGTCGTGCTGCAGATCGCGCTGCTCGCCGACCGCATGGGGGCCGGCGCGATGCGCCTGGAACTCACCCCGGGCGCGCGAACGTTCCTCGCCGAAGAGAGCGTCGCCGCGGGCGACGGCGCCCGCAACGTGGCCCGCGCGATCGCGCGCTACGTCGCGACGCCGCTCTCGGGCGCGATCCTGCGCGGAGAACTCGGCTCCGGGCAAACCGCCAATGTAACCTTCGATGGACGCGCGATCAGCGTCAACGCCGCCTGACGGAGAGACTCGATGAACCGCTTGCTCCTGGCCCTCGCCCTGACCCTAACCGCCGCCGCGCCGGCGCTCGCCGATCCGACGGCCGACGTGAAGAACGCGATGATCTCCTTCGCGAACGCGAAATCGTTCCACGTCTCGGCGGATGACGCCGGAAAGAACGTCGAGGCCGATATCGTCCCGCCCGCTAAGGCGCACTTCGTCGCCGGACCGTTCGAGCTGATCACGATCTCGGGCACCACGTGGGTCAAGGCCGGCGGGAGCTGGCACCAGTTCGCGATCCCGGGCATGGACCGGATCACGGTCTTCGTAACCGGCGCGATCGACACGGTACGCAATCCGCCCGCCGACATGGTCGTCACCGATCTCGGCACGAAGTCGATCGACGGCGCGACCCTGCACGGCTACACGATCGCGAACAAGGCGGGCGCGAGCCCGAGCACGATCTACCTCGACGGCTCCGGGAACCTGGCACGGGTCGAGAGCAGCAGCGGCGGCGTGGTCCGCTTCTCGAAATTCAACGCACCGCTGGACATCAGCCCGCCGAACTAACCTCACCGCGAACGCAGCCGTCCCGCCCGTGCGCATGTAGCGGCGCTCCAAGCTCGACGATCGCGGCTGTCCCTCGTGCGACGCGCGCGTCCCCTGTGACGGCATGCGACTCGCGGGTCCCCTGTCACGGCGTGCGACGCGCGGGTCCCCTGTCACGGCGTGCGACGCGCGGGTCCCCTGTCACGGCGTGCGACGCGCGGGTCCCCTGTCACGGCGTGCGACGCGCGGGTCCCCTTGTCATCCCGAGCGTAGCGCCGCAGCGCGGAGTCGAGGGACAGCCGCAATCCTCGAGCTCGGTGGCGCGCTGCAATCGCCAAGCCTGGTCGCTGTCCCTCGACTCCGCGCTGCGGCGCTACGCTCGGGATGACAGGGGGAGGGGCGCGCGCCGCTCACGATATCGGGGCGCGCGTGGCTCACCGTATCTGGGGCGCGCATTGCGCGCTTCCAACAAAAGGAGCGGCTCTCGTAGAGAGGCGCGCCTTCCTTTCCTTAAGCGGGAAAGCGTCCCACACGCAAAACTGAGCGGCGCGCTAGAGGATGCGGCGGATTGCTGCTTCGATTTCGTCGGCGGTCATTTCGCCGGGGTGGTAGAGGCGCACGACGCCCTGGCGGTCGATGAACACGTGGAGCGGGAAGTAGAGCCCGCCGCCGTAGGTCGCGCGCGTAGAGCTGTCCGCGTCGACCGCGAGCGGATACGGCACGCGGAAATCCCCGGCAAAGCCCATCGCCATGCCGGCGCTCTCGCCGACGTCGACGCCGACGACGCGAAGCCCGCGCCCCGCGTACTTCTTGCTCAGCGCGACGATGCTCGGCGTCTCGACCCGGCACGGCCCGCACCAAGTCGCGAAAAAGTTCAGGTACACCGGTTTGCCGCGGAACGTGGCGTTGGCGATCGTCTTGCCGTCGGCGGTCGTCAAGCGAAAGGCCGGCGCCCGATCGCCGGGCCGCGGGATCGCCGCCGCCGGCAGGGCCGCCGCAAGCAGCGCGGCGAGCACGAAGGCCAAGAACGCAGCCGGTTGTTTCACGCGCACGATCCCCCGCCGATCAGCTTTGCGATGACAACGAGACGGACGTCGCATCGAGGCGCATCTGCGCCAGCAATTCGTCGACCGACCCGAAGCGCTTCTGTTCGCGCACGAAGCGAAAATCCCGCAGGGCGAGTTCTTCGCCGTACAATCCGCCGTTAAAATCCAGCAGCCACGCCTCGACGGTGCGCGCCGTGCCGTCGAAGGTCGGATTCGTGCCGATCGAGACCAGCCCCGGGTAATCGCGGCCGTCGTGCCGTCCGGAGATCGCATAGACGCCGTCGGGCGGGAGCATCTTCTCCGCCGGGACGGCGATGTTCGCGGTGGGAAACCCCAAATCGTGACCGCGGCCGGCACCGAACGTCACCAGCCCCCGCACCGTGTACGAGAAGCCAAGCAGCCGGTCGGCCAGGGCGAGATCGCCGGCCGCAATCGCCGCCCGGACGCGCGTGCTCGAAATGCGTTCGCCGTCGAGCAGCGCGTTGGCGACGCCGATCGCCTCGCGTCCCTGCGCCGCGAGATGCGCTCGCGCGAACGCGATGTCGCCCGCGCGCTGCGCGCCGAAACGGAAGTTCGCGCCGACGACCATCGCGCGCGCGCCGAGTTTGCCGATCAGCACGTCGTCGAGAAATGCGGCCGGTTCGAGCGCGGCGATCCGCTCGTCGAACGGCAGCACGAACGCTTCGTCGATTCCGGCCCGTGCGAACGCGTTGATGCGCTCGGCCAAGGTCGCGATCTGCGGCGGTACGCGTTCGGGTTGTAGATAGGTCAGCGGGTGTTCGCGAAACGTGAGCACCGCCGTCCGTTCGCCCGCGCGCCGGGCGTGCAGCAGCGCGCGTACGATCGCCTGATGCCCGAGATGATAGCCGTCGAACACGCCGACGGCGACGCACAGCGGCCGCCCCGCGCGGCTCTCCGGCAGCGCGTAGTGCAGCTTCATACGAAGACCTTGCGCGGCGAGAGCAGCGCGCCCGCCGTTTCGCCGACGCCGACCAGCACGCGCGCGGAATCGCGCACGAAGACGTGGCGATCGCCCGACGGCTCGTCGAGCGCCACGACGCGCCCGGCCCGGAAATCCGTCGCTCGCCGGCCGTCGAGCACGACGGTCGGGATCGGGATCACGCGTTCGGGCGGCACCAGCGACCCCAGCGGATCGGCGGCGACCTCGTCGAGCGTGCGGCTCTCGTAGAGCACGAACGGCCCCGACGCTTCGCGCAGCAGCGCGCCCATGTGCCCGACGGTGCCGCACGCCAGCGCGATGTCCTCGCAGAGCGTGCGCACGTAGGTGCCCTCGCTGCACGCGACGCGCAGGCGTACGGTATCGCCGTCGCGCCCGAGCACGGAGAGCGCGTAGATCGTCACGGCGCGCTTCGGCCGCTCGACCGTCACGCCGCGCCGCGCCAAATCGTACAGGCGCTCGCCGCCGTGATGCACGGCGCTGTACATCGGCGGCACTTGTTCGATCGCACCGGTGAAGGCACGCACGGCATCGGCCAGCCGCCGGTCCACATCGCCCGGCACGTCCGCGCGCACGGTCTCGGTCCCGACGCCGTCGCCGGTATCGGTCGCGCGCCCCAAGACGAGCGTGAACGCGTAGGCCTTGCGCCGGTCGGCGATCAACGGCAGCAGACGCGTCGCTCGCCCGAGCGCGACCGGCAAGACGCCGGCGGCCTGCGGATCGAGCGTGCCGAAATGCCCCACGGCGAGCTTCGTGCCGTCGGCCCGCGGATACAACTTGCGCAGCCGCGCGCCGAACTGCGTCGACGTCGGTCCCGCCGGCTTGAAGAGGTTCAGAAACCCGAGCACGCGCGATCCCTACGGGAACGCAGCGCGGGCGCAGCCCAAACCCACTACAGCCCCTGGGCTTTGAGCGCGGCGTGAACGCTCGCGATGGCGCCCGCCAGATCGCCGTCGAAGGTCAGCCCCGATGCCATAAAATGGCCACCGCCGCCGAGCGTCGCCGCCGCCGCCTGAACGTTGACGCGACCGCTCGAGCGCAGGCTGATGCGCACCGCGCCCTCGTAATCTTTGAACAGCGCCGCCGCCTCGACGCCCTCGACCGCGCGCAAGTGGTTGACGATCTCTTCGGTGTCTTCGCCGTCGGCACCGCACGCCGCCAACATCGCTTCGTCAACGACGGACCAGCAATAGCGTCCGTCCTCGTCGAGCCGCGCCGAACTCAGCGCCATGCCGACGAGCTTCGTCGCCGCAAAACGCTTGTTCGCGAAAATCTCCTCGGTGATCAACGCCTTGTCGGCGCCGGCTTCCATCATCTCGGCCGACGTGCGCAGCACCTCGATCGTCGTGTTCGTGTGCATGAACGCACCGGTATCCGTCATGATCGTCGTGAGGATGCAGGTCGCGATATCCGGCGTGAGCTTCACTCCCAGCGCGCGCAGGATGTGCAGCACGCAGGTGCCCGTCGAGGCTTCCTTTTCGAGAATGTAGTTCAGCCCGGCGAAGCGTGAGTTCCCCAAATGATGATCGATGTTGAGCATGTTCTCGCGCGCGATCTGCGGCAGATACTCGCCCGCGCGCGTCCAGTCGCTCATGTCGCCGAACACCCACAGCGTGTCTGCGGGCAAATCCGCCGGCACGTGCCGCCCGACCGTTTCCGCTTCGGGCAAGAAACGTAAGTTGCGCGGTACCGGATCCTGATTGAAATAGCCGACGCGTTTGCCGAGCGACTTCATCGCGAGACCGAGCGCGAGCCCCGCCCCGAGCGTATCGCCGTCCGGCTTGACGTGCGAGACGAACATAAACGACGAGCGCTTCTGCAGTTCCGCTACGACTTCATCGGTCGTCGCGGACGCCGGCGAAACAACACTACTCATCGATCACCTTCGCGCGTTCGAGCGTCTTGGCCATTTCGATCGCCCGCTCGGTCGAGCGATCCTCGACGAACGTGAGATCCGGTGTATGCCGCAATTTCACGAGCGCGCCAACCTCACCGCGAATGAACCCGGAAGCCTTGGTCAACGCATCCATCGACTGCCGCGCCACATGCCGGTCCCCGATAATGGACACGAACACCTTGGCATGCATCATATCGTTGGTAATCTCAGCCCGCGTCACCGTAACAAAGCCCAGACGAGGATCTTTGAGATCCTCGCCGATCACTTTGGCGACGGCCCGCTGCAGTTCGTGGTCGATGCGGGCCATACGCTGTTGCTTCAAGCGGGTTGGAGCTCCGGAGCGACGAGCTCCGAGGTGTAGCCCTCGATGACGTCGCCTTGCTTGAGGTCGGCGAACTTCGCCACCTGGACGCCGCACTCGAAGTTCTCGGCCACTTCGCGGACGTCGTCCTTGAAGCGCCGCAGCGATTCGAGTTCGCCGTCCCACACGACGGCCGAATCACGAATGACGCGGACCTTCGCGTTGCGCACGAGTTTGCCGGACTGCACGTAGCAACCGGCGATCGCGCCGACCTTCGAGACCTTGAAGATCTCGCGCACTTCGGCCCGGCCGAGGATGAGCTCGCGGAACTTCGGTGCGAGCATGCCGACCATGGCCTTCTTGAGGTCGTTCTCCACGTCGTAGATAACCTGATAGAAGCGCAGATCGACCTGCTCCGACTCGGCTTGCCGTTTGACCGACTCGTCGGGCCGGATGTTGAAGCCGATCAGCACCGCGTTCGATGCCGAGGCGAGGTTGACGTCGTTGGGCGTGATGCCGCCGACGCCGGCCAGGATGACGCGGATATCGACTTCCGCCGTGGAGAGCGATTCGACGCGCGAGCGCAGCGCTTCGACCGAACCCTGGCCTTCGGCCTTGAGGATCAGGTTGAGCGTCTTCTGCCCGCCGTCCGCCGGCATCGCCATGAACGTCTCGAGCGAAACGCGCTGACCCGAAGAGGCGGCGATGCGAACGTCGCGCCGTTTCGTGGTCCGCTTGGCCGCGGCTTCGCGCGCCGCGCGTTCGTCCGAGACGACCATCAGCGTGTCGCCCGCCGCCGGAACGTCGGAGAGCCCCATGATCTCGACCGGAATCGAAGGCCCGGCCTTTTTGACCTGTTTGCCCTTGTCGTCGGTTAACGCGCGAATCTTGCCGTAGGCCGAGCCGACGACGATGACGTCGCCGACGCGCAAGGTGCCGTTTTGCACGAGCACCGTCGCGACCGCACCGCGCCCGCGATCGAGCGCCGATTCGATGACGACGCCGGTCGCACGGCGCATCTTGTTGGCCTTGAGCTCGCGCAGGTCGGCTTCGAGCAGTACCGTTTCGAGCAGCTTATCGATGCCCTCACCCGTGCGGGCGGAGACCGGAACCATTTCGATCTTGCCGCCCCACTCGACCGGCTGCAAGCCTTCGTCGGTGAGTTGCTGCTTGACGCGGTCGGGCTGAGCGTCTTCTTTATCCATCTTGTTGATGGCGACGACGATCGGCACGCCCGCAGCCTTGATATGCGAGATCGCTTCTTTGGTCTGCGGCATCACGCCGTCGTCGGCTGCGACCACGAGGATCGCAACGTCGGTGACCTTCGCGCCGCGCGCGCGCATCGCGGTGAACGCTTCGTGACCGGGCGTGTCGATGAAGGTGATCTTGCGATCGTCTTTCTCGACCGTATACGCGCCGATCTTCTGCGTGATGCCGCCGGCTTCGCCCGCCGCCACGTTGGCGAAACGGATCTTGTCGAGCAGCGAGGTCTTCCCGTGGTCGACGTGACCGAGCACGGTAACGACCGGCGGCCGCGCCGAGAGCAGTTCGGGTTTGTCTTCTTCTTGCTCGACGACGACTTCGTCGCCGGCTTCCTTCACGATCGCGTTGAAGCCGAACTTGCGCGCGACGGCGATCGCCTGATCGCTCGAGATGTTCTGGTTGATCGTCGCCATCGTGCCCATGCGGAAGAGTTCCTTGATGACGTCGGCGGCGTTGACGATCATCGAGGTCGCGAGTTCTTGCACGGTGAGGACGTCGGGGATCTCGATCGATTCGAGCTTGGTCGGCGCGGGCTGCACGACACCGTCGATCATCCGGCCGCCCTTGCGTTGACGCTGCTTCTCGAGCAGCATCTCCGTCTCGCGGTCTTTCTTCGACTCGTCGCGGTCGCGCGCGTTGCCGCGCTGGCCGGGCCGGCCGCCGGGGGCGCCGGAACTCGGGCTCGGACCTTGCCCCGGGTTGATCGGGGCACCGGGACCGCCGCCGCCGGGACGCGGGACGAACGGGCGCGGAGCCGGGCCACCCGGCAGCGGACGGAACGGACCGTTGCCGGCCGGCCGGCGCATCGGGGCGCCGTTGGGCTGACCCGGGACGGGCGGCGTGCCGGGACGCGGTTGCTGATAGCCCTGGCCCGGAACGCCCATGCCGGGACGCGGGGCGACGCCCGGACGTCCGGGGATGCCGCCGGCCGGGGGCAGCGGCTGGCCGCCGGGATTCTGCGGCGCGACGGGTCGCGGGGCGACGATCGAGGACTGGCCCGCCGGTACCGGCCGCAATTGCGGGACCGAATCGGGAGGCGCCATCGGACGGCGGGCGGGCATCGGGCCGAGCGGCGCGCCGGGGGCGACCCGCGGGCCGGCGGCGCCGGGGACGGGGCGCGGCGGCGCGCCCGGAGCGACGCGCGGGGCCGGCGAGGCGGGGCGAACGGGAGCGACCGGCGGTTCGACCACCGGGGCCGGGGCGGCAGCCGCAGCCGGGGGCTCGTCGGCAGGCGGGACTTCCGCGGCGATCTCGACCGGAGCGGCGACGGGCTTGGGCGCGGGAGCGCGCTTGGCCGGAACGGGCTGCAGGACGGGCTCCGCAGCCGGCGGGGCGGCGGGCGGGGGCGCGACGGCAACGGCCGGAGCTTCAGCCGCAGCTTCAACCGGCGGGGCCGCTACGGGCGGCGCGGGCGGGGCCGCAGCACGCGGTGCGGCCGGAGCGGCGGGCTTGGGAGCGGCCTTGGCGGCTCCCTTGAGCTGAGCGCGGAGCAAATCGGCGACCTTCGGCTCGACGACGCTCAGCTGACTTTTCGCCTCCAAACCCAGACGCCCGAAGAGCGCCATGAGGTCCTTCGACGACATGTTGAGCTCCTTAGCGAGCTCGAAAATCCGTACCTTACCGGTTGCCATAGTGTCCTTTATGTAACTCGGCCTCGCCGCAAAAGGCTTCGGCCGACTCCCTCAATCGTTCATGTGCGTGTCCTGAAGTTCATAGTGCGCGATCGCGAACGTCCCGAGACCGGGAAAGCGTTTGTTCTTGATAACTGCCCGCGCGCACTGCGAGCCGCACAAATACGTTCCGCGGCCCGGACCGCGCCGGGGTCCGTCGGCGGCCCAGCCGTCGGTCCGCCGGACGAAGCGCTGCAGCCCCGGCTGCTCGCGCCGCGTCCGGCAGCCCACGCAAGTCCGTGCCGGTACGGCCGTCATTCGGTCTCAAATCGCTCCCGTTTGAATTCCTCGAGCCGGCGCAGCAGTTCGTCGTCGATCGTTAGCGCCGTTTCCGCTTCGTCGGTTTCGGCGACGGCTTCCTCCGCCTCCTCGACGTACTCGCCGCCCGGGACGCTCTCGCGCTCGGCCAGGTAGCGGGCGCGGGCCTCGGCGGCCTCGGAGTCGCTGGTGATGTCGAGGCGCCAGCCGGTCAGCCGGGCCGCCAGGCGCACGTTCTGGCCTTCGCGGCCGATCGCCAGCGACAGCTGGTGGTCGGGCACGGTGACCAGGGCAACGCCCTCGTCCTCGAACAGCTCCACCGCCAGCACCTTGGCCGGCGCGAGGGCGTTCGAGATGAAAGCCTGCAGGTCGGGGGCGTAGCGGATCACGTCGATTTTCTCGCCGCGCAGCTCGTCGGAGACGTTGGCGATGCGGCTCGACTTCGGCCCCAGGCACGCACCGACGGCGTCGATCTCGGCGCGCTTGGAGTGCACCGCGACCTTCGTGCGCGAACCGGGTTCGCGGGCGATCGCCATGATCTCGACGATGTCGTCCTGGATCTCGGGCACCTGGAACTCGATCAAGCGCTGCACGAGGCCTTCGGCGGCGCGCGAGAGCACGACCAGCGGCCCCTTGTTGGTCTTCCGCACGTCGAGCACGTAGGCGCGGATGCGGTCGTTGATGCGGAAGTTCTCGCGCGCGACTTGTTCCGAGAACGGGAGCAGCGCTTCGTTCTTGTTATCGAGCAGCACGTACATATTGCGCTGCTCGTAGCGCTGCACGGTGCCCATCACGATGTCGTGCAGTTTGGCGGAATAGGTGTTGTACACCGTGTCGCGCTCGGCTTCACGGATACGCTGCACGATGACTTGCTTCGCAGTCTGCGCGGCGATGCGGCCGAAATCTTTGGGCGTGACTTCCTGATCGTAGAAGTCGCCCGGCTCGTACTTCTCGCCGGCTTCGGCCTTGGAGATCTCGAGCTTCGGATCGGTCACTTCGTCGGCGACCACGCGGCGGTGGTACACCTTGTAATCGCCCGTCTGCCGGTCGATCGCGACGATCGCGTTCGCCTCGGGGCCGAAATTCCGCTTGTAGGCGGAAATCAACGCCGATTCGAGCGCCTCGAGCAGGCTCTCGAAGCTGATGTTGCGTTCGTTCTCGATCTCGCGGAGGGCCGCGATCATCTCTGCATTCATGACGTGCTCTGCTTCTCTCGTTTCGCGCGCTGGAGATCCGCGCGGATGTCGTATTCCAGATTCGCCGACTTGACGACCGCGATCGGGATCGGCAATTCGGTTTCGCCGTTGGCGCCGGTCCGCAAGATCACGTTGGTGCCGCGGACCCCGGCCAAGATGCCGCGGTGCGTCTTGGCATTGTTGATCGCGAGCGTCGTGACGACGCGCGCGTTGCGCCCGCTGAAACGCTCGTAGTCGCCGGGCTTGGTCAACGGCCGGTCGACGCCGGCCGAGCTGACTTCGAGCGTGTACTCTTCGGGAAACGCGTCGAGCGCCACGTTGATCCGCGCGGCGATGCGTTCGCAGGTCTCGATGTCGACGCCGCCCTCGCGGTCGACCATCACGGTCAACGCGGTCGTGCGGCCGGGCCGCGCGCCGGTCGAGACGACCTCGATCGCGCGAAAGGCCGGATCGTGCGGTAGGGCATGGACGACGCGCTCGAATGCATCGATGAACCCCGACCGTTCTGCCGCTGGCTGCATGCCGTCCCTCCTTTCCCTAGACACAACAGAAGCGCGGGCAGGTGCCCACGCTTCTCGCGTATTCCGTCGTCTAGTATCGCACGGACGGCCACCGATGGCAAGCTTCGGGCCGCCTTTCAGGCTTGCTTGATCAGCCGTCCGAGCGTCGCTGCGGGCAACAAACAGCGCCGGGCGGCGCCGGCGGCGGAACTTTGTTGCCCGCGCAGGACCCGCTCCGCGCGCACCTCAAGTCGATTCCACGTGCTAGCGCGTATGAGCAAACGGACGAAGATCGTCGCGACGATCGGTCCCGCGTCCCGCGACCCGAAGATGCTGCGCGAGTTGTTCCTGGCCGGCGTGAACGTCGTCCGGCTGAACTTCTCGCACGGCACCCACGCGGAGCATGCGGCGGTCATCGCCGACGTGCGGGCCATCGCGGCCGATCTCGGGATGCAGGTCGCGGTCTTGCAAGATCTCCCCGGCCCGAAGGTCCGCACCGGGCCGCTGGCCGGCGGCGCCGCGACCGTGCAGCTCGTCAACGACGCCGCCTTTATCCTGACGACCGAGCAGGTTCCCGGGACCGCCGAACGCGTGAGCGTCTCGTACGCCGGGCTCGCCGACGACGTCGAGGCCGGCAAACGCATCTACCTCTCCGACGGCGCGATCGCGCTGCAGATCGAATCGATCGACGGCGGCGAGATCCACACCCGCGTCGAGAGCGGCGGGGCGCTGCGCCCGATGCAGGGCATCAACTATCCCGACGGCACGCTCAACATCAGTTCGGTCACCGACCGCGATCTCGAGCATCTGGCCTTCGGCCTCGAGGCCGGGGTCGACTGGATCGCCGTCTCGTTCGTCCGCAGCGCGGCCGATATCGATCGCGTGCGCGCGTTCTGCGTCGAGCGCGGCGCGAAGATCCCGATCATGGCGAAGATCGAGAAGCACGAGGCGCTGGAGAACATCGAGGAGATCGTGATCGCCGCCGACGGCATCATGGTCGCGCGCGGCGACCTCGGCATCGAAGTCCGGCTCGAAGAAGTCCCGCTGATCCAAAAAGACTTGATCGCCCGCTCCAACCGCGCCTCGAAGCCCGTCGTTACCGCGACGCAGATGCTCGAGTCGATGATCCTCAACCCACGCCCGACGCGCGCCGAGGCGAACGACGTCGCCAACGCGATCCTCGACGGCACCGACGCCGTGATGCTCAGCGGCGAGACGGCCAGCGGGGCCCATCCGCTCGAAGCCGTGCAGACGATGGCGACGATCGCGTCCGAAGTCGAGAAGCACTACCCGCACGCGCAATTCCACCGCAAGCACGCCGCCAACGTCGACCTGCGCGCCAGCGACGACATCGGCACGACGATCGCCGAAGCGGCTGCGCGCAGCGCCGAACGCCTCGGACTGCACCTGATCGTCACGGGCACCACGACCGGCAACACCGCGCGCTACATTTCGTCGTTCCGGCCGCAAGCCAAGATCATCGGCCTCACGCCGTTGCCGCAGGTCGCGCGCCAGATGGCGATGATCTGGGGCGTCGAGTCGGTGGTCGTGCAGCCGTATCGCTACTTGGAAACGCTGATCGAGATCGCCGAGCAACGCGTGATCGCCGACGGCCTCGCGCGCCCGGGCGAAACGATCGCCATCACCAGCGGCATGCCCGTCGGCGCCGGCGGCACAAACGTCCTAAAAATCCACCGCCTGCCATGAGCCGAGGGACCGCCGTAACGGCCGGCGTCAGCTGTGGCGCTTGTGCTCGTCGATGCGGTCGATGAGGACTTTGCCGAAAACGGACTGGTCGAGTTTGCGGTAGCCGGCCTGGATCGATTGCTCGAAGCACTGCAGGTTGGCGGCGTTTTGCGCGACCGGGATGTCGAGCGAGCGCGCGAACTGCTGCGAGAGAAACAAGTCCTTCGCCATCCACTCGGTGGCGAAGCCGGGCTGCCAGCCGTTCGTCGCCGGCGCGTTCGGTAGCACGCCGGGCACCGGAACGCGCTGCTGGATCGCCACGCAGTTGGCGGTCGATACGGAGAACACGTCGGTCGCCAGCTTCGCATCGACGCCGGCCGCATGCAGCACCGCGTAGGCCTCGGCCAGCGCGATCGTCTGCGCGCCCGCGATCATCTGGTTGCATAGCTTGAGCGTCTGGCCCAGGCCCGGACCGCCCACGTGGAAGATGTTCTTCGCCATCGATTCGAGCACCGGACGTACGGCGTCGAGCACGGCCGCATCGCCGCCGATCATCATCGTCAGCGTGCCGTTCTTCGCGCCGACGGTCCCGCCCGAGAGCGGCGCTTCGATCATCGGAATGCCGCGCGCGGCGCAGTGCGCGATCAGGTGCTGCGACGCCGTCGGATCGATCGTCGACGTGTCGACGATCGTCTTCCCCGCCGCGAGTCCCGCGAGCACGCCGTCGTCGCGAGTGAGCACGTCGCGAACTTCGTCCTGCGTCGGCAAGCACAGCAACACCACGTCGGCCGCGGCCGCCGCCTCGCGCGGGGTCGCGGCCCGCGTCGCGCCGGCAGCGACCAGCCCGTCGGCCTTGGCGGCCGTGCGGTTCCACACCGTCAGCGGAAAACCGGCGGCGAGTACGTGCTCCGCCATCGGCAAGCCCATCGCGCCCAAACCTAAAAACGCGACCCGCGTCGTGCGATCCGTCATGTTACCCCTTCGCCGCCTGTTTCGCGGCAACGCCTTCGTAGTATTGCGCCATGCCTTCGTAGATCTGCGCGACCGGTTCGCCGGCGCAGAACGTACCGATCTCGCGCATCTCGCCGATCCAGCGATACGCCTTCGGTTCGATCTGCGGCAGCTGGCGAGCGAGCCAGCCGGTGAGGGCCTGCTGATGTTCTTCAAACTCGCGCTGCAAAGCGGGGCCGACGCCGCTGCGCTCGGCCGCGGCGAACATCGCTGCCGCGATCCCGGTATACGCTTTCGTGATCCCGGCGTAGCTCATCTTGAGCGCCGAGGCGTGACCGATCGGCCCGTCGAGCGGGCGGACCTCCAAACCGAACGCGTTCAACTCCGCCAGTTCCGCCGCGTCGGGACCGCTGGCGTAGATGTGCGGGCCCGAACGCCCCATCTGCGGCGCCGCGCCGATGATCGATGCATCGACGTACCGCATTCCGGCCGCCGCGATCGCCGCACCGACGCGCTTGGTCGTCTCCGGTGCGACCGCGTTGCAGTCGGCATACAGCAGCCCCGGCGTGCCGCCGTCGCGGTAGGCGCCGGCGAAGGCCTGCGCGACGGCCAGCGCGCGATCCGGGGGCACGATCGAGAGCACGACCGGGCAACCGCGCGCGATCGCGGCCAAATCCTCGACCGGCACGATGCCGGCCTTGCGGATACGCTCGGCGCTGGCGGCGCTCCGGCCGGCCAGCGTCGTCCATACCTCGGCGCCGTGCGCGACGAGGTGTCCCCCGACGCCGCTGCCCATCTCGCCGGTTCCGATGACTCCGATTCTGCGTCCCATCGTCGGCGTTGATGCGCCGCGCGCGGGCGCTCCCCTGCGCGCCGGGTTTAGGGCAGGGTCGCGAAGGTCGGCGCGTCGAGCGCCACGTTGGTGTAGTCGGCGCTCACGTCGGCGCGAACGTGCGGGATGTCGATCGTCGCGTGCTGACCGGTCACGACGTCGGCCGCGCCGAACGCGGCGTACGTTTGCACGAGCACGATCCGCCCGCCGTCATAGCGGGTCCACGTCGCCTTGAGGATACGCGCGCCTTTGGCGTCGGTCTCGATGTCGAGCATGCGCACGAGACCGCGCTTCTTGGGAGTCAAGCGCAGCACCGGAATGTCGTCGGTGCTCTGCGGCGCGAGCGAAACGTCGAAGCGCTGCGGCCACGACATCGGATCGCCGAGATCGTAGTTGAGGTCGTCGAACTTCGCCGCGATCTTCGGCAAATTATCGAGCTGAAAATGATAGAAGCCGGGCCGCCGGAAGCTGCTCGTGCCGTGCACCGCCAGACCCAGGAACGGGAACGTCCGCAGTTTGACGCGCAGATCGACGTTGGCCGAATAGGCGTCCGGCGTGCGCGGATCGGAGGCGAGCCGGGCCAGGACGGATGTCGCGCCGGCGTCGGGCGCGATCTCGTCGGCGCGCACCGGAAGCGCGCCGGCTAGGGCACTCCACCAGGCAACCGCGGCGGCAAACGCCGCAACCAGCACACGACGACGGCCCATGCGCGGATGGTACGCCCGCCGGCCGCGCGGTTCAAGGGACGTGGGCGATTTTTCATCTCCCGCCAATCCGGCGCGGATCGAGCGCGTCGCGCAGACCGTCGGCCAGCAGCGAGAGCGCGAGCGTCGTACTGAGAATCGCGAGCCCCGGGAACACGGCCAGCCACGGCGCGCTCTCGATCAGGGTTTGCGCGCCGGCCAGCATGCGTCCCCAACTGGGCTCGGGCGGTTGCGAACCGAGGCCGACATACGAGAGCCCGGCCTCGGCCAGAATCGCGAGCGATCCCTGGATCGCCGCCTGCACGATCAGGGCCGGCGCGAGATTGGGGAGGATGTGATCGAGCACGATGCGCGTGGGGCCTTTGCCCGCCGCGATCGAGGCGAGCACGTAGTCGCGCTGCCACAAGCCGATCGCCGCGGCGCGGGTGGTGCGCGCGAAGACCGGTATGTTGAAGATGCCGATCGCCGCCACAGCGTCGATCACTCCGGGCCCGTAGACGCTCGCGACCAGCACCGCGATCAGCAATGCCGGAAAGGCGAAGACGACGTCGTTGAAACGCGAGAGGATCTCGTCGGGCCAGCCGCGCGCCGTCGCGGCGAGGAGGCCCATCGGAATGCCGGCGCCGGCCCCGATCGCGAGCGAAAAGAACGCGACCTCGAACGAGGGGCGCCCGGCGCGCACGACGTTGGAGAACACGTCGCGACCGTAGATGTCCGTCCCAAACACGTGCGCCCACGACGGCGGCGCCAACCGCTGCGGGATGTCCATGACGGCCGGATCGTACGGCAACCACACGAACGAGAGCAGCACGAGCGCAGCCGTGCCGCACAGCAGCGCCACACCCGCGACGAGCGCCTTCATGGCGCGCTTGCCGTGCGCCGGCGCGGATCGATCGCCGCGGCGAGGAGATCGGCCAGCAGCGAAACGGCGACCACTTCCGCAACCAGCACGATCGCGACGCTCTGCACCACGGTCGCATCGCGATTCGTGATCGCCTGAAACGCCAAGCGCCCCAGACCCGGCAAGAAGAACACGTTCTCGATCAGGATGCCGCCGGCGAGGACGAACGAGAACTGCAGCGCGAGGATCGTCAGCATGGGGATCAGCGCGTTGGGCAACGCGTGGCGCAGCAGGATCGCCGTCTCGCTCAGGCCCTTCGCGCGGGCCGTTCGCAAGAAGTCCGCATCGCGGAGCTCGAGCAGCTCGTGCTGCAGCACGCGCGCGAACACCGCCGCTTGCGGCAGCGCGAGGGCGATGGCCGGCAGCGTGAGCGAACGCAGGACCGCGAGCCAGCCGGCCGACCAGCCGGGGAAACCGCCGGCGGAGAACCAGTGCAACCCGATGCCGAACGGGATGACGAGCAGCAGACCGAGCCAAAAGCTCGGGATCGCTAAACCCACGTGGCTGAACGCCGCGAGCGCTGCGCCGAGCGGCGAACTGCGCCAGCGGACGGCGCCGATGCCGAGCGACAGTGCGACGGCGGTCGAGAGCGTCAACGCGTAGAGCGTGAGCGGGAACGAGAGCGCGAAGCGTTCGCGGATCAGCCTCGCGACCGATTCGTGGTAGGTCCAACTGGTGCCGAACTCGCCGTGCAGCAGCCCGCCGATCCACGCCAGGTAGCGGTCGAGGAACGGGCCGTCGAGACCCATCTGCCGGCGGAGCGCGGCGATCGCGGCGGGGTCGGCATGGATGCCGAGCACGGCGCGCGCCGGATCGCCCGGCACCGCCTGCATCACCGCGAAGATCGCGAGGGACGCGAGCGCGAGGGTGAGCGCGAGCGAGAGCGCGCGCTGCGCGACGTAGCTCCAGCCGGCGCGCAGCGCGAGCCACACCAGTGCGATGCACAGCAGCGCTGCGAAGGCGGTCGCGGCGCCCGCCGGCAGATCGGCACGCGAGCCGGGCGCGGCGCCATCGCCGCTCACGCTCGCGGTCGCCAGATCGATGTCGCTCAGCGGGCTCGCGGAATGGATGCCGTGGACGTTCGCGTTCGCGATCGTGATGTCGGGGTACTGAAACAGAAACAGGTTGACGGCGTCAGCGGCAATCGTGCGCTGAACCGCGCCGAGCAGCGCGCGCCGCGCGCGCGGATCGGCCGTGAGCTCGAGCCGCGCCAACAGCGCTTTGTAGTGCGGATTGGAATAGCCGAAGTAGTAGTCGTCGCGTCCGTAGATGTCGTAATCCAGCGGCTCGGCGTGAGCGACGATGGTCAGATCGAAATCGTGCGCGCCGAAGACCTGCGTGAGCCAGGGCACCCAGTCGACGGCGACCAGCTTCACGCGCACGCCGGCCTGGGCCAATTCGGCGGCGACGACTTCGGCCGTGCGTTCGGCGTAGCTCAGCGGCGGCACCGCGAGGGTCGTGGAGAAGCCGCGCGGGTACCCGGCCTGCGCGAGTAGGGCGCGCGCGCGGGCGGGATCGTACGGATACTCGCCGGTGAGGTCGACGTAGCCGGGGTCGCTGCGCGTGTAGTGGCTGCCGATCGGCGCACCGAAGCCGAACATCGCCGCGTCGACGATCGCCCGCCGGTCGATCGCGTAGGAGAGCGCCCGCCGCACGCGCAGATCGTTGAACGGCGCGCGCCGATTGTTGATCGCGACGATCGTCTTGGCTTCGCTCAAGACCGTCTCGACCGCGAAGCGCGGATCGCGCTCGAAGCGCGCGACGGCCTCCGGTGCCGGGAACGCCGGATAGACGTCGACGTCGCCGGTTATCACCGCGTCGATCGCCGCGTTCGGATCCGCGATCACCTTGAACGTCACCCGCGCGACCGCGGGCTGCAGGCCCCAATACGCGCTGTTGCGCGCGAGCACGATCGCCTCACCGCGCCGCCATTCGACGAACCGGAACGGTCCCGTCCCGACCGGACGCACGGCGTTCGTGGCGGCCGAGCGCGGCGAGACGATGACGGCCGCACTCAAGCCGAGGGCTTGCAGCAACGTGAAATCGGGCCGGCGCAGATGCACGCCGACCGTGAGCGAATCGAGCGCCGTCACGCCGTCGATCGCGGCGAGCAACGCGCGCTGCGGGTTGAGCGAACCCGCAGCGACGGCACGCCGGAACGAGAAGCGGACCGCGGCTGCATCGAGCGGTGTGCCGTCGCCGAAACGGACCTGCGGACGGAGATGAAAGACGTACGATCGCCCGTCGGCCGAGACGGTCCACGCCTTGGCTAGCGCAGGCTCGATTCGCCAGCCCGGGCCGATGCGAACGAGACCTTCAAAGATCGTCGGGAAGACGACCGCGCCGATCGCCGCCGATGCGTTGACGGTCGGATCGAGCACCGGCGGTTCGAGTTGCAGTCCGACCGCGAGCGCGCTGCCTGCATCGGCCGGCGCGGCGCGCGCGACGTTCGCGGCCGTCAGCAACAGAACGCACCCCACAACGGCGCAGCGCAGCGCCGCCGCGAAAAGCTTAGCCATCGCCTGCCGTCGCGGCGACCAGCGCCGCCGCGTGTTCGAGCGAGATCCCGCCGGCGTCGCCCGAGAGCATGCGCGCGATCTCGGCCAGCCGCGCGGACCGCTCGTGCAGCGGCACGACCTCGATCGTCGTCGCGCCGCCGGCGTCGCTCTTGCGCAGCGCGTAGTGCGTTCCGGCGCAGGCCGCAATCTGCGCGAGGTGCGTCACGCACACGACCTGCGCGACGTCACCCAAGCGTTTGAGGCGCGCGCCGACCGCGGCTGCCGTCGCCCCGCCGATGCCGGCGTCGATCTCATCGAAAACGAACGCGCGCGCATCCTCGCCGCCGGCTAGCGCCACGACCAGCGCCAGCAGCACGCGGGAGCGCTCGCCGCCCGACGCGACGCGCGCGAGCGGCCGCTCCGGCTCACCCGGATTTGCGGAAAAGCGAAACTCGACCCGATCCGCGCCGTGCCCCTGCACGTCATCGAGCGGCTCGATGGCCACGCTGAAGCGCGCGGCCGGCATTGCGAGCGCGTGCAGTTCGGCGGCGACGCGGGCCTCGCACGCGGGCGCCGCGGCAATCCGCGCCGCGCGCAGCGCCGTCGCGTCGGCGGCCAGGCCCCCATCGAGCGCCGCGAGTTCGGCGTCGAGCGCCGCGAGCCGTTCGTCGCGGCCGGCATCGCGCTCGAGCGTTTGCGCGAAGCCGGCGCGCGCGAGCAGCACGTCCGCGATCGCCGGGCCGTACTTCTTCTTGAGCCCATCGAGCGCGGCCAAGCGCGCGCCGACGGCCTCGAGTTCGTTCGGATCGCGTTCCACGTCTTCGAGCGCGCGCGCGACGTCCGCGGCCAGCGCGTTGGCGTCGGCTTGCAGCGCCGCCGCGCTCGCGGCGAGTTCGGCGAAGGGCGCGCCGTAACGCGCGATCCCGCTCAGGGCGTGCGCCGCATCGCCGAGCGCGTCGACCGCGGCGCGTTCGTCTTCCAGCGCGGCGCGCGCGGTACCGAGCGCGGCAGCGATGCGTTCGGCGCCGCCGAGCACCTCGCGCCGCTCGCGCAAGCGTTCGTCCTCGCCGTCTTCGGGCGCGGCGGCGTCGATCTCCGCGAGCGCGAAGCGCGCGAATTCGCGCTCGGCCAGCGCCCGCTCCCCGCCGGCGCTGTGCGCGTCGCGTTCGGCACGCAGCTGCGCGCGTCGGTCGTAACGCTCGCGCAGCCGGGCACGCAGCGCGAGCGCTTCGGCGCCGGCGAAGCGGTCGAGCACGTCGCGCGCATACGCGGGCTCGAGCAGGCGCTGCGCTTCACCCTGACCGATCGCATCGACGGTCGCGGCGCCGATCGCGCGCAGTTGGCTCGCGCTCACCGCAACGCCGTTGACGCGCGCCGAGGAGCGCCCGGCGGACGAGATCTCGCGCACGATCACGACGTCGTCGTCGGCCGCCGGCTCGATCCCCATCTCGGCCAGCACCGCGAACAGCGCCTCACCCGGGGCGAGTTCGAGCGCGACGCGTAGCCCCGGCTCGCGCACGAGGTCGCGTTCGACGCGCCCGCCCAGCGCCGCGTCGAGCGCGCCCAGCAGCATCGTCTTGCCGGACCCCGTTTCGCCGGTAAACGCCGTGAACGCCGCGCCGAATTCGATCTCGGCCCGCACGATCAAGCCCACGCCGTCGATCCGCATCCGCAGCAACGCCGCAGCACTCATGCGCGTTTGATCGGGACGCCCCACTGCAGTTTGTCTTCCAGCCGGGCGAAGAACGCGTGGTCGCCGGTACGGGCGAACTTCGCCGGCCGCGGACCGCGCACGATCGTCACGCGATCGCCGGAAGAGAGGTCTTGCACGAGCGTACCGTCGGCTTCGAGGTTCGCGTGCACGGTCTCGGAGTCGCAGGTGATGTCGATCGTGGAGGTCGTCGGCACGATCAGCGGCCGCGCAAACAGCGTGTGCGGTAAGAGCGAGGCGACCCCGAACGCATCGACGCTCGGCGCGATGATCGGCCCGCCGGCGGAGAGGAAGTATGCGGTCGAACCGGTCGGCGTCGCGACGACGAGGCCGTCGGAGGGGACGTCGGCGATCAGTTCGCCGTCGAGCGAGAGACCGAACGGCGCCATGCGCGCCTGCGCGCCGCGCCGGACGACGACGTCGTTGAGCGCGAAATGCGCGCCGACGCCGTTCACGGAGACCTCCAGCGTGACGCGCTCCTCGACGACGAATTCGCCGCGCAGCGCCCGCGCGATGCGCGCGAAGCCGTCGGGCGTCGTGTCGACTTCGGTCAGGAAACCGAGGCGCCCCATGTTGACGCCCAGCACCGGGACGTTGAGCGGAACGGCGATCCGCACCGCGCGCAGCAGCGTGCCGTCGCCGCCGACCGTCACGACCAGTTCGGCGTCGTCGATAAAGACGCCGGGCGACGGCTCGAAGCCCGGCACCTCGTCGGCGAACGCAACCGCGACACCGGCCGCGCGCGCGAGGTCGACGATCGTATGCACCGTCGGCAGCACTTCCGGACGATTGGGATTGAACGAGAGCAGAATCGCCTTCATGCCGGATGGGCCTCGGCGACCAGGGCGTCGATCCGCGCGTCGCCGATCGTCTCACCCGCCCGCTCGATGCGGAAGAAAAACTCGACGTTCCCGGCCGGTCCGCGCAGCGGCGACACGCACGCGTCGACGACGGCCGCACCGAGCGCGACGATCGCAGCGCGCACTTCGCGCAAGATCGCCGCGTGTACGTCCGGATCGCGCACCACGCCGCCGCCGCCCAGCCGGTCGCGGCCGGCCTCGAACTGCGGCTTCACCAGCGCGACGATCGTGCCACCCGCGCGCAGGTAGACCAGCGCGCGCGCGACGATCGTGCGGAGCGAGATGAACGACGCGTCGACGACGATCAGATCGAACCCGCCGGGGAACGCATCGTCGGGCAGCAGCCGGAAATTCGTGCGCTCGACGACCCGCACGCGCGGATCCTCGCGCAGCTTCCACGCCAGCTGGCCGTAGCCCACGTCGAGCGCGACGACCGAGCGCGCGCCGTGCGCGAGCAACGCGTCGGTAAAGCCGCCGGTCGACGCGCCGACGTCGAGAGCGTCGCGGCCGGCTGGATCGACGCCGAAGGCGGCCAGCGCGCCGTGTAGCTTCTCGCCGCCGCGGCTCACGTAGCGCGCGGGCAGATCGACCGCGACCTCGGCGCCCAGCCGCACCGAAGCGCCGGGTTTGGTGCGCGGCTCGCCGTCGACGCGCACGCGCCCGGCCAGAATGAGCCCGCGTGCTTGCGAGCGCGTCAATTCGGCTTGCGTCGAAACGACCTCATCGAGTCGCCGGCCCGTACCGGTCTGCGCGCTCACCGCGCTAGAACGGCGCGTCGTCGGGTGTGGGCTCGCCGGCGGCGGGGGCAGCAGTGGAACCGTCGGCGGCGCGGAGCGTTTCTTCGGCCGCCTTCAAGAGCGCCTCGCAGCGGGCGACGAGGGTACGGCCTTCGCGGAACAGTTCGACCGAACGCTCCAAATCGACGCTTTCCCGCTCCAGCTCATCGACGACCGCCTTGAGGCGATCGAGCGAATTCTCAAAAGAGCTTGATTTGTTCTCCGCCATCCGGTCCTTCGCGTTCGACGCGTGCGCGCAGGGTTCCGCGAGCGAGTTGGGCCTCGATCGCCGTCCCGGGCGGCGCGTCCGCCGGATCGCGCACGAGCCGCCCGCCCGACGTCACGATCGCATACCCGCGTTGCAGCAAGGCTTCCGGATCGTTGCCGTGCAGTTGCGCCGCCAAAGTCGCGAGGCGCGCGCGGCGGCGCTCGATCGCGCGCGCGGCGGCCGGGAGCAGCCGGCCGGCGGGCGCAGCGAGGAGCACGCGGCGGCTCCCGATGACCCCCGCGCCGAGGCGTTCGAGCGTTCCGGCCAGTTGGGCGACCCCGCTGCGGCGGCGCTCGAAGAGGGCCCGCGGCGTACGGGCCGACAGGCGCCGGTCGAGCGGACCCAGCGTCGCGCGGGCGCGGGCGATCTGCCGCTCCGTCCCGATCGCGACGGCGTTGCGCAGCACGTCGACGGCCTGCCGGCGGCCCTGCAGCAGCCGCGCCGGGTCGGCAACCGGCGAGCGCCGCTCGATCCGGTCGAGGGCAGCACGCGCGCGTTCCAGCCGGTTTGCCAGCGCGCGGCGCGCCGCGGCGGCCCGTTCCCCGACCGTGCGCACGAGATCCTCGCGCCGCGGCAGCACCGTCTGGGCGACCGTCGAGGGCGTCGAAGCGCGCGCATCGGCGGCCAACTCGATCAGGGGTTGGTCGCGCTCGTGCCCGATCGCCGCGACCGTCGGCGTGGTGCAAGCGGCGATCGCCCGCACGACGCGCTCGTCGGAGAAACCGAAGAGGTCCTCGTACGATCCGCCGCCGCGCACCACGACGAGCAGATCGGCGCGCGCGGCATCGGCTGCCGCGATGGCGCGCACGATCTCGGGCACCGCACCGACGCCGTTCACCGCGGTCGGGAACAGGCGCAGCGTGACGTGCGGCGCGCGCTCGCGCGCTTGCGTGATGAAATCGCGTGTCCCGTCGCCGCTCGACGAACCGACGAGCGCCACGACGAACGGAAATCGCGGCAGCGGCTTCTTGCGCTCGGCCGCAAAGAGGCCTTCGCGCTGCAGCTTGCGGCTGAGCTCTTCGTACTGCGCGTGCAGGGCGCCCACGCCCGCCAAATCGAGCCGGGTCGCGACGAGTTGGTAGACCGACGTGCGGGCGTAAATCTTCACTTCACCGTACGCGACGACATCGGCACCGTTCTCGAACGCCGGAAAGCCCGCCGCGCGCTCCGCGAAGGCGACGCAGTTCAGCACCGCCTCGCGATCCTTGAGTGAGAAGTACACGTTGCCGTTGGCCTGCACGCGCAGGTTCGAGACTTCGCCCTGCACGCCGACGAAACGCAGGTGGCGGTCGTCGGTGAGCTTCTTTTCCAGATACCGTCCGAGCCGGCTAGGCGTGATGACCGGCGGCGGGTTGCCGCTGGCACTCACGGCGTCGGCTGCTCGCGCGGCGAGTTCGTCGTCTCGAAGGTCTGGCCGGCCGTCACGCCCGTTGCGGCGGCGGTGGCGGCCGGCGCTGCAGCCGCAGCGGCGGCTGCCGGCAGCGTCTTCTTCTTCACGACCGGTGGCGCGAACGGGACCGGGGTCGCGCCGTCGCCGCACACGTGCGAGGGTTCCGAGCCCGAGAGAAACACTTCGGAGCGCCCGCTGCCGCACAGCGTCACGCGCCGGACTTCGCCGTCGGGGAAGGCGAAATCGCGCACCGGCGTGCCGGTGAGCGCTTCTTTCATGAAGCGCGCCCAGATGCGTGCCGGGATGTTGCCGCCGTAACTCTCGTTCATGCGCTTGTAGTCGTCGTTGCCGATCCACACCGCGGCGACCAAATCCGGCGTGAAGCCGACGAACCACGCGTCGCGAAAATCCGAGGTGGTGCCGGTCTTACCGGCGGCCGGCCGGCCGATGATCGCGTTCGGATACCCGGTGCCTTCGTTGATCACCGATTCCAGCATCGAGGTCACGACGTAGGCCGTTCCGGCGCTAATCACTTCGGTCTGCTGCGGATACGAATTGTCGAGCACGGCGGTGCCGAACGAGTCGCGCACGATGCGGATCGGCGTCGGATCGATGTGGATCCCGGCGTTCGCCAGCGTCGCGTACCCGGCCGCCTGGTCGAGCGGCGAGACGCCGCTGGTCCCCAGCGCCAGCGACAGATTCGCTTCGAGCGGCGACTTCACGCCCATGCGTTTGGCGTATTCGATCACGCGATCGATGCCGATCTGCTGCGCGAGCTTCACCGAGACGACGTTGCGCGACTGCGCGAGCGCGTAGCGCAACGTGATCGGGCCCATGAACTTGTGGTCGTCGTCCTGCGGCGCCCAACGCGTGCCGTCGCCCATCGGATACGAGACCGGCGAATCGTCGACCGTCGCGGTCGGCGGCATGCCGCTGTCGATCGCCGCGGTGTACACGTAGGCCTTGAACGACGAGCCGGGTTGACGGCGCGACTGCCAGGCGCGATTGAACTGATTGTTGAGCGAGAAGCCGCCCGCGCCGCCGACCATCGCGAGGATCTCACCGGTCGAGGGCCGGATCGCGACCAGCGCGCCTTCGTCGGCGCCGATGCCCTCGGCCTTGCCTTGCGTGATGCCCCAGTTGACGGCGCTCTCGGCCGCGCGCTGCATGCGCGGGTCCATCGTCGTGTAGACCTGCAGGCCGCCTTCGAACGTCGCCTGCGTGCCGAACTGCGCTTCGAGCAAATGCGTGACGTAGGTCGTGAAATACGGATACAGGTACGATTGCAGCCCGGTCGGCCGTTCGTCGATCAGGCCCAGCGGACGCGCGAGTTCGTCGTCCATCTGCTGCTGCGAGATGAAGCCGCTGGCGACCATGCGGTCGAGCACGTGCTGCTGACGCTCTTTCGCACGGTCGAGGTTGACGAACGGCGAGTAGTCCGACGGCGCGGCGGGCAGACCGGCGAGCATCGCGGCTTGGCCGATCGACAGGCGCGCCACGTCCTTGCCGAAGTAGGTGTGCGCCGCCGCCTGAATGCCGTACGCGCCGGAACCGAAGTAGATGATGTTCAGGTAGCGCTCGAGGATCTCGTCCTTCGTGTAGTAGCGCTCGATCTCGATCGCCAGCAGCGCTTCCTGGACTTTGCGCGCGATCGAAACCTCGTCGGAAAGAAACAGCCGCCGCGCGAGTTGCTGCGTGATCGTCGAGGCGCCTTGGAACTCTTCGTGCCGCCAGTCGGCGACCGCGGCGCGCAGAATGCCGCCGAAGTCGACGCCGTGGTGCTGGTAGAAATGCTGGTCTTCGGTCGCGATGAAGGCGTTGCGGACCGGAATCGGGATCTGCTCGATCGGCACCCAAATGCGGTTCTCTTTATAGAGATCGGCCAGCATGGTGCCGTCGCGCGCGAACACGCGGGTGGAACGCGAGGGCTGGTAATCGGCCATGCGGCTGATGTCGGGCAGATCGCGCGAATACGAGGCGATCAGTCCGGCGACGACCCCGGCTCCGAGCAAGAGCACGAAGAACGCGACCAGCGCGAAGCCGCGAGCCGCGCCGGGCGGGCGCTTCTTACGGGTTTTGCCGCGCGGGCGTGGGCGGGTCGCGCTACGCGCCACGCGCCGCCCGCGACAGCACGCCGTTGACGAACCGTCCCGAATCTTCGGTCGAGAATTTCTTCGCTAGCTCGACCGCTTCGTTGATCACGACCGGCGGCGGCGTTTCGGTGCGGTGGCGCAGTTCGAAGACGCCCATGCGCAGTACGATGCGGTCGATCGTGGGCAACCGTTCGATCGTCCAGCCCTCGAGCAACGGCGCGATCAGCGCGTCGCTTTCGTCGGCGAACTCGAGCGTGCCGAAGACGAGGTCCTTGACGAACGCCCGCCCTTCGGCCCCGTCGATGCGCGCGGTCGTCTCACCGAGCATATCCTCGGGCGCGCGATGCCCGACCTCGGTGCCGTAGAGCGTCTGCAACGCCAGCTCGCGGGCAAACCGCCGCGACGTGCTCACGGGCGCGCCGGCTTACGCATGGACGGGCGTGCGCCGGTGGAGATAGTTGGGCAGCCAATCGACGCCCAGGCCTGCGCGGTGGAAGTCTTCGTCGCGCAGGATCTCGCGGCAGAACTCGACCGTGGTCTTCACACCTTCGATACGCGTTTCGGAGAGCGCGCGTTCCATCCGCAGGATCGCCGATTCGCGGGTGCGGCCGGTGACGATGATCTTGGCCAGCATCGAATCGTAGAACGGCGGCACGACCGCGCCCGCGTAGACGTGCGTATCGACGCGCACGCCCGGTCCGCCCGCGAACTCGACCCGGCCCAGCGTGCCGGCGGCGGGCGCGAAGTTGTTCTCGGGGTCCTCGGCGTTGACGCGCACTTCGATCGCGCAGCCGTGCGGGATCAAGTCGGCTTGGGTGAAGCCCAGCCGCTCGCCCGACGCGATGCGGATCTGTTCCTTAACCAGGTCGACGCCGTAGACCATCTCGGTCACCGGGTGCTCGACTTGGATGCGCGTGTTCATCTCCATGAAGTACACGTTGGCGCCGTCGACCAGGAACTCCAAGGTTCCGGCGTTGGTGTACTTGACGGCGCGCGCCGCGGTGACCGCGATCTCGTGGAGGCGGTCGCGCACGGCCGGGTCGAGCCCCGGCGCCGGCGCTTCTTCGATCAGCTTTTGGTGCGAGGGCTTCTGCACCGAGCAGTCGCGTTCGCCCAAGTGCACGACGTCGCCGTAATGGTCGCCGAGCACTTGGACTTCGATGTGGCGCGGCGAGCGGATCAGTTTTTCGACGTACATGCGGCCGTCTTTGAACGACGCTTCGGCTTCCGCGGAGGCCGTCGCGAACGCCGACGCCATCTCGGCGGCCGACTCGACCGCGCGCATCCCTTTGCCGCCGCCGCCGGCCGTCGCCTTGAGCAGCACCGGATAGCCGATCTCGTCGGCGATCGCGAGCGCCTCTTCGGGCGTCGCGATGATGCCGCTGCCGGGCGTCGTGGGCACGCCCGACGCCTGCATGATGCGCTTCGCCGTCGCTTTGTCGCCCATCGCCGAGATCACGTCGGGCGAGGGACCGATGAACGTCAGGCCGTGGTCGCGCGCGATCTCGGCAAAGCGCGCGTTCTCGGCCAGAAAGCCGTAGCCCGGATGGATCGCGTCGGCACCGCAGATCAGCGCGGTGGAGATGATGTTCGCGATGTTGAGATAGGACGACGCGACCGGTCCCGCGCCGACGCAGAACGCCTCGTCGGCGTGGCGCACGTGCAGCGAACCGCGGTCGGCTTCGCTGAAGATCGCGACGGTCGAGACGCCGAGTTCGTGGCAGGCGCGGTTGATACGCAGCGCGATCTCGCCGCGGTTGGCGATGAGGACTTTCCGGAACATCGGCTAGCGTTCGATCGCGAAGAGCGGCTGACCGTACTCGACGGGCTGGCCGTCGGTCACGTAGATCGCGGCGACGCGCCCGGCGCCCCGCGATCGCACCGGATTGCGAATGCCCAGGGTCTCGACGAACGCCAGCTCCCGGTCGGCGTCGAGGCTCATGCCCTCGGTAACCGGCGGTCGCAGGAAACGCACCACGCCGACCACGTCGGCGAGCACCGCGTCGGTCGGGCGGGCCGGCGCGGGTTCGCCGGCCGACCCGGCGGCGGCCGTTGGGTGCGCGCTCGGCGCCGGCGTCCGGCGCAGTTCCAGCTCGAAATCGCCCTCGCGCAGCGTCAGGCGCGTCAAGCCGCCCTCCGTGAAGGCTTGGGCCAGCGGGCGCACGCGCTCCGAAATTGTGTCGTCGAACATCGAATCGGGGATTTTCGTTACAATCAAGAGCGGTCCCGCCCGCCGGCATCGAAGAGATCGCGAACGATCGGCTCCGGAGGCACGATTGAGCCTATCTCAGGTGAGCGTTGACCACGACCCGACATTCCGGGTCGTCTATCCGCAGGATTTCGGCCTGCCGGACGCGCTTGGGCATGCCCTCGACGCGGCCGGCATCGCGCACCAACCGGGCTCGTTCCCCCACGTCGCCGAGAGCGCGGACGTGCGTGTGGCCTACCTGGTCGAGGCCGAACGGTTGGCGGCCCTCGGACCGCGCGCGAAGATCTCCCACGCTCTGGAGGTGATCGAACGCAACGAGGGCGCCGTGACGATCGTCGTGGCCGACCCCGGCGACCGCTCGATGGCGTGGCTGGCCGAGGACGATCACGTGGCGGGCTGGCTCGTGCGACCGCTCGACGCCGCCGCCGTCATCGCGACGGTCACCGCCGCGCGCCGCCTCCTGAACGAACGCCGCGAGATCGAACGGCTGCGCGATATGGCAGGCGCGATGACGCGCGAAACGGACCGCCTGCTCTCGATCGGCATCGCGCTCTCGGCCGAGCGCAACATCTCCAAGCTGCACGAACTGATCGTGCGCAACGCTCGCGAGTTGACCCACGCCGACTCGGGCAGCTTGTTCCTGCTCGAACCCAGCCCCGACGGCGGCGAAACGAAACTGCGCTTCGCGGTCGCGCAGACCGGGCCCAAGGACGCCGGCACGCACCTCGGCGCGGTGCTGCCGCTCAAGCGCGACTCGATTTCCGGCTACGTCGCGATCACCGGCGACGTCGTGCGCGTCCCCGACGCCTACGAGATCCCCGAGAGCGCCGAGTACAGCTTCAACCCCTCGTTCGACAAGCAGACCGGCTACCGCACGAAGTCCGTGCTGGTCGTACCGATGCGCGACCACGAGAACGGGATCGTCGGCGTGATCATGCTGATCAACCGCAAACCGTCGTTCGATCTGGTGCTGACGTCGCCCGCGATGACGGAGAGCATCGTGAAGCCGTTCACCGAGCGCGACGAGAGCGTACTGCTGTCGCTGGCCTCGCAAGCCGGGGTCGCACTGGAAAACAAAGCGCTGCTGGCGTCGATCCAAGATCTCTTCGAGCAGTTCGTGCGGGCGTCGGTCAAGGCGATCGAAGTTCGCGATAAGTCGACGCAGGGCCATTCCTCACGCGTCGCCGAGCTGACCGTCGCGCAGGCGCTCGCGGCGAACGCGGTCGAGGCCGGCGGCTTCCGCGACCTCCATTTCGACGAGGACGCGCTGCGCGAGATGCGCTACGCGGCGCTGCTGCACGATTTCGGCAAGGTCGCCGTTCCGGAATACATCTTCGGCAAGGCCAAGAAACTGCCCGACGGCCGGCTCGACGCGATCCGCCTGCGCTTTCTGCTCGCGATCAACCAGATCGAAACGCTCGGCGCACGCCGCAAGTTCGAACTGCTGCAAAAGGGCGGCAAGATCGACGACCCGGCGATGTTCGAGATCGAAGCCGACATCGCCAAGCGCGTCGCCGAGCTGCAAGAGCTGCTGACGACGGTCGAATCGACCAACGAGCCGCGCGTGGTGGCGGCCGAGACCGGCGCGCTGCTCGACTCGATTCTCGGCCGGACCTACAAGGACATCAACGAGGAGCGGCCGCTCGTCGAAGCGGCGGAGTTCGACTTTCTGCGCATCCCGCGCGGCTCGCTCTCCAATGACGAGCGTCACAAAATGGAGCAGCACGTCACGCAGTCGTTCTACTTCCTGCGCGAGATCCCGTGGGCCAAGACGCCGTGGCGCAACGTGCCCGACCTCGCCTACGGCCACCACGAACATCTCGACGGCACCGGTTACCCGCGCGGCCTCAAGAACGAAGAGATCGCGCCGCAAGTGCGCATGCTCACCATCGCCGACGTGTACGACGCGTTGACCGCGAAGGACCGGCCGTACAAGGCCGCGATGCCGGTCGAACGCGCGCTCGACATCTTAGTGAAAGAATTCGCACAGCGCGGCAAAGTCGACGCCGAATTGCTCGATCTGTTCATCGAACGCAAAGTCTACGAGAAGATCGCGGAGAACGTTTCGGCCTAGCCGCGTGGGATGACTGGGCTCACACGCGCGCGCGACATCGAGGGATGCAGCGCGGCGCGGATAATGCGACGCACACGATCATGTTTGCGTTAGCGCTCATCGCGACCGCGGCACTCATCCTGATGGCGATTCTCGCCGTCGACGCGCTGCGCTCGCGCGCCCAGCGGAAATCGCGCATGCGACCGCGCAGCGTGCCGCGCCGCCAACCGCACCTCGAGGATGCGATCCGCTCCGCGTTCGACGGCCCGACTGCAAAACACGGTCCGATGTTCGCGAGCTACGCGGTGTGGAAGCGCGATCAGGAAACGCGTTTGGAACTGCTCGCCGCCGATCCGTTCGGCCGGCTCGAGGAGTTCACGCGCTGCTTGATCGTGCGCCACCTCTGGCGCGCGCTCGAACGGCTCGCAACCGGCTCGGTGGTCGTGGTGGACAACCCGCCCCAACGCTGGTCGCAATCGATCGACGTCGCCTTTCACGACCAAGGCATCGATCCGTGGCGCCTCCCCCCAATCGCCCTCGCCGGCGCCCCCCAATTCGCGAAAGAATAGCCCCGAGGGGGCGTTAGGGGCGGTAGACGAGGCCTACTCCGGCGACGGGGTAGAGGACGTGCGTGCGGAAGCCGGCCGCGACGGCGCCGAGGTCGGCTTGGAACGCCGGGTTATTTTGCAGCGGGCCCGTCGCGCTCGTCGTCACGGTGCCGTTGCGCAGCACGACGCCGGCGTCAAACGAAATCGTCAGGCCTTTGAGAATGCCGGTGCCGCCGCCGGCCCCGAGATAGAGCGCCGGCCGCGCGTACGACACCTGCGCCTGGACGGCGCCGGTACCCGACACGGGAAAGACGCCGCCGTTGAGCGTGTAGTTGCCGCCGCTCGCCTGCGGGGTCCAGTCGAGGTGGTCCGAGCCGAAAAGCACGCCGCCCGAGAGGTACCAGCGCCCGCCGTACGGCCGCCAGTCGGCGACGGCGAGCACGTTGCTCTCGCGGAACGTCGCGTTCCCGGGACTCCCCGCGGGAGTCGCTTTTCCCGATTCCGACAGGTTGCCCGTTACCAGGCGCGCGCTCAGGTTGAACAGTAGCGGCCGTTCGAGCGTGATCCCGTAGCCCAGCGTGCTGAGGTCGACACCGAACGAAACCGGGTCGAACGAATCGGCCCGCGCGAGGGCGGGGCATACGCACCACGCAGCCAGCAGCAACGCGGCGAGACGCCATCTCATCCCGGCGTCCCTTCGACTTCGAGCGGTCCGATTCGTTCAATCGTCGCCAGATCGGCCGCCGGCAGGGCGTCGCGCGCCGCCGCGTAGGCGGGAGCGATCTCGGCGAGCGGTACCAGCGCGAACGCGCGCTCGAAGAGCCGGGCGTGTGGAATCGTCAGTTGCGGATCGTCGAGCCGGACGCCGGCGTAGTCGAGAATGTCGAGATCGATCGCGCGCGGGCCCCAACGGAAACTCGCGACGCGGCCGAGATCGGCTTCGAGCCCCTTGAGCGCCGCCAAGAGGTCGAACGGTGCGAGCGACGTGTCGAGGGCGAGGGCCGCGTTGACGAACGGCGGCTGCTCGGTGACGCCCCACGCGGGCGTCCGGTAGAGCGATGAGACCGCGGCCACGCCGCCGAGGCCGGCCAGCCGCGCGCGCGCGGCGCGCAACGTCGCGACGGGGTCGCCGAGGTTTGCACCGAGCCCGATCCAGGCACGGTTCACCGCGCGGCGTGCAGGGTGACGGCCGGAGTCGCGCCCGCGAGTAAACCGGGCTTGGCGATCCGCACGGTCGCGCGCAGCACGCGCGCGTCGACGAGCATCGCGGCGAGCAGATCGGCGCCCAACCGCTCGAGCAAATCGTACGAACGCTCGCGCACGATCCGCACGATCGTCGCGTGCAGCGTAGAGTAATCCAGCGTGTCGGCAAGCGCGTCGCTAGCGCGCGCGGCGGTCAGATCGATATCGAGCGACACGTCGATGTCGAACGGCTGCGGCACGTCCTTCTCGCCCGCATCGGCGCCGTGCCGCCCAAACGCGCGAATACCCGAGAGGGTGATGAGGTCGCTCACCGCAGGCCGTCGCTCCAGCCCGAAGGCCGCCAGCCGCGGACGATCGCGTCGGTCACGCGCACGACGTCGCCCATCTCGACGACGTCGTGCACGCGCACGATGTCGATGCCGGCGGCGGCCGCGAGCGCGACCGTCGCGGCGGTGCCGAAGGCGCGATCTTCGACGTCGCGGCCGGTCAAACGGCCGATCGTCGATTTGCGCGAGGTGCCGAGCAGCGTCGGGAACCCGAGCGCGATCAGCCGCGGCAGCGCGCCGAGCAGGCTGAGGTTGTGTTCGGGCGTTTTCCCGAAGCCGATCCCCGGATCGAGGATCACGTGCTCGGCCGGAATGCCGGCGCGTACGCAGCGCTCGGCCGACGCCGATAAACTTGCGAGCACTTCGTCAACGACGTCGCCTTCGTAGATCGCGACGGCTTTGTTGTGCATCACGACGATCGGCGAGCGAGTGTCGACGCAGGCCGCGATCAAATCGTCGCTCGCGCCCCAGATCGAATTGAGCAGATCGCCGCCGGCGGCGTGCGCGCGGCGATAGACGCCGGCTTTGAACGTATCGATCGAGACGATCGGCCGCTCGTCGACCGCCCGCAGCATGGCGATGACCGGCAGCAGGCGCGCGAGTTCCGTCTCGGCGTCGATCGGCCGATGTCCGGGCCGCGTCGACTCCGCGCCGATATCGATCACGTCGCAGCCCGCGTCGCGCTGCAGAAGCGCGCGCGCGAGCGCCGCGGACGAATCGGGCACGCCGTCGCCCGAGAACGAATCGGGCGAGACGTTGACGATTCCCATCACGTAGGTGCGCGCGCCCCACGGCAACGTGCGGCCACGCAAGCGCAGCGCTCCGCGGAGCGCGGCCTCAGACACCCGAGCTCACGACGTTGGCAATCCACCAATCGCGCAGGGTCGCGACGACGAACGTCGAGCCCGTGACGACGACCACGTCGTCGGCCTCGGCGTTGCGGCGGGCGATCGAAAACGCTTCGACCGGATCGAACACGGCCCGGCCCCACATCCCCAACTCCTCGGCGATGCTGGCCAGGCGTTGCGGCCGCACGGCCTCGCGGCCGGGGATGTCGGTGAAGGTCGTAAACGCGTACGTCGCGCGCAGCCCGATGAGCGGGCGCAGGATCTCCGCAACGTCCTTGCTCTGCGCGACGGCGATCACGAACGAGAAGCGGCGCTCGGGGAACGTCGCACGCAACGCGTCGACGAGATGCGTCATCTTATCGGGATTGTGCGCGACGTCGAAGACGACGGCCGGATGCGAGGGGAAGAACTCCATCCGCCCCGGGATGACCAGCCGCGCCAAGCCCGACTCGATTTGCGCCCGCGTCGGCCGCAGATCGTCGCCGCTGAGCTCGAGCGCGCGGATCGCCGTCGCCGCGTTCTCTTGCTGGAACGCACCGAGCACCGGCAGCGCGAGTTCGTAGCGGCCCTCGGGCGTGACGACGTCGAACGATTGCCCATACCGCTCGCCGCGGCGCGGCTCGATCGTCACTTCATCGACGACCGAAACGAACGGGGCGCCGGCCGCGGCGCAGGCCGCCTCGATCTCGCGCCGGGCGTCGGCATCGCGCACCGCCGAGACGAGCGGAATGCCGGCCTTCGCGATCCCGGCCTTGTCGCGCGCGATCTCGGCCGTCGTTTCGCCCAGGATCTCGGTGTGATCGAGCGAGACGTTGGTGATGATCGCGACTCGCGGCTGCAGGACGTTCGTGCCGTCAAGCCGTCCGCCGATCCCGGCTTCGATCACCGCGACGTCGACGTTCGCTTGCGCGAACGCGACGAACGCCATCGCCAGCAGCGTCTCGTAGTAGGTCGGGCGCCCGTGCTCGTCGGTCACGCGCTCGATCGCCGGCATCATCTCTTCGAGCAGCTCGCCGAACGCGTCCTCGGCGATCGGCGCGCCGTCGACGCGCACGCGCTCGGTCACCGACGAGAGGTGGGGTTTGGTATGCAGGCCGACGCGCTTGCCGGCCGCCGTCAGGGCCGCGGCGAGCATCGTCGCGGTCGAGCCCTTGCCGCTGGTACCCGCCACGTGCAGGGTCGGGTAACGCAGGTGCGGGTTGCCGAGCGCGTCGACGAACGCGCGAATGCGGTCCAGTCGATTCGGCGACCGGCGCGACGCATGCTCGTTGATAAGGCCAAGCAAGTACGACTGGGCGTTGGCAAAGTTCACGGGCGCAGTCTTTCTACGCGCGAGGAGCCAAGGCTTGCGCTTCAGCCGTCGGCGACGTCGCCGCGCAGCAGGTCAAGCGCGTGCGGCAGCGCCGGTAGGATGACGGCCAGCGTCTCACGGACCGCCTTCGGGCTACCCGGCAGGTTGACGATCAATGTCCGGTCGCGTACGCCCGCCACGGCGCGCGAAAGCATCGCCGTCTTGACCACGGCGAGCGACGCCGCGCGCATCGCCTCGGCGATCCCCGGAACCTCGTAATCGAGCACGGCGCTGGTCGCTTGGGGCGTGCGGTCGCGCGGGCCGAGGCCCGTGCCGCCGCTGGTGAGGATCAGCCCCGGTCCGCGCTCGCACAGTTCGATCAGCGCCGCCTGCAACGCGGCCGGATCGTCGGCGATCACGCGCTCGTCGTCGATCGCGAACGCCGGTCCCAGCACTTCGCGCACGACCGGCAGACAGCGGTCGGGGCGTTCTCCGCTGGCGGCCCGGTCGGAGAGCACGATCACGGCCGTGCGATACGGCTCAGCCGGCGTGCCAGTCACCGCTCTTGCCCCCGGTCTTCTCCAGCAGGCGCACCGTCTCGACGACGATGCCTTTGTCGACCGACTTGCACATGTCGTAGATCGTCAGCGCGGCGACGCTCGCCGCGACCAGCGCTTCCATCTCGACGCCCGTCTTGGCCGTGGTCGTCGCGACGGCCTCGACGCGCAGCACGGTGGGTTCGTCCCAGCGGAACGTGACGTCGACCGCGTCGAGCGGCAGCGGATGGCACAGCGGAATCAGTTCGCCCGTGCGCTTCGCGGCCAGAATCCCCGCGACTTGAGCGGCCGCGAAGGCATCGCCCTTCGGCAACGTCGCTTCGCGCAGCGCCTCGGCCGCGCGCGGCGGCAAGCGGACGAGCGCGCAGGCGCGCGCCGTGCGCCGCGTGACCGCCTTGGCGCCGACATCGACCATCGCGATCGAGCCGTCGGCGGCGACGTGCGAGGGGCGCTCGCTCAACGGGCGGGCGCCGCCGCTTGAAACCGCAGCCAGATCAGCGAGAGCACGGCGAGCACGAAGTACAGGAACGGATGTTTGGCGTGCACCTTGTCGCTGGAGAAACCGAGCGCGCGCGTGATCGCGTTGGGATCGAGCGGGTGCAGGATCGAGAGCACGCCGCACGCGACGAAAACGACGGCAAGGAGAATGGCCAGAGCTTTCATGCAAACACTTTCGTACTGAAGAGGATCAACGCCGCCGCACCCGCGATCAGGCAATACCAGCCGAACGGCCGCAAGTCATTGTGCTTGAAGTAGCGCGTCAGAAACGCGACCGACGCGTAGGCGGTGAGGCCGGATACCACGCAACCCGCAATCGCTTCGACGGGCCCAATCGTGACGCCCGGCGCGAACAGCACGGGGATCTCGAGCAGGCCGGCGAGCAGAATGACCGGGGTCGCGAGTAAGAACGAGAAGTTCGCGGCGGCTTCGTGGTCGAGGTCGATCGCGAGGCCCGCGACGATTGAGGCGCCCGAGCGCGAGATCCCCGGCAGCAGCGCCAGGCTCTGGGCGAGCCCCACGCCCGCGCCTTCGAGCCAGGTCACGCGCTCGATCGGCTTGGCCGGCCGGTCGCCGCGCGCGCTCTGGCGCCGGCGCAGCGCCTCGCCGCCGAACATGACGAACGCGTTGAGCATCAGGAAGATCGCCACCGGAACGGGCGAGGCGAACAGCCCGCGCACGGCCGATTGGAAGAGCACGCCGAGCAGGCCGACCGGGATCGTGCCGACGACCAGCAGCCAGGCAAGCCGCTCGTCGGGCGTGCCCGACATCCGGCCGCGGACGACGCTGCCGACCAGGGCCCGCACGATGCGCAGCCACGTCGCGCGATAGTAGACCAGCAGCGCCAGTGCCGTGCCCAGATGCAGCACGACGACGAAGGCCAGAAACGACTCGTCGGACTCGTCGATCTGCCAATGCAGCAGCGCCGGGATCAGCACCGTATGGCCGAGGCTCGAGATCGGGAAGAGTTCGCTGACCCCTTGTAATACGGCGAGGAGCATCGCTTGCGCGAAGCTCACGTCGCCGGCCCCGCGCCGCTAGCGGCCGTTATTGCGACTGGAACTCCACGAGATACTGATACGACTCCGCGACCGGCTTACAATTCACGACCCGCGTTGCGAACGTGGTCGCCCGCGCGGACTGCAGAGCGGCGTTGTTCAGCAGGGAGCTCGGCGTTTTGCCGATCTTCGCACCCACGACCTTGCTGTTTTCGTCGAGCGACACGATGACCAGCACCTCGCCCGTGATGCCCTGCTGCTGCGCGAGCGGCGGCGTCTCGGCGGGAACACCGTTGATAATGTGCGCGTCGACGTTCGGATGCGCGCACGACGGCGGTGCCACGGTCGGCGTCACGGTCGGCGGCGCGGTCGGGACCGGGGTCGCCGCTGCGGTCGGCGCGCCGGTCGGCGTGCCGTTCGGGACGCCGTTCACCGAGCCGCTCGTATGCGTGTTCGCGTCTTCCGACGACTCGCCGTTGTGCGAGGTCGTCTTGAGGGTGTTGATCTTGATCGCCTGCGGCGGTTGCGGCGGTGGGGTCGCGTGCGGCGGCTCGGTCGGCGGCGGCGTGGGCGGCGGAGTCGGTGGAGGCGTCGGCGTCGGCTTGGGCGTCGGCGGCGGCGTCGGCATCTTCTCGACGCGCACGGTATCGATCTTTTCCGGCGGCTCTTCGGTGCGCTGGAACTTCACCAACGGCCCGACGAGCAGATGGAACGCGATCGAGATCGCAAAGCCGTAGAGCAAAAAGTTCTGCGTACGCTCGCGAACGGTCGGCGGCGTCTTCGGGGCCTTCGCGCTCATGCTACTGCGACTGACCTTCCGGTTGGCCCTCGATATGATTGGCCAGGCCGAAGCCGGTCAAACCCTCGTTCTTCGCGGAGTCCATCACGCGCAGGATCGTGCCGAACTCGGCCTTCGGATCCGACTTGATGATCACGGTCTTCAGGCGTCCGCCCGTATCGCGCACGAGCTCGTGGAACACGCGGGCGGCGTCGGTCTGATCGACGATCTGCGAGCCGACCTGCACCTTGTTTTTCGCGTCGACCAGCACCACGATCTCCGAGGGCGTGACCTTCTGCGTATTCTTGGCTTCGGGCAGCTTCGGCTCTTTGGTGACCGACGCCAAGATGATGAAGATGATCAACAACACCAACAACACGTCGGTAAACGGCGTGATGTTGATGGTCGACATCACTTCATCTTCGTTTTGCCCGGATGTAACGGCCATGTTATGAGGTCACGAAGCCCACGTCGTCGAGGCCGTCGAGGCGCGCGGCGTCGAGCACGGTAATCACGGCTTGGTAGGGCGCTTTGACGTCGGCGGTTAGGGAGACGTGCTTGTTGCCGCGATGCCGTTTTACGTCGGCCAGATCGGCGTAGATGTGCGCGGTGTCGGTGCGCTTGTTGTCGATGAAAATCGTGCCCTTCTGGCTGATCAGAATCTGAATGTTATCGTTCTTCTTCAGCTGCTGGATCGGCGAATTGTCGTTCGTGTCCGGCAGATTCTTTTGGAATCCGGGCGGGGTCACGAGCGCGGCGAGGATCATGAAGATGATGAGCAGGACCAGCAGCACGTCGGTGAACGGCGTGATATTGATCTCGGCCATCACCTCGTCGTCGCCGGCCGAGGAGAGCATCGACATCGGGAGTTACTTCGCGGCGCTCGGCTGATAGAGGTCGGTGGGGATCGGCGCGCCGGTGTTGTGGAAGTGCAACATTTCGGCGAGCTGGTTGGCCGACACGATCATCTCTTGGTTGAACGACTTGATGCGCGACTTGAAGTAGTTGAAGAAAATAACCGACACGACGGCGACGAACAGACCGGCCGCCGTGGTGACGAGCGCTTCCGAAACGCCGGCGGCGACGACCGCCGGGGTCGAGTTGCCTTTCAGCGCGATGTCTTGGAAGGCGCGGATGATGCCGAGCACCGTCCCGAACAGACCGACGAACGGCGAGATGACGGCGATCGTGCCGATGATCCCGAGGTTGCGCTCGAGGGTGTTGAGGTGCTCCATCAGCGCGATCGAAAGCGCGTCCGTGATGTCGGCGCGATTCTTCTCACCGCGTTTGAGGCCGAACTCGAGGATCTTGGGCAGCATCCCCTTCTCTTGCTGGCACACCTTGACCGCGCCGCTCAAGTCGTCGGAGGCGATCTTCTGGCCGAGCGTTCGCAGCAGCCCCTTCGAGTCGGAGTGCTGGCTGGAAAAGAACATCAACCGCTCGATGACGATCGCGATTGCCGTGACCGAGAGGAGCAGCAACATCCACATGGCCGGGCCGCCGCTCTGGACGGTTTGAAAAAAAGCACCAATGTCCACGGTAGTCTCCAGGACCTCCTACGAGGTGTGCGGGATGGGCGGCCTGCCGTCCCCCAATAACGGCAGCGGGAAAATACGCACTTCCCCGGCCGACGAGGACGTGGGAGTTATCCCACAGACCGCCGATTCCTCGTCCCAATTGTCGGAACCCTGACCATCATTTTGTGGGCGGATTAAGACTTTTTAACGCGTCATCGATTTGTTTGGCGAGCGAGACGTCGGTCCCGTAGGCTGGGCTCGCTTTGGCCTTGTTCATATAGTCGAGGGCCGCTGCGCTATCGTTCAAGTGTGCGGCGGAGACGCCGGCGACGAAGGCGGCGCGTCCGTTCGTGGGCTCGATTGCCAGCGCTTTATCAGCCTCGGCCCGGACCTTCGACCAATCCGGGCTCTTGGCGGTCGCCATGATGTAGGCCGCCTCGGCGGTGAGCGCACCGGCCAAGGCCGGGAAATCGCTCGCGCCCTGTTCGAGACGGGACACCGCATCGGGAATCTTGCCCGCATTGGCCAGCGCGACGGCGCTATTGTTGTACGCAGCCGAGGCGATGCGGTCGAGTTGCGCGCGGCGCGCCGGGTCGTAGCGCGCGACCGTCTTGGCCGTCATGACCGCGTCGCCGAACGCGCCGGAGTCGAGTTGCGAAATTGCGAGGTTATACGAGATGAGCCCAAGCGTCGTGGTATCGGACTTCAGCGACGTCGCCGTGGCGTACGCGGTCTGCAGGTCCGCGATCGCCGCCGCATCGTTGCGCGCGTTGGCGTACGCGATCCCGCGCACGTAGTAGGCTTGAACGTTGCGGGCGTCGATCGAGATTGCGCGCGTCGCCGAGTCGATCGCGCCGGGAAAGTTTTTTGCATCGAGCTGCGCGGTCGCGTTCTTGGTGAACGAACCGCCGGCAAGCACCTTGTATTCATCCGGAATCGTTCCGGCCTTGGCAAACGCGGCCGACGAACCGGCGTAGTCGCCGGCGAAGCCTTCGGCCACGCCGAGCAACGTGTTGGCCTGCGTGTCGTCGGGACGGTCCTGCAGATACGCGACCAGCGTGCTCTTGGCCAGATCGTACTTACCTTCGTGGATCGCCGCGAGCGCCGTGGGCAACGGTGCGGAACCGATCGCGGCCGTGTCGCCGCCGAACGACAGCGCGAAATCGTAAAACTCGGCGTCGGGTTTGCCGTTCCGGATCGCCGGCTTGTAAGCCGACGATTTCGCGATCTCGAGCGCGGCCGCTTCGTCGCCGGGATTCGTCGACTTCAGCACCTTCATAACCGTGAACGAACCGTCGGTCTTCACGAACACTTGAACGGTGACGTCGCCTTTGCCGGCGAGCGGCGTCGTGTTCGTTCCGCGCTTGATCAGGGTCGGCGCCGAGTCGGGCGGAGCCGATTGCGCGTTCGCTGCGAGCGGCAACGTGGCGAGTGCCGCACATGCGAGCAGCGAAAACCGGACGTTCACGTGATTACCTCTTCGTGGTGGCAGTGGATGAACGCGCGAAGGCGGGCGATCGTTCCAACGCTTCGACGGCTCGATGGGCCCGTTCGAAGGTCGCCGACAACGCGCGAAGGTCGCCGGTTTCCAACCCGGCCGCCGTCTCTTCGAGAACGGTGCACACCGCGCGCAGGGCTTCGGCCAAGGTGCTCGCGTTCGCCTGCGCGATCGGCCCCCACAGCGCCGCATTCGAGCGCGCGAGGCGCAGCATCGAGGCCATCCCCGGACCGCACAGATCGTAGACGCGCGCGTCCGCGTCGCCGGCCGCGGCGAGGCGCGCGCCGAGCGCCACCGAGAGTATTTGCGGCAGGTGCGAGCTGACCGCGACGAGGCGATCGTGATCGGCCGCGCCGATCGCGAGCGGTCGCGCGCCCAGGGCCGCGACGAGCGCTTCGAGCCGGGCTTGCGCCGCCGCATCGCGCGCCGGGACGATCGCCCACGTGCGGCCCTCGAAGAGCGTCGCGTCGGCGGCCGCAAAACCGCCGACTTCCCGCCCGGCGAGCGGGTGCGAGGCGACGAAGCGTTCGATACCGCGCGCGGCCGCAACGACCGGCGCTTTGACCGACGCGACATCGAAGACCAATTCGGGACCGGCGAGCGCCGGCGTCGCGGCGAGCGCGGAGAGCGTCGCATCGACCGGCAACGCGATCGCGACGACCGCGCAGCGCGCGGCCAAGGCCGCAAGATCGGGCGCGGTGCCGTCGAGCGCGCCGGCGGCCAGCGCTGCGCGCAGCGCGTCCGCGTCGCGATCGAAACCGATGACCGTCGCGCCTTGGGCCCGGGCCCGCAGCGCGATCGAACCGCCGATCAGTCCGACGCCGGCGATGCCGAGGACCGTTCCCCTCACGAGCGCTCGAGATCCGGACGCAGCACGCGCGCGCCGTCGAGGTAGACGTGGACGATCTCGTCCTGACGCTTCTCGGTGTTGAAATGCAGCATCACGCGAATGCAGCGCGGCAAACTGCCCGGAACGCCGACCTCGTTAAAATTCAAGAGCGGAACGCGGGTCCAGCCCATACGCCGCGCCGCGACCGCGGGAAACTCCGACATGAGATCCGGCGTCAGCGTGAACAGCGCCGACGCGACATCGGCCGGATCGATATCGTTGAGCGCGACCATCTCGCGCAACATCCGTTCGGTGGCGTCGAGCAAAAGTTCGGGCTCGTCGCGTTCGACGGTGATCGCGCCGCGCACGCCGCGCACGGTCATCGGTCCACGAGCGCGCGCAGCGCCGCCGTTTCGCGCGCGGTCGCCGCGCGGACCTCGCCCGGCGCGAGTTCGCCGAGCGAAATCGGGCCGAAGCGCAGTCGCGTCAAGCCGATCACCGGCCGATCGAGTTCCTCAAACATGCGACGCACCTGCCGGTTGCGGCCTTCGTGGATCGTCACGTCGACCGTCGAGAGGTCGCGGCGCGTCGCGATCACGCGCAGTTGCGCGGGCGCGGCCGCGCCGTCGTCGAGCTTGACGCCGCGCTGGAGCAGCGCGACTTGCTCGGGGAGGAGCCGTCCGCGCACGTTGACGCGGTAGGTCTTCTCGACGCCGAAACGCGGATGGGTGAGCACGTGCGCGAGTTCACCGTCGTCGGTGAGCAACAGCACGCCGGCGGTATCGTAATCGAGCCGGCCGACCGGAACGACGCGCTGCTGCACCGCATGCCCGCGGAGCACGTCGGCGACGGTGCGCCGGCCTTCGGGATCGCGCATGGTCGTCACGACGCCCAGCGGCTTGTTCATCACGAGGTACGATAGTTCGAGCGCCGGCGCGACGATCCGCCCGCTGAACTCGACCACGTCGCCGTCGGCAACCGACGATCCCAACTCGCGCACGACGCTGCCGTTGACGCGCACGAGCCCGGCGGCGATCAGCTCTTCCGAGCGGCGCCGCGAGGCGACGCCGCTGGCGGCGAGGTACCGTTGCAGTCGCACGCCGCGCAGAACCGTCAGCGGGTCGCGGCCACGTCGCCGGCGATGTGCGCGGCGATCTCGGCCGCCGAGCGCGACCCGAACGACGACCGCAACTCGTGCACGCGCTTGAGTTCCGCCGGCGCGAGCAGCAACTCGTCCTCGCGCGTCCCCGATGCGCGCAGGTCGACCGGCGGTTCGACGCGGATTGCGGCGAGGTCGCGCGAGAGCGCGAACTCGGCGTTGGCAATGGCGCCCACTTCTTCGGCGACGACCGCGTCGAAGGTCGACGCGCCGTCGACCGTGACCGTCGCAACGATCGTCAGCGAGCCGCCCTCTTCGCACGCGCGCCCCGCGCCGAAGTAGCGCTTCGGCTTGGCGGCGGCGGCAAAGTCGCCGGCAGCGCGCGGCGGTGCGCCGGCGCCGAACGCGCGGGCGAGGCGCGTGAGCGAATCGAGCACGATGACGACATCGGTGCCGAGCTCGACGAGCCGCTTCGCGCGTTCGAGCACGAGCTCGGCCGTGGCAACGTGATGGTCGGGATGCTCGTCGAACGTCGTCGCGACGATCTCGCAGTCGATGCGACGCTGCAACGTGGCGGCGTCTTCGGGCCGGCCGTCGATCGAGAGGACGATCAGATACGCATCGGGCGAATTGGCCAGAATCGCCGAGGCGATCGCGACGAGGGTCGACGCCGGGTCGACGCGCGGCGGCACGGTGACCAGCGCGCGCTGGCCTTTGCCGAGCGGCACCAGCACGTCGAGCGCGCGCGTGTGCGCGTCGCCCTTGAGCGCGAGCTTCCAGCGTTCCGACGGCACGACCGCGTTAAGGTCGTCGAAGGTACGGCGCGCGCGGATCGATTCGGGATCGTAACCGTTCACGGTCTCGACCTTGACGATCCCGTAGTACTTCTCGTTGTCTTTCGGGCGCCGCACTTGACCGGCGACCAAATCGCCCCGCCGCAGTTCGAAGCGGCGGATCTGCGACTGACTGATATAGATGTCGTCGACGCCGAGCAGGTAGCCCTCGCGCCGGAGAAAGCCGTAGCCCTCGGGCAGGATGTCGAGCACGCCGCTGGCCGATTCGATGCCCGAACGCTGCGCCTGACTCTCGAGGATCTGCGCGACCAGTTCGTCCTTCTTCACCTTGACGGGCGTCGGGATATCGAAGGTCTTGGCAAGCTCGTTCAGCTCGGCTTTGCTCATCTCACCGAGTTGCTCGGCCGAGAGCTGCGGCGGGCCCACCGGCTGCGGGAACTCCGGCTGCGCGAAGATATCGGCTTGCGACGGTGCACCGTTTTCGGCTTGGCGGTTGCGGTGCCGGCGCGAACGTCGGCGACGGCCGCCGCCCTCGGGACGGCCATTTTGCGGGGGTCGATTGTCGTATTGCAGCGGAGTCGCTCTCTCGCGGAAGGATGCGCTTGCGGGCGTGAAGATCGACCGGTGAGGCTACCGGGACCCGGTCACGACGCCCATGGACTATAGCATACCGCTCTTCACGGCGACAAGGACCGCGGGCCGCTGACCGCGCGGCTGCCGCGCAGATAAAAGCGCAATGGCCGCTCGACCGCGCGCGTTATCCCGATGCGAACGCTCGTTCCAATCTCCGGAACGCAGCCGTCGTCGCCGAGCAGCAAACGCCGATCGCGGTCGAAATCCAGCCCGTCGAGGACGCGGCCGATCGCGAGCGCGCGGCACAGGTTTCCCGGCCCGCGCGCCAGTGCGTGTTCGCCCAACGCCGCGCGTCCACGGAGTTCGCGCATGTGGCTGACACCTGCCAGCGGCTCGAGCGCGCGCACGAGCACGGCCGCCCCAACGCCCGGGGCTTCGCTGCTGACGTTGAGGCAATGCGAGGTTCCATAAATGAAGTACACGTAGGCGCGGCCGGGCCCGGCGAACATCGACCGATTCCGCTCGGTCGGGCCGCGAAAGGCATGCGAGGCGGGATCGCCGGGCACGTAGGCCTCGGTCTCGACGATCCGCCCGGCCAGCGGCGGGCCGCCGTCGGGGCGGCGGATCAGGAGCTTCCCGATCAGGAATCGCGCGAGGGCGACCGTCTCGACCGGCAGATCGGCACGCCGCAGGCGCCTATGCGGCGGTACGGAGGGAGAGTTCGGCGCGGGCGCGCCCTTCGAGGTCGGCGACTTCAAGCGGGTCGGCCCGTTCGACGCGCGCGGCGGCGAAGCCGTTCAGCGCGCAGCGGGCGCGGACGTAGGGCATCCCGAGCGCGGGCGGGACGATCGCCGGAGCGGCCAGATCGCGCACGATCCGCTCGTCGCCCAGACGGACGCGGACTCGGACGAAGCCGCGCCGGCGGAGTTCCGCGCCGAGCGCCGCAACCGCGGCGTAACCGAACTCCCGGCCATCGTAGAGGGCCAGAGGAACGGCGCTGAAGGGAACGCGCATCACGCCGCGCCCGCGGCCGTCGGCGATCGCCGCATAGGCGATACCCCGGCCCGAACCATCGTGGGCGAACCCGACAATCACGTCGGCGGCAGAATTGCGATTCACGTTCGTACTCCCGGATTGATCGTACATCGAACATACGTTCGAGTCAACGGCGGCTCCCACCGTCGAACGCATCATCCCGCACCGGAGTGCCAAATGTACGGCACACTGCGGCGGACCGGTACACCTCCAGCACGGCGGCCGCGTGGCGGGTGCGCCCGAACCGCTCGCGGGCATGCGCGGCCGCAAGCGGGTCCCGCGGCGCTTCCAGCGCCGCCGCGAGCGCCGCCCCGAACGCGGCCGGATCGAGCGCCGCCGGGCGGCCGAAGCCGGCCAGTATTTCGCGGCTCACCGGCACGTCGGCGGCAACGATCGGCAAGCCGGCCGCCAGCGCTTCGGCCAGCACGAGCCCTTGCGTTTCGGTCGCGCTCGGAAAGACGAACGCATCGGCGGATGCGTACACGTCCGGCAGCGCAACCGGATCGAGCGCGCCGGTGAAACGCACGCGATCCGCGATGCCGCGCGCGGCCGCGCGCGCCTGCAGCGCCGCGCGTTCCGGTCCGTCGCCGACGATCGCGAGCACGCCGTCACGCGCGTTTGCCGCAGCGAACGCATCGATCGCGAGCTCGACGTTTTTTTCGCGTCCGAGCCGCGCGACGCAGAGCACGATGCGCTCGCTCGCCTGCGCGCCGAGCGACGCGCGCACGTCGTCGCGTCGCACGCCCGCGGCGAACCGTTCGACATCGATCGCACTCGGCACGATCGCGATCGGCGCGCGCACGCCGAGCTCGCGTAAACGCGCTTCCATCGCGCGCGTCGGAACGATCACCGCATCGGCACGATTTGCGAACGCGCGCGTCAACGCGATCATCGCGGCGCGCGTCGCACGCGCGGCGAACGGCGCGTAATGCGCGTACTCTTCGATGCGCGTGTGATACGTGTAAACGAGCGGAATCCCGCGCCGGCGCGCAAAATCGGCGCCCAACATGCCGCTCACGAACGGCGAGTGCGCGTGCACGAGCGCGACGTCGCGCAAACGTTCGCGCGTCGCGCGCGAAAGATACGGCAGTATCAGCCGGTACCCCGTCGACGTCGGCAGCGGCAGCGACGGCAAACGCACGACCGGCGGCGCGCCGTGCGGCGCGACGATCGTAACGCGCGCGCCGGCAGGCTCGAGACCCGCGCGTAGCGCAACGATACTCGCCGTCACGCCGTTTACGATCGGCGTGAAACATTCGCTGAACAGCGCGATCGCGGGGCGTTGTAGCGGTGCGTCCGTCAACTCCGTATTCCTCCGGTGCGCGACGCACAGCATGATTTCATCCGGTTTGTCAAATCGACGACTCTTGACGCCCTGTGCTATCATACCCCCGGTCGTGCGGCCTTCGGGCTGCCGCCAAACCGACCGGGCACAATCAGCTTGCCCGCTCGTCGAGTTCCCTCAAAGGGCATTTCGACCATCCGTTCGCCGCACGTGCACGAACGCGATGCCGGCTTGCGCCCACCAGGAAAGGAGACGGGTATCGGACGCACTCCAGCGTCGCCGATCGCATCCATCGGCGTTCTCGTACTTGGGCTCGTGTTGCCCCTCTGTGCGAGTCCCCTTACCAGCCAGGCCGCTGCGGCGCTCGCGAATAGCACCGACGGCCAAACAAAAACCGTAACGCTCGTCCGAGACGGACAGCCCGAATCGCTTCGCACCCGCGCGGCAACCGTGGCCGACCTTTTCCTCGAGCGCAACATCGCGCTGCGCCCCGAAGACCTGCTCGACGCCGAACCGGCCTCGCCCGTCGTCGACGGCGAGACGATTCGCTACCGGGACACGGTTGCCGTGACCCTGGTCGTCGATAACGCCCCCGCGACCGCGCATACCACGGCCGCCACCGTCGGCGCCTTCCTGGCCGAAGCCGGGGTGGACTACGACCGGCACGACCGGGTCACGCCCGCGCCGGAGACCCCAATCGCCGGTGATGCCACGATTCGGGTGGAGCATCGCAAGAGCTGGATCGAGGGCGTCCGGGTCCCGGTCGCGCCGCCGGTCAAGCGGCTCGCCTCGTTCGATTTGCCGGCTGGGGCCGTGCGGGTCGTGGCGGCGGGAACGCCGGGGCTGCGCGAGATCTCCTATCGCGTCACCCGCGACCCGAGCCGCGCCGGCGCGACCCGCCGCACGTTGCTCGCCACGCGCATCATCCGCCCGCCGCACGCTCGCGTCCTCGCGGCCGGGGTGGGCGAATACGCCGCCCTCTCGGAGTTGGCCCAACGCGGCTTCGCCGGGACGATCCATCTCGCGCGCTCCGCGATCAAAGTGCTCGCCACGGCCTACGCGGCCGACTGCTACGGCTGCTCCGGGGTGACGTTTACGGGCCACCACGCGGGCCACGGCATCGTCGCGGTCGACCCGCGCGTCATTCCGCTCGGCTCACATCTCTATATTCCGGGATACGGCAAAGCGACGGCCGGCGACACCGGCGGCCTGATCCAGGGCCGGCGGATCGACCTCGGCTTCAACAGCAGCGCCGAAGCGGTACGCTACGGCGTGCGCCAAATCGTCGTCTACGTGGTAAAGTAGCCGGCCGAGCGAGAAGGCTCGCGGGATGAACGCGCGGGCGCTGCTCGGGGCTCGGGGACTGCGACCGAAAAAGTCGCTCGGGCAGAATTTCCTTATGGACGCCGGAACGGCGGCACGCATCGCGCGGCTGGCCGTCGACGCGCCCGGCGACCGGGTGCTCGAGGTCGGCGCCGGTACGGGCTCGCTCACCGCAGCCTTGCTCGCGGCCGGGGCCGACCTGACCGCCTTCGATCTCGACGACGCACTCATCGACGTGCTGCGCGGGCGCGACGATCTGGCGGCCGCCCATATCGAGCACGCCGACGCGCTGAGCTTCGACTATGCGGCGTTCGGCGGCGAGCGGCCGTGGCGCGCCGCGGGCAATCTTCCCTACAACATCGCGACGCCGCTGCTGATTCGCCTCGCGCAACTCCAACGGCCGCCCGAGCGCATCGTCGCGATGATCCAAAAAGACGTCGCCGACCGGCTGCTCGCGCGTCCCGGCACGGCGGCGTACGGCAGCCTGACGGTCGCCCTCGCGCTGACGATGCGCGTCGAGCGCGCCTTCAACGTCGCGCCGGGCCAGTTCTTTCCGCGGCCCAAGGTCGTCTCGTCGGTCGTGGTGCTGCACCGGCTGGAAACGCCCGCCGTTGCCGTCGCCGACCGGCAACGCTTCGAACAGGTCGTGCGCGGCGCGTTCGCGTACCGCCGCAAGACGCTCGCCAATTCACTCTCGCTCGCGCTCGACGTGCCGCGCGAACGGATCGCCGGTGCGTTGCACGCCTTGGAACTCGACGCCGACATCCGTGGAGAAGCTCTCGACCTCGCCACCTTCGCCGCTCTCGCCGACGCTCTGGGCCGCTGACGCGTTCGCTTGGCCGCGCTCGCTCGCGGTGCTCGCGCTCCTCGCCGTCGCCTTTTACGCGGGCCTGTTGCTCGACAGCGAGGTCGCATACCGCATCTTCGGAACGACGGTGCAAAACGTCAAAGACGCGCAACTGACGTGGGGCATCGCGATCGGCCAGTACGTGAGTTACGCGCCGGTCCTGGCCGCCGTGCTCGGCGCGCTGCCGTGGCTGGCGCGCCGCAGCTTGGGCGAACTCGGACTGCGCGGGCTCGACGCGCGCGCGATCGGCGCCGGTCTGCTCGGCGCGCTGGCGATGTATGCGGTGACGATCGGTCTCGCCAACGCCGAATACGCGCTCACCCACCAGAAACCCGAGGAGACGGCGGTCGCGCTTTTCACCTCGACGCACGATCCGCTGCTGCTGGCCGCGTTCACGCTGCTCGCCGGCGTGGCCGCGCCGTTCATCGAAGAGTTCGTGTACCGCGGCTTCCTCTTCAACGCGCTCTTACGCTACCTGCCGGTCTGGGCCGCGGCCGTCGTCAGCGGAGCGCTCTTCGGGATCTCGCACGGCTCGACGAGTGCGGCGTTGCCGCTGGCCGGCAGCGGCATCGTGCTGGCCTACGTCTATCATCGCACCGGCTCGCTCACCGCTGCGATGGTCACGCATGCGGCCTTCAACCTGATCAACGTCGCGCTGCTGTCGGTCATCAAGTCGTAATCGGGGCCGTTTAGCCGAGCAGGCAATCGGGGTATGCACGGTAAGCATGCTCTACGTACCGGCCATCGTATGGATGGCGGCCTTCGTTCTCATGGCCTGCGCCGGGTGCTCGAGGGGCGCCCCCAGTGCGTCGGCGAGCCCGGCTCCGCACGTCGATACGGTGACGGCCGTCGCCGGGTCGATCTCGCCGTCGATCGAGCTAGGCGGCGTGATCGCTCCGTTCCGGCAGGTCGGGATTTCCGTCAATCTGTCCGAGCCGTTCACCGAGGTCGACGTCCAAGAGGGCGACCACGTCCATGCGGGTCAAGTGCTCGCGCGCCTGCTGACCGACGATCTGCAAGCGCAGCGCGCGTCGGCCGAACGCCTGGTCGCCGAGGATGTCGCGCACTACGCGCAACTCGCCTACGCGACGAACGCAACGAACGCGCAGGACAGCAGTGCCGTCACGGCCGCGCAAAACGCACTGCACCAGGCCGAAGTCAGCCTCGCCGGCGCGAATACCGACCTCGCCCGCTACGAAGTGCTCGCGAGCCAGGGGTATTTGGCCCAGCAGACCGTCGACCAGCAGCGCACGACCGTCGCGGCCGACCGGGCTGCCGTCGACACCGCGCAGGCGGCGCTCGCCCAGGCGCAGGCGAACGCGCAAGCCAACGGCCAAGGCACGAACGCCGGCGAGCAGCAGCAAGAACTGCAAGCCGCGCGCGCCGCCGCCGACGCCGCGCAGGCGAGCGTCGAACAACTGCAGCGGGAAATCGCACGGGCCGTGATCGTCTCACCGGCCGATGGGATCGTCGATGCGGTCAACGCAAATCCCGGTGAGTATCCGTCGGCGCGCCAAGTGTTCACGATCGAGCAGCTCTCGAACGTCTACGCGCTCTTGCCGGCCTCAACCGCGCAAGTACTTCAACTGCGCCAAGGTGCGGCGGCTTCGATCGCGGCAGCAGGCGGCACGCGCAAGGACGCCGGCACGGTCGCGGCCGTCCTCGACCAATTGCAGCCGGGGTCGACCAACTTCACGGTGAAAGTGCTCGTCCCCAACCCCGACGGACACCTGCGGGCGGGCATGCCGGTCACGGCCGTCGTCGATCTTCCGCCGGTGAGCGGTATCGAGATTCCGGTCACGGCCTTCATCGACGATACGCATACGAGCGTCTACGTGGTCGACGGCGGCGTCGCGAAGACGACGCCCGTCCACGACGTGAGCGACGACGGTGCCGAAGCGATCGTCACGGGCCTCGCGGCCGGCAGCGTGCTCGTCAAAGACGTCGAAGCGGCGACCGTCGGCAACGGCGATCGCGTTTCGACGAGCCCGCCGCCCAAGTAAATGTGGCTGACCCGCGCCTTCATCCGCCGGCCGACGCTGGTGTTCGTGTTCATCGCACTGACGCTGATCGCAGCCGGCATGGCGCTGCGCACGCTGGTCGTTCAGGAGCAGCCGAACAACGGGCTCCCCGGCATCACGATCAGCGTCGGTTACTCGGGCGCGTCGACCACGGAATTGCAAACCGAAGTCGCCGAGCCGATCGAAAATCAACTGGCCGGAACGCCGTATCTGGTGAGCCAAAGCAGCACGATCGAGAGCGGCCAAGTCACGATCTCCGCGTCGTTTTCGTTGCAGTCCACCGACACCGAAAATATCGCCAACGTCGAGGAAGCGCTGCAGAAAGCACAGCGCCAACTGCCGGCATCGATTTCCGCACCGACCCTGCGCGTCGCCAATCCCAGCGAGCCGACGGTGGTCTCGCTCGCTCTGACCTCGAAAACGTACACGCCGGGCGAGCTCGGCGCCATCGCGAATAACTCGATCGTTCCCGCGCTCGAGCAGATCCCCGGCGTTTCCAGCGTCAACGTTGCGGGAACCACGCAGCCGGCGTTCATGGTGCGCGTCGATCCGCGGCTGCTCGCGGCCGCCGATTTGACCTTGACCGACGTCATCAATTCGATCACGCCCAATAACGTCCGCGCGCCGGGCGGCTACGTATACCAGCCCGGTCGCGAGACGGAACTCGATATTCGGGGCGACCTGCCGACGCCGCAAACCGTCGCGGATTTGCCGATCCACGTTGCCTATGCGGGAACCTCGGGTGCCGGTTCCACCGGGGCCGCGGGAAGCTTCAGCGCCGCTTCGGGCGGACCGGTCGCACGCGCCGGCCTGCCGGCGATCCCGATCGGCGCGGCACCGCCGCCGGCTGCGACGCATGCCCCGCAACCAAACCCGGCGGTCTCGAGCCCCGCATTCGGGACGGCGGGCGGCAACGGTTCGGGAAGCACCGCCATGACGCCGGCGGCGAGCACCCCGGTCGATGCGCCGCTCGCGTCGCAAACGATCACGTCGACGACGGCCGCGAGCGCGGCGTCGGCCAACAGCGCGGCCCAACCGAACGTCGGTTCCAGCTCGTACGGGACGGGCAGCGGAACGGCGACATCCCCGTTCGTCGGAGGCTTAGCGCCATGGGCCGTCACGAGCGCGGCCAAGCGCATCTCCGACGTGGCGACCGTCGCGGACACGACGGCGATCGCGCGGATTTCGGCCTCACAAAACGGTCATCCCGGCGTCACGCTCAGCGTCGCGAAACAAGCCACCGCCAGCGAAGTCACGGTCTCGAACGCGATTCTCGCGGCCCTGCCGCTGCTCGAGAAGCAGTACCCCGACGTTCAATTCGAGGTCGCCCACGTCCAATCGACCTTCACCGAACAGCAGGTCGAGAGCGTCGAGCACACGCTGATCGAGGGCGTCGCCCTCACCGCGATCGTGATGCTGTTTTTCCTCGGGTCGTGGCGCAGCGCCGTCGTCGTCATGATCGCGATCCCGACCTCGCTCGGCGTGACGCTCTTCGTCATGAACGCGCTCGGACTGACGCTCGATACGATCTCGCTCATGGCCATGACGCTCGCGATCGGCATCCTGATCGACGACTCGACGGTCGTGCTGGAAAATATCGAACGCCACCACAAGAACGGCGAACCCCCCGCCGACGCCGCCCTCAACGGGCGAACGGAGATCGGGAATGCCGCGCTGGTCATTACCCTGGTGGACGTGGTCGTGTTCTTGCCGATCGCCTTTACCGGCGGTCAGGTCGGCCGGGAGCTGACGGAGTTTGCGATCGTCATCACCGTCGCGACGCTCACCTCGCTCTTCGTTTCGTTTACCGTAACGCCGACGCTAGCCGGCCTCTGGTCGCTGCGTTCGACCTGGACGCCGTGGCTGCCGATACGCTGGTTCAACGAGCGCTTCGATCGTCTCCGTAGCGCCTATGCGGAGCGCTGGCTCCCCGCGGCATGCGCGCGACCCTGGCCGATTCTCATCGGCGCCGTCGTGCTCTGCCTGCTGGCCTATCTCTTGGTCCCGACGGGTCTCGTCGGCGAGGAGTATATCCCGGCCGAAGATCAGGGCATCATCTCGGCCCAAGTCACGTTCCCGGCCGGGTATCCGCTCGTCCGGACGATCGCTGCGATGAGCAACGTGGAAGCCGCGACCAAGGCCGTCGTTTCCGCGCACGACCTCCAGTACGAGACGACGATCGCCGGCGCGTTCAGTGCCGCGTACGGTGGATTTGCCCAAGAAGGCAACGCCGGTCAGATTTCGATCTACCTCAATCCCAATCGCTCAACGACGACGTACGCGTACGTGACACGGCTCGCGAAGCGCTACGCGCAGGTCGCACCGGGTGCCACGATCAGCGTCACCGCCGCAACGCAGCAGGGCGGCGGGAACCAACAGCAGATCGACGAGCTGGTTTCGACGACCAACGGATCGGACCCGACGGCCGAGGCCGCAACGGTCTTCGCGGCGCTCAAGGCCACCCCCGGAGCGACCGGCGTCCAGGACAGCGCCGCAAACGCCGCGCCGCAAATGGAAGTCGACTTCAACCGCACCGCTCTCCAATCGCTCGACGTGAGTAGCGGTGCGGCCGCGCAGGCCGTCGAGGCCGCATTCGGCGGCGCCATCGCCTCGCAGATCGAAACGCCGGACAAGGGTCTCACCAACATCGAAGTGATCTATCCGCAGACGCAGCAGACCTCGCTCGGCGAGGTGCTCGCGATCCCGATCCGCGCGCAGGGCGGCGGGATCGTGCGCCTCGGCGACGTTGCGTATCTGACGTACGTCCCGGCGCCGCTGATCATCACCCGGCAAAACCGCGCGCAGATCATCCACATCACCGCGAACGTCGCGCCCGGCTACGAACTCTCAAACGTGGTCAAGGCGTTCACCAGCCGCGTCGCCGCGTTGCACCTTCCGAGGACGGTCACGATTCGACCCGCGGCCGCCGGTCAGCAGGACCTCATGGGCCAAACGCTGGTCGCGCTCGTCTCGTCGCTCGCTATCTCGATCGTCTTGGTCTTCTTGATGATCATCGCGCTCTACAATAGCTACCGCACGCCGTTCGTCACGCTCTTCGCCATCCCGGTTGCGACGATCGGCGCGCTCGGCGCGCTGTGGTTGACGCATCAAACCTTGAACCTGTATTCACTCATCGGCATGGTGCTGCTGGTCGGCCTCGTGACGAAGAACGGGATCCTGCTCGTCGACTACGCCGATACGATGCGCTTGCGCGGACGAACGCGCGAGCAAGGCATTGAGGAATCCGCTGCGGTCCGCTTCCGTCCGATCGTCATGACGACGATAGCGATGGTCGCCGGGATGACGCCGCTGGCGCTCGGCCTCGAGCCCGGAGCCGCGAGCCGCGCATCCCTCGCGATCGTCGTGATCGGCGGCCTGATCAGTTCGCTCGTGCTCACGCTCTTCGTCGTGCCGATCATGTATCGCTGGATCGCCCCCAAGGAACTGACGCCGGAAACGACGTTTACGGTCGTGCACGACGCACCCAACTCGCTCCATTAAGGCGCACTTAGCCTCGCGTTAAATTACATTTTAGGTTGTTCATCTAGCCTTCAGGTTGGCTGCCGGGCTTTCTCCGGCGGCGCTTTCCTTTGGAGGTAGCAGGTGCGAACCACATCCGCCCGCGCCGCACTGATGGTGTGCTGCGCGCTGGCGTTCTCTCAGACGGCGGCCTTCGCCGACACGACGCAGCCCGGGCGCGTCCCGTCGCTGGGCGTGACCGTCGTCGTCAACGCGGCAGCCGGGATCAGCGCCTTAACGAAGGCCGAAGTCGCCGGCATCTTCGCCGGAAAAATCACCAATTGGAACCAGGCCGGCGGCGCAAATCTCCCGATCAGCGTCTTCGTCCGCGGCACCGCACCGATCGAAGCGACGTTCGAAAAAGTGTACATGGACGGCACCCCCGTGAGTAGGGCCGCAGCGACGCAAGGATCGGCTGCGGACGATATCTCGGCGGTCGCCGCGACCAGCGGTGCGATTTCGTTCGTCTACTCGAGCGACTTGGGGATCGCGGGTCTCGTGCAGGCGGTCGACGTCGCGGGCGTCGTCTCGACCGACTCCAGCGGCCTGGTCAAGATCGGCTCGGTTAACGCATCGACGACGAACGGCACGTACCAGGGCGCAAATCAGACGGCGAGCGCCGTCGCCCCGACGCAAGCCGGCCTCGATTCGACCGAGGCCCACTCCTTGATCACGCGCGACTTCATCGACGAAAGCGCCTCACCGGTCGCGGAGTTCACGCGCATCGCGTCGATCGCGCCGAGCGTCACGACCGCCGGGAAATCGGGCGTCGGCACCACCAACGGCCCCGGGCTCACCGAACAAACGCTGACGATCCGCGGCATGAGCACCGACTTCACGAACGAGACGTTCGACGGCATCCCGTTCTCGGACACCAACGATCCGTCGTTCCACTCGACCTCCTTCTTCCCCGAGTTGCTGATCGGCGGCGTCGACGTCGTGCGCGGCCCGGGGAACGCCGGCGACGTCGGCTACGCCACGTTCGGCGGCTCGGAAAACATGTTCTCAATCGCGCCATCCGACACCAAATCTTTCACGGTCGACGGATCGCTGGGGAGCTGGGCCACGGGCCTGCTCGGCGCGGTGTATCAAAGCGGCAAACAGCCTTGGCTCGGCGGCGGCAAGCTGATCGCCTCCTACCAGGACCTCACGGCCAACGGCTTCCTGTCATACAACTACGTCAAGAGCCGCAACTACGCGCTCAAATATGAAGTGCCGCTCGGCGATAAGGTTCTGCTCGACGTCTTCGGCACGATGAACAACATTTTCCTCAATCAATCCGACGCCGGCTTTCCCGACGGCGCGACCGCGTACGAGCAAGGGCTCTACGGCTCGAACTACAGCCTAAACAACACGCCCGGCACCGCGAACTACTACGGCTACAACTACGAAGCCAAGAACACCGACTTCGGCTACATCCGCCTGCGCGCGAACCCGGTCGGCAACGTCAGCATCGACAACAAGCTCTACACGTACCGCTACGACAATGAGACGACCTCGGCCGATGCGATCGGCACGACGTCGACGACGCTCCCGAGCTCGGGCACGCTGACCTGCAACGCCGGCCTCTCGCTCGCGCAGTGCGCGAACGGCATCGCCACCGGCACGCAAGCCGACTTCACGTTCAACGCCGGCGACATCGCCGGCTACCTCAAGCGCAACAAGTACTTCGTGGTCGGCGACCTGTTCGGCACCACGCTGACGTACGACTTCGCGCAGGTCAACGTCGGCGCGTGGATCGAGCACTCGTCGACCGACCGTCACAATTACGATATCGACCTCAACACCGGCGCCTTCGACTATGCGGCCGGCAACGGCTGCAACGATACCGGCGGCGTGGTGGGCGGCTTCTACGTCAACGCGGCCGGTATCCTGACGCCGCAAACCCCCGCTTGCCACAAGAACGGCCTCATCGACGGCTACCACGCCAACACCGGCCTGAACACCGGCTTGCTGGCAAGCGGCCTGCCCGTAGCGGCCGTCAACTTCGACCAGCAATCGGCGATCTTCAACCTGCAGCCGTACCTCGAAGTGAAGTTCACGCTGCCGACGGGAACGACGATCTATCCCGGCGTGCGTCTGCTGAGTATCACGCGTTACGACGACGCTCAGATCGAAGCGAAGGTCCGCGTCCCCGCGAACGAATCGATCAACTACAGAACGCAGTTGCCGTTCGCCTCGCTCAACCAGCGGATCAACTCGGGGCTCTCGTTCTTTGCCCAGTACGGCGAAGGCTACGAAATTCCGGACATCGGGACGTACTACGTCGCGAACCCGACCTTGAACTCGACGGTGCCGAACGAATCGTTCACCTACCAGGGCGGTTTCGTCGGCAAATCGAGCGGTCTGGTCTGGGACCTCGACTACTACACGGTCAACTTCACCGATCTTGTCTCATCGCTCAAGACCGACATCAACGGCGCGCTCAACTGCGGCGTCGGAGCCGGGTTAACCGGCCTGCCGTGCAGCTACTCGAACTACTTCAACACCGGCGGCGCGACATATAGCGGCGTCGAGTTGGAAGCGACGAAGCGGCTCACGCGCGTGCTCTCGCTCTACGGCAACTACTCGACCGATGCTGCGATCAACAAAGCGTCGGGCCTGCAGAACCCCAACGTCCCGGCGCAAACCGCCGCGGCCGGCGTGCTCTTCAAGTCGCAGAAGCTCGATGCGTCGGCGATCTACAAGCTCTCCGGCGTGCAGCATCTCAACGCGCCCCCGGCCTATACCGACCCGACCCTCGCGGCGGATCTCGCGGCCTGGAACAACCCCGCCAACATGATCCCGAAATACGGCCTGCTCGACCTGAGCGCGACTTGGCACGTCGACAACGCGGACACGCTGCAACTCAACGTCTACAACGTGTTGAGTGCGAATCCGCTCCTCACCAACGCCTCGTCAGGTGCGGCCACCGACAAGACCCTGCTCACGAGCCAAACCCCCGCTAGCTTCCTGATCACCTACAAGCGGAAGCTCTTCTAGCGCTCCTGCGCGCGCGAACGCGTCGCCTCGGTGACGCGTTCGCGCAGCTGGGCCACAAATCGCGCCGGGGCAAACGTTTCGGCGTGCGCGCGCAGGCGTTGCGGAGAGAAGCGCGTGCGCGCGAAGCTCGCGATCGTCGCGGCCAGCGATGCGTCGTCCGCGTCGTCGAAGAACGCACCGGTCTCGCCCTCAACGATCGTTTCGAGCGCGCCGCCGGCGCGCAGCGCGATCGTGGGCGTTCCGGCGGCGGCCGCTTCCAGCGGAACGAGCCCGAAATCTTCCTCGCCGGGTAAGATCGCCGCGCGCGCGTCGCCGACCAGCGCGTTGACGGCCGCATCGTCGAGGTAACCGTGAAAGGTCGTGCGCGTACCCGCGGCCACCGCGCGTAAGGCGGCCTCGTGCGGACCGCTGCCGACGACGTGCAGCGGCACGCCGGCGCGAGCACAGGCGCGAATGGCGCGTTCGACCTGCTTGTAAGGCAGCAACCGCGAAACGACGACGAAGTAATCGCCGCGGCCGGCGCCCACCGTGAACCGGTCGACGTCGACCGGACACGCGAGCACGTCGGCGCTGCGGCCGTAGTAACGCTGCACGCGCTCCGCGACGTTGCGCGAATTCGCGATGTACGCCGTCGGCCGCTGCGCCGCGCGGCGGTCCCACGCGGCGAGCGCGCGCACCATCGGCCGTGCGAGGGCGCCGCCGGCGAAGCCGCCGACGTAGCGCTCTTCGTCGAACACGAAGCGGCTCACGGTGTTGATGTAGCACACGTGGACCGCGCCGGGCGGCACGATCACGCCCTTCGCCCAGGCCGTCGTGGAGCTGACGATCGTGTCGTAGCCGCGCAGGTCAAACGCCTCGAACGCTGCCGGATAGAGCGGCGCGAACGCCCGAAAAAGCCTTTGTTTGAAGGGAAATCGCTGCAGAAACGACGTCCGCACGCGCTCGGGTGGGACGAGGTCCGCGAGGTCTGGCGAGTAGATCGACGTGTAGACGGGCGCGTCGGGAAACGCGGTCAGGAAATGCGCGAAGACGCGCTCCGCGCCGCCGCGCTGGTTGAGGTAATCGTGGACGAGCGCGACGCGCAGCGGCTTACTGCCGCGTGCGTGGGAGCACGAGCGCGACCGTGTAGCGCTGCAAGTACGTCGATACGCAGCGTTGCACGTCGGCCGGCGTCACGGCGCCGATCGCCGTCGCCACGCCGTGCGCGAGGTCGGGCGTGCCGCCTTCGTTCACCGCCGCGCCGATCTGCCAGGCGCGATCGGTGAGCGTCTGCGCTTCGAGCGCCCAGTCGCCGAGCGCGGTCGCTTTGTAGCGCGAGATCACGTCGGCATTGAGCTTGACCGTCGCCGTCTTCACGACCGCTTCGAGCACCGTCAGCCCGGCGCTCGGATCGATTCGGCTGCCGTTGATCGCAACCGTAAACGTGGCCGGCTTGACGTCGTAATCGTAGATGACGTTGATACCGCGCTCGAACGGCTCGAGTGTGGTCGAGCTCGGCCGCGACGCGACGTCGTCGAGCAGGGCGCGCAGCACCAGCATCGGTGCGAAATCCGCATCCGTCATCGCCGGCGCCGCGAAGCCGACCAGCGCGAACGGAACGCCGATGTCGCGCTGCGCGACGACGTGCTTGGGCTGATCGCCGAAGGGGTTCGTCACGAGCGTCGCATCGGGCTCGGACCCGGCGGGCAACGCCGCGAGCGCGGCCGCCACCGCGTCGTTAGCGGCGCCGTCGAAGCTGCCGACCGCGCCCGCGAACGCCGTCGCGCGCCGATAGTGCGCGGCGAAGAAGCCGGCAACGTCGTCCGGGCCGAGATTCACCAGCGACGCGCGCGTGCCCAAGGACGGCGCGCCGGCGGTTCCCGCGTAATACGAACCGCGCAGCATCTCGAGGCCGACGGCGATCGGATTGCGCGCGTCGTCTTCGATCCGCGAACCGAGCGCGGCGCGGGCCGCGGCAACCGTCGCGGCCGACGTATCGGGAGCGGCAAACGCGTGCGCCAGTGCCGCGGCAACCGCGGGGACGGCACTCGGCAGCAGCTCGATATCGAAGCGCACGACGCTCGGCGTGACGACGAAATCGATCGCGCCGCCCGCCGCTTCAACGCGGTCGTTCAGCGATACGCCGTCGATGCGCCCCATGAGCAACGTCTCCGCCGTCAGGGCGGCGAGACCGTTCTGCCCGGCGCCTTCGCGCGCGGTCCCGGCGCTCACCACGACGGCAAGACCGGTGAGCGGGGCGCCGGCATCGGCGCGCGCATAGATTTGCGGGCCGGCAGCCGCGGGAGGAGCCGGGACCGGCGCGGTTGCCAGGGTCGCGGCCAGGAGCAACGGCAGCATTATTTCGCCCCCGGCTGCGCCGGCGTAACCGTGACGACCGCGCCCGGCGCGCCGAGATATTTTGCTGCGACGGCCGCGACAACGCTCGGCGTCAGTGCGGCCACCGCACTCAGGTAGCGGCCGTTCGTGCCGCCCTCGCCGGGAGCGTAGGCCGGATTGCCCTCGACCGTGTACCAGCCGAACGTATCGGCCAGCGACGACGGCGACGAGGCGTCGCTCAGAATGTGGTAGAGAAAGCGCCGCCGCGCGGCTTCGAATGCGACCGGATCGAGCGGCGTGCCGATCGTGCGCAGCGCGGCGTCGATTGCCGTCCGCACCGCCGCCTGATCGCCACCCGACGTCGAGACGATGAAGATGCCCGGATCGTGATAGGTGACGAACGTGCCGACCAGCACCGCGCCGCTCGCGCGCATAGCGCGCTGAACGACGCCGGTATCGGGATTGAACAGGTAGTCGGCGAGGAAATCGCAGGCGGTGGCCGAGAGCTCGTCGGCGATCGGCGGGCCGGTCCAGGCCCGGCCGTAGCCGGCCTCGGGTCCGGTGGTCTGCGCGGCACCGGGCGGGTTCGCCGCGACGTTGGGCGGTGCGGGCTCGACGCCCGTGGGTGCGCCCACGCGTCCCGGCAGCGCAGCGGAGATCGCGCTCATGTCGACCGCTCCGGCGGCGACGAGGACGGCGTTCGCCGGCCGGAACGCGCGTTCGGCGTAAGCGCGCGCGGCGTCGAGGGTTACGCCGGAGACCGCTCCGCCGGAGGCCCACGGCGAGACCGTATCCGGGCCCGACGAAAACAGCGCGGAGTAGAGGGCGTCGGTGATCGCGGCAGCGTGGTTGAACTGCCGCAGTTGCCCCTCTTCGAGCAGATCCTGACGGGCCCGGACCAAGCCCGCATCGGTCAGGACGGGCGCGAAAAAGGAACGGGTCAGCGCGCGCACGGCATCCGCGGCGCGCGCGGCGGGGACGAGCAGCGAAACCGCGACGCTGTCGGGGTAGGCGGAGATCGTCAAGCGGCCGCCGATCTCACGCGCGAACGTCGCCAGCGGCGTCCCGGTGACCGGCGTCGAGGCGGATACCGTCGCGGCGGCCAACCGGCTGAGGCCAGGGATGGGCGCGGTGCCGAAGCCGCCCGCGGGCGCCCGATACCACAGCGCGATCGCCGCGACGGGTGCGCCGGCGGCCGGCCGCAAGAGATAGGCGCCACCGCCGGGCAGGGTGCCCGTCGCCGGTGCCGCGGGATCGCTGCCGGCGCCGGCCGCAGAAAGCACGAGGGCCGCGCCAGCCAGCGCGGCCCTCACAACGGCGCCGATGCGCACCGCTAGGCCGGCTCCGGCGTTATCGTCGGCGGCAGGCGTTTTGGCTTTTCGCGCACGGGCGGTTCGACGGGTTCGGAGGTCATCGCCGCAGCCGGTAATTCGGCGACCGGTTCGGGCGCCGACGGCGGGAACGGCCGGTCGTTCATGATCGCGAGGACTTCCTCGGTCTCGACCGTCTCGTGCTCGAGCAGCGATGCCACCATGCGTTCGACCTTATCCCAGTTCGCTTCGAGGATCCGGCGCGCGTCGCTGTAGCAATCGTCGATGATCTTGCGAACCTCGGTATCGATCTTGAACGCGACCTCTTCGGAGTAATTGCGGTCTTCCCCGAAATCGCGGCCCAGAAACACCTGATGGTTGCCGCGGCCGTACTGAATCGGGCCGAGGTTGTCGGACATGCCGTATTGCGTGACCATGCGGCGCGCGATCTCGGTCGCCTTCGCGAAGTCGTCGGACGCGCCGGTCGTGACGTCGCCGAACTTGATCTCTTCGGCGATACGCCCCGCGAGCATGCGCTTGATAATCGAGAACAGCTCGTTCTTGGTCTGCGAATGACGGTCTTCGTCGGGCAGCGACCAGGTAAGCCCCAGCGCCATACCGCGCGGGATGATCGTGACCTTATGCACCGGATCGCTGTTCGGCGTGAGCCCGCCGACGACGGCGTGACCGGACTCGTGGAAGGCCGTGTTTTCTTTTTCGCGCTGCGACATCACGAGCGACTTGCGCTCGGGACCGACCAGCACGCGGTCGATCGCCTCTTCGCACTCCGCCATCTCGATGACGCTCTTGTTGCGGCGCGCAGCCAGCAACGCGGCTTCGTTCAGCAGATTCTCGAGGTCGGCACCGGAGAAGCCCGGCGTCCGCTTGGCCAGCGTGTCGAGCGAGATTTCCTTGGAGAGCGGCTTGTTCTTGGAATGCACCGCGAGGATCGCGGCGCGGCCCTTGACGTCGGCCCGGTCGACCACGATCTGACGGTCGAAGCGGCCCGGCCGCAGCAGCGCCGGATCGAGGACGTCGGGGCGGTTGGTCGCGGCGATCAGGATCACGCCGGTGTTCTGATCGAAGCCGTCCATTTCGACGAGCAACTGGTTGAGGGTCTGCTCGCGCTCGTCGTGACCGCCGCCCAGGCCCGCGCCGCGTTAGCGGCCGACCGCGTCGATTTCGTCGATGAACACGATGCACGGGGCCGACTTCTTGGCCTGTTCGAACAGGTCGCGGACGCGGCTGGCGCCGACGCCGACGAACATCTCGACGAAGTCCGAACCCGAGATCGAGAAGAACGGCACGCCGGCCTCGCCCGCGATGGCGCGCGCCAGCAGCGTCTTACCGGAACCCGGCGGGCCCAGCAGCAGCACGCCCTTGGGAATGCGCGCGCCGAGCGCCTGGAACTTCTTCGGATACTTGAGGAACTCGACGACCTCGCCCAGCTCTTCTTTCGCTTCCTCGATCCCGGCGACGTCGGCGAAGGTCACCTTCGGCCGGTTCTCCGAGAGCAATTTGGCGCGCGAACGGCCGAACGAGAGCGCCTGGCTGCCGCCGCTCTGCGCCTGGCGCAGAATGAAGACCAGCACCAGCGCCATGACGATGAACGGCACGAACTGGACCGCGATCCCGAGGATCGGGCTGCTATTCGACGCCTCGGCCGAGAAGGTGACGTGGTGCGCCCGCAGGGTCGGGATCAGCGACGGGTCGGCGACGGCCGGGGCCGTCGTGGTGAATTTTTCGCCGTTGATCTCGGTGCCGCTGATCTCGTTGCCGGTCAGCTTAACGTCTTTGACCTGGTTCTCGGCAACTTGGTCGTAAAAGACCGAATAGGCCAGCTGCTTGCTGGGGTTGCCGGGGACGATCAGCTTGTCGACGATGAAGATGACAAGCAAGAAGATCGCGAGGACGACGAGGATGCTTTTAAGATGCTTGCCCATGGTTGGTGAGACTTTCGTACCGTGCTTTCCGACCGAATGTTGCTCGTGTCAACCCAGTTCCGCCGCGAACCGTGTCATTTCCCCAACGACCTAGGGGTCGGAAAAGATGTCCGGCCGCAGTTTCGCGATGTAGGGCAGAGTCCGGTAGCGTTCTTGGTAGTCCAAACCGTACCCTACGATAAATTCATCCGGGCAGGTTAATCCCACATAATCGGCCCGGACGTTCCCCACGCGGTGGTAGGGCTTGTCGAGTAAGACCGCCGAGCGCAGGGAGTGCGGCCGGCGCGCCGAGAGCAGCGAGTTCAGGTACGAGAGGGTCAAGCCGTTATCGATGATGTCCTCGACGATCACGACCCGGCGGCCCTCGATGGCGTGGGTCGTATCCTGAATCAGCCGGACTTCGCCCGAGGACCGGGACGCGTTGCCGTAGCTGGAAACCGCGATGCAGTCGAGATAGAGCCGCGCCGGGCCCGGCCGGATGCCGTCGAGCTCGCGGGCCAGGTCGGACAGCACGTGGACGGCTCCTTTGAGGACCCCCAAGAGGAGGACGTCTTCCCCGACGTGGTCGCGGGCGATCTGCTCGGCGAGCGACCGGATCGCCGCCGCGATCTCGGCCTCGCTGAAGATCACGCATTCGAGGTCGGGGTGCAGCGTCGTGGTCATGAGCCCGGACGTTCGTCGATCTCGCCGTTGACCATCTCGACGCCGGCTTTGAGAAACACGCGCGCGTCGGGCGCCGCGTCGAGCGCGGCCTCGATCCGCTCGAAGGGGATATCGCGCAGCAGATCGCGCTCGCGCAAGCGTTCGCGCAGGTCATTGCGGGCGCGCGCGCGGTCGTCGCCCGAGCGCTCGGCACGCACGATCTCGGCGCAGCGAGCCACCGACGCATCGAGGTGCGGGAAATCCGCGCGCAGGTCGTCGAGCCGCGCGCGCAGCGCGTTGCGCTTGTAGCGCGCCTGGGCGTTGGTCGGATCGAGCGCGTAGGGCAAGCCGCTGCGGCGCAGTTCGGCGTGCAGCTCGGCGTGGGTGAAGCGCAGCAGCGGCCGGACCAGATCGATGCCGGGCGCCAGCTGCCGGCGCGGCGGCATCCCGGCGAGGCCGTCGAGGCCGCTGCCGCGGAAGAGCGCCAGCAGCACGGTCTCGGTCTGGTCTTCGGCGCAGTGCGCGGTTGCCACGACGCCGGCGCCGCAGGCCCGCGCGATCTCCTCGAGCGCCGCGTAGCGCGCGGCGCGCAGCCCGGCCTCATCCGGGCCGGCGGCGACCGCCGCGATTTTCACCGGGCGCTCGAGTCGCGCGCCGAGCGCGAGCACGACGCACTCATCCTGCCAGGCTGACGCCCGCGTGCCGTGGTTCACGTGCGCCAGCACCACGGCGAAATCGGCCGCCCGCCCGACCCGGTCGAGCACCGCCGCCAGGACGACCGAGTCCGGGCCGCCCGAGGTCGCGACGACGACCGTCGCGCCGGCCGGCACGCGCAGCACGCGCCGCACGCCCGCGTCGAGGTACGCGCCCGGCCGCGCGCCGCGCATCAGCGCCCGCCGCGCTCCACGTCGCGCTTGGCGTCGCGTTCGGCGATCGTGCGGCGCTTGTCCCAAAGCTTCTTGCCGCGCATCAGGCCCAGTTCGAGCTTCACCCGGCCGCCCTTGAAGTACAGCCGGAGCGGGATCAGGGTCAGCCCCTTCTCCGCCGCGCGGCCGGTGAGCCGTTCGAGCTGCTCTTTATGCAGCAGCAGCTTGCGCGGGCGGCCCGGCTCGTGATTGAAGATGCTCCCCTCCTTATACGGAGGGATGGTGAAGTTGACGAGCCACAACTCGCCTTCGCGAAAGCGGGCGAAGCCTTCGTTGAGGCTGAGGTTGCCGTTGCGGATCGACTTGATCTCGGTGCCGCTGAGGGCGACCCCGACTTCGAGCGATTCGAGCTTCTCGTATTCGTAGCGCGCTTTGCGATTGTCGAACGTGGGCTCGCGCGCCGCCGATTTTTCTTCGCCGGCCGCCGCCGCTTTGCGGGCTTGCTTGGATTTCATGGTGTGAGCGGCCCTAGAGACACGAACGTGCCCTTGCCGGTTGCGAGCACCGTGCCGTCCTCGGCTGCGACGGTCGCTTCGAGGTAGATCACGTTGCGGCGGCGCTCGGTGACGTGCCCGCGCAGGAGGAGGCGTTCGCCCAGCGGCACCGGCTTGCGGAAACGCACGTCGCACGATGCGGTCGCCGCCCGCAGGCCGGCGAAGCGGCACGCGTGCGCCATCGCCTCATCGAGCAGCATCATCACGATGCCGCCGTGCGCGACGTTGCGGTAGCCTTGCAGGCGCGGCGGCAAGGTCACCTCGGTCGCCGCGCCCGAGTCGCCGTCGCGGCGGAAGTCGAGGTGCAGCCCTTCCGCATTATACGGACCGCACGCAAAGCAGCGCCGGTCGTCGACGAACTCCGTGCTCATTTCGCGTCCAGCCGAGCGAGCAACGTGCGCGCATAGTCCGCGTCGACGCCGGCCGCGATCGAGGCGTTGAGCACGCGGCGCGCGTCCGCCGGGCGCTTCTCTGCGGTGTAGATGCGCGCGAGCAGCGTGTAGCCGTGCCGGCCGGCCTCACCGACGTGACCGACGTCGATCTCTAGCCCCCGTGCGGCGTAATCGGCGGCGGCCGGCAACTGTCCGAGGTCGCGCAGCAGCGAGGCGATGTGGAAATCGATGTCGGCGTACGCCGGGACGATATTGGGCACGTCGATGGCATAATTCAATCCGCGTTGCGGATCCTTGAGATCGACTTGATACAGCGTCGCCAGATACTCGCGCGCCAGCACGTCATCGGGATCGCGCGCCAGCGCCGCCAGAAATTCGATCTTCGCGCGGTTGGCACTGCGCTCGTTTGCGCGCAAGATACCGAGCCCCACGTGCGGCGCCGCGGCATCGGGCCGCGCAGCCGCGGCGGCGGCGAAGGCCTCACGCGCGTCGACGCTGCGATCGCGACCGAGCACGCCCGCAAACGCGTACGAGAAGCCGAGCCGCAGTTGCGTCACGTAGCCGCGCGGATCGGCGCCGAGCCGGTCTTCTTCGGCAGCGATCAACGCGTCCAAGCCGCCCGGCGTTTGCGCGGCGGTCGCGTTGAGCAACGCGATCGCCAGCGGGTTGTCGGGCGCGGCGGCAAGCGCGTCGCCGAAGCGCTCGCTCGCGCTCCGGAAATCGCGCTGATAGAATGCGCGCAGGCCGGCATCGAGCGGCGTGGCAAACGCGGGGTCGGCATACGCGCTGCGCACGGGCGCGGGACTCGCCGCGATCAGCGCGAGCGCGAGACCGGCGACGAGCGCCCTCACCGTCCGACCAGCAGGCGCCGCGCGAGCGCCTCGGGCAGCTTCGCCGCAACGATCTTCTCCTGCACGCGCGCGATCGGGTAATCGAAGCGCACGACCTTGACCGTGCGCGCGTCGGGATCGAACAAACCGAACGACGCGCGCGGATTCATATCGCGCGGTTGCCCGACGCTGCCGACGTTGATCACGTAGCGTGTGTCCGCAGCCAGTTCCAGCGAACCGCCGGCCTGAAGGTGCTGATGCGCGATCGCGCCGTCGGCACCGAGCGCGTAATATTCGGCAATGTGCGTGTGGCCGATGAAGACAACCGGCGCGTCGGTCGCGGCGAACGCGCGCGCGGCGCCGGCTTTATCGAGGATGTACTCGAAGTAATTCTTCGGCGCGCCGTGCACGAGCAGGCATTCGGGCATGCGGTATTCGTAGCCGAGCGAATTGAGCCACGCCGTGTTCTCCGGTGCGAGCACGCGCTGCGTCCAGTGCATCGCCTCGCGTGCGGCGGGGTTGAAGTAGGCCAAGCCGTAGTTGTCGATCGCCGCGACGTCGTGGTTGCCGAGAACGGTCGCCGTCGCCCGATCGGCGATCTTCTCGACGCACTCGTTGGGGTTGGGACCGTAGCCGACGATATCGCCGAGGCACAGCACGACGTCGTCGGGCTCGATCAGCGCGAACGCAGCGTCCAGGGCTTCGATGTTCGAGTGGATGTCGGAGAGGATCGCGTACCGCGGCACGTCAGCTCACGCGTTCGCGCAAAGCATCGAGCGTGGCCGCGAACTGTTCGTAGAAGAACGCGCGTTCGGCGGGCGTCCCGACCGTGACGCGGATGAAGCCGTCGAGCGGCGGCAGCCCGGGCTTGCGCACGAACACGCCGCGCTGCAAGAGCCCGTTCATCATCGCTTCGGCCTGCGGGCGCGTGCCGATCTCGAAACACACGAAATTCGTCTGCGAGGGCAGGGTGCGCACGCCGATGCGGGCGCCGAACGCGCGATACTCGTCGCGTCCGCGCGCCACTTCGGCCACGACCTCGGCGATGAACGCCGCGTCGTCGAGCGCCGCCAGCGCGCCGATCTGGGCCGTGCGGTTGACGCCGAAATGATTGCGAATCTTTTGGAACGTCGCGATCGCTTCGCGCGACGCGAGCGCGTAGCCGACGCGCGCGCCGGCCATGCCGTAGGCCTTCGAGAACGTGCGCAGGCGAATCGTGCGCTCGTCGATCCCATCGGGCAGCAGTCCGCCCGCGGGCACGAAATCCGAATAGGCTTCGTCGAGCACGAGCAGCGTGTCGGGCGGCAATTCGTCGCGCAGCCGCGCGACGTCGGCGACGGCGGCGAGCGAACCGCTCGGATTGTCGGGGTTCGCCAGGTAGACGATCTTCGGGAGTTCCCGCTGCGCCGCGGCGAGTAGGGCCTCGATGTCGATCGCGCCGTCGGGGAACGGCGGGACCGTCAGCAGTTCGTGCCCGTGCCCGACCACGTGATAGGCGAAGGTGGCGTAGCTGCCGTGCGACATCATCACGCGGTCGCCGGGAGCGCCGTAGGTCCGCACGATCAGGCCCAGCAACTCGTCCGCGCCCGAGCCGACGACGATGTTCTCGATCGCGCAGCCGTGGCGCGCGGCCAGCACGACGCGCAGCTCGTACGACTCGGGATCGCCGTAAATCGAGGTCAGCGGAACGGCAGCCTGCATCGCGACGATCGCCTTGGGCGAGGGGCCGAAGGCGCTCTCGTTCGCGCCCAGGCGCACGAGCGAGGTCCGGCCGACGCGGCGCGCGAGTTCTTCCGGCGCCACGAACGGCGTCGTCGCCGGGACCGCGCGGACCGCGGGCGCCGGCTGCGGATGCTGGCTCATCTCAGGCGGTGTTTCGGTCCACGGGGGGTCCGCCCCCGGCACCGGCAAAGCGCCGGACCGCGACCGCTTCGCCGGCGGCGATCTCCGTGCGCTCGGGACCGACCACGACGTAGCCGTGCGCGCGCGCCAGCAGGCTCGTGTGCGCCGAGCGCAGCGCGAGCGGCGTCGCGAGCGTCCGCCCGTCGCGCAGCGAGAGTTCGGCCGGCACGTACCACGTCCAGCCGGGGTTCGCGGTGAACGCCCGGGCGGCGACCGCGGCCGCTTCGGAGCGCAACGGCGCGGTCTCGCCGGCCAGTCGCGAAAAGATCGGCGCGGCGACGGCTTCAAGGATCATCAGCGAGGAGGCGGGATTTCCGGGCAGGCCGATCACCGGCTTGCCGTCGAGCATCGCCAAGACCGTCGGCTTGCCCGGCTTCACGCGCAAGCCGTGGACGATCACGCCCGGACCGCCGAGCGCGGAGATCGTGCGCGGGGTGAGGTCGCGCACGCCGACCGACGAGCCGCCGGTCAGCACGACCGCATCGGCGAGGTCGAGCGCAGCGCGCAGTGCCTCGGCCAGCGCCTCGGGCGTATCGAGCGCCACCGGCCGCTGCACGGGCACGCAGCCCAGCGCGATCAGCGAGCCGGCCAGCGCCCAGCGATTCGAGTCACGGACTTGGCCCGTGCGCGGCTGCTCCGCGGCGTCGACGAGCTCGTCGCCGGTGGAAAGAATCGCGACCCGCGGGCGGCGGAACACCGGGACCTGGGCGATGCCGAGGGTCGCGAGCACCGCGAGCTCCGGGCCGCCGATCCGCCGGCCCGGCTCGAGGATCCGGTCGCCCGGCCGCATGTCGGCGCCGGCCGGGGTCACGCTATCGCCCGACGCGTACGCTTCCGCCGTCACCACGACCGGCACACCGGCCGCGGTCTCTTCGCTTGCCTCCTCGATCGGCATGACGGCATCGGCACCGGGCGGCAGCACGCCGCCGGTCGGGATCCGCATCGCCTCGCCCGGCCCGATCGGCCCGGGCGGTGCGTGGCCCATGCGGATGTCGCCCACGATGCGGCGGCTCCCGGGACCGCCGGCGACGATCGCGTAGCCGTCCATCGTCGAGCGCGGATCGGCCGGATAGAGCGCATCGGCGGTCGCGGCGGCGGCCAGGATGCGCCCGGTCGCGTCGGCCAGATCAACCCGCTCGATGCCCGGCGCGGGAATCGTAACCGCGGCAAAATAGGCCGCCAACGCCGCCTCGGGCGCGAGGAGCTGCTCGACGTCGAACCCCTCGCCGGGGGTGAGGATCTGCGGTCCGGGCATCGCCGGATTTTCGGCGAGCACGCAAAAGCCGCCCGCCCGGCGAACCACGACGGTCGATATGCTGGACCTCACGCTGCTGCGCAGCGACCCCGAACGCGTGCGCATCTCCGCCCGGCGCCGCGGCCAGAGCGACGCCTTCGTCGACCGCGCGCTCGCGCTCGACGCCGAACGCCGCGCGGCGCTGACCGCCGCCGAGACGCTCAAAGCCGAGAAAAACGCCCTCACCGGGTCGATCTCCAAGGCCGCCGATCGCGGCGCCGAAGCCGCCCGCCTGCGCCCCGAGATCGCCGCGCTCGATGCGCGCATCGCGGCCGCCGGCGCGGCCTTGCCCGCACTCGACGAGCAGCTCAACGCGCTGCTCTCCGACGTGCCCAACGTGCTCGATCCGAGCGTCCCCGACGGCGTGGAGAGCGCGCAGAACGTGGTCGTGCGGACGTGGGGCCAACCGCGCGTCTACGGCTTCGAGCCGCGACCGCACTGGGAAGTCGGCGAAGCGCTGGGCATTCTCGATACCGAGCGCGCGGCGAAACTCAGCGGTAGTCGCTTCGCCGTGCTGCGCGGAGCGGGCGCGCGGCTTCAGCGCGCGCTGGCCGCGTTCTTCCTCGACCGCGCGGCGCGCGCGGGCTACGTGGAGATCGCGCCGCCGCTACTCGTTTCCAAAACGACGATGTGGTCGACCGGACAACTCTCGAAATTCGCCGACGCGATGTTCAGCGATCCGAGCGTCGACCTGTTTCTCATTCCGACGGCCGAAGTGCCGCTGACCGCGCTGCACCGCGACGAAATTCTCGCCGGCGATGCGCTGCCGATTCGATACGCCGCGCACACGCCGTGCTTTCGCAAGGAAGCCGGCGCCGCCGGCAAGGACACGCGCGGCCTGATCCGTCAGCACCAGTTCGAAAAAGTCGAACTCGTGTGGCTGACGACGCCCGAGCGGTCGTTCGAGGATCTCGAGCGGCTCACCGCGCACGCCGCGAGCCTGCTCGAAGAACTCGGCATCGCGCATCGCGTCGTGTCGCTGTGCGCGGGCGACACCGGTTTCAACGCCGCCAAGACGTACGACATCGAAGTCTGGCTGCCGAGCCAAGGCGGGATGTATCGCGAGATCAGCTCGTGCTCGAACTGCACCGATTTCCAGGCGCGGCGCTCGGCGATTCGCTTCCGCCGCGAAGCCGGCGCGAAGACCGAACTCGTGCATACCCTCAACGGCTCGGGCCTCGCGATCGGGCGCGCACTCGTCGCGGTGCTCGAGACGTATCAACGAGCCGACGGCGGCGTCGATCTCCCCGCTGCGCTCGCGCCGTTCGCCGGCTTCGCGTCGATCGAACCGGACGGCAGCACGCGGTGACCGAGGCCGGCGAGGCGCTGATCGTCTACGCCGCGCGGCTCTTAGGCGCGGGCGGCGTGATCGCGCTGCCGACCGAAACCGTCTACGGCCTCGCGGCCGACGCGCTCAATCCGGCGGCGGTGCGGCGCGTGTTCGCGATCAAGGGCCGCCCGCTCGACCATCCGCTGATCGTGCACCTCGCCGACGCAGCGCACCTCGACCGCTACGCGGTCGACATACCGGCCGGCGCGCGCACGCTCGTCGAACGCTTCTGGCCCGGGCCGTTGACGATCGTGCTGCGCAAGAGCGAGATCGTGCCGCCCGAAGTAACCGGCGGTCAACCGACCGTCGCGCTGCGCATCGCCGACCATCCGCTCACGCACGCGATCCTGCGCCGTTTCGGCGGTGCCGTCGCCGCGCCGTCGGCGAACCGCTTCGGTCGCGTCAGCCCGACGACGGCCGAGCACGTCCGCGCGGACCTCGGCGATGAAGTCGACCTGATCGTCGACGGCGGGCCGTCACGCGTCGGCGTCGAGTCGACGATCGTCGATCTCACCGGCGACGTGCCGGCGATCTTGCGTGCGGGCGCGATCGGCCCGACCGCACTCGCCGACGCGCTCGGCACGCCGGTCATAACGCGCGCCGGCGGCAACGTCCGCGTTCCCGGCACGCTCGACGCGCACTATGCGCCGCGGGCAACCCTCATCGTGACCGAACGCGACGCCGTGCCGCCCGCACCGGCCGGACGCGTCGCCGAACTGACCCTACCCGCCGAACCGCGCGCCGCGGCACGCGCGCTCTACGCCTCGCTGCGCGCGCTCGACGAGCAAGGCTACGACGCCATCGTCGTCACCCTCCCCCCCGACACCGAAGCCAACGCCGCCGTCCGCGACCGCCTCCTGCGCGCCTCCGCTAATCCGGCAGGGCCGGCGTCTTGAGGGCGAGGCGGCGGACCGAATCGTCGATCGCGTAGGCATCGAGATCGCGTAGCGCGATCCAGCGCACGGCGTGCGATTCCTCGTTGCCCTGCGGCGCTTCGGAGGGGTCGGCTTCGAACGCGAAGCGCAGGTCGTAGTGGTCGTGCGCGGGTTCGTCGCCGCGGGCGGGAATGCGGTGCACGTCGATATCGTAGATGCCCGCGCCGAGCGCGCGCAGCGAACGCAGACCGGATTCCTCGCGCGCTTCGCGCAGTGCCGCTCCGTGGACGTCGGGATCGCCGTCGACGTGACCGCCCGGCTGCAGCCAGCGGTCGAGCTTGCGGTGGTGCAACAGCAGCGCGCGATCCCGCCCGGGATCGACGATCCAGGCCGAGGCGGTGATGTGTCCGGCGACGGTCGCGCGCTCGAAGGCCGCCGCTCCATGGCGCTCCAGAAACGCCGCCAGCCGGTCGCGCATCCCACGCTCGCGGTCGCCCGCGGGCACGTAGGCGCGCACCGCATCGAGGAGTTCGCGGTCGGAGCTGAACATGAAGTCGGGGATGTCACCGTTTGCGAGCGGAGCCCTGCTCGCGATCGCCGCCGCGATCGCCTTCGGCGCGACCGCGCCGCTGATCGCGCGCTTCGGCGCAGGCAGCGGCCCATGGACGATTGCGGCGCTGCTCTACGCCGGCGCGGCGATCGCGACGGCGCCGATGGTGCGCTCGCGGGAACGCGAACGGCGCATCGCGCGCAGCGATTTCCGGCGCGTCGCCGTCGCGGGCATCCTGGGCGCGGCGATCGCACCGGCCGCGCTCGTATGGGGCATCGCGCACACCGGCGCGCTCAGCGCCTCGCTCGTCCTCGCGCTGGAAGCCGCGTTTACCGTGGCGATCGCCGCGATCGTGTTTCGCGAGCACATCGGCGGCCGCGTCGTCCTGGCGGTCGCGCTGATCACCGCCGGCGCGATGACGCTCGTCGCGGCCGACGCACCAGGCAGCGCCGGCGCGTTCGGCCTCGCCGCCGTCGCGCTCGCAACGCTCTTGTGGGCGGTCGATAACGCGCTGACCGGAAGCGTGGCGGGTGCCGATCCGGGCTCGATCGTCGTGCTGAAGAGTTCGATCGGTTGCACCGCGTCGTTCGTCGCCGCGCTGCTCGCGCGCGAAGCGTTCCCGCCCACCTCCGCGGTCGTCGCGCTGGCCGCGATCGGCGCGCTCGGCTTCGGTGCGAGCCTGCGCTGGTATCTGCTCGCGCAACGCCGCTGCGGCGTCGCGCGCACGGCCTCGCTCTTCGCCGTCGCGCCGTTCGCCGGAGTCGCGATCGCCTACGCGTTCGGCGAGCGGCCGGCGAGCGCGGGCGCATTCGGCGTGGCGATCGTGCTGATCGCGGCCGGGATCGCATTACATATGCGCGAGCGCCACGAGCATCGTCACCGCCACGCCGCGACCGGCCACGAGCACGCGCACACGCACGACGACGGGCATCACGACCACCGCCATGCCGACGCGCCGGCCGGGCCGCACAGCCACCCGCACGAGCACCGGGAGCTCGTCCACAGCCACCCGCACGCGCCCGACCCGCATCACCGGCACGATCACGACGACGCCTGAACGGCAGGCCTTCGGGACCCGAAAGCCGTCTTAGGACCGGAATGCTCCCGCCCTTCGCCTCGCCGCCGCCCCGCGCACGCATCGCCGACATCGCGACCTACGTTCCCCAAGGCCGCCTCACCAACGCCGATCTCGAGAAGCTCGTCGACACGAGCGATGAGTGGATCGTTCACCGCACCGGCATCCACGAACGCAGCGTCGCGGCCGAGCACGAGTACGCATCGGACCTGTGCTTCGAAGCGGTCCGGCGGTTGCAAGAACGCGCCGGCTCGCTCGACCGCGTCGACGTCGTCATCGCCGCGACGTCGACGGCCGATTACGTTTTCCCGAGCCTCGCGGCGCAAATCCAACACGCGGCCGGCCTCAAGCACGCGGGTGCCTTCGATGTCGGCGCGGCCTGCGCGGGCTTTCCCTACGCGATCAACATCGCGAGCGCCATGGTCGCGTCGGGACAGGCGCGCGAAGCGCTCGTCGTCGGCGGCGAAGTGATGACGAAAGCGCTCGACTACACCGACCGCGCGACGTGCATTCTGTTCGGCGACGGTGCGGGTGCGGCGCTGGTGGCGGCCGGCAACGAGACATCGTACATCGAACGCAGCACGTACGGCTGCGACGGTGAGGGCGGCAAACATCTCTTTCGCACGAGCCTGCGCCACGATATCGACGGCCGCGAGGACGCGACCGGCTTGTTACGTCAGTCGGGTTCGGACGTCTATAAATGGGCCGTGCGGCGCATCTCGCAGGCGATCGTGGAGATGCTCGACGCCAACGGTTTGACGCCCGACGACATCGACTGGTTCGTGCCGCACAGCGCGAATCTGCGCATCGTCGAAGCGCTCTGCGCGCGCACCGGCATCGCGCGCGAACGTACGCTCACGAGCATCGAACATTTCGGCAACACCTCGACCGCATCGATTCCGCTCGCGCTCGCGCCGGCGATCGACGACGGGCGCGTGCAACGCGGCGATCGCGTGTTGCTCTACGGCTTCGGCGGCGGGCTCGTCCATGCCGGGACGCTGCTGCGTTGGTAATGCGTCGCGCGTGCGTCGTCGCGTTGAGCGCGTCGCTGGCGTTTACGGCGCTCCCGGCGGTCGCCGGCCCGGGGCTTCCCTTCCTGCCCCAAACGCCCGGTCAGCGGCAGGCCTATCACATCGTCCACATCGTGCAGACCGCCGACGGAGCGCAGACGGCGACGTCCGATGTAACGATCGTACGGCGCGCCGGTACGGCGCTCGTCATCGAACGCACCGGCACGGGCGGCGTGCCGAATCTCTCGGTCCTGAAGACGGCGAACGGCGGCACGCTGGCGCTGAGCGAGGACGCGCAAGGGGCCGCAGCCGACGGCGATCTGGCCGACGTGCTGTTCGCGCTGAACCTGGCGATCGTCGCCACGCGCGACGGCGACCCGTCGGGCGGCGCGAGTTGGGACGCGAACCTTCTGCTCGCATCGACGCCGCGGGCCACGACCACGCAATTGCTGATGCAGCCCGGCCGGCTCGCCGGGACGGAGTTCGACTTCGGCGGAATCGGTCAGAGCTCGCTGCCGATGCCCCCGGCGCCCGGCGGGATCGCGGTGACGCTACGCGTTGACGGGCACTTCGCCGGCGGACGCGTGCAACGGATCGCGTTCTTTCAAACGCGGGTTATCACGGTCGCCGGCGTGCCGTACGTGAACGCCGGCAGCTGGTCGATAACAGCTACCGGCGCGTCGGGGCGATGATCGCGATTACTGGCGGCCCATCACCGAGTTGTTTTGGCGCAGCATCAGGATACGGTCGGCGTGGCGCTGGCCCAGCATCTTCTGATCGTAGTAGACCTTGACGTACTGACCGGCTTTGACGGCCTTCATCTGGTACGTGGTCTTGCCGTCGGCCGAGAAGACTTGGTCGAATTTCGGCACGATCAGGAAGCTGAGCGTCTGATGGGTCTTGTTGTCGGTGACCTTGATATTGTTGTCGGACACGTGATTGACGATGCCCGAAAAGTTGGCCGAGCCGACGTTGGCGCTTGCGGGAGCAAGCATGAGGCCGCCGAGCATGAGGGCCAGGGCGAACGATGATAGCGTTTTCATGCCTCCCTTGTACCCCTTTTGCCGGGCAATCTTACCTAGTGCTCAAAGGGGCGTTTCCGGGATGACCTCGGCGGTCTGTTTGCCGAAAACGTGCCAATCGCCGCAATGTTCGCACAAGATCCGGTTTTCCGAGAAAGTCATCTTTTCGAAATGTTCCAGCGTCGCCACGCGCAGCGGCGGCTTCATGAACTTGCCCGTATCGGGGCACCGGATCGTGACGTCGGGCATGATCCCTCAATTGTTATGCATGGGCTACGCCGAAAGCAAGGCTCGATGACGCACCGCTTGGCCCTCGTCTTGGCCCTCGTGGCCGGGTCCGCGCTCCCCGCCGCGGCCGATCCCGGGCTCGCCCTGCTGCCGCAGGCTCCGGGGGAGCGGGTCAGCTACCATATCGTCCACACGGTTCAAACGCCGGGCGGCCCGCAATCCGTGCCGCTTGACGCCGCGCTCGTCGGCCGCCCCGAGGGCGGGGTCGCGATCGAACGCACCGGTCCGGCCGGCGCCCCGAACCTGGTCGTGCTGAAGGCCGGCCCGGACGGATCGTTGGCGCCCATCTCCAGCGACGCGGCGGCCGACGGCGAGCTTGCCGACGTGCTGTTCGCGCTGAACGTGGCCATTGCGGCCACCCATGAGGGCGATCCGGCGGCGGCCGGCACGTGGCTCGCAACGATCCCCACCGCCGCCCGGCCCGATGCGCCCGCCGCGCCGGTCGTCCTCGTCCCGGCCACGCCCAACCGGAGCGACTTCGACTTCGCCGGCAGCTCGGAGATCACGGAGATCCCGGCACCGCCGATCGTCCCCCGGCGCGGCCCCACGCCACCCCCGCAAATGCACCCGGCCGCGGGCATCACGGTCCTCGTCCGAATCGACGGACACGCCTCGGCCGGCCACGCGCAGCGAATCGCGGTGACCTACACGCGGCTCGTCACCGTGGGAAACCTGCCCTTCATCAACACCAGCTCCTGGTCCATCGCCGTCGCCCCCTAACTCCACACATAGCGCGATGCAAAGCGCAACGCGCCTCGCTTAAAGAGCGCGCAGCGTGCCGCGCCCTCGCATGGAGAGCATAGTGTCCCTTGTCATCCCGAGCGTAGCGCGGAAGCGCGGAGTCGAGGGACCGCCGCGATCATCGAGCTTGGTGGAACGCTGCAATCGTCGAGCTTGGTCGCTGTCCCTCGACTCCGCGCCTACGCGCTACGCTCGGGATGACAAAGGGGGGCCTGCGTCGCTCGTTTGACGGGGGGCCGCCGTGCTCGAAATGGCGTGGAGATGCGCGCGTCTCGATGAGGAGAGAGTGGGATTCGAACCCACGGAGCCCGTTAAGGCTCAGCGGTTTTCAAGACCGCCGCATTCAACCGCTCTGCCATCTCTCCGCGAGGGACGGACCCTCTTTCGGAGCCGCGGAATAGCGCGCCTGGGCAGGTGCGAGCGTGTGGGCCGGTGTGGTTAGGCGGCTGCTGCTGCCAGGCGCGCGAGGGCGGCGATTAGTTGGGCTTGGGCGGCGTTTTCGGGGGTCGTTCGCTGCGTCACCACGTCCGTGCGCAGGAGCGCGCGGTGCCGGGCGTAGCGTTCCGCGGCTTCATCGCCGGAGTAATGGGTCTTGAGGTGATCGAGCACGGCTTTCGGCCGGCCGTCGGGATTCCGTTGGAGCGTCGCGTTGAAGCCGTCGCGCGAATCCTCGATGTCGAACACGCGGTCGCGTAGCGCTTCGAGCGCCGGATCGCACGGCAGCAGCGTCTCGTTTTCGGCTCCGTCGCGTAGCACGTAATAGGACAGCACGCCGTAGCGAACCGTCCCGCCGATGATCACGTTCTTGAGCGGCGCGAAGGCGAAAAGCATGCCGCGTTCCGCCATGTCGCGATCGCGCGCTTGCTGGGGCGGGATGGCACCCGAGGCCACAAGTGCGTTGTAGCGGGCGCGCTCTGCGTGCATCGCTTGCATCTTCACGAACGCCGCGTGCACGAACGGGTCGCGTCGCAACGCTGCAAGTCCCTCGGGCGTCTGCAGCGATTTGCGGACGGCCTCTTCGCGCAGATAGATCGAACGGCGCGTTTCGGTCTCGAGCAACTCAATGCGCTCGCGCCGCGCCCGCAGCGTGGCGCGCACCTCCTCGAGCTCGTCGGCGCAACGCTGCGCTTCACGATAGTAGCCTTCGATCCGGTTCCACGTCCGCACGCGCTCCCAAAGCGACGGCGGACGAAGCGCGTCCTTCGTTACGAGGTGCGGCGCCCGCAGCGCATACGAATTGGCACTCGAGATCGCCGCGCTCTGGCATCCCGCGAACACCACTCGTAGACTCGCTATCTCTTCGTTGAGCGCATCCAGGCGCGTGGCGTGCAGATCGCGCAGACGCTGTTCCGCGGTCGACGACTTGCTGCGCACGAAGCGCATCTTGGCGTCTTCGTACGCTTGCGTCACGGCGGAGTCGCTGTGGAACTCCGGCAACGCGCCGTCCGGTGAATCGATCAGCGCATCGTCGATCATGACGGTCCTTTGCGGCTCGGGGATCGAGGTTGGTCTCTCCTCTATACCCACTTATCGCCGAAGTTCGTCGAGCGCTGCGACCGCCGCCTCGAGGCGAGCCGGCCAACGCATGGGATCCGCCTCGGCTTCGAGTTCCGCCGCGGCAGCGCGCAGGCGAAGCGCGCCCAACTCCGCCGACATGCTCTTGAGAGCGTGGGCCAGGTCGCGTACCGCGATGAGCTCGCCGGCACTGCAGGCATCGCGCAGGCGGCCCACGACCGCGCCGCCTTCCTCGATAAGCGCGTCGAGAAATTCGGCTGCCAAACCGGCGTCGCCGCGGGTAACGAGTTCCATCCGCGTCCCATCGAGAACCGGGATGTCGCCCGGGTCAGGCATGCTGGGGCAGCCAGCGGGCAAGCACGCCGCGCAGCGCTTCGAGTTGCAACGGCTTCGCAAGGAAGTCGTCCATGCCGGCATCCATGCAGGCCTCGCGGTCGCCGTCGAGCACGTTCGCCGTCAGCGCGACCACGATCACGTGCCGTCCGGTCTCGCGTTCGGCCGTGCGAATCGCGCGCGTGGCGGCAAGGCCGTCCATCTCGGGCATGCGCATGTCCATCAACACCAATTCGTAATCGTGGGCCGCCGTCGCCGTCACGGCTTGTTCGCCGTTCTCGACGATGTCGACGCCGAACGCCAGTTCTTTGAGCTGAAAGCGGGTGACGCGCCGGATTAGCGCGCTGTCCTCAGCGAGCAGGATGCGTGCCTGCTCGACCACCCCGGCGGTTGCGGGAGTGCGCCGGCGCCGCGCGCGCTCGATCTCGGTCACGGCGTCGTACAACTCCGAGGGGTCGACCGGCTTTTCCAGATACCCGGCGCACCCCGCGGCGAACGCGGCTTCCTTCCGTCCGGCAGCGTCGAACGCCGTGATCAAGACGCACGCGGGCGCGCCGAACTCCGGGTCACGGCCGATTTCAGCCGCAAAGAGCAGCCCGTCGCTGCGGGGCAACACGTAGTCGATCAGCACGATGTCGAACGGCCTGCCCTCGCGGGTCGCTTCGCCGAGGCACCGGCGCGCGGCATCGATATCGCGCACCGACGCGCTCTCGATGCGCAGCGCCCCGAGCATCGCGACGAGTGCGCGGCGCGTCGCCTCGTCGTCATCGAGCACGAGCACGCGCAACCCACCCGAAACCACAGGCAGTTCCACCAGCGCTTCGGCCGTGTGCTCGAAACGCGCGGTGAAGCAAAACGTCGCTCCGGGACCTTCGTGCTCGCCGAGCCACAACGTGCCGCCCATGAGCTCCACCAAACGTCGTGAAATCGACAGCCCTAGGCCCGTTCCGCCGAAGCGGCGCGTGGTCGTTCCGTCGCCTTGCACGAAGGCTTCGAACAGCCGCTCGCGCGCCGCCGGCGAAACCCCGATTCCCGTATCGCTTACGGAAAAGAGCAAAACGGATACGTGCCCATCGTCGCGTTCGACCGACGTCGTCACCGTCACCGATCCGTCGGGCGTGAACTTCGCCGCGTTGCCGACCAAATTGATGAGCACTTGCCGTAATCGCGCGGGATCGCCGCGCACCGCGCGCGGGACGTGCGGCGAGACGTACGAACGCAGTGCGAGCCGCTTATCGCGCGACGCGGCGCGCGCCAGGTTCACGGCGCTGGCCACGACCGCTTCGACGTTGAACGTCACCGCCTCGAGATGGACCTTATCGGCCTCGAGTTTCGAGAAATCCAAGATGTCGTCGATGATGGCGAGCAGCGCTTGCGCCGATTCCTTGAGCGTCACGGCAAACTCGCGCTGGAGCGGTGCGAGCGGCGTCTCGAGCAGCAACTCGCTCATGCCGATCACGCCGTGCATCGGCGTTCGGATCTCGTGGCTCATCGTCGCCACGAACTCGCTCTTGAGGCGCGAGGCCTCCAATGCTTGGTCGAGCGCGTGCGCGATCTGGACCGCCGCCGCGCGGCGCTCCGAGATGTCACGAATTGTCTTGACGATCGTCAAGCGACCGTTGACCAGCGCGGTGCCGGCCACGACTTGCACCGCGAACTCGCTGCGGTCCGCGCGGAGGTGTACGCCCTCGTAGACCAACCCCGCAGGCGTATCGCTTTGCGCGATCGTGTCGGGCCCGATCGGGTCCTCGGTGGCATGCAGCATGCTGCTCGGCCGGCCGATCAACTCCGCTCGCGTGTAGCCGTACGCCGCGAGCGCGGCGGCGTTGGCGTCGACGATTTTCAGGCTGGCGCGATCGATGAACAGGATGATATCGTGCGTGACGTCGGCCAGCAGACGATAACGTTCCAGCTGCCGCTCGCGCACCCGGCCGGCATACCGCAGCATCACCCAGCCGGCGAACGCCATGCCGGCAACCACGAGCGCCAGCAGCGCGATCGACCATTTCCACAAGGCGTCGAACGAGCGCAAGGCGGCAAATTCATCGGCGCTCGCCACCATCCCGAACGTCCGCACGTCGCGACGGAGTTCGCTGCTCGCTATACCATAGGCTGGGCTCGTTTCGATCGCGATCGCTTGCGCGCTCCGCCCCCCCGCGACGGCGGCGGCCACCGCATCGTTGATCCGGCCGTAAGCGTTGCTCGCTGCGACCACACGCCCGACATCGCCTGCGCTCTGCCCCTCGGCCGCCGCTTGGGCCTCCAAGCTGGCGAGCGCGGCACCCAGCCGCAGCCGATCGCGCTCGAAGGTGGCACGCGCCGGCCTTCCGTCGCTCAAGAGACGTTTGGTCGCGACGCCGAAATCGAGCGCCCTTTCTTCCACCCGGCGCGCGTCCGCACCGAACGTGAACGAGCGGCTCGCCCGTTGCGATGCCGCGTTGACGCGCGCGATGCTGATGGCCTCGGGAATCGCGATCACCAGCAACACCGCCAGCGGCAAGAGTGCGAAGGCCGTGCCGCGCGTTCGCTGCTTCATGCGGACGCCTGGAGCGGACGCTGACCGATCAGGGTGCTAAAGTCGCCGGCCGGCATCGGCCGTCCGTACAAGTATCCCTGACCCAGCGTGCAGCCCGCCCGCAACAGGAACTCCGTCTGCTCGGCATGCTCGATCCCCTCGCCGAGGGTCGCGAAGCCGTAGCTGCGCGCAATCGATACGACCGCATCGACGATCGCGACGTCGAACTCATCACTCGGCAATCCGGTTACGAAAGCACGATCGATCTTCACGACATTGAGCGGCAGCCGCCGGAGATGGGCGAGCGAGCTATAGCCCGTACCGAAGTCATCCAACGCAAGTTCGACGCCCAAATCGCGCAGTTCGCTCATGACCTGCATCGTCTCGACGACGTTCTCCATCGCGACGCTCTCGGTAACCTCGACGCCCAAGCCCGCAAGGTCGCCGCCGAGCGCGCGCAGCCGCGCGACGAGAGTTTGATCGCGCAACTCGGCCGCCGAGAGATTGAACCACACCCGAAAGCCGTCTTCGGCACGCCGCCACGACTGCGAGGCGCGCGCGGCTTCGGCCATCACCCAGGCGCCGATTTCACCGGCCAGTCCGTGCCGCTCCGCGAACGGGATGAAGGCACCCGGCGGTATCAGGCCGCGCACCGGATGTTGCCACCGAATCAACGCTTCGGCGCCGCAAATGCGCGACGTGCGCAAGTCCACATGCGGCTGGAAATAGAGCGTGAACTCCCCGCGCGACAGCGCGGTCGCAAGCTCGTTGCGCAGCGTCCGCGCCGCGACGTGCGTTTGTTCGAGTTCGGCATCGAAGAACGCCGCCCGTCCGCGCCCCGCGTCCTTGGCGGCATAGCATGCCGCGGTGGCATGAGCGAGCAGCAGGTCAAACTCTCGCGCGTCGCCCGGCGCGAGCCCGATGCCGGCGCTCGCGCCGAGGAAAACGCGCTCCGTATCGTTCCGGTCACCGGTGCCGAACGGGTACTGAAACGCCCGCAAGTAGCGCGCTGCGGCCGTCGCCGCCGCTTCCCGGCCGGCGCAATCGTTCACCAGCACCCCGAACGCATCGCCGCCGAGCCGCGCGACCGTCTCGGTACCGGCCGCTACGGCCGCGATGCGCGCCGCAACTTCGACCAACAGCGCATCGCCCGTTTGTTGGCCCAGCGCGTCGTTGGTCTGCCGGAAATTATCGACGTTGAGCACGATGGCCGCGATCGCATCGGATTCGGCCAGCGCCGCGATGCCTGCCGTGCGGAAACTTGCCCGATTAAGAATGCCGGTCAGCGTGTCGTGTTCGCTCTGGAAGCGCAAATGCTCGTAGTGCGCGCGCTGCTGCAGCCGCGTGCCGCACAGCGTCGCCACCGTCTCGACGAACGAGGTATCGAATGCGGTAAACGGTGCCGGCAGCGCTTCGTGCGAGCGAAACGTCAGCGCGTATTGCCGCGACCCGGCCCGAAACGGCAAGCCGATCGACGCGCGCCAATTGCCCGCGCCGCGCCGGTCCGGCGGCTGGTCCGCGAGCGCTTCGATGCCGTGAGTGTTGAAGGCGTCGTGCAAATCAGCGGGCGAGATCGCATCGTCGTCGGCGCCCGTCACCTCGATCGCGACATCGGCTCCCTCGAGCCGCACGATCGCCGCGGAAAAGACGCGACCGTCGACGAGCGTCGCGGCGGCGTCGGCGATCAGGTTGCGCAGGAACGCGCGGTCGTCGAGCGCGGCGGCGCCGTCGCGCCAGATCATCTCCAGCCGGCGCGCGTAAAGGTGTGAGGCTCGCTCCTCGCCGTCGAGCCGATACGCGGCGTCGCGACGCAAGGCGTCGAGTGCGAGCAGATTGCCGATGCGGCGCGTGAACTCGCGCGGATCGATCGGACGTACGAGGAAGTCGCTCGCGCCGCGTTCGAGGGCGGCGTAGCACACATCGCGTTCTTCCGCCGCGGTCACGATGACGACGGGCGTCTGGCCGATCCGCGGATCGGCTCGGATCGCCGAGAGCATCGCCATGCCGTCGGGCGCGGGCATGCGATAATCGAGGACGAACAGACTCGCGCCGAGATACGGCGCGCGCTCGAGCGCGATGGACGAATCGGCGAACGAGACCACTTCGACGCCGTCCAACTCCGCAACGAGCGATGTAAAAATGCGCCGATTCAAGGCGATGTCGTCGACGACGACGATGCGTTGGGTCACGAGGATCCACGCTCCAAACCGCGGCGATCACCCGTGTAACACCCGTCGCGCGCAATAGTTCGGTTACCCGGTCAGCCGGGGACCCAAACAGCCGGACGTTCTCATCGAAATTTCAGCGGATTCTCATGGCGGATTCGTGGCTGGGCGCTTTTGATCGGGGGTATGCTCGCCCCGTACTCATCCCATCACCTACGAGGACCCCACACATGCTCTTCCGCTATCTCCTCACCCTCGCGTTCCTCGCCGCATCGATCGGCGCAAACATTCTGCCCGCCGCGGCGCAACAGGCGCCTGCTTACCAGCGCTGGCAAGCGTCTTGGGACGCCTACCAGTATGACCACCGTCACGTCATCCTCGGAACCGTCGCCTCGTTTGAACCGTTCCGCCTGCAAGTGGCGCGTCGCGACGGCGTCGTGCAGATGATCGATCTCAAAGACGGCACCGTGATCCTGCCCACCGGCGCGACGCCGGGCGCCAACGAACGCGTCGCCGTCATCGGCTACTACAGTAAGGGCACGTTCATCGCGAACCGCGTGATCCTTCACGGTTGACAGCCAGTTCCAATGAGAAATTAACGGAAGAGTGATGTCGAGCGGCATCAACTCGCACTCGGAAAGCGAACCCACTCGACGATGAAACCTTCGACGACGACGCACGCGGCCGCCGCCCTCGCTCTGACGGCGGCCCTTCTGCTCTCCGCCTGCGGCGGCGGAGGCTCGTCGCCGGCGCCACAGCCAAGCGTTACGGCGACCCCGACGCCGACACCAACCACCAACCCGCAGGCGTTTACGTGCCCCGCGAGCGGGACACTCGGCACGGGCTCGATCGCGCGCACATCCGGTGAGGCGCTAACGCGGCGCATGGATCGCGCTCCGCAGAACGTCGCCGTAACAACGCCGCAAATGACGAAGGTCGCCGTGGACTACTCGCGCTCGACGCTTGCGGCCAATCTGCCGCAGGTAGCGGCACGCGAACAAGCGATCGGCGCGGCGCTGGTGCGTAGTTTTGATTATGGCAGCTTGAGCATGACGCAGCGGATCATCTCCGTTCCGACGTCGAGCCTCGCGCGCGCCGAGTCGCTGCTTCGTACGCAGGCAGGCGTCCTGAGCGTCGCCGTGACGGGCGAACGCCGCTACAAGCTCACGAGCACAAACCCATACTGGCCCAACGATCCGTTTTTTCGCGGCTTCACGGCGCTGCAAAATCAGTCCGCGGGCAACCCGGCAGTAAATACGTTCGAAGTCGCGCCTTACGCCGAAGCGTCAGCCGCGCCGGGACAGTGGGACATGCACGCGATCGGCCTCGAGCATGCCTTCGGCTACGTCAACGGTGGCACGGGGATCGGCGCGACGGCCAACGCTCTCGGTTCCTCCTCGATCAAGATCGCGATCATCGACACCGGTGTCGACGCTAGCCATCCGGAGTTGACTTCGAAGATCAACCACGAAGCCTGCTTCATTACAAGCGCCATCGCTCCGTATCCGCTATCGACGGGCAACTTCAGCACCGATTACCTCGGTCACGGCACGGACGTTGCGGGCATCGCCGCCGAAGCCGGTGACAACGGGCTCGGCTTTGCGGGCGCCGGCGGCAAAGCACTCATTTATGCCTACCGCGTCTTCCCGACCCCCGACGACAACTGCGCGATCGAAGGCACGTTGGACGTGCAATGCTCCTCCGACACCAGCGACATCGCATCGGCGATCGACGATGCGGTGACGCAGGGCGTAAACATCATCTCGATGAGCTTGGGCGGCGGCAGCTGCAGCGGCGGTGTCGACAGCGATCCGGCGGAGCGCGCGGCCGTAGCCAACGCCTTGAGCCATAATATCATCGTCGTCGCCGCTGCCGGCAACGCGGGTACCGGGACGGTAGACGCGCCGGCGTGCATCACCAACGTCATCGCCGTCGGGGCCACGGGCCTCGATGACGGCGTTGCGACGGGGACGAGCGGCTACACGCGGACCGTCACGGGAGCATCCGCGGCGAACCCCATCGAGTACGTGGCCTCGTATTCGCAGTACGGCAGCCCGAATACGCTGCACAGCGCCGGTTCGTGGGGCATCGTCGCTCCCGGCGGCGATCCGGCGACCAGCGAGACGACCGGCACGCCCGACGATCTGCACTGGATCGAGAACATCTGGACCTCGACCCCCTATCAGTCCTCGCCGAGCGACACCGCCTTCACCGGCAACTGCAACGGCGATTACCCCCTCGAGACCGGGGCGGCCGATTGCCGCACCCTCATCGCGGGCACGTCGATGGCGACCCCTCACGTCGCGGGCGCGGCCGCGCTTATCCTTGCCGTCAACCCGAGCTACGGTACCCCGGCCGCTATGAAGCAGCTCCTGTGCCAGACCGCCGACGACCTAGGCGACACCCATCAGGGCTGCGGCCGGCTGAACGTCTACCGGGCCATGGCCGTCGCCCTAGGCGACACACCTCTCCCGTAACGTCTAGTAATACAACCAACCGCCTGAGAGGCCGTTCCTCGCCGGTACCCAATGTCCGCTAGATGACGAAGAAAGCCACTGGACCCGCCTCTCCGGCGCGCATTGCTGAAGCTTTGGCCAAAGCCAAGGTCCGCGCCCAAGCCGAACGCGACGCCGAAGCCGAAGCCGGCCGCGTCCGCGACATGTTCGAAAAAGACCGCGCGGCCTTCGCCAAGCGCTACGGCGCGGTCCGGTAGGGCAAATTGACCCGGGGGCGTGGTACGATAGCGGAAATCGCGGTGTGACCACGCGCCGAAGGAGCCGCCGATGACGACCATCGCCCTTGTCAGCCGCGTCCCGTTCGGGCTGCGCTTCAGCCTGGACGCCTACACGACGTGGTACAACTCGCCCAACGCGGCGATCTACTTTTGGTCGATTTTTCTGGGCGCCGTGCTCTTGATCGTCGTCTCGACGCTGTGGTTCTTCCGCCGGATGCGCCGCTAGGCCCCACGCTCAGCCGTTATCAAGATAGAGGGCTAGCCCCCGATTCGCTTACGCGGTTGTCGAATGCCCGAGCCTCCCTTAGCCGGTAACTTAAAGGCGACCCATTTGAGGGAGGGATCGTTTTTTGTTGAGTTTATTGGCTGCAGCAGCTGCTGCCCCGCCGCCACCTACACTAAAGGCCGCGCAAGATTGGCTGAACACCGGCGATACGTCTTGGCAACTGACTGCCGGAACGTTCGTCGGTCTGCAAAGCATTCCGGGCCTGGCTATTCTGTACGCGGGTCTGGTTAAAAAGAAGTGGGCACTGAACTCCGCAGTGATGTGCTTCTACGCCTTCTCGATCGTGTTGATGACATGGTCGCTGTGGGGCTACAACATGTCCTTCGGCAATCAATGGCTCGCGATTGCCGGCAACGGCTTCCTAGGCTTCCCGTCGCCCGCGATCGGGCCGGCCCAAGAAATCGGACAAGCCGTTATTCCCGCCGCCGCAGCCGGCATGCCGCCGCTTGCGTTCTCGGGCTCGGCGATGATTTGGTTCCAGTTCGTGTTCGCAGCCATCACCCCGCTGCTGATCGCGGGCTCGGTGCTCGGTCGCATGAACTTCAAAGCCTGGATGATCTTCGTTCCGATTTGGAGCACGGTCGTCTACTCGGTCGGTGCGTTTAGCCTCTGGGGCGGCGGCTGGCTCGCGCAGTTGGGCGCTGCGGACTATTCCGGCGGGTACGTCATCCATTTGGCGGCCGGTATCTCCGGTTTCGTCGCCGCTGCGATGGTCGGGCCGCGTTTGCTCGCAGATCGCAAGGATTTCGAACCGAACAACTTGATCATCGCTCTCGCCGGTGCCGGTATTCTCTGGCTCGGTTGGAACGGGTTCAACGGCGGCGACCCGTACTTCGCCAACCACGACGCGGCCGCGGCCGTGCTCAACACTAACATCACCTGCGCGCTCTCGCTGCTGGTGTGGATGATCCTCGACATGTTCGCGACCGGTAAAGTCAACGCGGTGTCGATGATCAACGGTATGATCGTCGGTCTCGTCGGCATCACGCCGGCCGCCGGTTTCGTCGACGGATTCGGCGCGATGGCGATCGGTCTCGTGTGCGGCGTGGTCGCATGGTTCAGCCTCAACAAGATCGGCAACACCGCGCTGCTGCAGAAAGTCGATGATACGTTCGGCGTGCTGCACACCCACGGCGTCGCAGGTCTCTTCGGCGGTCTGATGGTCGGCGTCGTCGCCAACCCGGCGATGATCGAGTTCTACAGCACCGGCGCGGATAAGAAAGTCGGCGACTTCTCGGTCGGCGGCCTGCTCTACGGCAACCCCGGGCAGCTCCTGCTGCAAGCGGAAGCCGCAGCGTTCATCATCGTCTGGAACATCATCGGAACGTTCGTGATCCTCAAGCTCATCTCGTTCGTCGTCCCGCTGCGTGCCAGCGACGGCGAAGTTGAGGGAGGCGACTTGGCGATCCACGGTGTGGACCCGGTGCCCTATCCGGCGGGAGCCGTCTAGGCCACAACCTCATAGCAAAAGCAAGACCCGCCGGTGCGAACCGGCGGGTCTCTTTTTTATCTCTTTTTTTAGCGGAGAGAGAGCGGCTAGACGCTGACGCTGAAGAAGCGGTTCAGGTAGCCGTTCGTGACGTTGGCGTTGTTGATCGTCTGAATCGAGATCTGCTGCTGCAAATTCAGCGAGTTCAGCTCGCTCGCCAGCGAACCGTAGTTCGCATCGCCGATGTTCGACGCCGACGCGGTCAGGTTGACCGAGTACGTGTTGTTGTTGTTGAAGGCGTCCTGGAGCGAGTTGGTCTGCGCGCCGAGTTGCGCCTGGGTGGCGCCGAGATGGCTGATCGCCTGCTGGATCTGGCCCAGCGAGTTCTGCGCGTTGGCCGGCGTCGAGAGATCGATATTCTGGATGCCGAGGCCCGCGGTCGTCGCATTGCCCAGGGTGACTGTCGTCGTGGCGCCGGCATTCGCACCGGACTGCACGGTGACCGCACCGTTGGTCGATGCGGCCTGAGCGGCATCGGTCTGGACGGTCGCCGACGTGCCGGTATCGGCCGTCGTGAAGTTCCCGAACGTGACCGAGGTGCCGTTGACAACGGTCGTCGAGCCGGCAGCGAACTGGCCGACGTTCGTGACCGCCTGCGTGGCTGAGTCGGTGTAGGTAACGTTCGCGACCGCGCCCGCGCCGGTGTTGGCGATCTGGACATTGATCGTGCCGCTGGTCGTGCCCGCCGAGGCGGTGACGTTGGCGAGGACGTTGCCGCCGGCCCCGACCGCATCGTTGTTGGTCGTGGTCGCCGTGGCCGCCGTCGCTTGGACCGTGCCGCCGTTCGTGCCGTTCAGTAGCGCCGTGCCGTTGAAGTTCGCGCCCCCGGCTTCGCCGTTGATCTGCTGGACCAGCTGATCCGCCTGCGCCTGAAGGGCGGCGTTGTCGCTGGGGGAGTTGAAGCCGTTGCTGGCTTCGATCGCGAGGCTCTGCAACTGGCCGAGCGCATCGGAGATGCTGCTCGTCGTGCCTTGCGCGACGTTGATCGCGTCCGAGGCCTGGCTGATATTTTGATTGGCGGTGTCCGCGCCTTGCGCTTGCTGGGTCAGCGCGTTGTAGATCGCGACGCTCGAGGCAGAACTCGCCGAAAGGGAGCTGCCGCTCGACGCTTGGTTCGATACCTTCGTCAGCTGCTGCTCGTAGTAGGACAGCGAGTTAAGCGCAGACGCCGTACTGATCCCGAAAGACATTGGACCCTCCCGTACTTCCCTACTGTACCTCATTTTGCGGGGAAGCGCCTAGTATGGAGCCGCCTTCCGAACCAAAAAGTGACGTTCGCACAGCCCGGAGGAGGGTTTACCTCTCATCGGGTGCAGCGAGGATCGCCCGCAGCTCGTCGTGCAGGGCGCCGTTGGTGGCCAAAATCGAACCGGCGGCAAGCACGAACGGACCGCCGTCGATGGCCGTTACCCGGCCGCCCGCCTCGGCGATCAGGAGCGCCCCGGCGGCGACGTCCCACGGGTTGAGGTCCCATTCCCAGAACCCATCGAAGCGGCCGGCGGCGACCAGGGCCAAATCGAGCGCGGCCGAACCGTCGCGCCGCACGCCCTGCGCCCGGCGCGAGAGCGTGGCAAAATAGCGGGCGTTGCGGTCGTAGTTGGCGGGGTTGAACCCGGTGCAGATCAGCCCGGCGCCGACCGCGGCGGTCGCCGAGACCCGCATCGGCGCGCCGTTGAGCGTGGCACCGCCGCCGCGCCGCGCCGCGAAGCGCATCCCCAGCAGCGGCGCCTCAATCGCCGCGGCCTCGAGCACCCCCGCCCGCTCGTAGGCGATCGAGACGCAGAACATCGGGTAGCGGTGGGCGTAGTTCGTCGTGCCGTCGAGCGGGTCGACGATGAAGCGCTCGTCGCCGCTGCCGGCGTAGACGCCGCCCTCCTCGCCCAGAATCGCCGCCGACGGGAAGGCCTCGCGCACGGCGGCGACGATCGCGGCCTCGCTTGCCCGGTCGGCGTCGGTCACGAGATCGCGCAGTTTCTTCTCTTCGACCTCGCGGTGCTCGTCGTATCGCTCGCGCAGCAGGCCGGCCGCGCGATGCGCGAGATTCGTCACGAAATCGAGCGGGTCCACACTTCTCCTGGTTGGAACTGGTCGGCTGATGTTTGGAAGGTCGTATCGGACCCGGCTCGATCGCATCCTCGCCGCGATCGAAATCCCGGCGCTCGGCCTGTGGCTGGGGGCCCTGTGCGGCTTTGCGTTCATCTTCGCGCCGGCGGCCTTCGCCAACGTCTCCGATATCACGCAGTTCGCAACGTTGATCGCGGCCAACCTGCGCGCGCTGGCGCTATTCGGCGCGGTCTGCGGCGGCCTCGCGATCCTCGCGGCCCTCGCGCGCTCGATCGACGCGGCCGACCGCACGAGCGACATCGTGCGGGCGGGGCTGGTGCTCGTCGCTTTGGTGCTCGTGGCCTACGAGACGTTCGCGATCGTCCCGGCGATGGCCGCGATCGCCGACCTGCACTCACCGGAATACGCGGCCCTGCACGGACGCTCGACGCAAGTCTACGGCGGTGTCGTGCTGCTGGCGTTTGCCGCCCTGGTGACCTCGGCCGTGCGCGGCGACGCCTGAGGCACGGCCGATGACGTTCCACGACGGCTTCCTCTCCGACATGATCGGACGCAGCGCGGTCGTCGAGGGTGACGGCGCGCGGCGCGCGATCGGACGGATCGCCGACTTCGTGGTCGAGCGCCCCGACGATACGTTCCCGCGGATCGACGCGTTCGTTATCAAGACCAAGAGCGGCAAGTTCCTCGCGCCGATCGACACGATCGTCGACTTCGACGCCGGCGGCAAACTCGTGCTGCGCGAAGCGCCGACGGTCGGAGCGCCGCCCGACGACGAGGCGCTCTATCTCGTCGAGGACCTCTTCGACAAGCAGATCGTCGACGTCGACGGGCGCAAGGTCGTGCGCATCAACGACATCGAGGTGGCGCGTACGGGCGGCGCGCTGCGCGTGGTCGCGGCCGACATCGGCTTCGGCGGTATCGTGCGGCGCCTGGGCGCGGGCAACATCAGCCGGGCGCTGATCGACAAGATCCCGCGCAGCCTGATCGCGTGGGACAACGTCGCGCCGTTGCACGATCTCAATCCGACGCAGATCCAACTCTCCGTCTCCGAGCACCGGCTCGCGCGGCTCCATCCCTCGGACCTCGCCGAGATCATCGGCGACCTCTCGGCGCGCGACGCGGCGCGCGTCGTCGGTTCGCTCGACGACGAGACGGCCGCCGATGCCCTCGAACACCTCGACGCGGAAACGCAGCGCTCGATCATCGACGACCTCGGCCACGAGCGCGCCGCCGACATCATCGAGGAAATGGATTCCGACGACGCCGCCGACTTGCTCGGCGAACTCCCGGAGGAGCAGCAAGAGAAACTGCTGCGCGAGATGGACGCCGAAACGGCCGACGACCTGCGCGAACTCGTCGCCTACGACGAAGATACGGCCGGCGGTCTGATGACGACCGACTACGTCTGGATCTACCCGCACCGCACGGTCGCCGCGACGATCGCCAAGATTCGCGAGCTTGCCCCCGAGACCGAGTTCATCTACTATCTGTACGTCACCGATCAGTCGGATAAGCTGTTGGGGGTCCTCTCGCTGCGCACGTTGCTGCTGTCCTCGCCCGACGCGACGATCCACACCGTGATGGACGGCGACATCGTGAGCGTGCACCCCGACGCGAGCTCGGTCGACGTGGCCTCGACGATCGCCCGGTACGATCTGCTGGCGTGCCCCGTGCTCGACGACGACGGCAAGATGCTCGGCATCGTGACGGTCGACGACGCGATCGACGCCGTCATCCCCGAACGTCTCAAGAAACAGTTGCCGCGCTTCACCAAGCGCAAGCGTAGCCAACGGCTCGAGCGCGTCTGACCGTGAACCCGAAACGCTGGTGGCGCCAGGCGCTGGTGTTGTTCGCCGTGCTCGGCCCGGGTTTCGTCACGGCCTCGGCCGGCAACGACGTCGGCGGCATCGCGACGTACTCCGCCGCCGGCGCGAAATTCGGTTACATCGTCCTGTGGACGCTGATCCCGCTGACGATCTCGCTGATCGTCGTGCAAGAGATGGCCGGACGCATGGGCGCGGTCACGGGCAAGGGCCTGGCCGGCCTGATCCGCGAGAACTTCGGCGTGCGCATCACGTTCTTCGCGATGGCCGCGCTGTTCTTCATCAACACCGGCATTTCGGCGACGGAGTTCGCCGGCATCGCGGCGTTCGCGCAGATCTTCCACCTCTCGCGCTACATCATCATTCCGTTGGCGACGATCGTGGTTTTTCTGCTCGTGCTGCGGCTCAGCAACAAGGTCGTCGAGCGCGTGTTCGTCGTGTTCTCGCTGATCTACCTGAGCTACGTCGTCTCGGGCGTCGAGGCGAAGCCCGATTGGGGCGCGGTCGCGCACGGCATATTCGTCCCGACGTTCTCGGCCGAGACCGGGTTCCTCGTCACCATCGTCGGCCTGATCGGCACGACGATCTCGCCGTACATGCAGTTCTTCTTGCAGTCGGCGGTCGTCGAGAAAGGTTCCGGCCCGCGCGACCTCTTCAACGTGCGCGCCGATATCGTCGTCGGTTCGATCCTCGGCATCGTGATCGCGGGCTTCATGATCATCGCGAACGCAGCGACGATCTTCCAATCGGCGCTGATCAACCACAAGCCGCCGCTCGATATCGATAGCGCCCAAGCCGTCGACTTCGCGCGGGCGCTCGAACCCCTGGCCGGCCACTTCGCCGCGGCGCTGTTCGGCTTCGGAATCCTCAACGCGGGTTTGTTCACCGCGACCGTCCTGCCGCTCGCGACCGCGTTCATCGTCTGCGAAGCGTTCGGACTCGA